>Ga0114962_10000031_pt1 | contig 103762 bp, 103 predicted proteins | sample C_130820_MF_Meta_FD_87017 | JGI IMG/M metagenome (GOLD analysis project Ga0114962, IMG submission 87017) | Freshwater microbial communities from Lake Croche, Canada to study carbon cycling - C_130820_MF_MetaG | ecosystem: Environmental > Aquatic > Freshwater > Lake | place: Lake Croche... | reverse complement strand
TTTTTTTATCCCCACCGTTCTTTGTGTTCCTCGAGTTATTGCTTTTTACCCCCTAGTTGGTTATCCTAGCCCCTGTGTGGGGGCTTGCGTGGAAAAAGAGGGGCAGAAGCAGCTTGTGACGTTTCAGCTTGGCAACGAGCAGTACGGCATTGATATCATGGATGTCCACGAAATCTGGAGAGTTGAGGCAATCCGGCCCATACCAAACGCACCTTCGTACGTTGAAGGAATTTTTAACCTTCGCGGCGATATCGTCCCGGTAATTAACCTTCATCGGCGTTTTCACATCAAGCGGATTGAAATGAGTGAAGACGACCAGTTACTTAGCGGCTCCATCATTATCAATATCAACGGTACTAAAATAGGAATTATTATTGACAAGGTGCTGAGAGTCGTCGGCATTGATCTCAACCAGGTGCAGCTGCCACCGCAAATCATTTCTGGAATCGGAGCGGAGTACATTCAAGGGGTCGTGCAAAGCGACGACGGGTATCTGATAATTCTCGATATCCACCGTCTTTTCGATCCGAAAGAACTCCAGCAGATTTCCAGCATCAGCCGTTGAGGAAACGTGGCCCTTCCCCTCATTCGTCATTCACTGAAACGTAAAGATCTCGATCAGTTGCTTGTTGCTGTACTTCAGGACAAGTTAGGTTCCGGGGAATACTATGACCGATTGAAGCGTGAACTTGGAGAAAGCTTTGCAATCTCGCAGACGGCACTTTACGCTTCTCCTTTATCTGCCGTGCTTGCTCTGGTGCAGGCATCGGGTCTGGTTGCGGGAGACAGGGTTGTATTGTCGGTTCTTGCACCAGGCTATTGGGTTCAGGGTCTGCTCGCGTCGGGAATCGAGGTTGTCTGGAGCGATGTGGCGTCGACAGTGCCACTTCTTGATTTAGCCGAGCTTGTCAGACAGCGCCGTTTTGAGGGGGTCAAGGCTGTGGTGGCAGACACCACCTTGGGCTACATTCCCGCCTTGGAACTCCTCCAAGATCTACCTGTGCAGGTGTTTGTGGACTTTAGTCAGGGCTTGGGCGGTACCTTGATGCAAAAACCGGTGTCAAACTGGGGAGACTGGATCTTGGCAACTCTGGGAAGTGAGTCGTTGTTGGCGGGGCCCGGAGGGTGCGTTCTCGGCCGACGGAAGCGATCGTCTGAGCCTCACCTTGAGCCTTTGGTTTGGGACCGTTTGTCAGAAATGGTTTGCGCTCTCGTTTTGTCGCAATGGTCCGATGTTGAAGCCCTTGCCGAGGGTAAGCGCGAAAACTTCCGCATCCTTTTCCACCGGTTGTCCCGGCGGGTAAGCCAACCCCGTCAACCGGGTGAGGCCTATCCCGTCCTTCCTTTTTTTCCTGTCCTCGTCGAGTCGGGTGCGAAAGAAGTTGTTGCTTTCGCCCGCAAGAATTCGGTGGAAGCTGATTGGGCTTTCCGGGATCACCAGTGGTGGCCCGCAATCGAGGCATCGGATGGTTTTCCGCATGCCCGCAAGTTCGTTCAGCACACACTGGCTTTTCCGCTCTATTCTTCTTTTGGGTCGAAAGAGCTGGAACTTTTAGGCAAAGTCTTGGCTTCTTTACCGTGAGGGCTAATTGATGCGTACTGTAGTCATTGCGAACTTTGATAAGTCCGGTGCCGAGGAGTTTCAGGACCTCATTATTTCGGTCCTACGCGATCGAGGTTGCGAAGTGACCGGTTTGGGTTACAAGGGAAATGAACTCGTTGATCCGAAGCCCGGTCAGTCGGTCCCGGATGCCGATTTAGCTATCGTGCTCGGTGGGGACGGAACCGTTCTCTACAGCTGCCGGCTGTTCGCAGAGAAGCCTATACCTGTCCTCGGTGTCAATCTGGGCACTATCGGGTTCATGGCCGAGGTGGTCCGTGAAGAATGGCTTTCGGCGTTCGAGAAGTACGTTCGCGGGGAACTAGGGATTTCGGAACGTCTGATGTTGTCGGTGTCGGTGCTGCGTGGAAATCAACTTTTGCTACGGGAAACGGCTCTCAATGACTGTGTGCTCAGCGGAAGTGCGAGTTCGCGGATGATTTTCATCGATGTCGAGTTGTCGGGGATCGAGTTGGGACGTTACCGCGCGGATGGTATTATCCTGGCCACTCCGACAGGTTCGACCGCCTATTCTCTCTCGGCGGGGGGCCCGATTCTCCATCCGGAGACGGATGCTTTGATCCTGACTCCCATCTGCCCCCACTCGTTGTCGAACCGGCCTTTAGTTTTGCCTGGCAGCGAGAAAATCACCTTGACTTTGAAGCAAAAACAACGGATCCCCGTTACACTCACTGTGGACGGAAGAGGAGTTTTCCTGCCAGAGGAAGGTGACGTGATTCAGGTTTCACGTCATCGGTCCAAAGCGCTTCTTGTTAAGTCAGACAAGCGTTCGTTTTACGAGATTGTCCACGCGAAACTAAATTAAGGAGGCGGTGTGATCCAGCACTTGACCATCACCAACTTCGCCCTGATCGACAAGGTGCGTGTGGAGTTTTCACCCGGGCTCAACGTTCTGACCGGCGAGACCGGAGCTGGAAAGTCAATCTTGATAGGCGCGCTTGGGCTGGTTTTGGGTTCGAAGGTCGAGTCGGAGGTTATCCGCACGGGGACAGAAGAAGCTTCGGTTACTGCCAGCCTCGACGCGCCACGCACCGAAGAACTTCTGTCATGGCTAGAGGAAAATGGACTTACTTGGCCCAACGACGAGGCTCTTGTGTTGCAACGAGCCATTCGCCATCAGAAGCGTTCTGTCTCGCTGGCCTCCGGTCAGGCTGTTTCCAGGGCCCAGTTGGAACAGTTGACTGGCTTCTTGGTCGACCTTCACGGCCAGCACGAGCACCAGTCGCTTTTTTCCCCCGATCGTCACCGAAAGCTTCTCGATCAGTATGCGGGTCTACAAAGTGACCTTCTCGAGTTTGGAGTTCGTTTTCAGGCACTGTCCCAGGCCAAAAAAGATTGGGAGTCTTTGGTCAGCTCTGAAACAGAGCGCGAGCAGGACATGTTTCGGCTCACTCAGATAGTTACAGAGATAGAAAAGGTTGGTACACGCCCGGGGGAAGAAGATGAGCTCAAGGCCGAGCGGCAGCGCTTGGACCAGCACGGAAAGCTCACTGACTCCTTGCTTCAGCTTGAGCAGAGTTTGTCGGATGGTCGTCATGGCGCGATTTCTCAGGTGAGGTTTGCCCGACAGGCCTTAGGAACTATTGCGACCATTGACGAACGCTGGGGCCCCGAGGAACAGCGGCTTGAAAATGCGTTGATTGAGATTGAAGACATCTGCGACACTCTCCACCGTTACCGCTTGGGGCTGAGTTTCCAGCCCGAGCGTTTGGAAGAGGTGAACGATCGATTGGCGCAAGTGCATGCGGTAGACCGGAAGTTTGGCCCTGGTTGGGAGTCGCTCCAAAAGACCCTCAGCGAATCTCGGGCACGTCTGTCCCTGTTGGAAAACTTTGCCTCTGAAAGAGAGCGGGCTGAACAGGAGATGAACCTGCAAGAAAAAGACCTTATTCAGGCCGCAATGGTGCTATCAGAAAAAAGGCAGAAGGCAGCAAAAGAACTCGAGGCCGCCGTGCAGGTGGCACTGTCCGACCTTGGCATGCCCCATGCGGTGTTCCGCATCGGCTTTCAGCGGAAGTTGGCAGAAACAGGAAAGCCCGTCTGCACACCCTCAGGGCTAGATCAGATTGAGTTTTTGCTTTCCGCCAACGCAGGAGAATCCCCAAGACTTCTGCGAGAAACGGCGTCTGGAGGCGAGCTATCGCGCGTGATGCTGGCTTTGAAGACTATCTTGAGTGAGGCCGACAATATACCGATACTAATATTTGATGAAATCGATACGGGAATCGGGGGCGAGATCGGTTTGGCGCTGGGAAAATACCTGAAACGACTCTCCCGTAGCAAGCAGGTACTTTGTGTGACTCACTTGGCTTCAATAGCATCGTTCGCCGACTGTCAACTTCGGGTGGAGAAGTCTGTTGAACAAGGCAGAACACAAACTACGGTGACGGCTATTGAGGGCAAGGAGCGAGTTCGAGAGGTGGCGAGGATGTTGTCGGGCAACACTGCCACGGAAGCGGGTCTACACCACGCAGAAGAACTGATCAGGAGGAACTCCTTACAGGGGTAAACATGTCGAAAGTAAATGACGACGACCGCAAGAAGTACCTAGAGATTATCAAGGACTACAAAAAGACCATCGAGGATATTGAAACCCGGGAGAGCCTGATCCTGAGTGTGTTGGAAAAGGATCCGACAGGAGCTGAGTACAAGAAGCTTCGCCTCGCCGACGAGAACCTGAACTTACTTTCGTACTTCGTGCTGATGAACAACCTGTCGGTCAACCTCCTTGACGTCAAGAATGAAGTGTACCTCAATAATGCCCGCAAGCTTTGCTACAAGGTCATCATTTACCTGGAACAGGTGGTCACCAATTACATCGACGTGTCCTACAGTGAGTTTGACGAGAAGCTTGATCTGATTGCGACATACGACCACAACCAACGCTGGGCCCTGATCAACAAGATGGGCTTTGCCATCGAACTCGTGCTTGAGGGATATGGCGATAACACAAAGTGGAAATGGACTTTTGTCGAGCTTGAAGCTCGATTTGCGACCATCGTCAAAAACTTTTTGAACCAAAAAACAATGTACAAAGACATGGACCCCAATGTTGACGGCTACGCCACTAAGATGGCGCATCTTGCTTTGGCCCGAAAATTATTGGAACAGGCAGCGAATCGTTACCGTGAAAAATACGAGCTTTCTACGCTGCGTTTTGACGATTTTCGTTTGGCCATCAAGTATTTGGGGGCTCTGAGGCTGCTTTCGATTGCTATCAATCGAACCGCAGATGCCGAAGCGATCAAGAAAAAAATGGAAATCTGGAATCAAAAACTCGAAAACGACCTGAAACGAAAGGACATAGCTGACAAGCAATAAACTTTCCTAATTGACAGCCCGTTGGGCCTCCGGTATTCTCACGCCCATGGGTCTTCTGAGAGAGTCCACCGCAAGAGAAAACTCGGCGGTTTTCATCACCGTCATCCTTTCAGTTGTCTTCGTGTTCCTGTACAGCCTAGCCTTTCCCCGGACGCTTGGAAAAGAGTTGTTCTTCGTGGCCGGTACGGCGGTGCCTTTATCCGAAGATCTCAACCAACCACTTAAGCCGGGCGGTAGCTTCTTCCGTTTGGGCGAGCATCAAGGGTATTGGTCCGAGGACGGGACGCTTCTCCAGTCTTTACCTCTCAAGCCTCAGATGGTTACCGACGGCCAACGGTTTGCGTGGTACGACAGTGTAGGGGAACAAATTGTTGTTGAGGGAATCAAGGGCGTCCTTTTTCAGGTCAAAGGCCAGAAGTATCCCTATTGGTCTGGAGGTCGATTGTTTGCCCTCGATGAGAACCGCTTGGCACTGACTGCCCTGGGTGCAGCCGGGCAGACTCTCTGGACAAAACATTTTTCCAGCCTTATTTCTGCGGTAGATGCCAACTCCGAACATACTGTGGTGGGGACCTTGGATGGAAAAGTTCAGGTATTCGACCTCAAGGGCAATAGTACCGGACCTTTTGTGCCGGGTGGCAGTAGAGTACCCGTCATTTTCAACGTGGCCATTTCGCGTGATGGTCAGCGCCTACTTGTCTTGGCGGGAATTGATCCGAAGCGTTTTCTCCTCCTGGAAAAAGGTGGTGGCGACTTTCGGCCCGTTTTCCACAAGTCGCTGACCGAGAACAAACCGTGGCCTACGTGGTTGGGCTTTCTCGATGAAGGACAATTAAGTTTCCATGAGGTGGAAGAGGCCGTAATTATCAACCAGATTTCCAACGGCGCTCAGGAGAGCCTCCTGCCCTTCAAGGGTCACCTTGAGGATCTGCATTTCCTCTCGTCGAAGAAACTGATCTTGCTTCTGACTAACGACAAAGACAAACAGTCACTGGTTGTGGATTCGTTGGAAGGAAGACCCGTCCTCAAAGTAACCTTTCTCGCCAGAGAGGTTTTACTGCGAACCAGCGGTGATACTTTCCTTCTTGGCGTTGACCAAAGCTTTTTGACCATGAAATTGAGCTACCGATGATGCGCTATGCGTCGACACTGGTGCTATTCCTTCTTGGTTTTTACCTTTCGGCTTACGATTGGCCGGCGGCTGATGTTCAGGTGAGCCGAACGTTCGGTCAGAGGGTGGGTAGCGAAGTTCTTCCTGGCGTCGAGATCGTGACAAACGCTTCTTCACTCATCGCTCCCGAGAAGGGAGATCTCGTGTTCCTCTCTCGACCCGGTGCCACCGTGCAGGACTTGCCTTCGGGTCTCGGCGGTTTTGTGATGCTCTCCCACGAGGACAACCTCAGGACTGTGGTCAGTCGCATTCTACCGGAGGCCGAGCGAAAGACTTTCCAGCGTGGTGAGCCTTTGGGCAGGGTTACAGCGGATGCCGGACAGCAACAATCCCGTCACCGCTTGTTTGTGTTTGACCAGCAACTCGGTGAGCTGATGAATCCGCTGTTGGTCTATCCCCCTCTTGTCGACAAGAAGGCTCCTCTGTTTTACGACGTCGAGGTTCTAGCAGAAAACTCCAAGGACCCCCAATCACTATTTGGAAAGTCAGTCCTACCTGTGGGATACTGGGAGGTCATGATCGACATCAGTGACCCATCGACGCTCTTCGGCGGACTTCCGGGTGAAAAAGGTTCTGAAATCCAGCGGGGTATTTACACGATCGAGACCTACCTCAACGGTTCTGAGCTATTCAATATGAGCCTTGATTCCTTGCACGAAAAGGCCGGAGCCTGGATCGTGAAGGGGATGACGGACCCTCTTGATAAATTTCTCTTGAACGACCGACGATGGCTCTTGGGGCAAGTGTTTTTCAACGAAGGTAACAATATTCTTGAGGTGGTCGTCCGCGATTTTGCCGGTAATGAAACGGGAAAGACTTTCCGGGTGCGCGGAATCCGTTCTTAAAAAAAGACCCCCGGAATCAGTCGATAAGTTGGGTGCGAAGTTCTGTATTTATCAAGAGAAACTCCGCGAGCTTAAGTAGTCGGCCCAGGTCACCTTGGGCTTGGAGTTCTCCCTTTTCGATGGCTGCCAGAAGGGCGGGGCCACGTTCTTGCAGTGCCTCGAACACGAGTGACTGAGCCACCGTAATGTCGGGCTGGAATCCCCAAGCAAAAAGCTTTCCCAGAAGTGTCTCAACGGAGTTCACCACCGCCAGGGTTGTAAACTCCGCAGGGTTGCCCAAGGCGCTAAACAACCACAGCGAAAACCTTTCGTTGAGACGCTCCCTATCGAGGATCAGCCCAAAATCGTCGGCAAACTTGAGCTCCTGCTCCAAGGACAGCAGAACTTCGGCTGTGGGAAGCCCTGGTCGTGAAGCAAGCTCAAGGAGCTTTCGGGTCACTGCAAGCTCCATCAGAGAGCGGGTGAGTGGCTGTGGCGGGACCTCCAGAAAGCGCGAGTAGACCAGAGCCTTTTGCAGCAATGGGTAAAAACTTTGGGTTTGAGAAGCCAGCATGCTTTCCAAGGCGTTTCCAAGCCACTGAACAATTTCCTTGCGTTCTCCGACAGGGAGCCATTCCAGATCGAACTGGACTGGTTTCTCTGGGTGTTCAGGCGTCGTGAAGCTCAGGTGGGCCCCAACCGACAGGTCTTCGACCAGCAGGTATTCCAAGACTACGTGTTGGTCTAGGTCAGTGTGATGCAAGGTTAAACCACCGGAATACCGAATCGTACCATCAGAGAGCTTCTCTCTGTGAAGGGAGAACTTAACCAAAGCAAAAATCCCCAGACGTTCCGTGTACCTCGGCTCCGGGCGCATGAGACGGTCAAAAACCACCAGCGCTGCCGCGAACTCAGGCCCATGGCGCCTGTTGAGGAGGTCCTGCTCGACCCGTTGTCGGATCGTCGCCCCGGAGTTGCTAGCGACTTCAAGAGACAACAGAAACTGCTGAAACAAGGGCTTACTCGGTCCGCTCTCGGCAAGTTCGAGCGCCCGAAGCGCCGCAAGGAAACCCACACGGGCATCGGGTAAAAACGGGTCAGCCTCGTGCCACAGATTCGATCCCATCATAGCCTGTGACCAGTATGCCACCCAAGCCCAGCTGAGCAGATCATCCTCCTGTGACTGCGACAAACCGCCTGCGAGGGCCCGAACCCAGTTTCTCGCGGGGGTCAAATGGAGAAATAGAGCTGGTAGAGCCGCCTCCCAATCCTGCAAATCGATGCCAAGCTCGCGCAGAACCTGTGTTTCGGCCCGGTTCAGAGCTTCCTCAAGGTTGACCAGCGTCCGGAACACCCCAGGGCGCCAGCGCTGGTTCCAACCAGGTTCTCCACCTTGCGTGCAGCCACAATCGGACTTCCAACGCTGCACGCCGTGGGTACAGTCGCTCGAAGTACCTTCCTCGTTGTGTCCTTTCTTCAGACGGATCTGCCATAAAGGGGGCTGGCGGCTCCAGATGACACCATAGTTCACTACCTCGACTCCGAGGTCGCTGAGCTTGTCCCAAAGGGCTGCCAGGCACATGTCTGCAAAAGGCTCCTTCAAGCCGAAAAGTGCCCCATCGGGGGCAAGACTCGCAAAAGTCTGCTGGACCAGACGTTCATCCAGTCGCTGCGCAAACCGCGAAGCATCCTGCAAGAGCTCTTCGTCAAAAAGTTTCTCAGACAAAAGGGAATCTTCTACGAAGACCCCGAGACTGCCAGAAGGACGGTCAAGCCGATAAGTCCGATCGGAAGGAGGGGGCCCTCCACCTAACCCAATCCAGCTGCCTTCCTCGGCAGGCATAATTGCCTCGGCCTGCCAGGACGAAAGCAAAACAAACGGAATCTTCAATGCAATCAACTGGTCGACAACCCGATCGCTGATGGCCTGATGTGGCAGCCAGAACCCCTCCGCTCGCCGTTTGAAATGTTTCTCGAAAGCCGCCAGGCCCCATTCCAGCTGCCGCCTCATTTGCCGTGGTTCCAATAAGGGCAACACAACCGGGTTCCAACATTGGGCCAGAGCATTGCCATAGCCAAGTTTTTGTACCGCTTGTGCGTCGGCGTCGACGATGCGCCTGTAGACATTAGGGGCCCGTTCGGAAAGTTCTTCCAACAGCAACGGTGAAAAACTAAAGGCGAGGTGCTGGTAGTTATTGACGATTTTGTGGATCTTTCCATCGGGCCGGAGAATGCGGGAAGCAGAGTTAGCGCCCCAACAAGTTCTAGCAAGCTGCTGAAACTTTGTGTGGTAGTTCTCACTAGGGCTGTAATCATGGCGAAGACCACTCCATGGATCGATTTCCGCAGGTGAAAAGAAGTGTCCTGACAGGACGAAGGTGCGTGCCATACTTTCACTATGGTCACTGTGGAAGTGGATGTAAAGGTTAGTTAGAGAAGCGAAAGTTTGAGCCACTTGACACCTTCGGGGCCTTTTTTTAGTGTAGGGTCAGGAAAGGGGGGAACGTGACGAGGGAACGGCTCGATGGTCTTCCAATGCATGCGCTCCTTGAACTCTCCCGAAAGGAGAGCCTTGAAGTCGATTACGATCTCCCGCGCGATGAACTAATAGGCGAGCTGTTCGAAGCGTTCGAGGAAGATAGGCGCGAGCGTGAGTCTCTTAACAACCTGATCGTCAAAATGGAACAGTCGAAGTTTGCCGGACTTTCCGATGACAAACCGGAACCTACCGTTGCTGATATGGATCCGAGAATCCCTGAATCCTACGATGAGAATCGCATTAGCCTAGTCCTCCGGGACCCCACTTGGGCTCTGGCCATCTGGGAGGTCAAAAGAAAGGACCAGAAGGTTTCAGGACAGGACTATGAGTTCCGCGGTTATGGACTCAAAGTTATGGAGCATCCTCACCATGTTGATGCACTTCCTGACCCGGCTGCGAAAGCAGTTTTTCTGATTCCAATACCACAGGCCCTTGGGACTCGTTACATTCACCTTCCGACTCCCGGGCGTTGGTATTCTCTCGAGCTCCACGTGCTCCATGACCGGGAAACCCGATTCCTGCGCCGTTCGCTCTTGATTTTTTCGCCCAAAGAACTTCCTGCCAATCCGCTCGACCGCAAAGGGCTGGGCCTCCATCACAAAAGAATGCTGGAACTTTCGGGCGCACGTGCCTGTGAAACCAACGTGAAACTTCCAGTATCGTCGCAGGAGTCTTTGACTGTGGCCGCTATTCCTCAGCGAATCGGTGGCTTTGATGATCCGGAGGCTTCTGCATGATTCAGGCCCGAATGGCCCTGCTTCTCAACGCCCACCTGCCTTTTGTCCGACATCCTGAGTATCCGGTTTTTTTAGAAGAACGCTGGCTTTTTGAGGCCTTGTCGGAGACCTATCTTCCCCTGTTGCGAGCCTTCCATCGCCTGGAGGAAGACCATGTTCCCTTTCAACTTACCATGTCGTTTTCGCCCACTTTGACGGCCATGTTGTCTGACCCTCTCTTGCAGGAACGATATCGTCAGCACCTTGATTTACAGCTTGAACTAGCGGAAAAAGAGATGGAACGCAACTCCAATGATTCGCAAGCGAGCAAACTTTCCAAAATGTATTGGCTTCTCTACAAGCAGAATCAAGGCGACTTCAACGATGTCTACCAAGGAAACATCCTCCGTGGTTTTTCCTATTTCCTGAAGAAGGGCCACCTCGAACTGATAACAACCGCTGCAACTCACGCTTTTTTACCTCTTTACCAGGATTACCCGGAGGCTGTGAACGCTCAAATTCAAACGGCCCTTGAAAGCCACCATCGCGCTTTCGGTCGGGTTTCGCGGGGGATCTGGTTACCCGAATGTGCCTACTACCCTGGGCTAGAACATTTGCTCAAGCGGAACAAGATTGACTATTTCTTCGCCTCGGCCCATGCCGTGCTTAATGCCCGCGATTTTCCGGTGCGAGGTGTATTCGCGCCCTTGTCGCTACCTAACGGAGTGCTTGCTTTCCCTCGGGACATGCATTCGTCCAACTCGATTTGGTCTCATCAGGAAGGTTACCCTTCCCACCCGGTCTACCGTGACTTTTATCGTGACATCGGCTTTGATCTCGAGGATGACTACCTCAGGCCCTACATGCAGGGCGTGGACGGCCGTTTGGCTACCGGTTTCAAATACCATGCGGTTACTGGAAAAACGGATGCCAAAAAGCTCTATGACGCCGAACTGGCTCTTGGACAAGTCAAGGAGCATGCCTGCGAGTTTATTGCCGATCGAGTCGCACATGCCCGGCAATTAGACGAAGCAGGGATGGACCGAGATCCACTGATCGTTTGTCCATTTGCCGCCGAACTGTTTGGGCATTGGTGGTTTGAAGGGACAAATTGGATAGAAGAGTTTTTTAGGCAACTGGCTTCCTCACAGGCCGGTTTGACTTTGGTCACTCCCAGCGTGGTGCTACCCGAGGCCGCGGAGTTTCAACAAACCGAGCTGTCCTTCAGTTCTTGGGGTTCCGGAGGGTATGCTGAAGCTTGGCTTGACGGCAGCAACGATTGGATTTGCCGACATGCTTTTCAGTTGGTCGAACGGATGTCCGAGCTCGTTGAGCGTTTTCCTGAGGTGCAGGGACGCAAGCAAAGAGCCCTGAACCAGGCGGCCCGCGAGGTGCTTCTGGCGCAAGCCTCGGATTGGCCGCTCATCCTCAAGATGGGCACCACCGCCGAATATGCCGAGCGAAGGGTCAAGGAACACATTGCCAATTTTACACGGATCTACGAGTCGCTTTCGTCGAACACGATGGATACTGAGTGGCTCACTTCGCTGGAAAAAAAAGACAATCTCTTTCCGGACCTTGACTACCGGGTTTTCCGGCGCCATCGCTGATATTTCCACACCCCAGGGGACGTAAATAGCGAATACCGTACATCTGTACGGTATTTTTTTGCCCTGAACGTTATTTCGTAGGTTTTGGTCGACTTGACCGTGTTGACAGCTCCTCGATTGCCTCTATAGTGAACAGGGGTGGGGAAAAGTGGGAGAATTTAGGAGAATGTGGTAAATCAGGATGCTTACAGGTGAGTTTTCTGTCTCCATGGATGAAAAAGGCCGTCTCCTGATTCCTACAAGGTTGAGGGGAGAGCTTTCGGGCGACACTCTGATCCTGACAAAGGGCATTGATCAGTGCCTTTGGTTATTCTCAGTTCCCAAGTGGGAAGTTTTTTCGAAGTCGGTGCAGAAGTCGCTGGGCATGTTCAATCCACAGCACCTGATGATTCAAAGAAGAATCATCGGGAGCGCGATGGAACTCGATGTTGACCGGGCAGGGCGTATCGGTGTGTCGGCGTTGCTACGGGATCACGCGGCGCTGACCAAAGATTGTGTGGTGATGGGAATGGAGAACTACCTGGAGATCTGGGACGAGGCGACCTACAAGAACTACCTTGGCCAGACCCAATCGAGCTTCGGAGAAGCGGTGCAGGGGCTCAACCTCATTCCCGACTGGTCGCAGGGAACCTGATGAAAATCCTTCACCGGCCAGTTCTCCTGGAGGAGGTCATAAAGACTTCCAACGTCCAGCCAGGAGAGCTGGTGGTGGATGGGACCACCGGGGAAGGCGGGCACAGCGAAGCATTTCTGGAGCGTTTTGCTGATTGTCGGCTGATCTGTCTTGACGCAGACTTGGCGATTCAGCAGAAAGCCCGGATGAGGTTGTCACGGTTTGAGGGTCGGCTCGAGTTTGTGCATGCTTGGTTTGATGAATGGTTTGAGGTTTCTACGCTGAGGCCCGAGGTTGTATTGCTAGACCTTGGAATCTCTGTTTACCACTACGAAGACAGTGGCAGAGGTTTTTCGTTTCGCAGTGACGAGCCGCTCGATATGCGTCTCAATCCTCTACAAGGGGACTGCGCGGCAGATCTGGTGAACTCGCTGGGGGAAGTGGAATTGGCGAGGATTTTGTTTGAATACGGGGAAGAGACGCTTTCGAGGCGTATTGCCCGGCACTTGGTAGAGGGTCGGACGCAGGAACGGATTGAGACGGCTAAACAACTGGCCGATAGAATCTGGGAGGCTGTTCCTGTTTCTGTGCGTTATGGACGTATCCATCCGGCTACCAAGAGCTTTCAGGCCCTACGAATTGCTGTGAATGGAGAACTTCTCAGATTGGAGCGCGTCTTGCACCTAGCGTTTGCCAATCTTGCGGTGGGTGGGCGGTTGGTTGTGATCACGTTTCACTCTTTGGAAGACCGAATGGTGAAAAGGTTTTTCAGGGAGCAGTCAAAGGCGTGTGTTTGCGGTCCTGAAGTAGCCCGTTGCGAATGTGGCGGTATGCCCGTGGCGCTAGATTTAACCCGAAAGCCGGTGGTGGCTGGTGAAGAGGAAGTGGCGGCAAATCCGCCATCCCGCAGTGCTAAGCTGCGGGCAGTGAAGAAGTTGCGGGATTCGAGGAAGGGAAGATGAACCGGAAGTTGCTGCTGTTGTGCGCTTTGACTTTACCTCTGTTCTTCTTTGGTGTCGTCGCCCAATCCATGGCCTATCGTCAGGCCTCTAGACAGCTTGAATCAAAACTGATGCAGCAAGATACATGGATAGAAAAGAACAAGCGCCTTATGGCCGGAGTTGCCGTGTTGCAGTCACCTTCGCGAATTGAGGAATTGGCTTCCGGAAAGTTAGGTCTTTTCCTTGTGGGAGCTTCCGGCACCATTAAAGTGCGATTTACCGGGGTATCTCCATGACTCCAAAATGGCCGTTGAGGCGCTGGCAGGAAGTTCTGCCCGAGTCTGAAATCATTGGAAATGCTTCCTTGCTCGAGACAGTAGAAGGTTTTTTTGTCGACTCGAGAAAGCCTGTCCCGGCCGGGATGTTTGTTCCTCTCAAAGGTGAACGGGCTGATGGGCATCAATTTTTCGCTCAGGTCTGGGATACCGGCACAAAAGCAACGTTCTGTGAGCGAGACCATTGGGAGTTCATCCGTCCTTCGTTTGAGCAACGGACAGGGCTTGTTGTTGTGGTGGTCGAAAAGGTGCTTTCAGCGTTGTCGGCTATGGCGGGTGCTCACTTAGAGTCTTTTCCTGGCACGGTACGGGTGGGAATAACGGGCAGCAACGGCAAGACCACGACAAAGGAATTAATGGCCGCCGCCCTTGGGGCACATGGCCCCACCTACTTCAGCGAAGGAAATTACAATTCAGAGATTGGTCTTCCCCTTATGGCGTTGAAAATGGGCGCGGGAAACTCGTTTGCAGTGTTCGAAATGGGCATTAATCATCAAGGAGAAATGGACAGTCTAGCTGCCATTGTTCAGCCATTGCTTTCTCTGATCACAAACATAGGGACCGCCCATATCGGTATCATCGGCAGCCAACACGAGATTGCTTTAGAAAAAAAGAAAATATTTTCCTTGAGCGGCAGTGTTGCCCTAGCAGTCCTTCCAGCGGCTGATCCCTATCTGGAGGTGCTTCGTGAAGGTTTCGACGGGCGGGTGCACCTTTTCGGTAGTTCGTTGCCAGGCTATCGACTGACCGAAGACCGGGGCTTGGGAGGTTCGAGCTTTGAGTGGAACGGGACAGAGTACCAGAGCTCCCTACCAGGTCGACATAATCGCGAAAATGTCCTCGCGGTGCTCGTGGCTCTCGAGGCTCTTGGTCTAGATCCAAGTAAATCCCGGCTGGCGATCGCCCAGGTTAAAGCTGCATTTGGTCGAGGCCAGTACTTTCAGGGTCGCATCGATCTCTATCTGGACTGCTACAACGCCAATCTCGATTCGATGCTAGGGCTTTTTGATCTGGTGAGAGGCCTTTCTCCGGCCGGCCGAACCGTCATGGTCCTTGGCACGATGAAGGAACTTGGCGCTCAGGCCGTCAGTTTTCACCGCCGGCTGGGTGAGGCGGCTGCAACGTTACGAGTGGAGGCACTCTATTTCTTCGGTGATGAGGCGCAAGAAGCTTTTCAGGCCACTGTAGACAGTAATTTTCCGGGGCACGTTTTTTGGACGGCGGACTTTTCCCAGCTGGAGGAGGCCCTTCTAGATTTTGTTGAGGACGGAGATCTTGTCGTGCTCAAGGGGTCTCGCGGTGTGGCGCTCGAACGACTTCAAGCCAAACTGATGCGCGCCAAGGAGGCGACCCACCATGTTCTATAACCTGCTCTACCCCTTGGTGGGGCATTTTTCGCTGCTGAATATCCTCAAATACATCACGGTTCGAGCGGCCTACGCCGCAGTCACCGCCCTTCTGGTGACTTTTGTGCTCGGACCTTGGGTGATCAGCAAGTTGAGGGAGCTTAAAGCAGGCCAGGCTATCCGCCAAGACGGACCCCAATCGCACCTCGCAAAATCAGGGACACCTACGATGGGCGGGCTGCTGATGATTATCGGAATGGTGGTAGCTGGTCTGCTGTGGATGGACTTGACCTCGCCAGTGACCTGGATTTTGCTGTTGTCGCTGGTGGGTTTTGGTGGGCTGGGGTTTGCTGACGACCTGCTCAAGGTGCTGGGAAAGAACTCGCGGGGTCTGAATGGGGTAACTAAGTTAGTTGGTCAGTTTTTGATTGCGCTGGTTTGCATGCTGTGGCTCTACTTTCTTCCGGGTTTTCAGACAGGCCTATACGTTCCGTTCTTTAAAAATGCGGTGTTGGACTTAGGACCCGTGGCGGTGGCGTTTGGCATCTTCCTGATGATGGCGTGGTCGAATGCCGTCAACTTAACCGACGGTCTCGATGGTTTGGCTACCGGCTTGGTGATTTTTGTAGGGTTGGCGTTAGCTGTGATCGCCTACGTTTCCGGCCGTGTCGACTACGCCACCTACCTTCAGATTCCCTATAACCCTTGGGGGGGTGAAATCGCCATCTTCTGCCTGGCCCTTGTTGGTGCCGCGGTTGGTTTTCTCTGGTTCAATGGTCACCCGGCCGAGGTTTTTATGGGTGATACCGGATCACTTGCGCTGGGCGGGGTGTTTGGCTTGGTTTCGGTTCTCCTCAAGAAAGAGTTGCTCCTCGGAATTCTCGGTGGCGTTTTTGTGATGGAAACGGTCTCTGTGATGATTCAAGTCTTCTGGTTCAAGCGGACCAAACGACGTTTCTTCCGTATGGCGCCGCTTCACCATCATTTCGAACTTTCTGGTTGGGCCGAATCTAAAGTGGTGACCCGTTTCTGGATTCTAGGCGGCATGTTCGCCATCCTCGGACTCTCGACGTTGAAGCTGCAGTAGGAGATGGGAATGAGCACCAGGTTCTCACCCGAAGGGGTGCGAGGCGAAAAAACAGATACCACTCTACTCCTGACATTAGTCCTGCTGGTAGGGGCCGGTCTGGTAGTGTTGTTCTCGGCATCTGGCTTCAAGGGTGAGGTACTGGCAAACTCAGCCTGGTACTTTGTGCAGAAGCAGGTGCTTTTGGTAGTAGCTGGCGGGATAGGTGCCTGGTACCTATCCCGTATTTCTCTCGAATGGGTCCGGGCCATCGTGCCGTGGTTGCTACTTGTGACACTGATAATGATGGTCTCGGTGTTTCTGCCGATTTGGGACGCCCAGGAGATTTATGGGGCTCGAAGGTGGATGGTTAAGTTCGGTATGAGTTTTCAGCCCTCAGAACTGGCCAAGTTGACCGTTGTCCTGTACCTCGCCTCCATGTTTGCGAAGAAAGAAGGCCGACTGGACAACGTCACCGAGTCCCTGTTGCCCCCCTTCGGTATGAGTTTTCTTTTTGTCATCCTGACGTTGGCGCAGAACGACTACTCCACCGCGATGTTTCTCCTTTTCGTGATCCTCGTGATGTTCTTCCTGGCCGGAGTCAAGCTCGTCCATTTCGCTGTGGTGTGTGGGGTTGCGTTACTTTTGGGAATAGTCGGGGTTCTCTCAGCTCCGTACCGTCTTGAGCGCATTCTCACCTTTCTTTCACCTCATCGCGACCCATCGGGCGCCAGCTTCCAGATATCTGCTGCCCGTTCTGCTCTCGAAGCAGGTGGTTTTTGGGGAGTTGGACTTGGGGCTGGAGTGCACAAGCTTGGTGGGGTGCCCGAGGTCCACAACGACTTTATCGCCGCCGCTTTGGCTGAGGAGACTGGTTTTTGGGGGATAGTCCTCGTGTTTGCGCTTTTCGCCGTGCTGGCGTGGAAAGGGTGGCAAGTCTCGCTGGCTCAAAGCGATTCCTTCGCCCGTATGACCGGTGTGGGAATAACGACCTTTCTTTCGTTTCAAATGCTCATCAATCTTGCCGTAGTTTCCGGTATGGTGCCCGCCACAGGGGTAACGCTGCCTTATTTCAGCTACGGCGGAACTTCGATCCTCATCAGTCTTCTCATGGGCGGGTTGTTGCTTAATCTCTCGCGGAGGGTAGCAGCTTGAATATTGCCACCGGTTATCTCGTGCGGGAGCGCTTACGTTTCGTCGTGAAGTTCGTTGTTCTGGTTTTGGCGGTAATTCTGGCTTTGGAACTTATATTTCATCTGGCAGTGGCGCCTAATCTGCGTTTGAGCCGGGTCGAAGTGAGTGGTGGCAAGCCCGTAGATGACGCCGCACTTCTCCAATTGCTGGGATTGCGGGAGCATGAGTACTACTTCTCGTTCACCGAGTCGGAGCTCGAAGACAGGCTGTCAGGGTTGCCTTGGATACGGAGTTCTTTGGTCAGTAAGGTGTTTCCCGACCAGCTCATCATTCATCTCACACGCCGACAGCCGCTAGTTTTGTCGGTAGAAAACGAATCAGTTCTGGCGGTGGACGAAGATGGCTCGGTTTTTGAGGCAAAAGCCGGACCAGAAGGTTGGGACCTACCCTTGGTTTCCGGGCTCACTTTTCCTCGCCGGGAGCCAGGTAGCCGGGTTCCCGAGGTGTTAGTTCCCCTGTTTAGGCAGTTGAAAGACCTCCAGAGTTCCTCGCCATCGCTGTTCCGTTTGGTGAGCGAGATCGGAGTGAGAAAAAACGACCGAGGCAGCTACGATGTTGTTGTTTATCCTGCCCAAACCCAGGTGCGTATTTTGCTGGGCGACCAGTGGAACGCTCAGGTTCTGCAACAGATGTTTGTGCTGCTGGATCTTATGAAGAAAGAAGGCTGGACTGGAAAGACAAAAGAGATTGATTTCAGGGCCATTCCGGTGGTCTTGCGTCCGAGGGGGAGTTGAAGTTGGGAAACATCGTCGTCGGGCTCGATTTGGGAACCTCAAAAACAGTTTGTATTGTTGCTGGACACGACAAGGACGGTTTCAAGGTTTTCAGCGTGGGTGAGTCCCCCACAGAAGGTGTCCGGTCAGGGTACATCGTGAACATCCGCGCGGCAGTGAAATCGATTCAGGCTGCCGTGCTAGCGGCCGAGTCCTCCAGTTTGGACGAGGACGGTCGGCCTCAATATCGTATCCGCCGGGTTACCGCTGGCTTGGCTGGGGGCAGCGTGGAAGGTTTGAACTCCCGCGGCGTGGTGGCTGTTTCGGCGCAGGAAGAGATCGGGCCCAAGGACGTCGAACGGGTTATTGATGCGGCGAAAGCGGTTTTGATCCCGATGGACCGGGAAATCATTCACGTCCTACCTCAAGAATATATCATTGACGATGCCCGCAAAATCAAAGACCCACTGGAAATGATGGGAATCCGCCTCGAAGCCGAAGTGCACATCATAACAAGCAGCAAAGCCGTAAGCAGCAATTTGCTCCAGGGTCTCAACGGCGCAGGGCTTGAGGTAGAGGAAATTGTTCTCGACACCCTGGCTTCGGCGCTCGCTGTGCTCAACGACGAGGAAAAGCAGGTTGGAGTCTTGTTGATAGACCTTGGTGCCGGCACTACCGACGTAGTGCTGTACTACGAGGGGGCTCCGCATTTCAGCAAGGTTTACAACCTTGGGGCCGAAAGGGTCACCAAAGACATTGCCCACGTGCTTCAGATTCCTGAGACGGAAGCCGAGCGAATCAAATTGGAAGCTGGGCATTCCTGGCTTGACGGTTTGCTCGAGGATGATGAGGTGGTAGTGCGTGAAGTCGGATCGCGGCCGGCCTTTACGCTCAAGCGCAGCGAACTTGGACGCATTATCCAAGCGCGTATGCAGGAGAGCCTTGAGCACATCCTGCGCGATGTGCAGAAAACGGGTTTGTTGGAGCAACTCGGAGCCGGAATCGTGGTCACTGGCGGTGGTGCTCATTTGGAGGGCGTCGTCGAACTTTCTAGCCATGTCTTTGGCAAGCCGGCTCGTATGGGCCTGCCATCGATGATCACCGGCCTGTCCGAAACCTGGCAACGCCCACAGTATACCGCCGCCGTTGGTCTGGTGAAATGGGCCTACGACCGGCTGCCGGAATCTGATCGGCTGATGGCTCCTGATGAAGCCACAGCGGCCAACCGGCCTCGCAGTACACCTGCTCGGCCAACGGTAGCGAGGCAGTTTTCCGGCCAGCGAGTTTGGGACAGGGTTTGGGATTTTATCAAGAAGAACTTTATCTAGAGCAATTTTTCCATCTGGGGAGGGGAAGATGAGTGACTTTACGATTGTTGAGGATGAGCCGCTGAGGCGGACCGTGATCAAGGTCATCGGTGTTGGTGGCGGTGGTAGCAACGCTGTCAACCGGATGATTGAATCAGGCATCAAAGATGTCGATTTTCTGGCAGCTAACACCGACAGCCAGGCCTTGGGGAAGTGCCTAGCTCCGGTGAAGATTGCCTTGGGGCGTAACGTTACCAAAGGTCTAGGGGCCGGTGGTAAGCCTGATGTAGGTGCTGCCGCTGCCGAAGAAGACAAGGAATCTATCCGTGCCGGTCTGGAAGGCGCCGACATGGTGTTTGTAACCGCTGGTATGGGTGGTGGGACAGGTACTGGAGCCGCTCCTGTCGTTGCCCGGGTAGCCAAAGAACTCGGGGCCCTCACCGTTGCCGTGGTCACACGTCCCTTCGGCTTTGAAGGTGTTCGGAAAAAGAAACTGGCAGTTGAGGGAATCGAGAAACTAATGAAGTCGGTCGATGCCATCATAAGTATTCCCAATGACAAGCTCCTCAGCTTGGCAGGAACCCATGCGCCAATCAACGAGGCCTTCCTCAAAGCCGACGATGTTCTGCGAATGGGGGTGCAAGGAATCTCTGAGATCATCACCGTAGAGGGTGCCATCAACGTCGATTTTGGCGATGTGAAAACCGTGATGGAGGGGCGTGGGGTAGTTCTCATGGGAATCGGCCGGGGTACGGGCGACAATCGTGCCGTGGACGCCGCCACCCAATCGATTCAGAATCCGCTGCTCGACGACGTCAGGATCGATGGTGCTCAAGGCATCTTGGTCTCGGTGCTGGCGAGTGCCGATTTTTCGATCAACGAACTCAACGAAATCATGGAGATCATCACCGAAAACACGCACCCGGATGCCATCATCAAGTACGGCTATTCCATCAACGAAAGCTTCCGCGACGAGATTTGCGTCACAGTGATTGCCGCCGGTTTCCCGCAATCCGAAGAAGACCTAATGGCCTCAGCCTCTGGGCAGCGCGGCCGAGAAGTGCCGGGAGACCTTTTTGCCTCTGGCACACGCGCCGAATCAAATCGAGCAGAAGCACCACGCAACGAACCTTTTCGCCCTGCTGCCAAACCGGTTTCGCGGACGCCCTCGCTCGTGGCCGGACGCATGGAAGACACCAATCTAGATATCCCCACAATACTGCGCCAGGGCTATTCTTTCCAACAGGGGAATTGAGTGCAAAACCCCCTCTTTGCCGCGTACGAGACCTATCTCCGTTTCCAGCTGGGCCTCTCACACCGCACGGTGCAAGAATACCTGCGAGAAACCCATCAGCTCGACACGGTGCGCGGTGAACAGGGGTGGGACTTTTCTACTCTCGGTCATGCGGAGGTGATTGAGTATCTCGGTCAGCGCCGCGCCGGCGGTGCAGGGCCCCGCACCAGTGCCCGCATCTTGAGTATTCTACGCAACTGGTTTGACTTTCTGCAGTTCCAGCATCTCCGAAGCGACAATCCCTTGGATTTGGTCGAGTCACCCAAACTCTTACCGGTGACCCCCGAGGTTTTCAGTCTAGTTGAGGTCGAGAAACTTCTCGATGCTATTCCTCAGCAGACCCCGGAAGGTCTGCGTGACCGCACCCTGTTTGAACTGATCTACTCAGCCGGTTTGAGAGTGAGTGAGGCAACGGGTCTGACGCTAGACCGACTTTACCTGGTCGAAGGGGTAGTTCGGGTCACCGGAAAAGGCGACAAGGACCGTTTTGTTCCCCTTGGGTCTCAGGTTTTGCAGTGGTTGGCCCGCTACCTAGAAGAAGCCAGACCAAGATTGGCAAAACAGAAGCGGTCCATGGCGGTCTTCCTCAACTTCCGCGGCGACGATCTGAGCCGCAAAGGCATTTGGAAGAACTTTAAGCTGTATGCAGTGCAAGCCGGACTGGAAGGAAAAGTTCATACCCTGAGGCACTCCTTCGCCACTCACTTGCTTGCCGGAGGGGCCGACTTGCGGTCGGTGCAGGAATTGTTGGGCCATGTGAGCATCAACACCACGCAGATCTATACGCATGTCGACCAAGGTGAACTTGGCCGTCAGCACCATAAGTTCCATCCAAGGGAGCGGCTGACGCAAGTGTCGAACTGATTGGGCCTGTCTGTGAGGCATGGTTAAGGATGTTTCTGAAATGGAGCTTCGGCTCTTGGTGAACCGGTTGGAGTTCCTCCGTGCCGGGGAAAAGACAGTGGTGTTGGAGAAGCTGGAAACAGTGACCGACCTGCACCGCGTGAGTAACGCCGATCTGGAAAGTTGGCTTTCCCGGCGTGTGAAAGCTTCTTGGAGGGCAGGAGAGTTGTTGAGAAAGGTTGACACCGACCGGAAGTTTTTGGACCGCGAGGGAACTTGGCTGCTATGGGGGCACGAAACAGCGTTTCCCGAGGCGCTTCGCCAGATTTCCGACCCTCCATGGCTCCTGTGGGGGCGGGGCAGCTGGCCAGAAGCAAACCGTTGGGCGGCCATGGTCGGTACCCGGTACCCGAGCGAAGCCGCCAAACATGCGGCTGCTGTTTTTGCTGGGCAGCTTGCGGCCTCAGGAGCTGTGGTTGTGAGCGGATTGGCGCATGGAATTGATGCCTGTTCGCACGCGGGAGCTTTGCGGACGGGAACAACCGTCGCAGTGCTCGGCAATGGGATCGACACCATTTCGCCGGTCACCAACCAGCGTCTAGCCGGTCGTATCCTTGCAACGGGCGGGGCACTGGTTAGTGAATATGGACCCGGCGATGAGGCGTTTCCTTGGCGGTTTGTGGCTCGTAACCGCCTGATCAGCGGCCTTTGCCGCTCGGTGATGGTCGTTCAGGCGCCCCGGAAATCGGGTGCTCTGATCACCGCGGATTTCGCTCTCGACCAAGGGCGTGACGTAGTGGTTCACCGCAGTGGATTGGAAGGTGAAAGGGGCGAAGGAACTAGGGAACTGGCGCGCCAAGGCGCTCCCGTGATCGGGAGGCTAGCGGAGTTGGAAGCCCTATGGAATGGCGAAATGGTCCCTGGGACCACTGAGCAAGGTTGGCTTGAGGGGTTGGCATGAAAGAAGAATACTTGGATTACCTTGAGGCCGTACGGGGGTTATCGGAACATACCCGCCTGGCCTACCGGCGTGATCTCGACGCATGGGAAGAGTTTCTGGCTTCTCACGCGGGGGAGGTGTTCCGGGCCACACCGGCTCAAGCCGGGGAGTTCCTCCGTCTTCTTGGTCGCGAGGGTCTTTCTCCCGCGTCGGTAAACCGCGTTTTGTCCTGTCTGCGGGGTTTCTACCGCTACCTTCTTCGAACCGGGCAGGCCTTCAGCCATCCTTTTGCGGGCATCCGCAGCCTCAGGCGACCTAGAAGACTTCCGGTTTTCCTCTTTGAGGCGGAGATTGGAGCTTTGTTGTCGGGCAGCAGTTCTAGTTTTCAGGGTACCAGAGACAGATTGCTGCTGGAGTTGCTTTATAGCACGGGTTGCCGGGTCTCCGAGGCTGTCTCGGTGAGGCTCGATCAGGTCTCGGGGGGAAACGAAAGCTTTGCGGTGACCGGTAAGGGGAACAAGATTCGCACGGTATTCCTGACACCCTCGGCACGGCAGGCGTTGTGTTCCTACCTCCCGCTACGAGCAGCCCGCTTGGACCGGCAAGACCCTGAGGCACTTGGAAGGCTGTTTCTCAACTCGCGCGGTCAGGCTCTCGGGGTGCGCGGGGTACAAAAAATTGTGAACCATGCGGTGCTCAGGGCCGGGGTGACCAAAAACGTCAGCCCGCACACCTTGCGGCATACCTTTGCAACGCATTTGTCGAGCGAGGGTATGGACGTGCGAGTAGTGCAGGAACTTCTCGGCCACAGCCGCTTGGAAACGACCCAAGTGTATACGCACCTGAGCCTTGACCGCCTGAAAGACGTGATGCGAGTAGCTCATCCGCATGGATGAAACGCTCATTTCGCCCGGAAAAAAGGAAGAAACGAATGACTGAATCGATGCATGGAACCACAATTCTCGCTGTTCGACGCCATGGAGTGACGGCCCTGTGTGGCGACGGTCAAGTTACACTGGGTAACATTGTCCTCAAGGGCAATGCCAAAAAGGTCCGCAGGATTGCCGGCGGCAGGGTTCTTGCGGGGTTTGCTGGTTCCACTGCAGACGCCTTCACCCTCTTGGAGAGGTTCGAGGTCAAGCTCGGCCAGTTTCCCAACGATTTGCGACGAGCGGCCGTAGAACTAGCCAAGGACTGGCGCAACGATAAAATCCTGCGGAAGTTGGAGGCCATGATGTTAGTGGCCGATAAGGAAGGCCTGTATCTGCTTTCTGGTAATGGAGATGTGATAGAGCCCCAAGAAGACTGCATCGCCATCGGCAGTGGCGGCAGTTTTGCCTACGCGGCAGCCCGGGCCTTTCTGCAGGCTACTGAACTGAGTGCGCCCGAGATTGCCCAGCGGTCTGTGCAGATAGCCGGTGACATCTGCATCTACACCAACCAAAACCTAACCCTTGAGGTCACTGAATGAGCGCCAGCGCCAAACTCCAACTTGATCAGATGACCCCGCGCCAGATTGTAGAGGAACTTGACCGGTACATCGTGGGTCAAACGGCAGCCAAGAAAGCCGTGGCCATCGCCCTGCGAAACCGCACTCGTCGTCAGCAACTTTCTGAGGATCTTCGCGACGAGGTGTACCCGAAGAACATCATCATGATCGGACCTACCGGCGTCGGAAAAACGGAGATCGCCCGCCGACTCTCCAAGCTTTCGGGCGCCCCCTTTATCAAGGTCGAGGCTACGAAATACACCGAGGTGGGGTACGTGGGGCGCGACGTCGAGTCGATGATCCGCGACCTCATGAGCACTGCCCTGAGCATGGTGAAAGTTGAGCTGCAGAGCAGCCTTACCGCCGAGGCGCAGCTCCACGTGGAGGAATCCCTTCTCGACTTGTTGCTTCCTGGCAGCCGTAAGGACGGCGAAAGTACCGTCAGCGATACTCGCGAGAAGTTCCGTGAGAAACTTCAACGTGGCGACTTCGACGATAAACGCGTCGAGATCCAGACCTCCTCCAAAGCCAGCGGTCCGGTAATGGAGATTTTCAGCGGGGCCGGAATGGAAGATGTGGGCCAGAACCTCGGTGGCGCGCTGGGTAACATTTTTGGTGGCAAGGCCAAAAAGCGGAGCGTGACTGTCAAGCAGGCACGGGAAATCCTGTTTGCCGAGGAACTCGACAAATTGGTCGATATGGATCAGGTGACCGAGATCGCCCGAGAGCGGACGCAGAGCATGGGCATCATCTTCATCGACGAGATTGACAAGATTGCCAGCCGCTCGAGCGAGGGCCGGGGGGGAGCCGATGTGAGCCGCGAAGGCGTACAGCGCGATATCCTTCCTATCGTCGAAGGCAGCAAGGTGAGCACCAAGTGGGGCACCATCGATACCAGCCACATTCTGTTCATCGCCGCAGGGGCCTTCCACATTAGCAAGCCCAGCGATTTGATTCCGGAACTCCAGGGTCGCTTCCCCATTCGTGTCGAACTCGAGGAGCTGACAAGGTCCGACTTCCAGCGCATTCTCACCCAACCCAAAAACAGCCTGCTCCTTCAGTACAAGGCTCTCCTCAAAACTGAGAATGTCGAGGTGATTTTCACCGATGAGGCCGTCGCCCGCATTGCCGATTACGCCTTTGAGGTCAACCAGATGACCGAGAACATCGGTGCCCGCCGTTTGCACACCGTGATGGAGTTGCTGCTCGAGGAGCTAAGTTTCAGCGCGCCGGAAATCCCGGGGCAAAGCATTACCATCACTCCGGCCTACATCGACGAGCGCTTGAAGCCAGCGGTCAGCGACCAAGATCTAGGGAGGTTTATCCTATGACTCAAGTTTTCGCGAACTGTGCACTCAGTATTTTGTCTACTCGACCGATACACAGAGACAGGAGGGTCTCCCATGTTTGAAACCAGCAATTTCGGCAAAACGATCGCCATACTCCAGCGCAGCCTCGACGTCTCCTCGCTTCGGCGCGAAGTTATCTCGAACAACATCGCCAACGTCGATACACCTGGCTTCAAGCGAAGCACGGTGAACTTTGAGACTTCGCTTAAGAAAGCCCTTGACGCTCAGTCGGTAACCCCCGGCCTAACCGCCGAAGTGAGCGATCCGCGCCACATGAGTTTCGACCAGCCAACCGACTGGACCAGCGTGGGGCCCACTCGCGTGCTCGACTACCTGACGCAAACCAACAACAACGGCAACAACGTCGACCTCGAAGAAGAATTGATGAGTGCCCAGCAGAATCAAATGATGTACACCCTGATGGCCCAGGCCGCGGCCAACGAATACAACCAGATCAACATCGTGTTGAGACGGTAAGGAAGGAAAACCATGAGCCTTTTCGGAAGCATTTTAACTTCATCGAGCGGTCTTTCGGCGCAGCGCCTGCGCCTGGACGTAATTTCCGACAACCTGGCCAACGCCACCACCACGCGCACCGCCGAAGGAGGTCCATTTCAGCGAAGCCGCGTGATTTTCCGTCCTGTCGTCAGCCAGCCCTACTGGCGCAGTCCTTTCCTGCCCGAAAGCCTGAACAATGGCATCGGCAAGGGAGTCAGGGTCAATAAAATCGAGAAAGACAACTCACCGCCAGTTCTGAAGTACGACCCCACTCACCCTGATGCCATCAAAACCGGACCACAAGCTGGTTATGTGCAACTGCCCAACGTCAACGTCGTCAATGAAATGGTAGACATGATCGACGCCTCGAGGGCCTATGAGGCCAACGTGACGCTGATCAATGGAGCCAAAGCCATGTTTTCGAAAGCACTGGAAATAGGGAGATAGCGTAAATGGACCTTATGAATATATCGCAAGCCACTGGCAACAAAATTGATTTGCTGCGCACCGATGCTAGGCAATTCGACCTCGCGGGGAAGAACACCCCGTTGAATGAGCCCACGAAGGCATCGTTTCAAGATGCCATGGTGAGTGCCATTGAGGGAGTCAACTCGAGCCAGATGAAAGCAACTGATCTCTACCAAAAGATGGTCACTGATCCGAACAGCGTCGACGTGCACGACGTGACGCTCGCTGCAGCGGAGGCTTCCATGAGCCTCAACCTGGCCAAGACTGTCGTGGAACGTGCCGTTCAGGCCTACCGCGACATCATCAACATGCGCTAACAAAACGAACCTTTCCTGAAAGGGAAAGGGTTTGTTTCTTCGGGAGGGAGAAATGAACGACTTCATCAAAAGGCTACTGGAACAGGTCACAACACTTTGGGGAAAGTGGTCTCTGATCCAGCGCCTGACACTGATAGGCATCGTGGTAGCCGCCATAGCGGGCCTCAGCCTCATTACGGTTATGTCTGCTCAGCCTAGCCGCGTGGCGCTGATCAATTCTGCAATCAAGGATGCCCAGGCGGTGGTTGCCATTGCTGCGCGGCTCGATCAGGAAAACATACCCTACACCCAGTCGGAAGATGGTCATATCTATGTGAACGACCAGAAGACGGCACTTAGGGCACGGGTGATCTTGTTTCGCGAAAATCTGATACCCACGCAAACCGATCCGTTTGCTATCTTCGATGTGGAGCGCTGGACCATCACAGACTTTGAGCGTGATATCAACAAGCAGCGGGCCATGACCAAGGCTCTCGAACAACACATTGGTGCCTTGGAAGATATCGACAACGTCGCGGTGGAACTGGTAATGCCCACCGATTCGCTCTTCAAGGAAGACCAAAAAGCCACGACTGCCAGCGTGCACCTCACCCCTCGCCCAGGCAGTGACATCGCCACCAACCGCAAAAAGATTGAAGGTATTTTGAAGCTTATCACCTTCGCCATTCCTGGTCTTAAGGCCGAGAATGTGGTGGTGACCGACCAAACCGGCATCGTGCTCAACGATTTTGTCGGCATGGTAGGCATGGACCGCCTCGAACTCGGCAAGCGTGAAATGGACTTCAAGCGCAAAATGGAATCCCAATCCACCGAGACCATCCTCGCGGCCCTCCAGACAATCTACAAAACGGACCGTGTGCGCATCGTCAAGCTTGACCTCAAGCTCAATACCGATGCCCAGAGCATTGCCAAGGAAGAGCACACGCCCATCGTGATTTCGGCAGCGAATCCTCTCACCAACGAGCCTGCGGTCGTCAAGGATGCTTTTGTGCTCTCGCAATCAAGCAACAAAGAAAACTTTGCCGGTACGGGTTTCAACCCCGAAGGTCCTGCGGGTCAGGAAGGCCAGACCCCTCCCGCCTATAAAGACCTCTCCAACCTCGTGGGCAACTACATCAAAGATTCCCAGATCACGAATAACGCCATCAACACCGAGAAGTCGACCATCGAGAAAAGTCCGATCCGTATCGACGGGGTCAGCCTTGCGGTAGCCCTTGATGGCACCTGGAAGAAGGTTTACAAGGCCGATGGGACTGTCGAAGTGGAACCCAATGGCAACATCAAACGCACCTACGAGGCACTGAGCCAGCAGGCTGTCCAGCAAGCCAAGTCGATTCTTCAGGCCGCGATAGGGTATAATTCGGTGCGGGGAGATCAGGTGGCGGTAGAAAACATTGCCTTTGACCGTACCGATCAGTTTGAAAAGGAAAACGCCCAGTTCCGTGCTGAACAACAAACGCAAAGCACGCTTCTCGTCGTTATCGTCGGTCTAGTGGTGTTGCTGATTGCCTTTGCGGTGTTCCGCATCGTCAGTCGCGAAATGGAGCGTCGTCGCCGCTTGCGTGAAGAAGAACTGTCCCGGCAGCATCAGGCGATGCGCGAGGCGGCTCTCCGAAGTGCTGAGGAAGAAGGTGTGCAGGTTGAGATGTCAGTGGCTGAAAGGGCCCGCCTCGAACTGCAGGAGACAGCGATCAACATGGCCCGCGAGCACCCTTCCGATGTGGCCCAATTAATCCGTACCTGGATGGCAGAGGAGTAACCTATGGGTAAAGTAAAGGGCGCAGCCCCGGCAGGCGACGACAAGACAGCCAAAGCTGGAAAAAAAAGCAAACTTGACCTGACGGGTCGCCAGAAGTCGGCTATCTTCCTAGTGACGCTCGGATCGGAAATCTCCTCTGAAATCTTCAAGCACCTGCGTGAAGATGAGATAGAGGCGCTCACCTTTGAGATCGCTAGGCTGGACTCGGTGGATTCCGAGCAGAGGGATGCCGTTCTTCTCGAGTTCCGTGACCTCATGATGGCACAAGAATTCATCACCACCGGCGGTATCGACTACGCCCGCGAGCTATTAGAGAAATCCTTAGGCAACCAGAAAGCGGTCGACATCATCAACCGCCTCACCAGCAGCCTTCAGACGCGGCCGTTTGATTTCATCCGGCGTACCGACCCGGCTCACTTGATGAACTTCATTCAGCAGGAACATCCTCAGACCATCGCCCTGATTTTGGCCTACCTCGAGCCTCAGAAGGCCTCGGTCATTCTGAGTCAGTTGCCTTCCGAAATCCAGTCTGACATCGCGAAACGCATCGCAACGATGGATCGGACCTCACCCGATGTGCTACGGGAAGTCGAGCGCGTGCTGGAAAAGAAGCTGTCTACGCTCTCCAGTGAGGACTACACTGCCGCGGGAGGAGTCGACTCCATTGTTGACATCCTGAACATGGTGGACCGCACCACGGAACGCCAAATCATTGAAACGCTAGAAGAGGATGACCCCGAGCTTGCCGAAGAAATCAAAAAGCGCATGTTTGTGTTCGAGGACATCGTCATGCTCGACGACAAGGCCATTCAGAAAGTTCTTCGGGAAGTCGACACGGCTGAATTGTCCAAGGCCCTCAAGAGCGTCGACAGCGAAGTTCAAGACAAGATCTACCGCAACATGTCCAAGCGCGCAGCCAGTCTGCTAAAGGAAGACATGGAGTTCATGGGGCCAACCCGGCGCAAAGACGTCGAAGAGTCCCAGCAGAAGATCGTAGCAGTCATCCGCAAGCTCGAAGAAGCCGGCGAAGTTGTTATCGCGCGCAGTGGCGAAGAAGACGTCTTGGTGTAGGGTTAAGTCATGGCAAAAAACGTTTTCCGTCCGTTTGAGTTCAAAAACACCTTGGCCGATATCGTATCGATCAAGGCACCTTCTCAGTTTACTCCTATCGAGCCGGAAGAACTCGAATTAGCCGATGAGTTTCACGGGCCCACCGCCGATGACCTTCGCCGTGAAGCGGATGCCTTCAAACAGGAGTGGGACGCCGAACGCGCCCAGATGATACAGGAGGCAGAGCTCCAAAAGCAGGAAATCCTCAAGGAGGCAGAAGAGGCCGCTTTCGAGATTGTCCGAAAAGAAAAGGAGAACGCCCAGCAAGTCCGCATTGAGGCTGAAAAATCATCTCAGGAAATGATCGATGAAGGACGCCGTGTCGCCGAAGAAGCCGCAAAGGAGTCGAGCCAACACATCGCGGACCTTGAAGAAGAGGCCCGACGCAAAGGCCATGCTGAGGGTTACAAACAGGGCTATGAGGACGGCAGTGCTGAAGTTGCACGGCTGGTCAAGCGCATTCATGTCATCATCGAGAAGATCATAGAGAAGCGCCAAGACATCATTGAAGGAACAGAGACCCAACTTGTGAGTCTGGTGATTCTGATCGCAAAAAAGGTCGTCAAGGTGATCAGCGAGAACCAGCGCAACGTGGTGATCAACAACGTCTTGCAGGCCTTAAGAAAGCTCAAGACCCGGGGTGACGTGGTGGTAAGAGTGAACCTTGAGGATCTCAAGATCACCACAGAGCATGTGAAGGAGTTCGTGTCGATGGTAGAGAACGTCAAATCGATCACCGTCATGGAAGACACCAGCGTCGACCAAGGCGGCGCCGTGATTGAGACGGATTTTGGCGAAATCGATGCCAAAATTTCAAGCCAGTTCAGCGAAATCGAAGGAAAAATTCTGGAAATGGCTCCAATACGCTCGAAAACCGACGTCATGCCCACCGGCCAGAACGGCTAGAGTCATGAGTTTGTTTGACAAGTACCTGACAACTGTAGAGAATACCGACCCCCAAAAGTTTGTGGGAAGGGTGACACGAGTTCAGGGGTTGCTGATCGAAGCCCTCGGTCCACAGGCCGTCGTGGGCGAACTATGCCGTATTGAGATGGGAAACCCAGAGGCAGGTTCAGCACGAGAAGTCTGGGCCGAGGTGGTCGGACTGCACGGGAAAACGGTACAGCTCATGCCTTACCAAGAAGTTGACGGTTTGGAAATCGGTTGTCGGGTCAAGGCCATGGGGGAGTCCCTGCATGTTCAGGTTTCCGACCGCCTGCTCGGACGAGTGCTCGATGGCATGGGTAAACCCATCGACGGCAAGGGCGAGATCGGTTCCACGTTGCGTTATCCTGCCGTACATAACCCCCCTGATGCTCTCGACCGAGGGCGAATCACCCGCAAAGTCGCCACTGGGGTCAGATCCATCGATACACTGATTCCTCTGGGCAAAGGTCAACGCATGGGCATTTTTGCCGGTTCTGGGGTGGGTAAGAGCACCTTGCTCGGAATGATTGCGCGCAATACCAGTGCCGATATCAACGTGGTGGCTCTCATAGGCGAGCGGGGTCGCGAGGTAAACGAGTTTATCGAAAGCGAGCTCGGAGAAGAGGGTTTGGCAAGGTCCGTGATCGTGGTGAGCACCTCGAACACCCCTGCGTTGTCACGCCTTCGCGGCGCCTATGTTGCTACCGCCGTCGCTGAGTACTTCCGGGACCGCGGAAAAGACGTCATGCTTCTGTTCGACTCGGTCACACGTTTTGCCTATGCTCAGAGGGAAATCGGGTTGGCCGTCGGCGAGCCTCCGGCCCGGCAGGGGTACACCCCAAGTGTGTTCAGCCTGCTACCCAAACTGCTCGAAAGGGCGGGTACCGCAAAAATCGGCACCATCACCGGCCTCTACACTATTCTTGTCGATGGTGATGACATGGATGATCCCATTGCCGATGCCGTGAGAGGCATTCTTGACGGCCACATTGTCCTTTCGCGTCGCCTGGCCGAGCAGTCGCATTATCCAGCAATCGATGTGCTTAAGTCGGTTAGCCGATTGGCTACCAAGATCACCAGCCCGCTTGCCCGCGAAGCCTTCGAGATCCTTCGCCGTCACCTTGCCGTCTACACCGAAGCCGAAGACCTCATCAATGCCGGGGCCTATGCGGCCGGTTCCAACCCAGACATCGACCTCGCGATCAAGAAGTACAGGGAAATCCGCGAGTTTCTGGTTCAAAAGGTCGAGGAGAAAGCTCCCTACCTGCAAACCCTGCAAAGGGCTGGGACTATCGCCGGACTGGCGATCTCGGACACCACGGAGGAAGCCTGATGGCCAAGTTTCGGTTCCGCCTTCAAAAAATCCTAGGCCTGCGGCTGGCCGCGGAAAAAGTGGCCGGGCAAGCTCTGGCAACGGTGAACGGCCAGTGCCAGGTGCTCGAATTGGCTATTGTCGAATTGATGACCCGAACACAAACGAGTTTTTTGGGGCGGCAAAGTGCCGGAACCCACTGGTCTGCGTTGCGGAGCTTTGACCTCTATGCGCAGCGGTTGGCACTCGAAATCGAGGCAAAAGAAAAGGCCCTAGCAACCAAACTGGTGGAGCGGGAGGAAAAGATGGCCGCATACCTCGAGGCCCGCAAGAAAGTGAAAACCCTCGAAAAACTGTCCGAGCGTCAACTCGCTGAGTTTTCCGAAACGCAGAAACACCTAGAAATCCTTCGGCTCGATGACTTGAATACCGCTGCGTTTATCCGCAAAATGAGGCCGTTGGAGGATGCCCTTGGCTAAGACCCCCGGAAAAAGCGCGAACGTCTTGGGCCGTATTCTGGGCCTGCTCCTCCTCATCGTCCTGCTTTCGCTCGTCGGGTTCCTCTGGCTCGACATTTTAGGGCTCGTCGACGCCCGCCAGGTGGCTCTGCCCCTGCTCAAAATGGTTGGTTTCACCTCCACTGAACGCCAGATAAACGCTGAGGATCCCCTGCTGCTCGACCGAGAACGACTGATCAAACGCGAAGATTCTTTGTCCATTTTGCAGGAGGAGCTCGGTCTTCAGACTGCTGACCTCAAGAAACAGAACGACGAGGTGCTTCAGAAGCAGAACTCTCTCACCGAACAGCAAAAGGCTCTCGAAGACCAGCAGAATTCCTTTAACGAAGCCCTGAAAGCCGCCGACGATAAGAAGGCGAACCTTGTGCAGAACTCGAAGTATCTGAACAGCATGCCGCCTGTAACGGCCGTGCAGATTCTGCTCAAGATGGAAGACCAAGACCTGATAGACCTGTTCCGAGTCACCGAGGAACTGGCCAAGGCCAACGGTACCAATTCCATCGTTTCCGCTTGGCTGTCGAAGTTCCCACCGGAACGTGCAGCAGCCATCCAGCGGAAAATGGCTCGCAAAACAGGCAGCTGACCTACTCCTCCGGGACGGTCACGCCACGGAGGTTTTGCATGGCACTAGCCGTCCCGCATCTTGATGCGGGAAAAGTCCTTTCCAAGAACAAGCCCGGTCCTCAAAGTGCTACCACCCCGGCACCGAAACACCTTGAGTCGTTCAATTCCAAACTCAAGGCACTGGTCGGGGTAAAGACTGAGACCCCGGTCAAGGTTGAAACGAAAACAAAGGTTGAGACCCCGCTAAAAACCGATTCGTCAGCCATTCCAAGGGCTGTTCAACCTGCGTCTGCGTCCAAGGTCAAACCCGAAACCGAGGTTTCCCGGCCCGAGCGTAAACCTGAATCAAAAAAAGACGTGAAGGAAAAAAATGCACCTAGTGACGCCGAGGCCTCACTTATCGCAGCAAGCCTCCAACGCACTGCCGTAGAGCCTGTCTCCCATGCGCCTGCCCAAGCAGGCTCTCCAACGCCGATCTCAGCGTCCAAGGTGGCCAAGGAAGAAGCGTCTGAGCAGGCCGAGAGAGTCAGAACTTCTCCCAAGCTCTCCAAAACTGTTCCAGATAGGGCCGCTTCCGACAAACCGATGGCAGCCGAATCTCCCAAGTTTGAGGCGTTGCTGAAGTCCGAGGCCAAGAAAGCTGAAAAGGATTCGGGGCCTAAAGTGACCGTGATTGATAAACGGACCGACAAGGAAAAGGTACGTAAAACCGAAGCAGAAGCCACCGAATCCTTGGTGACGTTTCAGGGTGCACAGGTCAATGCCAAAGTTGAGACCAAGCCCGTTGAAGGAGTCCAGGTTGTTTATCAGGCAATTTCTGGAAAGCCTAAAGAACCCTTTGAAGTCACGCCGAAGAACACACCCGTGGCGCCTCAGGATGCTGCAGCTTTTCAGAAGTTTCTGGTGGAAAAGGGCTACGGTCAGTTGGTGGAGCAAGCCCGCATCATTCTCAGTAATGACAACAAGGGTGAAATCCACATGACCCTCTACCCGGAAACCCTGGGTAAAATCAAAGTTGCGCTGAATCTGAACAACAGCCATTTAGCGGGCGAGATTTTTGTCGAGAATCAGAGCGTGAAGGAAATCTTGCAAGACAACATGGGGCAATTGTTACAGTCGTTTCGCGATGGTGGATTCGGTGAAATGAACATTCAGGTCTCGGTGGGAAACGATCAGCGTCAACAAACACCAGAGTTCCAGAGTCGACCGGGAATCCAAGCGCTAAACTACGGACGAAATGTGGCCTCTGCAACGAGTGAGTTGCCCTTGGCCTCCCGCATTAGCTCTTGGAGCGAAAAAACCGTGAACTTGACGGCCTAGAAAGGTAAAAAGGAATAAACATGGATGCAATCAGTTCGATCAGTCCGCAAATGAGTGCCATCGACCAAGCCAAAGTGGCCCAACAGGTCGACACGTTCAACAAAGCCCTCAATGGTGGCAAGGCGGCCAGCCCACAAAATCTCGGGAAAGATGACTTCCTGAAAATCCTGATCACCCAGCTCACAACCCAGGACCCCACGGCTCCCATGCAGGACAAGGACTTCATCGCACAGATGGCCCAGTTCTCGTCCTTGGAGCAGATGACCAATATGTCCACAAGCTTCGGCAAAGTGCAGAGCGTGCTCAACGCCTCTCAAGCCGTCAGCACTTTGGGCAAAAGCGTTGAAATCCTGTCCAACGGCGAGATAGTCAAGGGGACTGTGACCGAGGTGACACCCGGTCAATACCCGCAAGTTCTGGTAGGCGACAAGTATTACGACTATTCCAGTGTTCAGAAGATCAGCCAAGTGGAGGGCAAATAATTATGATGCGATCACTGTACGCCGGTGTTTCCGGGCTTCAGAACCATCAGACGCGCATGGACGTCATCGGCAACAACATCTCGAACGTCAACACCACCGGATTCAAAAAAGGCCGGGTGAGCTTTCAGGACATGATCAGCCAGACCATGCAGGGAGCCGCAAGGCCCAACGAAGACGTGGGAGGTGTGAACCCCAAGCAAGTCGGCCTAGGTATGACTGTGGCCGCCATCGACACCGTATTCACCCAGGGAGCCCTCCAGACCACCGGCGTGAACACCGATGTGGCTCTCCAGGGAAACGGGTTTTTTATCCTCAAGGATGGTGACAAGAGTTTCTACACGCGAGCGGGCTCGTTTGGTCTCGACAGCAATGGGACCCTGGTCAACCCCTCAACAGGGCTGAAGGTTCAGGGTTGGATGGCCCAGACCATCAATGGTCAAAGCATCGTAAAAGCAGCCGGCGACACCACGCAATTGAACATTCCCATCGGAAGCAAAGACCCTGCCAAGGCCACCACTAACGTCGATTTCGCTTGTAACCTCGACAAGAACCTTGCCGTTTTGACCCCAACCTCCAGCGTCAGCGACACCCAGAAAAACACCTGGCCGGTGGACAAGAGCGTCTACGATACCTTCGGTAACGTCCATCGGTTGGTTGTCACCTATCAGCGGGACCCCAACGCCCCCGATGTTCCCAACCAGTGGCTGGCCACCGTCAAAATTGACCCCGAAAACACCACCTTCGATAATAAACTGGGCGTCGGTTTCGGTACCCCTCCGGCCGGCAACACCTACATTGTGAAGTTTGGCAACGACGGTGCCTTGGCCTCAGTCACTGACAGCGCCGGACAGATCCGTAATACCGGTGACTTGAGCATTCCCCTGACATTTACCGTTCAGGGTTCCAACGCTGGGCAACCCGGTGCCACCCAAACCATGAACCTCAACATCGGTAAAGTAGGCGCCTATGAAAACTCGACCACACAGTTTGCCGACAAATCCAGCAATAAAAGCTTCCGCCAGGACGGCTACGGCATGGGCTACCTTGAAAACTTCGGTATTGACGGAAGTGGACAGGTCACCGGAGTGTATTCCAACGGTACAAACCGCGTTCTCGGACAGGTGGCTCTCGCAAGCTTCACCAATCCCGGCGGCTTAGAAAAGGCTGGTGAATCCACCTATGCCAAGACCAACAACTCCGGTGACGCCAACGTGGGTGCCTCGGGCACCGCAGGCAAGGGCAAGTTTATTTCCGGTGCACTGGAAATGGCCAACGTGGACCTCGCGGATGCGTTCACTGATATGATTGTAACACAACGTGGTTTCCAAGCTAACAGCCGCACCATTCAGACCGCGGACCAAATGATTCAAGAACTCTTGGGCCTCAAGCGCTAAGTCTAATCAAGTCTTGACTTTGTAAAGAGAAAGGCAGGATACTAATCCTGCCTTTTTTTTGCCCGAAGGAGGAAACATGATTGAAGTGACCCGCCTTGACGGCAGTATTTTCTACTTGAATCCGCACCAAATCGAAACCCTAGAAGCGCGTCCGGACGTTTCTGTAACGCTGGTTTCCGGTAAAAGATATGTTTTGCGCGACAGCTTGGAGACCCTTCAGCAGCGGATTCTTACCTATCGCAAGTCCCTTACTGACCTGTCGCTTGTCCGGGAGGCCGTCGCCGATGCAATTGGGGCTTTACATGCCCACAAAAACGCCGATAAACTGATTAACTAGTAAACTGGGAGAGCCTTATGGCGAAAGAAAAAGAAGAAGAAGCCCTCGATGCAGCACCAACCGATGCGGGGGCAGAAGAGGGCGCGAAGAAGAAAGGCGGGCCCCTGCCTGAGTTCGTCATTCTCATTCTCAAAATCGTCGCTGGTGCTATTGGCGCCATTCTCCTCTCTGCTACTGTATCCGTCATCGTCTTCAGCCTGATGCAGGGCGACAAACCGCAGCAGCAAACGGTTGAGGCCTCCCCGGTGTACAACTTGAAACCACCAGTCCATGAGTGGTTCGCCTCCATTCCTGATATCCGCGCCACTACCGCCGATGACCCAGGTAGATCGGTCATTCTTAAGGTTCAGTTGGCTTACGACGCCAAGGCCGATGTTCGTATTTACACAGAGCTTACAGGTCGCATTCCGCAGATTCAAGACTTGATTCGCAGGCTAGTCGGCACAAAAACCGGTAAGGAAATGAAAGAACGTGAGGATGAGTTCAAGGAAGAGATCCGCATGAAAATCAATGATATCCTCCAAGACGGTCGGGTACGTGATGTGGCGTTCCTCCAGTTTATCATCGCTGAAAGTATCTAAAGGAGACTCTCCGCTATGACGGAAGTTCTGTCCCAAGACGAAATCGACCAGCTTCTCACGGCAATTTCCACGGGGGACATCGAGAGCGAGGAAGTCACCAAGGTCACGGATCAGAAGAAGATCAAGATCTATGACTTCAAGCGCCCCGACAAGTTTTCAAAGGAACAGATCCGAACTGTCAGCTCCATGCACGAGTCGTTTGCACGCCTGACCACGACCAGCCTTTCGGCCCAACTGCGCACCCTTATTCAAGTGCATGTGGCTTCGGTTGATCAGCTCACTTACGAAGAGTTCATCCGATCCATCCCCAACCCAACCACCTTGGCCGTCATCAACATGGATCCCTTGAAAGGCTCGGCCATCCTGGAAATCGACCCTGCAGTGACTTTCAGCATCATTGACCGTCTTTTTGGCGGACCCGGCGAAGGCGTAAAGGTAACCCGTGACCTCACCGAGATTGAGATGTCGGTCATGGAAGGTATCATCGTGCGGATTCTAGGGAACATGAGAGAAGCCTGGTCGTCGGTTATCGACTTGAGGCCCCGTTTGGGTCAAATCGAGGTCAACCCCCAGTTTGCTCAGATTGTTCCTCCTACTGAGATGGTTGTTCTTGTTACCCTGGAAACCAAGCTCGGAGAGGTGGAAGGTATGATGAACTTCTGTATTCCTTACCTGACCATTGAGCCTATCATCAGCAAGCTGTCGGCCCAGTATTGGTACTCCTCGGTTCGCCGTGGTGGTACCACAGAAAACCTGAATACCATCCGCGACCGTCTAGCGGGAATCACTGTCAATATGGTGGCAGAAATCGGTAAGATCAATCTGCCGATGCGAGAAGTGGCCAGCCTCAAGCCTGGTGATATTGTCAGGCTGTCCAACACGAACATCGAGGACCCCTTGGTCTTCACCATCGGCAACCGTAAAAAGTTCCATTGCCGACCCGGCCTCATGGGAAACCGTGTGGCTGTTCAGATCACGAAGGTGCTGGAAGACCTTCAGCAAGTGGACTTTGAGGAACTGACCGATGAAGGAGAGGATTAAACCATGAGTGACCTGACCCTGTCTCAGGACGAAATCGACGCGCTGCTCATGGGTGGCGGAGGGGGCGGCGGTGGGGGCGGTTCTTCTCAGCCGGCCCAGAAGGGATTATCTTCTTCCGAAGAATCTGCCCTCAAGGCCATGTTCAAGGATGCGGTTCCAGGTCTGACCAACGCCCTAGCCGGCATGATCAACGGAAAAAAAGTCACATTGAACTTGCCTACTTTTGACCTCGTTGACAAAGACGGGCTGCTCGACAATCTCAGTCAGGAAGTGGTGGAGCTTCGTGCCGACTTCACTGGTGACCTGAATGCCGATCATGCATTTTATCTTGACCCCGAGGATGCGGTTCAATTGGCAGGTGCCATTATGGGACAGGCCGAGGTGGAACTCAACGAAACCGGCATTGGTGCCCTCGAAGAAATGGCTTCTATGCTTTCCGGTTCGCTCGTCACAACTTTGAGCCGGAAAACTACGCAGCAATTCGCCCCTGGGCCGGTTGGGGGACAGAAAACTGTCAAGGCAACGATTTCCACGTCCAGTGAATTGCTGATCACCGCTACCTGGACCGTAATGGCGGATTCTGATTCCTACCGGCTAATTGAGGTTTTTGACGCCAGTTTCCTGCGTTCGATGACCGGTGCCGGTGGCGGAACTTCCCAACAGGGAAACCAAAGCTCTCAGGCGGGAGCTTCTCAGCAGGTTGGAATGCCCAGTTCCTATCAGCCCCAGCAGTTTGGTGCACCCCAGCAGGGTTTTCAACCACAAGGCGGGTACCCGCCACAAGGTTTCCCTCAGCAGGGTTATCCGCCGCAAGGCTACCCCCAGCAGGGGGGTTATCCTCCTCCTGGCTACCCCCCGCAAGGCTACGCACCGGGACCGGGAATGTACCCCGCCGTTCAAGGGGTGCAGCTTCCACACCTCAACTCCGGATACTCTCCAGGAGAACAAGGAAACATAGGGCTCTTGATGGATGTCGCCATGGAGGTGACCGTCGAGCTCGGACGAGCCAAAAAGCAGATCAAGGAAATCCTGTCCATGGGGGAAGGTACTATCATCGCCCTCGACAAACTCGCCGGAGAAGCGGTCGACATTTTGGTCAACCATAAGCTGATTGCTAAGGGTGAAGTTGTGGTCATCGATGAAAACTTCGGTGTACGGGTTACCGAGATAGTTTCCAACCCCGACAAAGCGATGGATAGCTAAACTAGAGTCCCCTTTCCCGGGAGCCGTTTTTTTGGTAGGTTTGTTGAGGGGAGGGCGCCATGAAAACTCACGCTCTGGTTTGGATTTTGTTGCTTGGCGGTTCCAATTTGTGTGGTCAGGCCACGCTTGCTACAGAGGCAAAGGCCGCTCCGGTTGCTGTGCCACAGGAGTCAAGCCTTTCCATCACAGGCGGGGATACCGCGAACGTCGGCAACGCTCCTGCTGCGCCGGGAGCGGTACCCACTGCTGCGCAAAATGGCACGGTACCAACGGGCGACATCACCATTTGGGATTACCTGCGCATGTTTTTTCTGCTCATCCTTGTTATTGGGATGATCTTGGCGGTTGTCTGGTTTCTCCGAAGAATTTCAGGGCAAGGGCCCTTGGTGGAAAGCCCGGTCAAGGTGTTGCACAATCATGCGTTGGCAGGGAACAAGGCACTTCTGCTTGTCGAGGTTGGCAACGAGATTCTTCTGCTTGGGACAGCAGACGGTGGGGTCAATTTCATCAAGCAAATCACCGATTCCGAGACTGTGGACGCTCTTCGCCTCGCAGCATCGGAGAGAAAAATGTTGCCCTTGCGGGGGAGTTTCGCCGGAATTATCGGCACAATGTTGGGACAACGTGAGAAAATTCGCCCTAAAATTGATGAACCTGTCGAGAATTCGACAGATTTCATCAAAAAACAAAGAGAACGATTGAAGAATCTTTGATTTCGGGGTTACAATACGGTCAGAGAACCATACTTCGATTGACCCAATTGATGTGAGTTTTTTTTTCAATACCTGGGGGGGGAATGAAAAAGAAATTACTCGTCGTGCTTGCGGTCGGTTTGCTCCTGGGGGGGGCAACCGGTTCACCGTTGGCCGCGCAAACACGGGTGGTGCAACCGACTAACGGACTGAGTCTTCCGTTCGTCGGTATCAACCTCCGTCCAGCCCAGAATCAGCAGGAAACGGCTTTGTCTGTTCAACTGCTTATCCTCCTCACCGTCCTTAGCTTGGCTCCATCCTTGCTTATCCTGATGACGAGTTTTCTGAGGATTTCCATTGTTTTGGATTTCATTAAACGTGCTCTGGGGCTGCAACAGGCACCGCCAAACCAGGTGATGCTGGGTATTGCCCTTTTCATGACGTTATTTATCATGTGGCCCGTCTTTAACCGTATTTATGCCGAGGCCTATGTTCCCTATTCCGACGGAAAGCTCAACACGACTGAGTTCCTCCAAAAGGCAGAAAGCCCTCTGCGTTTGTTCATGTACAAGCAGATGCAGAGCAACAATCACGACGACATCAAGCTCTTCATGCGTTTATCCAACCTAACAAAACCCAACAGCCTAGCGGATGTTCCAACCTATGTCATTGTTCCAGCGTTTATTCTGCACGAAATGACGGTAGCCTTCAAAATTGGAATTCTGATTTTCATTCCTTTCATCATCATCGATATGGTCGTTGCCTCGGTTTTAATGGCAATGGGAATGATCATGCTTCCACCTGTCATGATTTCCATGCCGTTCAAGCTCATCCTGTTCGTCATGATTGACGGCTGGACCCTGTTGACCACGGGCCTGGTAAGGAGTTTCAGCCTATGAGTGTTGGTGAAGCCGTAAACCTGATGAATGGCGCGATTATTCAGACCTTGCTTTTGGTTGCACCTGTGCTGGTTGTGGGCACCATAGTCGGATTGATTATATCGATCTTACAAGCTACCACGCAGATTCAGGATCAAACCCTTAGCTTCGTTCCCAAGATTTTGTCGATTTTTGGAGCGCTGATTGTCTTTGGTCCCTGGATGTTCACGCTTTTGCGAACCTACACCATAGGGATCTTCAATCAGATACCCAACATGGTTAAGTGAAGAAGGAGTGACCGTTGTTTCTTGAGAACATTGCCCAGAACGCTAACTTGTTTTTTCTCATTCTGGCGCGGGTGTTTGCCATGCTGGCGGTGACACCGTTGTTTTCAAGCGAAGCCTTGCCCGATGTGACGCGTATTGGGCTGGCTTTCTTTACGGCGGTGGTGGTTTTTCCTTGGATGCAAAGCTCTGGCTACCCCATACCCGACAACGGGCTGCAGTATGTCGGTTTGCTTCTTGGTGAGGCGCTTCTGGGACTCCTGCAGGGATTTTTCCTTGTGCTGGTTTACTCGGCCTTCCAGATGTCGGGCACGTTTATTGCCCAGCAGATGGGCTTTAACGCATCAGAAGTTTACGACCCGCTGGCTCAGATTGAACTGCCCGTTCTGGGCCAGTTTCTCAACCTTTCTGCGATGATGATCTTTATTTCCGGCGGCGGCTTCCAGTCGGTTTTTCTTGTGAATGTCTGGGAGTCGTTCAAGGCTCTCAGGGCCATCGATTTTGTTTCCCAGCCTGGATTTGTTAATCAGACTCTGCTGACTGGCCTAGGAGAGATGTTTCAGCGGTCTTTCCTGCTAAGTCTGCCGATTTTTGGCATCTTGCTTCTAGTTACTCTTGCCTTGGGCCTCATTGGGAAGGCCGCACCTCAGATGAACTTGATGATGATGGGCTTTCCCATCAGCATCGGAGTGGGCTTTGTGGTCATGCTACTAGCGATGCCCTACCTTATCCAGGCCTTTAACGCTGTGATCAGCAACGGTTTCAATTCTCTTGAAGAGCTCTTTAAGACCATTTCCCCCCCTAACCTCCGTGGAGCTCTTCAATGAACTTCGTTTGGAAAAGCCGTGTGAGCTCTGCCGACCATGCCAACTTCAACCGTGCTAGAAGAGGCATTGAGGGAAGCCGTAAGCTTCACTACCCATGGCAGACTTCTTCCGACACCCGTTTTGCTTGGAACCTGCAACGATTTGCTGCCGAAGATGAAGGGCGCACCGAGGATGCGACCGAAACCAAGATCCGAAAGGCGAGGGAAGAAGGCAAGGTTGCAAAAAGCCAAGACATCACGGCCGCTGTCGTTCTGCTGCTTCCGGTGGTGATGATAGCTTTTCTGGCTGCATCCATTTGGCAGACTCTGGTCGAGATGATCCGTTTCTATTTTGCCCAGTCCATGACCCTCGACCCTATTACCGGTGGACAGGTACTCGCTGGGACCTTTTATCAGTATATGGCTCGCCTTCTCGTTCCCGTATTGGCTGTGGCTTTTTTGGCCGCGGCAGCAGCCAACCTATTGCAAGTGGGCATTTTGTTCACTCTCAAGCCAATTATTCCTGACTTTAAGCGCATCGTTCCGAAGTTTGGCCAATGGATCAAACGCTCATTGTTCTCTACGGAAGCGGTGTTCAACATCCTCAAGCAGATGGTGAAAGTGGTCATTCTGGCCATCGTGGCTTGGCTTAACATCAGCGGGGAATGGATACACCTAGTGAACACCATTCATGTGTCCTTTGCCCTTGCCACCGACCTACTTTTTCGGTTAGCGCTGAACATTATTGTGCAAAGTGCTGTCGTCATGTTGCTTCTGGCGGTTCCTGACTACCTGTTCCAGCGTTTCCAGCACAGGGAATCTCTCAAGATGTCGCTTCAGGAAGTCAAAGAAGAACGCAAGCAGCAGGAGGGTGATCCCCTCATCCGTTCCCGATTGCGCGAGCGAATGCGTGAGATACTGCGACGGAATATGATGCAGAACGTGCCAAAAGCGGATGTGATCATCACCAACCCTACCCACTATGCCATTGGTTTGCAGTGGGATGCCTCAACGATGACGGCCCCCCTTGTCATCGCCAAGGGACAGGATCTGATTGCCCAACGCATCAAGGAAATTGCTGCTCAGGCTGGGGTTCCCATGGTGGAGAACAAACCCCTGGCACGTGCCCTGTATGCGGCGGTCGAAGTCGGGGATCAGATTCCACAAGAATATTGGGAATTGGTAAGCCGAATTCTGGCCGAGATTTACCGCCTTAACGGCCGTGCCTCCGACGACAGACAAGCAAGCGGAGCAGTCTCATGAGTGATCTCAGCGGAGTGTTCCGAACAGCTTTTGCCGGCAACCGTACCGATGCCTTTGTCGCAGCTGGCGTAGTCGCAGTCATTTTGGCCCTTTTGATTCCACTTCCGACTTTCTTGCTCGATGTTTTGCTTTCGGTCAACCTTTTGTTGTCAATTCTAATTCTGCTCGTGGTGATCTACAGTCGGCGGGTGCTGGACTTTACATTGTTTCCCACCCTTCTTCTTGTAACAACGGTATTTGGCCTTGCTCTCAACATCAGCACTACCCGCCTGATTCTGTCCAAAGGAGCCCTCTTCGACGGCCAGATCATACGAGCTTTTGCCACCTTCGTTGTCGGTGCGGGCACCGACAAGGTAACAGCCGTCAACCTGGTCATCGGCCTGGTGATTTTCATCATTCTCATCGCCGTGCAGTTCTTGGTGATCACTAAGGGTGCTACCAGGGTTGCTGAAGTCGCTGCGCGCTTTACTCTCGACGGACTGCCGGCAAAGCAGATGACCATCGATAACAGTTTCTCCAGCGGTTCCATCACTGAAGAAGAAGCCCTGCGGCGAAAAAGTGAGTTGCAGCAGGAGGTTGACTTCTTTGGCGCCATGGACGGCGCCTCGAAGTTCGTGCAGGGCAACGTGCAAATTGGCCTGCTGATCACGTTCGTGAATGCCATAGCCGGCCTCATTGTTGGCATGACCTTCCATGGAGAAAGTTTCAACACTGCGATCATCACCTATACAAGCCTTACCATCGGTGACGGGTTGGTGAGCCAACTGCCCTCCTTGATGATTTCTTTTGCCACAGGCCTACTGGTTACCCGAAGTTCATCGGGCCAGAGTATCGGTACCGATGCCCTGCGGCAGTTTACCGCTCAAGCCCGAATCTACTGGATTGCTGCGGGCTTCCTCGTCGTGCTAGGACTGATTCCGGGCTTTCCCTGGTACATCCTGTTGCCGCTGGCGGGGCTCGTCGGCTTTGTGGCTTACAGCTTGAGCCGGAACGACCAGCAAAAAACAGCCCAGGCAGCACAGGCGGCGAGCGGAAAGGCTGCCGAAAGCAAGGCCGACGCCAACAAAGGTCCGGTTTCCGTGGCACCACTTGATCCACTTTCGCTCGAATTGGGCTACGGACTAATTCCTTTGGTTGACAAGGAACAGGGCGCCGAACTGCTAGAACGCGTCACTCGCATTCGTAGTGAAACAGCACTTGAACTGGGCCTGGTTGTTCCGCGCATCCGCATCATCGACAACATGCGTCTTGAGCCTTCAGAATACAGCCTCAAAATCAAGGGTATGGAAGTGGGCAAGGGGAGCATCCGCATGGGCCATTACATGGCGATCAACCCAGGTGGCGAGCGTGAAGAGATACCAGGAGAGGCCACCAAAGACCCGGCATTCGGCCTACCCGCCCTCTGGATCACCGACGAAAACCGGGACAAGGCAGAACGGGCCGGCTACACCGTGGTCGACAGCCCCTCGATTATCGCCACCCACCTCACTGAAGTCATCAAAAAACATTCTGGTGAGATTCTGGGGCGTCAGGAGGTTCAAAGCCTCATTGAAAGCGTGAAGCAGGACTACCCGGCAGTGGTCGATGAGGTCAACAAGTTGTTCAGCCTCGGTGAACTACAGAAAGTGCTGCAGGGTTTGCTTCTCGAGCAGGTGTCCATACGCAACATGGTTGTTATCCTGGAAACCTTGGGGGACTATGGTGGAATGACCAAGGATGCGGCCTTTCTCATTGAAAAGGTTCGCCAAGCCCTGAGCAGGCAAATATGTCTGCAGTATGCTGACGAGACCAAGACGCTTCATGTGCTCACCCTCGATCCGGGCCTCGAGCAAAAAATCATCGAAGCGCGCCATGACCAAGTCACCGGCCCGGTCGCAGCGCTAGAGCCCGAGCTGATGCGAAAATGGATCAACGCCGTAAGCAACTCGTTCCGAAGCGTTCAGAATCTGGGGTTCTACCCGTTGATTCTGGCCAGTGAAGCGGCGCGTCCGCTGATCAAAAACAGCACCTTACGCGATCTTCCCGACCTTGTTGTTCTGTCGGTGCCCGAAATCGCCTCGGGTGTCCAGGTAGAGTCAGTGGGAATCGTCAGGTTTGAGGGGATGGACTGATGTACCAGTACTTTACGGAAAACGGCGACAACTTTCAGGACGCTTTGGACAAAGTCCGAAGCAGCTACGGCGAAAAGGCTCAGATCACCGCTCAGAGGACAGTGGCGCGGGGTGGTTTTCTTGGTTTTTTTCAACGCGAAGAAATCGAAGTTTCAGGTTATATCAAGCATGATACTGGCCCTACTGCGGCCGACCGTGCGCGCCTGGAAGAAGAAAAACAAAAGATTCTCGCTCTCGCCACTGCAAAAGCAAAGGCCCAGGTACAGGCCGAAGAAAAGAAAGACGACTCGATGAAAGCCGTGCTCGAAGAGTTCAAGGCGCTACGGGTCAAACTCGACGAACTTCCGGAGCGAATGTCGCCTGCAGAAGCTTCGGCCAAACTTGCTGATCACCCCACCATTGTGAGGTTGACGGCGTTGTTGGAAGACAATGAGTTTTCGCCGCCGTATGTTCGGATGGTTCTCGAGCGTGTCAAGAAAGAGTTCACCTTGGACCAGCTCGAAGATGACGAATTGGTTGACCCCCGGGTTTTGTCCTGGATCGCAGAAGGGCTACAGATTCATCAGGAACATAAAGGGACCGGACCCCGGGTTTTCATTCTGGTCGGCCCGACCGGGGTCGGCAAAACCACCACAATCGCAAAACTGGCCGCCGTCTACGGCCTAGGCTTTGGCGGTCAACTACGACAGAAGGTCAGCTTGATCACCATTGATAACTATCGGATCGGCGCCAAGATGCAAATCGAAAGCTACGGTGAAATCATGGGTATTCCGGTCACTTGCATTGAAAGCTACGATGCCTTGAGGCAGAGAATCGAACTCGACAGCGACAAGGATATGATCCTGATTGATACCATTGGCAAAAGTCCGAAGGATTTTGTGAAGTTAGCCGAAATGCGGCGACTGCTTGAAGGTTCCGGACGTTCTAGCGAGGTACACTTGGCGGTCAGCGCCACGACCAAGACCAGAGACATCCGCGAAATTTTCCAGCAGTTTGAGCCTTTTGGTTACCAATCGGTCGTTCTGACCAAGCTCGATGAGACTTCGGTGGTGGGCAACTTGCTCTCGCTGCTGTGGGAAAAGCAAAAACCAGTCTCATTCCTGACCGACGGCCAGTCGGTTCCTCAGGATATTCACCGTGCCAGCAAGGAAAAGCTGCTCAAACCTTTGGTGGGATTCTCACCAGAACATCTCAAAAAGGCTTTGAAGGAATAAACGATGGCAGACCAAGCAGAAAAACTTCGGGAACTCGTGAAGGCCAGCCCGGCGACGGCTCACTCTCATGGTGAAGCGCAACAAAACGAACCCAAAAAGACCCGCATCATCACCATCACCAGTGGAAAAGGCGGTGTCGGCAAGACCAATATGGCCGTCAACCTGGCACTGAGTTTTGCCCGTTTGGGAAAGAAAGTCACACTTCTCGACGCCGACTTGGGGCTTGCGAATGTCAACGTTATCCTTGGGATCATCCCCAAGTACACTTTGTACCATATGATCCGTCAACAGAAGACGATGCGTGAAATCATCACTGAGACTGACTATGGGATAAGGTTTGTGGCCGGCGCGTCTGGCTTTACCAAGATTGCCAACTTGACCGACGAAGAGCGCAAGACTTTCATCGAGGAGTTGATGACACTTTCAGACGCAGATATTCTCATCATTGACACCTCGGCAGGGGTGAGCAGAAACGTTCTCGACTTTGTGGCTGCGGCCGACGATACCCTGATCATCACAACGCCTGAACCGACGGCGATTACGGACGCCTACGGCATCATCAAGATCATTGCCACTGAGTTCAATACAACCAACATGGGTCTCAAACTTGTCGTCAACAGGGTTTCTTCTGTAGTGGAGGCCAAAAAGGTCGCCGAGCGAGTAACCAGTATTGCTAGCCAGTTTTTGAATATTAAGGTTGACTACCTTGGTTTCATTTTCGAGGATCCTCTAGTCCAGAGTTCGGTACTCAAGCAGCGGCCGTTCTCGGTGATAGACCCGAAGGGCAAGGCAGCTCAATGCCTGATGAACCTTGCCAGTCGCCTCGAGAAGGTGGAGTACAAGGAAGGCAGTGGTTTGGCTACTTTTCTCAGCCGTCTGCTTGGTCGGCTCGGGAGTTGACCCCCCGGTCCGGGCGGGTCTAATGTAGAAGACAGAAGGAGGGGACAGCACTTATGAACTTCCAGACAGCCGGTATCGGTTCCCTCGTCGGGTTTGTCTTGTCCTTTCTGGTAGCCTTAGTTTCCGGCATTCCGCTGTTTGACGCTTTAGTGAGGGCTTTCGTTTGGGCAATTGTTCTCGGTGCCGGTACACTTGGAGCAGAGCTTCTGCTTCGGAGCCAGCTCCCTGATTTGTTTGGGTCAGCATCGGTGGCGCAGGATGGGCCCCTGTATGAGCACAGTGGCGAGTCGGTCAACATTGTCCTCGATAGCGAGGAATCTGTTCAGTCTTTTGTCGAACCGTCGGGTGAGCAGTCGGATCAGGGAATCAAGGAAGGCGGCAGCCAAGACAAACCGCAACGTTTTTCCGAGGCAGATTCTCCAGCCGGGGAGCCCATGGAGGAGCTTGGTTCTCTTCTGAACCCCTTCAATCCGGCGATGGAGTCGGGCGATGGCAAGTCTGAGGTTCCGGAGTTTGAGCCTCAAGAAACCGGCTTACCGGAGTCGAACGAATCAGTTGTACTCTTTACCCCGTCCAGGGGTGCAGACCTTGAAGGACTGGAGCAGGATCCAGTGATCTTGGCCAAAGCGGTCAAATCGGTGATGAATAAACATGAGGAATGAGCATGGCAGATAATGTGGTGGACGAAAAGTCGGAACTCGACCTCTGGATGGAGTACAAAAAATCGCGGAGTCCCAAAATCCGGGAGAACTTCATCAAACAGTACGCTCCTCTGGTTCGGTATGTGGCGGGCAAAGTGGCGATGGGGCTTCCGCAAAGTGTGGATTACGATGACTTGGTTGGCTTTGGTGTTTTTGGGCTCATCGACGCGATCGACAAGTTCGATCCGGCCAAACACGTCAAGTTCAAAACCTACGCGGTAACTCGCATCCGGGGCGCCATTTTTGACGAACTGCGTGCCATTGACTGGGTGCCAAGGTCGGTGAGGCAAAAGTCACGCGAGGTCGAGGAAGCGATTGTGCACTTGGAAAGCAAGTTAGGAAGGCAGGTTAGCGACAAAGAAATAGCCGGTGAGATGGGAATGAGCGAGGATGACTTCAACGACACCATGCTGAAGATCAGCGGCACCTCGGTACTGTCGCTCAATGATGTCTGGTACACCGGTGATGAAAACGACAAGGTGAGCATTGTCGAGAGCATTGAATCACCCCAAGCGATGAACCCAGACAATCTGGTGGAACGAGATGCAATCAAAAAGGTCATCATCGAGGCATTGTCCGAACTCCCGGACAAAGAAAAGAAAGTTCTGGTCTTGTACTATTACGAGGATCTGACCCTCAAGGAAATCGGCAAAGTTCTGGAAGTTACCGAGTCGCGCGTGTCGCAGCTTCACACCAAGGCGATTGCCCGCCTTCGTGCCCGTCTGATGAATGCCCGTAAGGGCATCTTCTGAGGTTAGTGTGGTTACCCTCGAACAGTTGAAGGATTTCATGCGCCAGAAAGCCGAAGAAGACCGTAACATCCGTTCGGTTTCGGTAACAGGCACTTCACTAGGCGAGGCCCTAGCCTCGGCTGCGCTGGAACTGGCAATTCCCGTCAAACGGGTAGAGTTTGACATAATTCAAAAAGGTTCGCCGGGCGTGCTTGGTATGGGCCGAAAACCTTGGACAATTCTCGCCTACGAGGGAGCCGGAAAAGTTAAGGCCAAAGTCGGTGAGCAAGAGAACTTTCTTCCCGATCTGGATGGCGCGTCAGAAATCACCTTACAAGAAGAGCCTGGCCGGGTTTTCGTCCGGCTTTGGCCCGATGGTGTTTTTCTGAAGGTCACTGCACCGATCGGTGAAGGCGCGCCGGTCACAGAGGAAATGGCGTTGACTGAGCTCCATATGCATGGCGCGAAAGACCTTAACCGGCAAGTTGTCAGAGGTGCTGTTAAGCTGCAGACCGGAACCTACGGAAAAGTGGCTGAGTACGATCATGATCCGAACAACGATACGGTAATTCAGATCGACCTGATCGACTCGGAAATGTCGGCCGTCGTCTCGTTGACTCCGCCTAAGGGCAAAGGCGGCGCGGAACTGTCTGTGGATGAGCTCCAGGCAAACCTCAAGTATCAGGGCGTCGTGTTCGGGTTGCTGGAAAAGGAAGCTTCGAACCTGGTTGACATGCCGGTTTACAACCAAAAAATTACGTTGGCACAGGGCCTGCGTCCCGTGAATGGGAACGACGCCAAAATCTCGTACTTCTTTGATACTCAAGTGAAGATTCGTCCCAAGGAGATTGAAGGAAGAGTTGACTTCAAAGAACTCAACGCGATTCGAAATGTCCTCAAAGGTGAGGAATTGGCTAAGAAAGACCCTGCTCAAAAGGGGGTCCCAGGAAAGACTGTGACCGGTCGCGTTCTTCCCGCCAAAGATGGCCGAGATTATAACTTTGATCTGGGCAACAACGTGACTTTATCAAAAGACGGCTTGCGGGTTATCAGTACTGCCGATGGTCAGGTGATGATCCTGCAGGGAAAAATCACGGTAGAGACGGTGATGATTATCCCGGGAGATGTGGACACCTCAGTAGGGAATATCAACTTTTTGGGTAGCATTATCGTCAGAGGGAGTGTTGCCGATGGGTTTACTGTGAAGGCCGTAGGCAACATCGAAGTGATGGGAAACGTTGGTAAAGCCATTCTAGAGACCCACGCCGATATTGTAGTTCATCAGGGCATCAACGGTGGCGGAGAAGGCAAGGTTCAGGCCGGCCAGAACATTTTTTCCAAGTTCATCCAAAACGCCACGGCCGAAGCTGGCGGCTTTGTGCTTGTATCGGATGGTATCCTGCATTCCCGCGTCATTGCCGGCCAAAAAATCCTCTGTAAGGGCAAACGGGCTAAGGTTGTTGGAGGTTATCTTCGTGCGACCGAGGAAATCAATGCCAGCAGTTTCGGGGCTATTGGTTCAGGTGAAACGGTTTTGGAAGTCGGAATCGACCCAGCCGTCAAGGCCGAGATGGAAAAGCTCAACGAGCAAACCGAGGCTGTGAGTAAGATCTTCACCCAGGTCAACCTCAATCTTCAGTCACTGATCAAGCAAGAGCGCGTGATGAAGATCCTCCCACCCGACAAAGCTGCCATGAAAAAGGACCTTGTGGCAAAAGCTGGCCAAATGAAGGTGCAGCTGGCCAAAATCACGGCCCAATTGGAGAGGCGACGTCAGGAGGTTGAAGATTTGACGACGTCTGGAAAGATTTCTTGCTCGGGGCTGGTTTATCCCGGGGCACGGATGATCATTCGAGATGTTTCCCTCGAAATCATCCGAGAATACAATTCTGTGACCTTTGTAAGGGATGGAAACCTCATCCGTACCGTAAAATATGAGGAAATTGAAGAAGAGGAGTTCCTGCAATGATTCGTCCGCTCGACCTCCAAACCATGTATATGAACCTCGAAAAGGTTGGCAAGGAACAGGCCCAAAACCGCGACAACGTGCATAACCAGCAACTCGCTGAGGCTCAAAAGCTTTCCAAGGAAGACGAGCTGATGCGCCATTCGGTGAACAAAGCGGAGACGGGTGCCCAAACAACCGACGGAAACCGAAACAAGGTCAAAGCCGATGCCCGTGGCAATGGTGGTAAGCGTCAGCTTCTGCAAGGGGAGAAACCTGAAACTGACAACGAAGAAGAGCCAGCTGAAGGCTTTAAAGACCCGCGCCTTGGGAAGCACATCGACCTGACAGGATAGCCATGGATCTCCTTATCACTCTTTTGCTGTCTACGCTGGTTCAGTTTCTGTTGTTTGTTTACCTTCGGGGGAGAATAGAGCAGCAACTCAACGCGACTGATTTGCTCAAAAATGTGCAGACCGAAATTGACGCCATGGTGAGGGAACTCAATCTCTCGGCCGAACGGAACATCGGAGTGCTTGAGTCCCGTATCGCGGAGATGGAGGTACTCTTGGGCAAGGCAGACCAAAGAGCCATCGTGTTGCAACGCGAGCTCGAGCGTCGGGACCGTGCCTCGGAAGTTTATTCGCAGATGCGTCGCGCTCTCCCCGAGCCCCCTGTTGAAACCCCGACCGTAACACTTGGTCCTGATGCTTTGGCCCCATCGCCGGAAGTTTCTGATATCGCGCCCCAGCCAGTTTTGAGTCAGCCTGCCCCGCCCAAACCGCTCAAACAGCGTGTGGTGGATCTTCGCCTAGAAGGAAAATCGCCCCGTGAAATAGCCAGTCTTACCGGAGCCACCCAAGGTGAGGTAGAACTTATTTTGTCGATTCAGCAGGATCTTTTCGGGTCTGCTACATGATCGCTGTCTCGGTTCGGACACCAGCCTGATATCCTCATTTTAGGACTCCACCAAAACAGTAATCGTGCGGGCCTCGAGCAAGATGGAACCGACCTGAGACGGGCTGTTCGTTTGGTCAGAAAACCCAGGATCATGGGCCGTATTGATCACACAGACCCAACGGCGTCCTTCGCTGGCCTGGGGAATCTGAAAGGTTCTTGGTTGCCAGTGGAAGTTCAGAGCCAGAAAAAGGTCGTTGTCGTCTTTGAGGGCCAGCGTCGCCTTGCGGTGGCCTCGAATCAATGCGGCGAGAGTGAGAACCGAAGAGGTCCAATCAGGCCAGTTCCCTTCGGTGTCGCGCCACTCAATGTCGTTGCTTCCCCTGAAAAAGGTGTCGCGGCGAAGGGCCGGGTGGCGATGGCGGAAGTGAATGAGAAAGCGGGTGAAGGCATGGAAGTCCGGTTGCGAGTCCAGAAGTTCCCAGTTGATCCAGTTCAGACGGTTATCGTGGCAATAGGTGTTGTTGTTGCCCAGTTTGCTCATGCCAAGCTCGTCTCCGCCGTGGAGCATGGGGGTGCCTTGTGAAAGGAGCAGAAGACTCATTAAATTGCGACGATGCTTTCGTCGCGCCTCAAGAACTCCTAGGTCGCGAGTAGGGCCTTCCACCCCGCAATTCCAAGAGAAGTTGTGGGAATTACCGTCCAAGTTCTTCTCGGCGTTAGGCCAGTTGTGCTTGGCGCTGTAGGCCACCAGATCGGCTAGAGTAAAGCCATCGTGGGCGGTGATGAAATTGATGCTGTGGTAGGGGCGCCGGCTGCCCAAATGGAACAAGTCTGAGGAGCCTGCGAGTCGAGTGGCGGCGCGAGGCAAAAGGCCGGGATCGGACTTAGCCAAAGCCCGCATGTCGTCTCGGAAATGCGAGTTCCATTCGGCCCAGCCTGGCGGAAACTCTCCGACCTTGAACAAGCCCGCGGCATCCCAACCTTCGGCGATGATTTTGCTGCGGCTCAAGATTGGGTCTTTGGCTATGTCGTTGAGCACTGAGTAATTGGGAATCCATTCTCCTTCGCCGCCGCGACCAAGAATGGCCGCCAGATCGAAACGGAAGCCGTCGACATGCATGTCGACCACCCAATAGCGCAGGCTATCGAGAATGAGCCTGCGGACAACGGGGTGGTTGCAGTTCAGCGTGTTGCCACAACCCGAATAATTCGTGTATTGCCGACCATCTTCGAGCATGTAGTAGATGGAGTTGTCTATGCCTCGGAAGCAGAAGGTAGGACCATATTCGTTTCCCTCGGCTGTATGGTTATACACGACGTCAAGGATGACCTCGATTCCCGACTCGTGGAGCGCCTTCACCAAGGACTTGAACTCGTCTACAGCGGTCCGTCCGTCCCCATCGGAAGCGTACCAGGCTGCCGGGCTAAAGAAGTTCATCGTCGAATAGCCCCAAAAGTTCACAAGAGGTTCGCCGGATTCCGGGTTGGTTCGGGTGTTTTCGCGGGGATTGAACTCGTGGATCGGCATCAGTTCAATGCAGTTGATACCCAGGTCTTTGAGGTAAGAAATCTTGTCTAGCAAACCGCGGAAGGTCCCTGGTGCTTGTGCAGCAGCTGAAGGGTCACGGGTGAGGCCTCTAACATGGGCCTCATAGATGACAGAGTCTTTGAGAGCGATCCCGAGCGGCTTGTCTCGTTGCCAGTCAAAACTGTTGGGTGCCACTACGGCCGACTTGGCCGCGGTGGCGAAATTATTTCTTCGGGAGAGGCTAAGGTCGCCGCTGGGGTCGTACCAGTCATAGGAATAGGCTTGGGCTTGGTTCCAGTCATGGTACCCTACCACCGCTTTGCCATAGGGATCGAGAAGGAGCTTGTCGGGGTTGAACCGGTGGCCTGGCCCTTGAGGGATCCAGGGTCCGTCAAGGGCGTAACCGTAGAGCTGTCGCGCTTCTACTCCGGGAACGAAGAGGTGCCAAATATCGCCGGTCTTATTCACCACACTGTCGAAAGCAAAGCGATAAGTGGGGTTTGCAGGGTCTGAGTCTGAAAAAAGCAGAAGTTCTACGGCAGTGGCATTTTTAGAAAAAAGGGCAAAATTGCAACCTCGCTCACCGAGGGTTGCCCCGAGGACGTATGGACTGCCTGGTTCGGTCAGAATCATTCTGAGAGTATCACCAATCGCACCCTTGCACGCAAGCACGGTTGGGGAGACAATGGGGATGAACATTGACCCTCCGGAGACGCCATGACCGAGCAAGAACTGGATTTCACCATTGACACTCTGGGAGAATGCAAGCTTCCCAATCCGCTCAAGTATGCTGATTCAACCGGACTCAAACACAGCAACTACGTTGAGGACGACCAGTACATTATTTGGGATGTCTATGCCCACAAGGGACGGGAGAGTCTTCCCCAGGGAAAGGGGACAATGATGGAAAAATCTGGTCCGCGGCCAAAGATTTACTTCAACCCCAATCATGTACACGCTGCTATTGTCACTTGCGGGGGCCTGTGTCCCGGCCTCAACGATGTAATTAGGTCGCTCGTGCGCAACCTTTGGTACGGCTATGGCGTGCGTCGCATCACCGGGATTCAATATGGTTTTAAAGGTTTTCTACCTGAATATAACTTTCCGGTAATCGAACTGAATCCCGACATCGTCGATGATATCCATAAAATTGGTGGCACCATGCTCGGCTCGAGTCGCGGTGGAAACGACACTCCGGCTGTGGTGGACGCCATTGAGCGAATGAACCTCAACATCCTGTTCACCATCGGAGGTGATGGAACCCAGCGGGGTGCCCTTGCTGTTGCCGAAGAAATTGAGCGCCGCAACCTGAAGGTCACTGTGGTCGGGATTCCCAAGACCATCGACAACGACTTGAGTTTTATCCAGAGGTCTTTTGGTTTCGAGACGGCCGTCAGCAAGGCGGTGCAGGTTGTTACCGGAGCCCATGTTGAGGCCGATTCCGCCATCCATGGAATTGGCTTGGTCAAGGTGATGGGTCGCGATTCCGGATTCATTGCCAGCCACACCGCGCTGGCTTCAACCGAAGTCAACTTTGTGCTTATTCCCGAGGTCGATTTCGACTTAGGAGGTCCCTCAGGGTTCCTGGAGGCCCTGAAAAAAAGGCTGCAGGCGCGCAAGCACGCCGTGATCGTTGTGGCCGAGGGGGCAGGTCAAAAGTACCTCGCGCGATCAGAAGAGAAGGATGCGTCGGGAAACCGCCGCCTAGGCGATATCGGAGTATTTCTCCGAGACAAAATAAGTGAGTTTTTTCGTACACAGAAGATGGAAATCAACCTGCGCTACATCGACCCTAGTTACATCATCCGGTCGGCGCCAGCCGAACCCAATGATTCGCTGTATTGTGCTCGCCTGGGAGCCAATGCGGTGCACGCCGCAATGACCGGGCGCACCAAGATGCTGGTCTCGTTATGGAGCAACAAGTTCGTCCATGTGCCAATCAAGATGGCCGCCTACAACCGAAACTACGTTAACCCTGAAGGCAGCTTGTGGCGCGACGTGATCGAAGCTACTCGTCAACCGGTCACCATGCTCAGCGAGCTTGGAAAATAACCAACCAATAGTACTCGAAGCTGTCCACCAGTGCCTGCCACGAGGCTTCGATAATGTTCTCGTGAACGCCTACCGTATCCCAGGTGGTGATGCCGTCTGTCCAGCTAATAAACACACGTACTCGGCTGTCTGAAGCCTCTTGGTCGGCATTCAGCACACGGACGGAGAAGTCGGTAAGCGTCAGTGAGTTCACAAAAGGAAAACTAGCCTCCAGGGCATTGCGCAAGGCTTTGTCGAGAACACCCACGGGGCCGACTCCAACCGAAGCCCCCATCGAACGCTTTCCTTGTGCGGTCAGAAAGATGCGTCCAACGGTTTGGCTGTCGCGGACCCAAGTCTTGTAGCTTTCCAGATGGTAGTTGTCGAGCTCAAACAAGCGCTCGTACCTACCAAGCACCTTGAGTACCAACAATTCGAAACTGGCCTCGGCGGCCTCGTATTCGTAGCCGGCGCTTTCCTTTTCCTTCAGCAGGCGGGTCAGTTCTGACACTTCCTTGCTGTTCTTGTCGTAGGTACCGAACTTACCCAGTTTCATGGCTACCGTAGACTTGCCAGCAAGCTCCGAGAGAAGGATTCGCCGGGTATTGCCCACCAGCGAAGGGTCCATGTGCTCCATCATTCCGCCCCGTGTGAAGCCTGGGACTTGAAGGTCCTGTGCCTTCTGGATTACATCGGCGTGCTGGCCTGCCTTGTGGCTGAAAGCAGCTTCTCCCACGAAGGGCTGGCGTCGGTCCGGAATCATGTTGGCCTTTTCACTGACGTAGCGTGAAAGTTCGGTCAGACGTCCTAGGTCGAGACCGACCGAAAAGGACATTTTTAGGCTCAAGCTCGGCGCGATGGAGCACAGATTTGCATTGCCGCACCGTTCGCCCCAGCCATTGATGGTTCCCTGTACCTGACGGGCACCATTTTCGACGGCGCAAAGTGAGTTGGCTACACCGACCCCAAGATCGTTGTGGAAATGGGCGCCTAGGTGCCAGCCCGTGCCCGCCAGAGCCTTGTAGACGGAATCCACCTCACTCACCAGAGTGCCACCGTTGGTATCGCAGGGAACAAGCCAGTCGGCTCCTGCATCGTGGGCGGTTTTGAGGATGGAGCGGGAGTATTCAGGATGGACTTTCCAACCATCAAAAAAGTGCTCGAGATCGAAAATCACTTCGCGACCTTCTTTTTTGAGGGTACGTATAGAATCGTCGATCATCGCGAGGTTTTCTTGCGCTGTAGTAGCTAGGACCGTCTCGACATGTAGTTGCCAAGCCTTGCCTACAATGACAACTACCGGAGTTTCTGCAGCCAATAGCGCTTGTATGTGTGCATCGCTTTGGGCCTTGTTGCCGGGCTTGCGGGTGGATCCAAAAGCAGCCAAGCGAGCTCGGCTTAGGGGTTCCCGGCGCAACACTCGGAAGAACTCGGCTTCTTTATCGTTGGCGAGAGGAAAACCTCCCTCGATGTAATCCAAGCCTGTTTCGTCTAGGCGGCGCGCAATCTCAATCTTGTCTTTGAGGGTGTAGTTGATGCCGGTTCCCTGCATCCCGTCGCGTAGGGTGGTGTCGAACAGAAAGACCTTGTCCATGATGCCGCCTTGGGCAAAAACAGTAGTCCCGGGCCCCCTGTTTTGTCAATCAATGGTTGATCAAACGAGGCTTGTGAGAGTAAATTCACATCCCTATGGTGTCCGCCGGTCTTCGTCGTTTCCAGGCTTCCCTTACTGTTTCGTTGATTCTCGTGTTGCTGGTCATCGTGGCTGGCGCAACGGTACGAGTAACTGGCTCAGGAATGGGTTGCCCGGACTGGCCGCTGTGTTACGACTGTTGGATTCCCCCGGTCTCTGTAGAGCAGTTGCCGGCTGATTACCAGACCCGCTTTGCCGTACAGGGGCAACTAGCCCATTTTGATGCGGTACAGACTTGGATTGAGTACATCAACCGACTTCTCGGCGCGCTCGCGGGATTGGCGATTGTTGTCAGTTTGGCATTGTCTGTTTGGGTCCGCCAAGGACTAGTTTTTCCTGTGCTTTCTGGACTTGCCGTTGTTTTCACGGCGTTAGTTGCCTGGCTTGGCGCCCGGGTTGTAGAGACTTATTTAGCTCCTTCAGCCGTCACGGCCCACTTAGCCTTGGCGTTGGTCATCCTTGCGCTGCTTTTATACGAACGCGAGCTTCTTTTGCGTCGCAAGGGGCATGAACGCGAGTCAGTTGACGCCAAGTTTCTGGCAGTTTTGGTTTTCACCAGCGTGGCGATGCCAGTGCAGTTGTACTTGGGGGCCCTCGTGCGCGAGGCAAATGACCTGAGCTGGGTTCATGAGCTTCCGGCCCCTGGAATTGTACCAAGTCCCTGGCATGTTGACTCGTTGCACCGGGTTAGCGCGGGAGTTCTAGCTGCCGCTTGTGGCCTGCAGGGTTACTCGGCCTGGAAACGCCGCACACACGCCCCACGAATTTGGTTTTGGAGCCTTCTTCTCGGGCTTTGCGTGGCTACTCAGGCTGTTTTGGGTCTCGTGATGGTTTTTTTTCCTCCGGCCGACGTTGTGAAACCGTTGCACCTGCTAGCAGCTACCTTAGCTTTCTGCTGCTGGTTGAAAGCGTGGCTTGTCCGCGCCAGCAGAAGACCGGGTGTTTGACCTCGTTTTACCGCGACAGGTTTTGGCCAAACGCTGGCTATCGGCAGATTCCTTCGTTCTTCGTCTTGAGCGTCGTAACGACGCGGTTATTGCAGGACGTCACGTGCAGATCAGCCTTCCCGGGAGCGAGGGCAGGGCCTACTCCCTCTATTCGGGCGAGAATGATCCCTGGTTAGAGATCCTTATCAGGGTGGTGGAAGGAGGACAGCTAACTCCGCGCCTGTCTCGTTTGGAACCTGGAGACCGGGTTGAGGTGGAGGCACCGAAGGGCCGTTTCACGCTTGCCAAATCCCACCCGTTCGAGAAGCTGGTGTTGGTGGCGACTGGTACAGGGATCGCGCCGTTCCGGTCGTTCGTGCGAAGCAGTCCCCTTCTGGATTACACTCTTTTGCACGGAGTCCGTTCGATTGCCGATGACTTTGCCACAGAGGTTTGCCCGGCCTCCAACCGTCTTCTGTGCGTCTCGGCACCTCCGTCTGATTGGCAACCAACACAAGGACAACAAAAGGGACGCTTGACACCATTGCTGGCAAATCTCGAACCTGGAACCATTGACCGGGCCTACTTGTGCGGCAACGGGCGGATGATCATGGAAGCCTTCGAAATCTTAGTAGACAAGGGTTTGCAGGAAGCTCATATTCATACAAAGACATATTTTTGATGGAAATTCGTGAACGCTTTGCCAACTCTGTCATCTACTGGTTGTTCCGTCTTCTCTGTCGGCTCGATGTGAAGGGGCTTGAGAGCTTGCCACAGTCAGGTCCCGGTGTCATCATCACCAATCACACTTCCAATCTTGAAGGTCCTCTGCTGTACGTGCTCATGCGCCCTAGACCCACCATTGCTATGGCCAAGGTGGAACTTTGGGATTTTTTCGCCACCCGGATGCTGATGGAGGCTTGGAAAGCGATTCCCCTTCACCGCGGACGCCTAGACCGCAAGGCCATGGAAAGGAGCTGGAAAACTCTCGACGAGGGCAAGTTCCTGTGTATTGCACCTGAAGGTAAACGTAGCAAGAACGGCACGCTTCTCCGGGCCCTTCCTGGGGCGACCTACTTTGCCAGTGAACGCAATGTGCCTATCTACCCCCTTGTCAATTGGGGGTGCCTAGGAATCGGGAAGTCGCTAGCCCATCTCCGTCGGCCGGTTGTAGGGCTGCGGGTTGGACGCTCCTTTATCGTGAAGAAGCCCGAAGACGGCAAATGGACAGGTGAAACCCGCCAGGCAATGGCCGACGAGATGATGTACCAGCTCGCTGCCTTGTTGCCTGCATCTCTCCGCGGTTATTACTGGGACCTGTCAAAAACGACAACTCATTACCTCGAGTTCGACCAACAGTCACGACCTTAACTCGCGGAACCCCGTCCCTTCGGGTCTCGCAATCTGATGCTAACCAACGGTTGCCCGTGGTCGCTGATTTCTGTCGGCGGAAGTTCATCGGTGAGGGCAGGGTCGAGCAGGTGGTCGTTGTACAGTCGCATATACTCCACAAATCCGATGTGCGCGGGGTTTTCGTTGACAAACTCCTGACTCACAAAAATATGGTCGAGGCTCTCATAATGGCTGTTGTGCAAATGGGTGTAGTACACGTCCTTGTAGCTCTTGCGAGCCTGCAGATCGGAGCAGCTGTAGAGCAGAATATCCCAAAGGGTCTTCTTAACCTCGGCCGGAAAGTTGCGTTGGGGAAGCCTGCCTTGCAATATGTCGTTAGTCACGGCATGCGTAGCATCATTGAGGTCGCCCATCAGGATCAGTGGTGTGTTAGTACCTCGGATTTCTTCCAAAACCAGCAACCGCAGGGCGGCCGCCTCGCACGCCCGAAGAATCAGCGAGCGGGCCATGCCACGTGCCTCCTCGACGGGGTCATGCCGTTGATGACCCTCGCCAATGAGGGGCCGCTTCGATTTAAGGTGCACCACAAACACAACGGCATCTTGGTCGTTGGGTAGGGCCAGCCATGCTTTCAAAATGGGACGGTGAAAACGTGTGAACGGAAGTGTAACCCCGAGGGCCTCCAAATGGGCCTCAGGTGGAAACTCGCTGATCCACTGGTGGCGGCGCACAGGCAGGCGGCTCACCAGAGCCACACGGGGGGCAAGATGGGTTTCCGGCTCTGTGATTACCTCGGCGTGGGCATAATGCCCCGAGAGAATCAGGCAGTTTTCAAGCGCAGCCCGGTGAAAGACCTCTTGAAACCCTATAACGTCGGCATCCATCCTTTTCAGCTGCCCGGCAATCCACTGGCATTTGCGCTGGTAGTCGTCGGGGCTGGCCCGGGAGGTGCCGTAATATGTGATCCCCGGTAGAATCAAGTTCTGGACATTGAAGGTGCTTACGGTGACGCGCAGGGCTAATACTTCCTTAAGCAGCAATCGTTCCCGGTTGCCACGATGAGTCCAAAACTTTGCAGCCGCGGTCCTTTATGGCAGATCACATCATCCATAAATCATAGTAGTCTGGTTTGGGTGTAAAATATAGATCGGCAGAAAACGGTCTGTCTGTCGGTCTAAAGCTTAATGGTTCGCCATCGAACCAAAGGCGCTGTGCTCAGGCGCCAGTTGCAGGTGGTGCAAGTGCTTCATGGGACAATCCCCGCTAGCGGTGACTTCTCATTTGAACTGAAAGTTACCGGTAAACAGACCCTTTGCATGGCCGGAAAATCCCGCGACTGCTATGTTGTGGATGTGCGATTAGGGGGTGTGTATGGGGCCTTTGTTGGTCCTACGACACCAAGTAATCAAGCGCAATAGGTGCCTAGGTCAAAAAAAAACCGCCTCAGAACCCTTCCAAAGGGCCGTGGCGGTTGGTTACCGGAAAAAGAATAAGACTTCAGGTGCGAATTGTTCTACAAAAGATCATTTCAGGTCATTCTCGCTTTTCGCCCGTCCTGAAAATCTTTATTCTCGTTCCAGTCTTAGATATCGACGAGAATCTACGAAAAGTCAAGCATTGGTTTCATTAAGGTCAATTTGACCGATACCGCGGCGCAACAAACGCGGCTTGTCACCTGTCATATCGATCACGGTGGCAAGCACTTTTGGGAGAACTTCGCCCGAGTCCAAAATGAGATCGATGGCCTCAATATCATCGAGCTCGTTGCCTGACTCGAACAGGTATTCCTGGGCGAAGCTCTCGCTCCACCAGCCAGGTTGCGAGAACTTTCGGGTGCAGGTGATACTGAGCACTGGATTTCCGAGCGTATCGATAAGGGCCAAAGGAATTGCATTTATGGGAATGCGAAGCCCCACTTCCAACCTTTTTGGCCCCAACTGGCGCTTCATGCTCGGCCTTGCGGGGAAAACGAAGACAAAGGGCCCGGGCGCATAGTCCTTCACGAAGCGGTAGGCCCGGTTGTCTAGATCGACAAACTCATTCCATTGAGCAAAGCCGGTTGTCATCATCGTGGGGGTAAAATCCTGAGTATTCTTAAGCTTACGCAATTTCTCTAGACCAGGCTTTGAGGCGATATCACAGGCCACACTCCAGCTCGTATCGGTAGGAAAGGCTACCAGTCCACCCGCGCGCAGAGTCAATACTGCCCGCTTCAAGACACGGTCGTCGATATTGTGCTCCCGGATGTATTCCAACAACGCCGTGTCCTTTGCACTCAGTTCCGTTCGAGCAATAACGTCTTGGTGGGTTGATCGCACACTTCAGGCGGGCCGTAGTACTGGATTGCACCCGGAAACAAATAGGTAGACTCTGTTGCCCAATCTTCCCGGTGTTTCTTTAGAAATTGAAAAGGTTTCCCGTCCAGCTCAACCAGAGCTTTGCGGATAACCGGTTTTGGTTTGCCATGGCGTTGCTCGAGGTTCATCATCATCGTGATGGGTACTCCGCCGCAGGTCCATTGGTCAACAGGTTTTTGGGTGCTCTTAACGCTCGAAAGGTAACCGGTAAGTCCAGCGCTGAACAGGACGAAGGCGTTGAATCCTAAGCTATAACAGTAGTCAGCATCGAAGTTGGAGGGAAAGGCGCAACGGCCCTCATAGCCGAAAAAGTGGCTGATAGCGGAGAACTTTCCGAGGTACTTGCCCTCGGAAGCCCAGAGCTTGAGGGTCCGCTTCACCATTTCGATGACAAGCTTCTCTGTTTCTATGAGAGACACCTGAACGTTGCCATGGCTATCGCGATCGAGAAACAGCTGACGCTGAATATCAGCAGGAAGCGACTGCAGTACGGAACTGTTGGCGGGCTTCAAGTGCTTACCCAGCCAGGTGAGCTGCGCTTCCAGACTAGAGAGCTTGCCAAACTCGTTGGAACCCTCCTGGTCATGCGCCAAGGCATCGCTCAGTTCGGCGATCAGCGCTCCGACCTCGGGAATAAACTCGATAAGACCTTCGGGGATGAGCACGACTCCAAAATTATGGCCCTGTTCGGCCCTCTTAGCCACAACACCGGCCACCTGTTTGATGACTTGGTCGAGGGTGGATTTGTTGGCGGCAACCTCTTCCCCGATAAGAGTCAGGTTAGGCTGAGTCTGCAAAGCGCACTCCAGGGTAATGTGACTGGCACTGCGCCCCATCAACTTGATCAGGTGCCAATATTTTTTGGCCGAGTTGGCGTCACGGCAGATATTTCCAATAAGCTCGCTGTAGGTCTTGCAGGCGGTATCAAAGCCAAAACTAGTCTCGATGTGCTCGTTCTTGAGGTCACCGTCTATGGTTTTCGGGCAGCCTATAACGCTGGCGGCCACCTTGTGGGCGCGAAAATATTCTGCCAGAACCGCAGCATTGGTGTTGCTGTCGTCCCCTCCGATCACGACGATTCCGTCGATTGAGTTTGCGTTCAACACCGCCACGACCTTCTCCAGATCTTCAGGTTTTTCAATCTTATCGCGGCCGGAACCAATCATGTCGAAGCCTCCGGTATTGCGGAAGCCGTTCATGAACTCGTCGGTGATTTCTGTGAACTTCCCGTCAATCAGCCCCTTAGGTCCCCCTTGCGCGCCAAGCAGCCTGCTGGCCGGGTTGCCCTTCTTCAGTCCATCGAAAACACCAGCGATGACGTTATGGCCACCAGGCGCTTGTCCTCCCGAAAGAACAACGACGAGGGTCAGTTTTTTTGTAGCGCCTAGGTTTTTGCCTTGGCCGACGCTTGCAACCGGGGCACCGTACGTGTTGGGAAACAAAGATTGGAGCTCTTTCTGGTTGGCGATCGAGGTGGTAGCGGCACCCAAGGCAACAGCCATAGCGCTGACTTCGCCACGAAGAGCCGGGGGTAGCTTAGGTCGGTAGGTGTAGCGCGCTTTTTGCAGGGCAGATTGGGACATCGGAATCTCCTCGGTAGGGACGTGTCAGTGGCTTCAGAGTAGTCAATTCCTCTTCGCCGGGTCAAGGATGCGTGATACGTTGGTGACATGAGGGTTCTCATTGATGGGGACAGTTGTCCCAGGCAAGTTCGTGACTTAGTGGCAAGAGCCGGAGCGAGGGAGAAGGTGGAGGTGGTATGCCTTGCAAACCGGCCCATCCCTTTTTCTTCGGGGCTGACGGTGAAGATGCAAGTTGTCGAAAACACCGAAGGCGCTGCCGATGATGCCCTGGTGAAACTGGCGCAACCCGGCGACTTGGTTCTAACCCGAGATATTCCCCTGGCGGCTCGTTTGGTTGAAACTTCTGTAGCGGTTCTCAACGATCGTGGGGCTCTTTACACCCCCGAAAACGTTCGGGAAAGACTATCGGTGAGGGACTTCATGGCCGAATTAAATGCCTTCGGGCTCAAGCCTGAATCTACCGCAGCCTATGGCAAAAAAGAATGGGACAAGTTCGTGCGCACCTTTGATGCCACCTTCATGTCCTTGGTAAGGTCTTCTCGGAAATCCTTCATTTCTTGACCAGTACTGGTCGCGAGCCCGGAAGAACCCAAGCCAAAGCCAGAGTGGAGGCGTCTAGGGGCCCAGCCTCCACTTTCCAAAGGCCGTCGTTGAGCACTGTAATGGAAGGAATCAGGGGCCGAATGAGTTGACCCAGCTCAGTTACCCATGCTTGAGCTGCCGCCTGATCTCCCTGAAGATTCCAAACCAGAAACCAGCCGTGAAGCGACGACACCGGGCTGTTATCGGCGGTTGAAGAGGTTGTCGAAGTCACAGCAGGTGCCGAACCGGGCTTGGTTGTGCTTACGGGAGCTTTTGAGTTGGGCGCAGTAGGGTTCAGCAAATCCTTAGCATCTGGGTATTTCACCTGATCAGAAGGTGCCACCGTGAGTGTGGTTGTTTCTTCCGCACACAGCAGAAAAGTGCAGGCGCACAACGTGAGAGTGACCATCAAGCGGTTCATGGAAGTCTCCTGTTCCCAGTTTCGGCATTCTGAGTGCACTTCACAAAGGGAAGTTTTTACAATACGATTTACTCAAGGTACCCCATGCAGTCTTCCCGTGCCTTTTCGCCCGGACATGTCACCGGGTTTTTCTCGATCCGACCGCATGCAGATCCGCTCCATCACGGTTCGTTGGGTGCAGGCTTCAGTGTGGGAATGGGTGTCACGACCACCGTGACAAGCCGAGGCTCTGATAAGGTGACTCTCAACGGTGAGCCCTTAAACGACGCTCCCGTGTCTCGTGCGCTTTTGAGACTCTTCCGCTCTCGTACCGGCTGGAAGCCACCGGTAACAATAGCCCATGAAACGGATCTTCCGGTGGGTTGCGGTTTCGGAACTTCGGGAGCAGCGGCGTTGTCTCTGGCTTTGGCGCTCAACGAACTGGCCAACACGGGCCTCTCTCAAGATGTTTGTGGGGAATTGGCCCACCTCGCTGAACTGGAATGCGGTACTGGTTTGGGCACGGTGCTCGGTGAATCCCACGGAGGTTTCAAGGCCAGTCTTAAGCCTGGAGCCCCGGGAACTGGGGTGGTTCAACCGTTGCCCAGTCCCGAAGGGCTGACCTCCGTATTTGTGGTGCTAGGGCCATTAGCCACCTCAGCGATGCTGAAAAATCCTGCCATCCGTGATGCCGTCAACCGGGAGGGTGAAGTGTTGCGCATTGCCCTCTTAAAAGATCCTAGCTGGAGCGAGTTTCTGCGCCTTTCGGAACGATTTGGTCGACAGACAAAACTGGTGGGGCCTCAACTTGCTGAAATCCAAAAAAAACTGGCCCTGAGCGGGTTGATGGCACCGATGCTGATGTTTGGCAACGGTCTGTTCACCCTGGTCGAAAGAGTTGGCACTGCCGCAGCCGTCGCGGCGTTCTCACAAATCGGGGAGGGACGAGTGTTTTCGTGTGAACTCGACCCCAAGGGCGGGAGGCTCCTCCATGAAAATTGACATACCCACTAACCATCCGCGGTACTCCTCCCTGATGAGCCGGGAAAAGATTGTGGAGGGTTTGCATAACCTGGTGGTCACCGAATCGGGGCTCATCGCCCATGGACGGGGAGAATCGCTGGACTATTTTTTGGGAGAAACTACCGCCGACTTCGGCAGGGAAGCCTGCCGCGTCGCGGTCGCAAAACTTCTGCTGTCGAACCATGCTGTTATTTCGGTTAACGGCAATGCGGCCGCCCTGGTCGGCCAAGAACTGGTAGCCCTTTCGAACGCCACCGGTGCGTCGCTAGAGGTGAATCTTTTTTACCGCACCCCTGGTCGCGAAGAAGCCGTTGAAGCCCTGCTTCGGAAGGCCGGAGCTACTGAGGTTCTTGGCGTCGGGGAGGAGGCGAGCGCGGCGATAGACGAACTACAGCACGCCCGGCGCATCGTTTCACCCCGAGGCATTCTGATTGCCGACACTGTGCTTGTGCCGCTGGAAGATGGAGACCGAACCGAGGCCTTGGTGAAACTCGGCAAGACCGTGCTCACCATCGACTTAAACCCCTTATCGAGAACTGCACAAAAGTCAAATCTGACCATAGTTGACAATATCCTGCGTGCCCTTCCCTTGATGGTCGAAGCGGCGGGCGAGCTACGAAACCGCCCACGAGGAGAGTTGCAAGCCCTCTGGGACTCGTGGGACAACAAGAAGGCCCTCGCGAGGGCTCTGACCTACATGGCCCAGCGCTTGCTAGTGCTGGCGCAGGAGCAAGCATGATACTCACAACGCGGTTACAACCGTTTCTCGACCATTGGAGAGCTGGACAAAAGCTTGTTGTTCTGACCGCCTACAACGTTTGGCAGTCTGAGCTGGTGGAGGACTCGGGGGCCGACATGATATTGGTCGGTGACAGCTTGGGCAACGTGGAACAGGGTAGGGGATCCACGTCCGGAGTTACGCTGGAACACATGATGTACCACACCCGTATGGCGGCCCGAGGGAGAAAAATTATCCCTATAGTGGCCGACCTTCCCTTGCATTCCTACGACTCCCCCGGAGATGCGGTCGAATCCTCCAAATTGCTGGTCAGTTGCGGCGCTGACGCCGTCAAGTTTGAAGGCAACCCTAAGGGCATTGCGAAAGCTATCCTCGAGGCTGGCATTCCTGTGATGGGACATCTCGGTCTTCTTCCTCAGACTGCCGAGTCCTTTCAAGTCCGTGGCAAACAAGATACCGAAGCCAAGGCCATCGACTCCGATGCACGTGAACTGGCGAAGGCCGGCTGTTTCAGCCTTATCCTCGAGTGCGTTCCTCTGCGCCTCGGTGAATCGGTGACGCAGGGGTTGGGTATACCCACCATTGGCATTGGGGCCGGGCCGCATACGAGCGGACAAGTGCTGGTTTTCCACGACCTGCTTCACCTCAATTCCCATCGAAAGGCGAAGTTTGTCCCCGACCGGTTCGCGGCCATCGGTGAAGCCATCAAGGGGGCCTTGGGAGACTTCGGTCGGGAGGTTCGCAGTGGTGTATACCCCTCCGACAAGGAAAGCTACCATTAGCGGCCGGGACGTGTTGCAGGAACTAGATCGACGCCTCGTCGGGGACTTGAGCTTTGACGGGGGCAAAATCCTTGGTTCCATGTGTTCGAGCCCTCATCCCGTGGCGTCGCTGGCATTTTCCCGAGCTTTGGAGTGCAACATTGGTGACGAAGGTCTGGTTCCGGGTCTCGCCGAGCTGGAGAGGGAATCTTGCACCCTTCTGGGAAGCTGGTGGGGGAACTCCGAAGTTGCAGGGCGAATCGTTACCGGAGGAACAGAAGCAAACATCCTTGCTCTTTGGACTGCCAAACTTCGTGCAGATTCCGAGAAAGTTGAAGTCCTGTTGCCCTCGACTGCGCATTATTCCTTCGACAAAGCCGCTTCCCTGATGGGCCTGAGCCTCGTGCGAATCCCTGCCGACGCCAGCGGTAGGGTGAGGTTGGACCTTTTGGAAGCTGCGGTGGGACCCCACACCCTAGCCGTGATAGGAATTGCCGGTACGACCGACTGGGGTGCCGTGGATGACGTGGAGGCCTTAGCGGCCATCGCTTTGCGGCATGGTCTGTATTTTCATCTCGACGCTTCCTTCGGTGGCTTTGTCCTTCCGTTTTTATCACAAGCCGGCTATCCAGGCGGTGCTAGTTGGCCAGAAGGCCTTTCCAGCCTTACTGCCGACCCCCACAAAATGGGTCGTGGCCCCATCCCTTCGGGAATGATTCTCTGGAAGGATTCCATTCTCGCTCGCACTACCGCCACCGATGTGCACTACCTGTCGGGTGGGCGCCTGAAGCAGAATACCGTCGTCGGGACGCGTTCAGGAGCAGCGGTGGCTGCGGTCTGGGCCGTTATGAATCATCTGGGAACCGAGGGTTACACCGATATCGTGCGCGAGGCGATGGAACTCACGTCGTTTTTGATTCTCGCGCTGGCCGAGATCCCGGGGGTCGATTGTGTTCTGCCGCGACCGGCGATGAACGTTGTTGGTGTGCGCGCAAAACACATGCCTACGCCGTTGCTGGTTACGAAGTTGAGGGAAAAGGGATGGGCTTTATCCTCTTGGGAACATAGCTTTCGGATTGTGCTGATGCCTCATGTTTCGCGGGCTTCTCTCCAGCTTTTTCTCACCGACCTGCAGGAGGCAACCGGATGAACGAACACCCGTCCGTTGACATTGTGGGAACCATCAGCCAGAGACTGGCCGGGAAAACCATTGTTCTGGGAGTCACAGGGTCCGTGGCGGCGGTGCGAAGTGTGGACCTCGCGCGCCTTTTGATGCGTCACGGTGCGCAGGTTTACCCCGTGATGACCCACGGGGCCACACAGTTGCTGCATCCCAACTTGCTGGAATGGGCTACCGGGCACAAACCTATCACCGACCTCACAGGGCAAATTGAGCATGTCGGCCTGGTTGGAAATGTGCCAGTACGCGCCGACCTCTTGCTCGTTGCACCTGCCACGGCCAACACTGTGGGAAAAATCGCTACGGGCATCGACGACACCCCGGTAACGACTTTTGTCACGACAGCCTTTGGAGAAGGAGTTCCAGTGGTTGTGGTTCCCGCCATGCACCAGTCCATGTATGCCCACCCCTTCGTGATTCAAAACCTCGCCAAGCTCCAAGCGGCGGGGATTCTGGTGTTAGGCTCGCGGGTGGAAGAAGGCAAGGCCAAAATGGCCGCCAACGAGGAGATCTTGTCAGCAGTTCTTGAGCTCTTGGCCCCGCGGGGCCCCCTTTCGGGGCAAACTGTAATAATCACCGCAGGCAGGACTGTCGAATACCTCGATCCCATCCGGGTTATAACAAACAATTCCACGGGAAAGATGGGTGTAGCGTTGGCTCGGGCAGCTCTCACGTTGGGTTCACGAGTCATCGTCGTGGCCGGGAAACTTTCCGTTCCTGTTCCAACGGGCGCCGAACTCATTGTGGCAGAAACGGCTGCAGCCATGGAGTTGGCCTGCCGCAATTTGGTCGAAGAGCACAAACCCCGGTTGTTCCTGGCCGCCGCCGCCGTGGGCGACTGGAGGCCGGTAAACCCCTCTGCGAGTAAGGTGTCCACTTCCTCCGGCCGCCTTATCATCGAGTTTGAACCAACCCCCAAAATTGTCGATCAGGTGAAGGCCTGGAGCCCCTCCACATTCTTAGTTGTCTTTCGTGCGCAAAGTGGGCTCAGCGATGAGGACCTCTTGTCGGATGCTGTCGCTCGGCTTATCAAGGCAAAGGGCGACCTGATCGCCTCCAACGATACTTCGCGTCCCGGTGAGGGCTTCGAAGCCGAGACGAACTGTCTTCTGTTGGTCGATACCAAAGGCTCTTGGGAGCGCCTGGAGCTCGCAACCAAGCTCGAAGTTGCGCAAAGTCTGCTTGCCAAGATCGAACGCATGCTTTACATCTAGAACAGAGTAGGAAAAGAACCATGAAACGTCCAAGAATGATCAACAGAAAGGGTGCGAGCCTGCCCACCATTCGCCGCCTTCCGGCCTACCTTCAGGTCGTCCGTCAAGCCGAGCAAGATGGCATTCTGGTCATCTCAGGTACTACGATTGCCGAGGAACTAGAACTTGAGCCCATACAGGTGCGTAAGGATTTGGCAGTTACGGGAATCGCCGGTAAGCCCCGGGTCGGTTACGTGGTCAAAGATCTGATCGCGGCCCTAGAGCATTTTCTGCGCTGGGATCAGACGCACACTGCCATCATTGTGGGGTCGGGGCATCTTGGAACAGCACTTCTAGGCCACACGGAGTTCCGCAAGAACGGCCTGAACCTCGTTGCGGCCTTTGACAACGATCCTGTGAAAGTGGGAAAAAAGTTTCATGGCATCAAAGTGCACGACGCGCAGGAGTTAACTGCTTTCATCCAGAAAAACTCAGTCACCCTCGCCATCCTTGCTATCCCCGCCCACGAAGCTCAGGAGGTTTGCACCACTGTGGTTCTTGCGGGTGTCAAATGCATTTGGAACTTCACCAGCCTCAAGCTTCGGGTACCCGATGGAATTACCGATGTGTTGATCCAAAAAGAAGATATTTCCTCCGGTTATGCTGTTTTGTCTGTCCGGTCCTGATCCACAATGGAGAAGGGCGCTGTAGTCTCTTTTGCGGTAAAGGGCACCACGCGACTGGCCGTAGTGGAGGGGCCCGAGGGGAAAAATTCTCTGAGGGTCATAGATACTTTCGGGAACACCCTCACTGTGTCGAGCAAGGAGATTGAGTTTTCAACCACCCATTTCAAGCTGACCGAGAAGGTCTGGCTGGCACCTTCCGGGCTCTCGGGGTGGGTGCAGGCGGCAAACCTAGCGGGTTCAGGCATAGACCTTCCTACCGTTTGGGAACTTTTGTCTACGGAAGGGCAAGGACCCTATGCTCTCGAGGAACTTGCCGGTTGCCTGTGGGACTCCTTGACTGGAGAGCGGGCCTATGCCCTCTACGCAACCCTTGCCGACGACCACATCTATTTCAAAGGAAAAGCCGGTCGCTACGAGGCCCGCTCGCTCATTCAGGTCGAGGAGCTTCGCAAGCAGGCCGTTGCCCTACACAACAAGGAGCTTTTGCAGTCACAGTTGCTTAGCCGCTTTCTGGCGCGCCTGCAAAACCCCGAAAACCCTTTGGACCCTGACGACCTCCGTCGTCTGGAAGCCGTCAAGAAGTTTGCCTTATGGGGTGAAGAGGCCCCCGACAAAAACACGGCCCTTGAGCTGTTGAAACTCCTTTCCCGTCAGCAAACCGAAGCCTCGGCCCTCCAACTTCTCTTTGAGCTTCGCCTCTGGCATCGCCACGAAAACCTTGATGTGCTGCGCGCAGGTCTTTCGGGTTTTGTCCCTGAATTGGAACTTCTAGCCCAGGATGCCGCCTCCAGCCGTACCGACCCCCAGCATCGGCTCGACCTAACGTACTTGGCAAGCCTTACCATCGACGATGACAAAACCACCGAAGTCGACGATGCTTTGGCAGTAGAAGAACTTCCGGACGGCACCGTGCGCTACTGGGTGCACATCGCCGACCCCGGACGCTGGATTGTTCCGAACTCGCTCCTCGATCTTGAGGCAAGGCGACGCGGAACCACTGTGTATCTGCCGACTGGCAGGTTCACAATGTTCCCTTCCGTCCTTGCAGAGGGCCCGTTTAGCCTGAACGCTGGGGTTGTAAGTCCTGCACTCAGCTTTGGTTGCGTGCTGGCCTCCGACGGGGCCCTGGCGTCTTTGACGGTGGTGCCCAGCCTCATCAGGGTGGAGCGGAGGTTGAGTTATCACCAAGCTCAAAACCTTGTAAAGCAGGGAGATACTATTCTTTCTCGTTTGGCCGAGACCGCTAAACAGCGCGAACAATGGCGGATTGCTCAGGGTGCCGTCATCATCCACTTGCCGGAATCCGAGGTGAAAGTCGACCTCGAGAGCAATAAGGTGGAAGTCGGGGTGTACACCGCAGAGGCGGCTCGAGACTGGGTGGCCGAGTTCATGGTACTCGCAGGCGAAGCGGCAGCCCGGTTCGCAATCGAGAATGAGATTCCCATGCTTTACCGAGTTCAAAGGCCGGGGGAGGCCGTCGAAGTGAGCCATCTGCCCGAGGGGCCCGCCCGGGAGTTTGGAAAAATCGTTTCCATGACCCGCTCGTCACTCACTTCCGATCCCGGACCCCATGCAGGCCTAGGACTGGCCAGCTACGTTCAGGCAACCAGCCCCATTCGCCGTTACGGCGACTTAGCGGTTCACCGCCAGCTCAAAGCCGCTGCCGCCGGCGAAGCGACGCCCCTCGATTCCGAGGCGCTGGCGATTCTGGCGGCGGAGCTCGACCCGCTCAACAGCCAGGCCGCTAAGATGGAGCGTAATGCGGACCGGTATTGGATCACCGAGTATTTGTCTCGCAAAAAAGGACAAACTTGGCCAGCAGTTATTGTCGGATGGTTCCGCGACGATGAAACCCAGGCTCAAGTACTTCTGACGGATCTCGGGTACCGCGGGTTGGTTAAACTGACGCGCAAACATCCGCTGGGGGGCTTGCTCACACTCAAAGTGGTGGCGGCCGATGCCCGACGGGAAGTTCTAACTCTTTCCGAAGTTTAGTCGAGAGTCAGCCGGACGTGGCCCTGGTAGTGTTGCTCGCGCAGTTTGCGGACTTCGGCGCTGGCAAGGTACTCTTCGAACGTGATCTTGCGGTCAATCATGCCCATCGGTGTGAACTCCACAATCCTGCTTGCCACCGTGGCGTTCAGCTCATGGTCGTGGCTGGTGAACATCAGCACCTCGGTAAACTCTTTCATGGCTGTGTTCAGCGTGGTTATCGATTCGAGGTCGAGGTGGTTGGTCGGCTCGTCCAAAATCAGCAGGTTGGCTCCTACCATCATCATTTTGCTCATCATGCAACGCACCTTTTCGCCACCTGAAAGGACGTTCACAGGTTTGAGGGCCTCGTCTCCCGAGAAGAGCATTCGGCCCAAGAACCCTCGAAGATAGGTTTCATCCTGATCTTTGCTATACTGCGCCAACCATTCTACGAGGTTCATGTCACTCTGAAAGTAGCGGCTGTTGTCGTTGGGAAAATACGTCTTGAGAATCGTCTGGCCCCATTCGAGGGTGCCGGAATCGGCCTCCATTTCGCCGCCAAGAATCTCGAAGAGGGTCGTTTTTTTCTGACTGTCGCCGAGAAAGGCAACCTTTTCGCCACTCTCGACGGTAAAGCTCACGTTGTCGAGAACCTTGATTCCCTCGATGGTCTTGGTGAGGTTCTTCACGGTGAGGATAACCTTGCCGCACTCCCGTTCGGCCTTGAAACCGATGTAAGGGAACTTGCGGCTCGAGGGCTTGAGGCTGTCCAAATCGAGCTTCTCGAGCAGTTTCTGGCGACTGGTGGCCTGCCGAGCTTTTGAGGCATTGGAAGCGAACCTGAGGATAAACGCCTTGAGTTCGGTGGCTTTGTCTTCAGCGCGCCGCTTTTCCTCTTTCTTCTGGCGAACTAGCATCTGGCTGATTTGGTACCAAAAATCGTAGTTGCCCACATAGAGGTTGATCTGACCGTAATCCACATCCGCAATGTGCGTGCAAACTTGATTGAGGAAGTGCCGGTCGTGGCTTACGACGATCACAGTGTTGGCGAAGTTTTCCAAGAAGCCATTGAGCCAAGTGATCGATTCCAAGTCGAGGTGGTTGGTGGGTTCGTCGAGCAACAACACATCAGGATTTCCAAAAAGGGCCTGCGCCAGAAGGACTCTGACCTTCTCGTTGCCATCGAGATCTTTCATCAACTTGCCGTGAAAACTTTCAGGAATGCCCAAACCGTCGAGGAGAGTCGCGGCCTCGCTCTCGGCCTCCCAACCACCCATTTCGGCAAAATCACCCTCGAGTTCTGCCACCCGCATCCCCTCGTCATCGCTAAGGTCAGCTTTGGCATACAGTTCTTCGCGCTGCTGCATCACGCTCCAAAGTTTGCTATGGCCCACGATGACCGTATTGAGCACCTGGAACTCGTCGAAGGCAAACTGGTCTTGCTTGAGAATCGCCAGTCGGGTGTTTGGCGGAGTGGTGACCTCTCCCGAATCGGGCTCGAGTTCCCCAGACAGAATCTTGAGGAAGGTGGACTTGCCGGCTCCATTGGCGCCGATCAAACCATAGCAGTTACCCGCTGTAAATTTGAGGTTAACTTCTTTGAAGAGAAAGCGTTTTCCAAAGGCAAGGGAGATGTTGGTGGCGGTGATCATGGGAGGAAAGTCTACCCTCCTTCCAGCTCTTGAAGCAAGGCCTAAACTCCTGGATAGCCCTCGAGGAGGCTCTGGGCCAGCTTGCGTTGGTCTTCGGCCGCCCTCAACCACGAAGCGAAAGGGGTGTTTCTAAAACCAGTTCGCGCCCGGACTTCCAAGGGGGCGGCGAGACCTGTCTTAACCCACAATTCTTTCCCTACATGCCGAAGTTGATCCAACATGGGAAGGGTTGTCGGTTCGCGCTCGGGCAATTCGACCGCCTGCCGTAGCGGTGCATCACGGTCGTAGGGCTCCATCGTGTACTCGATCACCAACTCAAGCATACGCTGCTCAACTGTGGCCCGCCCGCTCCCGGCCGTGACCAGACCCTTCAGTTCTTCGAGGACCCTTACTTCCGTATCCCGGAACTCTTTTCCTCGAAAAATACAGAGGTAGCGGTAGATTTTTCCCGCGCATTCGAGAAAGCGGTTGAGATTGCTGATTTCTGGAACTTTCAGACGGGGGTCGTGCCAGATGGTGAGCCATTCGTCGGGCTGCCAGCCGGCTTGGGTATGACCTGGTGCCGGCAAACCTTTTGCCTCGAGACAGTTGAAGTCCTCCGGCCAAGCGGTGAAGTTCTGATGGGCCCAGCTGTCGGCAAAAGTGTGCAAGGCGATGCCGATCCTTTCCAAATTACGGGTCTTGAGCGCCTCCACTAGAAGTGTCTTTACTCCGTGGCTATTGGGCCGCACGTCTCGTGGAGAACTCCGGCCATCCACACGGACGCTGCTGTGACCCTCGATGGAAGGAAAAAAATGGAAAGGTAAGTAGGCGTCACGGATCACCGAGTCTTCCCAAAACAAGTAGTTTTGCGTTGGAGCCGACACGAGGGTTTCTCCACCTCGCTTGATCAGAAAGGTACGGTTGTGATGGTCGGTGTATTGGGAGGCCCAAGACAGACGCGCGGCCTCGCTATCGCTGAAGCCTGCCTTGACCGCAAGAAACCAAGTCGTATAGTAATGGAACTCAACATTCACAATGGTAGCCTACAACCTTCCGAAAGACGTCCGCGGCCTGATTTTTGACATGGACCTCACGTTGTACCGCCACGAAGACTATTACGCGTCTCAAATCAAAAATCAAGTTCTAGTTCTGGCCGCCGATCTCGGGCGTCCGGCAGCTGAATTGCAGTCCCTGATCGAAGCGTGGCAAAATGATTTTTGGTCACGTACCGGCCAAAAACCGAGTTTCGGAAATACTTTACTGGGAGCCTTGGGTGTGCCCATCGTCCAAAGTGTAGCTCTTCGTCGCCGGGCTATCCGCCCAGAAGACTATTTATTGGCAGACCCACATCTGGAAACCACGCTTGCCTTGCTCGAAAGTCGCTACCGGCTCGTTTTGGTGACCAATAATCCGGCCGATATTGCCATCCGGACTCTGAAAGTTCTTGGCGTGGAGCGCTTTTTTCCCCGAATCATCGGCCTCGATGAGAGCGGCCACTCCAAACCTCATCCTCGTGCCTTTCATCTTGCGTATGCGGCGCTGAATCTCGACCCTGGGCAGGTCGTTTCGGTGGGAGACCGCTATTCGGTTGATCTTGAAGCTCCACTTCAAAGGGGTTCAGGCGGGATTCTGGTTGAGCAGATGGAAGACGTCTACGCTCTCCCGGCTTTTTTATCCTCGATGTGAAAGAAAAACAGCAACATTTGTATACATATTTATTGGTGAGGCAGGTTCAAAAACCTTCCGACCTGTGGGTCGATATGTTGAATCATGTCAGCTTAAAATATTCCCCCGTATTGATTTAATACCGATAATCACCCCCGAAAGTGCAAATATGTCGGATATAGCATATTTACTACATTTGTGTAGTAAATTAGAAATGTGATCCAAATATGTTGTTTTTTGGATTGGTTGAATTCTTAAAGCCGTGTAGTTTTGCTCCAGACCTACCTGAGGAGGAGGAGATGAAACGATTTTTGAGGGCGACTTTGACAGCTTCGCTGCTAACGCTTCCGCTTCTGGCATTTGGCCAAGATGCGGCACCGGCACCGGCTCCGGTGCTGAACTCCGGAGATACTGCTTGGATGATGACCTCGACGGCTTTGGTACTTTTGATGACCATTCCCGGCTTGGCCTTGTTCTACGGTGGAATGGTGCGACGCAAGAACATTTTGTCGACGATGTATTATTCCATGGGTTCGGCCATGGTTGTGACGGTTACCTGGGTGGCTATTCAATATTCCCTGGCCTTCAGCGGAGACAATGGCGGAGTCATCGGTAATTTAGACAAGATGTTTCTGCATGGGGTAGGTAGGGACTCGCTGACCTACCTGGTGCCGGAAAACGTGTATTCGATGTTTCAGCTGATGTTCGCCATCATTACCGTGGCTTTGATCTCTGGTGCCGTTGTGGAACGGATGAGCATAACGGCATGGCTGGTTTTCAGCGGGCTTTGGTCAATTCTGGTGTATACGCCTTTGGCACACATGGTGTGGGGCGGCGGGTGGCTCAGCGCCTTCGACGCGAAGGATAGTATTGGTGCTTTCTTTGGCGTACCAAAGATGAACGCCTTGGACTTCGCAGGCGGGTTGGTGGTGCACGTTTCATCAGGCGTTTCTGCACTTGTCCTTGTGCTCCTGATGGGACCAAGAGTGCGCTACGGTAAAGATCCGATTATTCCCAATAACATCAGCTTTACCTTTATTGGGGCAGGCCTGTTGTGGGTGGGTTGGTTTGGTTTTAATGCTGGCTCAGCTTTGGCGTCGAACGGCTTGGCAGGAAGCGCTTTCATGGTGACCCATGTGGCGGCTGCCGTAGCGGCTCTGGTGTGGGTTCTGATTGAATACGTCCACCATAAGAAGCCGACTCTCATCGGCGCTTCCACGGGAGTCGTTGCTGGTTTGGTAGCAATCACCCCAGCCTCCGGCTATGTGGATGTGACGGGGGCGTTCGTCATTGGTGCTTCGGTAGCAATCGTGAGTTACTTGTTCGTTGCCTTTGTGAAGAAGGTCCTCAAGTACGACGACTCTTTGGATGCCTTTGGTGTGCATGCTGTGGGAGGTACCGTAGGCGCCCTCCTGACCGGAGTGTTCGCCAACCCCGCCATTGGATACTATTTTGACGGAGCTACTGGCGCCGCCGGTGGTCTCTATGGAAACTGGACACAACTGGGAATTCAAGCCCTTTCGGTTCTGGTTGCCATCGTGGTGTCTATCGTTGGAACATTGATCTGCTACGGTCTGGTAAGTCTGGTGACGAAGGTTCGGGTCGAACCCCAGGAAGAAGTCATTGGGCTAGACTTGACCCAGCACGGCGAAAAGCAAGGCGACCGGTAAGGAGGTATGGCCATGAAAAGAGTGGAAGCGATTGTCCGACCCGAGAGGCTCGAAGACATAGTGGAAAACATGGAGGCACTGGGGCATTCCGGTATCACCGTAACCCAAGTGGAGGGCCACGGGCGCCAGAAGGGCATCGTGGAGCAGTTCCGCGGAAAAGAATACAAGTTGATGTTCATTCCCAAGGTGAAAATTGAGGCGGTGGTTAAGGACGAGCTGGTGGAGAAGATCATCGATGCCATTGTGTCCACGGCCTTTACCGGCAATGTAGGCGATGGGAAGATTTTCGTCAGCAACGTCGAAGACGCTGTGCGCGTGCGCACGAAGGACCGTGGAGTAGCTGCGGTCTAGTCGGTTTGCACACAGAGTTTGACTTGGTGGGCTGATCCTAGGAAGGATCAGCCCCTTTTTTTTGGCGTTTCAGGCGCTGGACTCTATTGCTGTTTCCAGGTCTTGTCGGTGCCTTGCGTCCAGAGTCCCAGCGAGTTTGTACCGAGGCATACGGTAGTTCCATCTGCCGTCGCATAGAGGAAAGTTACGACGCTGGTGGGCAGAGTGCTGACGTCGTAATTGCCAGTGTTTGATGTCTCGGTGGAAGGAGTTGCCACGAAAGCAGTGGCTCTGAGTTCGCCGTAGCCGGAACCGAGGGTGCCAGCATAGATGCGGGTGGCATCTTTCGGAAGCAACAAAGTGGTGAAGCACAGGAGCGCCGAGGCAGCGGATTTTGTATTGGTCGTCACCGACGTCCATGTTGCACCACTGTCGGTACTAAGAAAAACCGATCCTCCTGCGGTCCCGAGAGCTTTCGTGCCTACATACAGGCCATTGAGGGCCGTGGTACCGGACACGGAAAGCACAGTGGATAAATCCTGCCCCCAAGAGTAGCTTATGACAGCAGGAGTAGCCAAATTGGCTCCGGTTTTCCAGAGGTAGGAAGCGTTAGCAAGGTAGATTGACGTGCCGTCGGTGGCGGCCGAAGTGACAGGGGAAGAGAGTTTCACTCCACTCGGATTGAGGCTTGCCAAACCGTCCTGTGTTGCGCTACTGGTGAACAAGTAAACTTTGTTAAAGCCACCTTTCGTACCATTGATCAAAGGCGACTCGGTAACTACCAAAAGGCTCGATATGGAGCGGCCGTCGGAACCGATGACAGGCACGAACCCAACGGGGTTCTCGCCTCCCGACAAGGTCAACGCCGTTCCCCAAGCTGGACTCGAGGTCCACGACGAACTTGTAAGCTTGTAAACGCTATTTGTGGTGCCATCGCCCGCTAGCGCGAAAACGTGGCCAGCAACGCTGGCCACGGCCAGGACCTGCGAGGCGCCGGTAATCGTCGAGGTTGAGTCTGTCCAAGTTGCGGAATCTATAAGACTCACCAGCGAACGGGTGTACAGTTTAAGTCCCCCGGCGACGTAGAAGTGTCCTGAATCCTCCGCCATAGAGGAGACGGTTGCTTTAGAAAGCGTGCCTACGGGTATCTTTGTCTCCACTTCGAGGCCGGCAAACATACCTGTAGCACCGGGACTGCAGGAGCCCAGTAAAACGGAAAGCATCAGAACCAAGGGGAGGGTGTTTTTCATCGGCAAACTCCTAGAAATGGTAAACGGCGGCCAAAGAGAGGTCAAAGAGGTGAACGAACCGGCTGTCAGTAGTGGCAGGAGATGGCCCAAAATACAAGTCGGCGAGTAGCCATTCACTCGCGGTCAGTCCGAAACTCCAGCTCGGGCTCATATTCCACAAGACACCTGCGGAAGGCACCACGAAGGGGTCCATCCACGCATGAGAGTTGTAGCTCGCTAAGGCAACTCCGGTGGATATACCCACCGGGAAGCTCCAAGGAAAGCTCTTAAGTTCCCAGGTTGTCCTGAACATCAACGGGACAACGAACAAGGTGTGACCGTTTGGACCGAACGCCGCCATGCCCCGGATACCGCCTCCAAGACGAAACAGGTCGTTCAGATAGAAATCAACGTCAAGTCCAAGTGATCCACCGGGGGTCAGATTGGTACTTGCCAGCGTTCCCAAGAAACTTTGTGTAAACAGCGGAAGTACCGGCCCCATTTCAATGGTCAGTGCCCGATCGCCGACAACGCGGTGGTCGAAGGTCAGAACTTGGTCCTGAGCAGCAAGAGCAGGGAAACTTAGGGCCAAAGTGGCCAACACAATCAATGCGCGTTTCACACGTAACCTCTCTGGAAGTCTGCCTATTGTGGCAGTTTCGGCGAAAAAATCAAGGTAAGTTCCGGACAGACTTTTCGCTGGACTGAAAATGGAGTATAAACACTAAACATCCCTTCAAAGGAATCGTTACATGGCCGCAACCGTCATCTATGGAAAGGATTTGGCCCGCGAGCTCCGCAACTCGCTCTCGCATACACTGGAACGACTGAAAGGCAAAGGAATTGTCCCTGGCTTGACGGTAGTTTTGGTTGGTGACGACCCTGCCAGCGACTCTTATGTCCGTGGTAAAGAGAAGGCCTGCCTCGAATTAGGAATGGTTTCGAACACTTTACGTTTTCCTGAATCGATGGCTCAAGACGGCCTGCTAGAACTGATTTCCCGACTCAACCTTGACGACTCTGTCGACGGCATTCTCGTTCAGGTGCCCCTTCCCAAGCACATGGACACCGATCTGGTGCTGAGGACCATTGATCCGGCCAAAGACGTAGATGGCTTTCATCCGGTTTCTATTGGGAAGTTGCTTCTCGGTCAGGAAACTTTCATTTCCTGCACACCCCACGGCGTAGTCAAGATTCTTGAAAAAACGGGAATGCCCCTGGCAGGTTTAGAGGTCGTAGTTGTCGGTCGCAGCAACATCGTTGGCAAGCCCATGGCTATGCTTCTTATGCAGGCGCCCCACCACTGCACAGTCACCGTTTGCCACACGCGTACCCTTGATCTCAAAGCTCACACTTTGCGTGCCGATATTGTGATCGTCGCGGCAGGTAAGCCTCGCATGGTCACGGCCGACATGATCCGCCCGGGGGCCTGTGTCATCGATGTCGGGGTTAATCGGGTTCCCGATGCCTCGAAAGCGTCGGGTTTCGCTCTGGTGGGCGACATCGACTACGTTCCTATCGCCGAGAAAGCTTCCTTTGTCACGCCGGTTCCCGGTGGGGTAGGTCCCATGACCATCACCATGTTGATGGTCAATACCGTCAAGGCTGCCTGCCTGAGACGCGGATTGGCCGTGGAGAATTGAAAGGAGAACCCATGGCCCTCAACAGAGTGACACAAATCGACGATTCTGTGCCTATTCGGAACGTCTTGATCAGTGTTTCCGACAAAACTGGTCTGCCATCGCTGGTCGCCGGTTTGCGAAAGATCAATCCGGCAGTGCGATTCTATTCCACTGGTGGTACGTTTGCCCAAATTCAGGTGCTTCTTGGTGATGAAGCCCCCGGATGCCTGCATCAAGTTTCGGACTATACAGGTCAGCCGGAAATGCAGGGGGGCCTCGTGAAGACCCTCGATTTTAAAATCTACATGGGCCTGCTCAGCGAAACTTACAACCAGGCGCATCGGAACGATCTCAAGCGCACCGGGTGCATTGAGTTCGATCTGGTAGTCGTCAACCTTTATCCGTTTGGAGCAACTGTAGGTCAAAGCGAAGTCACCCTCGAGGACGCCCGAGCCAACATCGATATCGGAGGTCCGACGATGCTACGAGCGAGCGCCAAGAACTTTCTGCGGGTCGCTTCGGTATGCGATCCCTCTGATTATCTTTGGTTGTTGGAGGAATTAAGCGCCGGAAGGGGAGCCTTGGGGCTAAAGACTCGTTTTGAATTGGCCAAAAAAACGTTCCAGCACACGGCAGCCTACGATACCGCCATTTCTGGGTGGTTGTCATCTCGAAGTTTCGATCCATCCCTTCCCTATAACTTCGGAGCAACACCATGAGTATTCCTGACCTGACCAAGGCCTACAAGACCATCCTGGGCGATAACTTCCCAACCAGGATGGAAATTTCTTTTGGAGAGGGAGCCTCGAAACAGTCCCTAGTGTATCAAAAGGCAACTTGGAACATTGATGGCCAAGAACAGGGTCTGAGGTATGGTGAGAACCCTGATCAGGAAGCCGCCCTCTACCGTCTCGTCGCCGGAAATCTTCAGCTCGGTGATGTGGTCAGTTTGGGCCCCGGGAACTCACTGGTTTCTGCGGTCGAACTGCTGCAATCTGGCAAACATCCGGGCAAGACCAACCTGACCGACGCAGATGCTGGGCTCAACATCTTGCGGTACTTCCAGAATAAACCGTGTGCCATCATCATCAAGCACAACAATCCTTGCGGCGTGGCCCTTGGCTCCGATCTTTCAGAGGCCTACCACAAGGCCTTTTTTGCCGACCGTGTCGCCGCTTTCGGTGGATGCGTTGTCGTCAACCGCGAACTTGACCTCGCTACAGCCAAGCAAATCCTGGAAAGCTATGTCGAAGTGGTGGTCGCTCCGTCCTATGCCCACGGGGTGCTCGGCTTCTTTGAGACCAAACCTAACATCCGCGTTCTCGAAGTTCGAAATATGAGCCGCCTGCACGAGTTTGTGGCTAAACCAGTTCTGGACCTCAAGAGCCTGATCGATGGCGGTGTGGTGGCACAGTGGTCGTTTGTACCCCAGGCCCGAAGCACCAGCGATTTTCTGGCCGCAGAAAGCAGCTTCAAGGGAAAGGAATACCGCATCCACCGTCCGCCAACCTCGTTGGAACGAGAGGACATGCTCTTTGGATGGCTTGTTGAAGCCGGTGTGACCAGTAATTCGGTGTTGTACGTCAAAAATGGTGTAACCGTGGGCATTGGTACAGGTGAACAGGACCGTGTGGGTGTCGCAGAGATAGCGCGCGACAAAGCCTATAGGAAATTAGCCGACCGTTTGGCCTGGGAACGCTACCAAACTCCCTTCAACAGCTTGACCGAATCGGCCAAGAAACTCGATCTTGAACAAGAGGTAAAGGAACTCAGAGGCGGAATCCCCGGCTCAGTCATGGTCAGTGATGCGTTCTTTCCGTTTCGCGATGGTGTTGACGTCGGATTGAGGGAAGGGGTCAGAGCCGTCGTGCAACCGGGAGGATCCATTCGAGACTGGGAAGTGATTGAGGCCTGCAACGAAGCTGAGGCAACAATGGTCTTCACGGGACAGCGCAGTTTCCGTCATTGATCTACGAAAAGGAAGTAAGCAAATGAGTGATTTAATGAAACGGGAAAACCGAGGCAAGGTGGTGCTCGGAGCGGGCGGCGTCCTAGGAGGAATCGGGGTACTCACTTTGGCCTCGCTAGCCCACGCACCGCTGGTGGCTCTTGGACTTGGGGCCGTCATACTTTATGGAGGTTGGCGGCTGTTTCAAAAGCCAAACTCTTTCCTTATGGGTGTAGTGGGAATGGCCGCCGGCATCTTGACCGCCGCTTCTGCAGTCCCACTGGTGGGAGGGCTGGCCCAACTGCTGCTCAATTTGAGCGGAATTGCGTTGCTAGGCGGTGGCATCTGGACCATCTTCAGGGTGATCCGGAACCGAAAATGACCCGAAAGGCAGGTGTGTTGTTGTTCATTAGCCTTTTTGGCTCGGTGACAGCTACTGACCTGAGCGTGGCAAGGCAAGCCCTTCGCCTCGAACTTTCCGGAAGGCTCAACGAAGCTCTTGAGCAATACCATGTTGTCCTGCTCTCCCGCGATTTTTCAGCCGAAAACACCGCTGATTCGAAGGCTTTACGGGCTTTCCTGCTTGCCAAAATGGCTTGGATTTCCATATCCCTTGGTGAAGTCGAAGAGGCCTGGGACCTTGGAGGGCAACTGGTCAGCTTAGGCACTGCGGAAGCGGTCACTAGTGGGAAGCTCATACGCCTGCGCCTGCAAGGAAAGGAATCCTCGCCTCCTTGGGCTCCCCCCGCAGCCGCCGCTAATCTTTCCGATCCGGGTCAGTTGCTTAGGTCACTGCCCGGGCGCTACTGGCGCATCCAAGTAGGTGCATTTAAGGTTTGGACGCACACCCGAACCCTGCTGGATATGCTTCTCGAAAAAGGCTGGTCACCGTACGTAGAAGACCGTTTCAGCACAAAGGATCGCTTGCAGGCGATTTTTGTCGTCAGCCACGACCTTGCCAAAGACCTGAAAAATCTGAAAGAGCAAGGTTTTGATCCCTCAGCTTCAGCGGTTAACCCCTGAAAGAACTTCCACTTGTTCCAGCCTGAGCGCGTCGGTCGAGTTCGACTGCCAACCTGCAATCGTCAGGTGACCTTCTTGGAGGCGCATAGTTCTGACGACCCGACTAGTGGTCGATTCCTCGGTCATTGAGAAGGCATAGACGCGCGATGGTGCTTGTTTCCCATTCGTACTCGGCACCTTGATCTGCAAAACTGTGGTGCCTCCGAGACGGTGAAGGGCGCCAAAGCCCGTGAAAGAAACGCCACCCTGGACAAGTTGAATCTCAGGAAGGTTAAAATTGAACTGCTCGCCTTTGTCGTTGTGAAACAGACCCTTGGGCACTTTAGCAATTGGCTCCTCCGGCGCATCGGTTCGAGTCAGGGCAAAGGCCGCAGACTGGCTAAGCCGATTGAAGGTTCCGGACCAGTTGGGGTTGTCGGGTGTCGCGACCTCAATTGAATCGGCCGAGGTGACCGAAACGCTCAGTTGGAGTTTAATCAAGGGAATCAAATCGTTACGTCCTGAAAGAAACAGGGCGTTACGAAGGGTCCGCGCCGAGTGTTCCCAGTGGTAGACCTCTTGCGCTGAAAGGGTTGCAAACACAAGCTCTCTGGCTGTGGTGTCGACAAAAAGTAGCAACGGAGTCTCTTTATTCTCGGTTGCAAGTCGCAGCCACGGTCCACGAAGGAAGTTTTCCAAACCTTGATTATCACCTGCAAAAAGCTTCTCTAGGGCCGTTTCAGGTGGCTTTTCGCGCCGGTAATGCTCGGTACGCACGACATCGTAGCGGGAATCCTGGGTGTGCCATTCCCAGATGGTCCGAATGGTGTCCAAGGGGTTGGGAGAGGTGGGGTCGGTCTGTTCCGCTACAACCGGTACACTCGTAAATCCCTGCACCAGTGGATCCAACTCAATTGTTCCAGCAACTGACTGACTGAAGATTCGCGTATACTGCAATCCTAATCCGGTTCCCGATGTCACCAACCGGAATATATCAAGCGACGACTGACCATCTTCGGAAATGCCTCGCACGACAATTTCTCTGTGATCAGCACTTACCAAGGGCTCGACTCTGACCTCAAAAGGTTGGGCGCCGCTGGCGAGAGCTTGTCCTTCCCAAGCCAAGTAATTGGTTTTGCGCTGGCTGTCGAAGTCGGCCACTTTCAGAGTGATTGGCAGGCTTAAGTTGGCCTTGGACTGGAGAACAACAATCTGCTCCTCCTCTGCATCGTCATCGAGGTTGGTCGCAAGGGTCTCAAGCACTTTTCGATCGGCAGGAACCGGTATTCGGGGCAGTTCTAGGGACTCCTCACTTTGAGTTGCGGCTTTGGACGCTTGGTTCGCGACCATGGGGACATCAGCCGGTTCGTTGGAACAAGAAGCCATGAAAACCAAAGCGACACCAAGAAGAAGGCAATTTTTCACTGGTCGTTAGGCCTTAGAATAGAGCCGTTCCACGGACTCGAGTATCCACTCTTTCAACTGGTCGGCCGGCAAAGGTGGACAGGTGAAGCCCGCAGCCGTCCTGTGGCCCCCTCCACCCTGAGACAAAGCAAGTCCCGAAATATCCACAACTCCCTTGGAGCGCAGCGAACAACGAAACTTCCCAGCGGTAATTTCCTTGATTAAAACCGATACCAGCACCGAAGTACATTTAAGTGGATAGTTGATAAAGTTTTCTGAGTGCTCCATCTCAGACTCAGTGGCCAGAAGCATGTCCTGCGTCACCAACTGGAATGCCGTCCGATCATCGTGCCAAAATTGCATCGTCGCCTGCACCTTAGCCAGGAGTTTCATTTTCGAAGGTTCGATGGTCTCGTAGAGTGCTGAATGGATTTCGATCGGTTTGACACCGAGCTCGACAAGTTGTTTCGCCGTCTCAAAAGTTTCCGGCGAGGTTTTCGGGTAGATAAAACTGCCTGTGTCGTAAACGATACCCATGAACAGTGCAGCGGCGGCACTCTTACTCAATTTCACACCGAACCTCTGGGCCAACTGAAACACAATTTGGCTGGCCGCGGCTGCCGTATCATCAATATAGGCCAGTTTGGGCCATTGGGCGGGCGGGGTATGATGATCAATGATCAGAACTTCCTTCCCAAAAGGAAGCAGTAAATCTTTCGCTAGATGGGTGTGCTGATAGTCCGAAGTGTCTATGAGAATCAAGGTCCGCCGCGCCAGATCTGTAGGAACAGGGCTCCCTGTCTCCAGATTATGAACCACTCCTTGGACGTCAAATACACGGTACTTTTCATCGTGGTCATCAGAATTAAGGATCAAAACATTCTTGCCTATCTTGGTAAGAACCTCATAAAGACCAACCTGACATCCAATGGCATCTCCGTCGGGATCGGCATGACTTATGAGAAGGAAATCGTCGTGAGTCATTAGGTAGTGGTACAACTCGTCGAAGGTCAAGGGTTTACCGGTGAAAACCGCCTCCTATAGATGAAACTTCAGTCCAGTTTTCAACTCGAACAGAAGCGACGAATCGGGAACCTTCAACAATGTGTCGCCGAGACCAAGATTGAACAGTGACGCGATCCCTTCAGAATAAACCGAAAAATCGGGTCCAACCAACATGGTTAACCTCAAGCCCCCGAGAGCGGAGTGGAGAGGCGTGTCATGGGGTGAGGAAGCAATATAAGCCCTCCCCATCAGCTGATAGCCTAGGATCAGGTTGGTACGTACCGGAAAGTTTTTGTAGAAGATTTCAGTGTCGAGGAGGTAGCGGGTCTGATAGTCTTGAACGTCAAGCAAGGAGGTGGAGCGAACAATCGACGAACGGTCATCCACTGAAAATGTTATGATTCCATTTTCTACGGAAATCCCCACGGAGGCAAACTCCGAAGAAATATAATAGTCACCAACCTTCGAAAGGGGAGCAAAACTTGTCGAAAATCCACCCTCTACGAAACCAACGCCAGGAAAGACGTACCTCACTGAAGCCTCGAGGCCGGGGTTGAACCATTTTTGGGCCGTATTGATGAGACCCACGAACGGGGTAAAGTGGATGGTCAAGTTATTCACGTCAAAGCCGAGCTCTGCGAAAAGCCGCCGCTTGAGAATTGGATCCTGCTCAACGCCCCCCTTGAAGCGCAAGCCATCCGAAAAATCTTGACTCACCGACCCTTCAACCTGCCAGAAAAGTTCAGATCCCGTCATTGTGTGGCCAGCGGTGTTATCGATGCGATCTGGTGCCCAATAAAGATTAGAAATCGAGCCAGCAGTCTCAAGTTCTGCCGCCGATGCGACCAAGGCTAATGTACAACCGAAAACAGCAACAACTAGACGTCTAAGCATTCGAGTCTCCCAACAACATTTTAGTCTAAATTCGAGGTCTTGGCAGGGTTTTTTGCAAAAAAAACTCCCTTGACTTAAAGAAACTTCTGTAGGAACCTACTTCTGTTATGAGCGACTATCTAGACCCAAACAATGAGGAACTTCTCAAGGATTTCTTTGGGGAAGCCCAGAGTCAGGTAGACGTTCTTGAGCAAAATGTTTTGGTTCTGGAAAATGATCCCAACAACAAAGAGGCTGTTGACGAGATTTTCCGTGCTGCCCACACGTTAAAGGGTGGCGCCGCAACTGTACAAATGTTTGAACTATCAGAGTTTACTCACGTAATCGAAGACGTTCTTGATGAGATTCGTAGTGGTGCGGTCAAGATGGCCGAACGGTTGGTTGATATCCTTTTGCAATCCATTGACGTCGTGAAGGCGATGCTCGATGAACGACTTCACGGACGGGTCTATTCGCAGGACGTCGGAGCCCTGAAATCGAGCCTGAAAAGCTTCTTGCCTGCCAGTAGCCCGTCGCCGGCAACAAAGAAAACCGCTGCGAAACCCGCTGTTTCTCCGTCACCATCGGCAAAGAACAAGGCCTCCAAAGCTGGAGCAAAAGGCCTCACAGAGTATGAGGTTTTGGAACTTAAGGCAGCTGCAGGGGATGAATCGGTCTACTGCGTGTCGGTAGGTTTTGACGAAAACAATCCCATGAACTCCGTAGGTGGCATTCAGGTGTTTTCGGTGATTAAGGGTATGGGAACTGTGCTCAAGACCGTACCCGAGTTCGATAAGCTCTACGAAGATGCCTACTGGCCGATTGTAAACTACTTCTGTACCCTGACCAAAAGCTTGGAAGAGGTGGAACGCAGGTGCACTATCCGCGAGGTGACGACCTCTGTTTCCATTCTCAAACTTGCCGAGGAAGCGGACCAATCCGTCCCAGCTTTGGTGGCATCGGCAGGAGAAGCCTCCGCTCAAGAGGCAGTTGCAGCACCAATGGTGGCAACGGATGCGCTGATCCTAGGGGCTTCGGACGACAACAGTGAAACAGGCAACGCCATGCTTACTGGCGACTCTAGAAAGCCAAACCAGAGTAACTCCGGTTCTGTCCTTCGTGTCGAATCTAAACGCATCGATAACCTGCTTAATCTTGTCAGCGAGACGGTTATCAACAAGGCCACCTTCAATCAGATTTCCGGCCATTTCGGAGAGATTCTCGGGCAAATGCAGGCCTCCGAGGGGTACTACAAACAGCAATTAAAGGAGCTTTTTGACCGGTTTCCGCGGTACGTGGAAGAACTCCAGAAGGGAAAAGCGGTCAAAGAGCTCAAAAAAGAGATTAATGAGGAGTTCTCAAAGCTTCTCACCACCTTCGATCCCCTTGAAGTGCGCCTGAAATCAACTGTGGGGGTATTCCGTAGTACTGCCCAAAACCTGGCGCGAATCATCGGAGAACTTCACGAGGGTGTGTTGCGCATTCGGATGGTGCCCATAGCACAGATATTCTCGCGTTTCCCCAGGTTGGTGCGAGACCTGTCCAAGACCCTCAACAAAAAAATCGAACTTGTGATTGAGGGAGAGGAAACCGAGCTTGACAAGTCGGTGATCGAAGACCTCCTTGATCCTCTGATCCACTGTGTGCGCAATTCCATTGACCACGGGGTTGAGTCTGCTGAGGTGCGCCATGAACGGGCAAAACCCGAGCAAGGGCGTGTTGTGCTTGCGGCGCGCAATGAAGGTAATCGAATTATCATTGAGATCGGCGATGATGGCAACGGTATCGACATCGAAGTTGTGAAACAGAAAGCCATCGACAAGGGACTCATTCATCCGAGCAAGCAACTGACAGATTTAGAAGCCTTCAACCTGATTTTTGAACCTGGTTTTTCTACCGCGGCGAAGATTACGAGTGTCTCGGGGCGGGGGGTTGGTTTGGACGTTGTGCGCAAACAAATCGAGAAGCTCAACGGCAGTGTAACGATCTGGTCGGAAAAAGGTAGGGGTTCCAAGTTCACGATCAAGCTGCCTCTTACCCTTGCTATCATACAGGGACTCCTCGTACGGGTCGGCACTGAGGTCTACGCTCTTCCTATCACTTCGGTCGTCGACAGTCACCGGATTCGCCCGGCCGACATCAAGATCATCGACAACTATGAAGTGTTCAATGTCCGTAAGGATGTGATATCGCTATTGCGTCTCAACCGGCTTTTTGGAATCTCGTCCGACGAAGGTAATCTATACCATTATGTGGTAGTGGTAGGCACTGGTGACAAAAAAATAGGCCTTATTGTCGACTCGCTCATCGGCGAGGAAGACGTTGTCATTAAACCAATCAAGGACCACTTTACTGCCTCTCCAGGCATCGCAGGAGCTACGATTTTAGGCGATGGTAAAGTGGCGCTCATTATCGATGTCAGCCAGTTGCTGGAGCTCGGCCTGCGAAATGAACGTATGGAGCGTCAACGCCGTGAAAGCCAAATCCTATAGGATCCTGAAATGAGCAGCCTTCACGCCGAACAGAATGTCAGGGGCTCGAAAGAAAACGACAAACTAAAGAAAATCGATTTCAAATTGATCTCGTTTACCCTTGCCGGTAGAGACTACGGGATCAATATTCTCAAAGTTAAAGAAATCCGAAAGGCAGGGAACTTCACAATGGTTCCTAACACCCCCCCCTACGTGAAAGGTGTCGACAATCTTCGGGGTGACATCATCCCTGTGATCGATTTACGCATCCTGTTTAACCTCCCGGCAGAAAGCAAGGATGCGACTAACCTTGAGAATATCATCATCCTGAGGCTGGACTCCCTCGTTCTGGGCATCATTGTTGATACCATCGAGAAAGTAGTGGGAATTGCCTCGGAGGCCCTTCAACCTCCCCACCCTATTTTCGGTGACATCAATATTCAGTACATACACGGGGTGGTAGAAAACGAGAGCCGCTTGTATATCATTCTTGATGTTGATCGAATTTTTGGAACGCCCGAGAAGGCCCAGGTGTCCGCTTTGCCTTCAGCGGCGGAAGAGGCAGAAAACACCGCTGAGCCGGCTTCAGCTTCGGTCGAAGTCGTTGCCACCGAAAACGTGAGTTTGGATCTTCAATTCATCAGCGAGAACCTCTCGACCTTCAATCAGTTTTTTGTGAGTCCAATCAACATTCAATGGACGAAGAGTCGGCTGAGAGCTTGGAAAGACCTCCGTAAGGCCGAGAATCTTGACTTCCAGTTTACCCAGAAAGACGACGGTGAGGCATTTCTTTCGCCGTTTTTCTCGCCCCTAACCGGCAGCCTCTGGACAGAAACACAAATGGTGGATCTTGCCAAAATGCTCAAGCTGGAAGGCAACAATTTGGTGATTTGGAACCCCGGTTGCGGCAGGGGCTACGAATCCTACAGCTTGGCACTCATGATGGAGACCCAGTTCAAAGCGAGCACTTACAAAGTTTGGGCCAGCGACCTCGACCTTCTGAGCATCTCGATGGCCCCCGGCCTCATCCTTGACGAGAACGAGCTCGATTTGTCTGGGAAAAGTTTTACAGTGCAGACAAAGAGTGGACTGCAGTTTAATTCCAACCTCAAGAACAAGATTCTGTTTGAGTTTCACGATATCAAAAACATAAATCCCTTTTCAAAGCTTCATTTAGTGGTGATTCGGGATGTCCTATCCTTTCAAAAGCCTCATGATCAAGAAAAGATTCTGGTTGAGATCACCGAGAAGGTGAAAACCGGCGGATACTTGGTGGTCGGCACCAACGAAGTGGTTGAACACGAAAACTGGAGGTTTGTTGGCCACGAACCTTGGTCGATCTACCAAAAAATCTAAAGTATCGAGCATGCAGAGGAGTTAACATGCGGGTCGAATATATTAATCCTTTTGTAGAGGCAGCCTACAGCGTGCTTACCGAGGTTTTGCATGGAGAGGTCAAACGCGGAAATCTGTTCTTAAAGGCATCGACCAAGTCGGTGATGGGAGTCGCGGCGATTGTTGGTCTCGCGGGAGAGGTGGAAGGCCGTGTGTTGTTCGATATGTCCAAGCAGACTGCCATCAAAATCGCTTCTGTGATGAATATGGAAGAGTTGACCGAACTCGATGAACTGGCAAAGGCCACGATTAGCGAGCTGGCAAACATGATCACCGCCCAGTCGGTGACCAAATTGCATGAACTCGGGTTCAGATTTGACCTTACGCCGCCGGCGATCATAACCGGAGAGAACATGGAAGTATCGGATCAGGAAGTCGAAGCATTGATCGTTCCCATGGAAACCCCGTACGGAAGCATTGAAATCAATGTGGCCATTCGTCAGCGTTCCTGAGTCCTGGAAAGCATCGCGAGTTCTCAGCAATAGATCGCTTGACAGCAGGTGTTTTTTCCATTTATTGTGTTCCAGCCTGAGGGGAATTAGCTCAGTTGGTTAGAGCACTACCTTGACATGGTAGGGGTCGACGGTTCGAGTCCGCCATTTCCCATAATCGGCATTCAAGTTTCCGGGGTGTCCGGACCGAAAAGGAAGGCATGGACCTGAAAAAGGTTTCCTGCCTTCTTTTTTTTTCCCTCCTCACTGTAGCTCTGCCTTGTGAAGACTATAAAATCCAAAAGGGCGATTCTCTGTCAACCTTAACACAGAAGTTTCACGTCTCCCCCGATTCCTGGAAGAATGTGGATCCTGAGCGCGACTGGACTACGCTGGCAACCGGAGAAACCTTAAAGTTGCCCTCGCGCCATCCGGTCGTAGCCGGAGACACACTCTATTCCTTGGGTAAGACCTGGGGTGTCGAAATCGCAGATATTCTTGCCTTGAATGGACTTTCTGCAGGCACGGCCTTGAGGGCGGGTACGATGCTCTGGGTACCGGTGCCTCAAACATCCGAACAGAAGGGATATTGGCCTGTAGCAGGCAAGCCCAAGTCAGATAGCGGGCGATTGAAGGCTGTTTCCTTTCCTGTCTCAGGGGCGAACTTCTTCTCCGTAACCGATGGTACCGTTGTGTTCTCGGGCGAATACAGGGGAGTCGGCAAGGTGATTTTGGTGGAAAGTCCCGCAAAAGTTGTCTTCGGATACGGAAACTTCGAAGATACGGCTTTGAAATGGGGCGACAAGGTATCGAAAGGGCAGGTCTTGGGAAAAACTTCCTCGAGGGCAACCGAAAGGCTCAGTTTTTTTGTGTCTAAGTCAGGAGAACCTCTTGATCCGGCCAAGGTTCCTAGGGAATGAGTTTCAGACGGTATGAAGAAATAGAGATTCTTCTTGACGAGGCGTCCACTGGACGTTATCCTAGCGAAGTTGGCAGGTTGAACTATGAAGGTTCGCGAGAACGCCCTTGATTCCGAAGACAGAATCCTGATGATTCCGGAAACAGACCAGGGGTCGAACGATGGTAGCGAGTCTGATCCCTTAGCGCTCTACCTGAGGCAAATTTCCCGGTTTCCGCTTTTAAATGTGGCTCAGGAACAAGAAATCGGTGAGAACATCCAAGTCGCCAAGGCCGAGATGCGCGGATTGCTCGATGGTCGTGACACTTCGAACTTGCCTGCTGAACTTGCCGTGCCAATCCGTCAAAAAGAAATCAAGCTGCTAGCCCTAAAAAACAGCATGATCAACGCCAACCTTCGCTTGGTCGTAAGCATAGCCAAGAAATATCAGCACCGGGGTCTTTCACTCCTTGACCTTATTGATGAAGGGAATATTGGCCTCATCGAGGCGGTAGAGCGTTTCGACTACACGAAAGGTTGCCGTTTCTCAACCTATGGCACTTGGTGGATCCGCCAGGCAATCATCAAGTCCTTGGCTGACAAGGGCCGTGTGATAAGAATTCCCATCCACATGCTTAACACCATCAAGAAGTGCTATTTCGTTGCCAAGCACCTGACCCAGGAACTAGGACGTGACCCCTCCAACGTTGAACTTGCTGAATACATGAACATTAGCGAGGATAAAATTAAGGAGATCATCAAAATCTCTCAGGACACTGCCTCCTTAGACGGCACCGTTGACGAGGATAGTATCACTCGCCTTTCTGACTTGATCCGCGATGAGTCGATTGCCGAGCCTTTCGAAAACGTTTTTACCCTCACACTTCAAGACACCTTGGGCGCTGTTCTCCAACAACTGAGCGAACGCGAAATGCGGATCCTACAATTGCGCTTCGGTTTGGGCGGCGAGGGCCCTCTTACCCTCGAGGAGACAGGAAAAATGCTGGGAATCACCCGTGAGCGCGTTCGGCAGATACAAGAAAAAGCCATTACCAAGCTCAGAAGCCTAAAAATGATCCGAGAACTTCGGGAATACGTCTAGCTGTTCGTCCCGAGGTTTGTCGTCCAGCTGGTTTTTACGCAAGCGCGCCCAGAAAAGCGGGCCAGTGCCTTGCAGGTCAGGAAACTCCTCCGATACTCCTTCTAAAGTCCATTTTTCCTTTCGTTTAATCTCCAGTCTTTCGAGTAATTGCCGGTTTTCAGTCGGCGAAATCGAGCACGTTGAGAAGACTAGTACACCTCCGGGCCGTAGCACTTCGAGAGCCGAGCAAAGAAGGGATAGTCCTTGCTGGGCGAGCGCCTTGGTTCGATGGGGCGTCCAGAGTGACAAATGCTTGGGAGAGTTCAGGATGTGTCGTTCGCTTGAGCAGGGTGCGTCCAGAAGAACGCGGTCGTAAACATTCTGCTCATAGAGCCCCCATCTGGTTGCATCTCGCCCGGTGATTTCAATATTGGAACTCCAAACTCTGGGAAGGTGTTGCTGAACTACCCGTAGCAAGCGAGCCCTTCGTTCTGGGCTTCGGTCGTTAGCCACTAGGTGGCCAGTTCCTTTCAAGGCGAGGGCAAGGACGAGGGTTTTTCCACCTGGTGCGGCACACATGTCCAACACCCGATCGCCCGGCTTCACTTCGAGCGCTTGTGCTGCTCGGACAGAGGCAGAGTCTAAAAAATACGGTTCGGTAAGACCGACGAGCAAGTCTTCGGGGTTTGTTGGTGCCAAGAGCGCCTGGCGAAGGGTTGGCCAACGCTCGCCATAAATACCAGCGAAGTGGCGTTCGAACGCCAAGGAACCCTGAGTGTCGGGAGTTTTTCGCGCCATACCTTGCCTCAGGTGCTGTTTTTTGGCAACATGTGCCATGATTGCCGTCCAAGCCGTTGTTTTCGACCTTGATGGGACACTCGTCGACAGTCTTCAGGATATCTCTACGTCGGTCAATGGCGTCCTGTCCCGTCACGGCCGAAGGGTTTTGTCCGTTGGGGAGATTCGGGGGTTGGTAGGATGGGGCCTTGCATCCCTTGTGATTTCGGCTACTACCGACCATCCCTTTTCACCCCAAGAGTTGGCGTTGGTGCTGGCTGAACTTCGTGAGGATTATAAGCGTCACCCTATGGATAGTGCCGTCTACCCCGGCATAGAGCAGTTGGTTTCGTTCCTTTCGGCCAAGACTCATCTGGGTGTTTTGTCGAATAAGGACGAAAGCATGACCAAGCAAGTGGTGTCGAAGTTGATTGCAGGTAAACCTTTCGACGCTGTTAGGGGATCCAGGGTAGGGGTTGCGAACAAGCCTGACCCGACAAGTTTGCTGGCGTTATTGTCCGAGTGGAAGGTGGACCCGGCACGAACGGTCTACTTGGGTGACTCTGAGGTAGACATGGAAACCGCAGTACGGGCCGGTGTGATTCCCTGTGGTGCTGCGTGGGGGTTTCGTACCGTTCAGGAACTTGAGGAAAGCGGTGCACGCTATGTGTTTGCATCTGCTTCAAAGTTCCAGAAATGGCTGGAATCTGAGACGATTCTCGAGTAAAAACAACACTGGGAGCTCCACCATGACCAACGAAGATCTGTTGACCGCCGCCAAGTCCTATTTGGATAGGGAAGAGCACCCTACTTTTCGTCAGGATGTACTCGACCAAGTCAAATCAGCCAATTTTTCGGAACTGAGTGAACGATTTTACGCTTCACTCAGTTTTGGAACCGGCGGTCTGCGGGGCGCTCTTGGGGGTGGCACCAACCGAATGAATCCCTACATGGTGCGCTCGGCGACGCAAGGCTTGGCAAATTATGTCAATTCGCGCCAAGGACCCCATTCGGCGGTGATCGCCCACGATTCCCGCAACTACTCGGATGTGTTTGCTCTAGAAGCAGCTTTGGTGCTCTGCGCCAACGGAATCAAAACCTGGCTCTTCCGGGAACTTCGTCCCACGCCAGAGCTTTCTTTTGCGGTAAGGCAATTAAAGACAACTACCGGCATCGTTGTGACGGCAAGTCATAATCCTCCCGAGTACAACGGCTACAAGGTATATTGGGACGATGGTGCGCAGGTTCTGCCTCCGCACGACGAGGGCATTATTTCAGAAGTCGGAAAGGTTCAAGGCGTCGTCAAGACTATGACCAAGGACCAGGCCCTCAACAGTGGCCTGCTTGTTGAAATCGATGAAGAAATCGATACTCCCTACCGTAACATGGTCAAGAGCCAGTCGTTGAGGCCGGAAGCGTTCGTCGCGCAGGGAAGCGTGTTTAAGGTCGTCTATTCCCCTCTGCATGGAACCGGAATTACCCTTTTGCCCCGCATCATGAGCGAATTGGGCCTTGAACTCATTCCCGTACCCGAACAATCGATTCCTGATGGCAATTTCCCTACGGTTTCTTCCCCCAACCCCGAGGAGCCTTCAGCGATGCAAATGGCCATGGATTTGGGAAGCAAGGTTGGTGCGGGCCTGATTCTGGGAACCGATCCGGATGCAGACCGAATTGGCATCGGTGTACCCTGGGAGGGGAAGTGGGTTTTGCTCAACGGAAATCAACTCGGTGCTTTGTTGGCTGACTACGTGTTCTCGACACTGAGAGAAAAATCAAGGATGCCGCCCAAACCGGTTTTCATCAACACCATTGTCACGACCGAGCTTCACAACCGTATCGCCGAGGCCTACGGGGTGCAGACCTTTCGGGTCCTCACGGGTTTCAAGTACATTGGCGAGAAAATCCGGCAGTTTGAGTCCGGAAGCGATGGGTTGCAGTATGTTTTTGGCGGTGAGGAAAGCTATGGTTTTCTGCTAGGTACCTCAGTCCGCGACAAAGACGCCATTTCTTCGGCAGCCATCACCATAGAAATGGCTCTCTATCATGCATCCCAAGGAAGATCGGTTATGCAGGCCCTCAACGCCCTTTACGAACGTTTTGGTTTTTTTCAGGAGGTTTTGATTTCCAAGACCTTAAAGGGACAGTCAGGCGTACTCACTATGAGAACGTTCATGAAAAATCTGCGTGAAAATCCTCCCGATAAAGTAGCGGGCCTCAAGCTCACCCGGCTTCTGGATTTTCAATCTTCCACGACGCGAACCCCCGACGGTCGTGTGGTAAAAAATCTTGAACTGCCGGCGAGCGATGTGGTGCAGTTTTACCTTGAGGATGGTTCGGTGGTCACTGTACGGCCCTCAGGAACCGAGCCCAAGATCAAGTTTTACGCATCCTGCCATGAGTCTGCCAAAACCCCGCTCGAAAAGGCCAAAACCAACGTGCATACAACGGTCGAAACCATAAAAACTTTCCTTGACCGATGGATTTCCTGATGCGCGAAAGAATTGACTACGAATCGCTGCTCAACCCCGACACTGTGTTTGTTGCTCTCGACCTCGAGACCACAGGCTTGTCACCCCAATACGACCGCATCGTGGAAATTGGTGCGGTCAAGTTCGTGGATGGAAAGGTGGTCGAAACCTTCAGCGAACTTGTCAATCCGGGTATTGCAATGCCACCGGGAGCGACGGCTGTCAACCTCATCACTGATGTGATGCTGGAAGGACAGCCACAGCTGGAAACTGTTTTGCCACGGTTGCTTAGTTTTCTCGATGACGCGGTTTTGGTGGCTCACAACGCTCCCTTCGACTTGGGCTTCCTTTCAGCGGCCCTTCGCAAGCAGGGTAAGCCCCCTCTGACGCACCAGTATGTTGATACCCAGCCGATGGGCCGCAAAGCTTGGCCGGGACGCCATAACTACAAACTCCAGTCGCTGGCCTTAGATCTTGGGGTCAAAGCCCTTGATGCCCACCGCGCTAAAGACGACGCTCGGGTGTGTATGGAGGTGTTTCTCGCTGGCCTCAGGAAACTCAATCCGGGTGGACAGACCTCCTTCTTTTGATTATAAAATCGGAATCCTACTCGCAAGGAATTGTTCATGGGTAAGAATATTTACGTAGGCAACCTGAACTACCGGTCTACCGTCGAGGGCTTGAAGGCCCTTTTCGCCCGCTATGGGGAAGTGGCTGGAGTTTCTTTGGTTACCGACCGGCAAACCGGACAACCGCGGGGCTTTGCTTTTGTTGAAATGGCCTCTGCCGACGCCGCGCACCAGGCCATTACTGACTTGGATGGCAAAGAGTTCGAAGGTCGAAAGCTTCGGGTCAATGAGGCTGTCAATAAACCTCGTCCCCCTCGGGAATGAAGGCGCCTCGGCTTTCAGTTGCTCCTATGGTGGACTGGACCGATCGGCACTGCCGGTTTTTCCTCCGCCAGATATCGCCGAGATCGTTGCTCTACACGGAAATGCAGACAACCGGTGCCATCCTCAGGGGAAAATCAGAGCAGATTCTCGATTTTGACCCTGCAGAAAAGCCGTTGTCCCTTCAGATTGCCGGCGACAGTACCTCAGCGATAGCTGCGTCTGTGAGGAAAGCCGAAGGCTGGCCCTACGACGAAATCAACCTCAATTGTGGATGCCCGTCCGATAAAGTGCAAAACGCCCATTTCGGCGCCTGTCTCATGGGAGAACCAAGGCTGGTAGCAGATTTAGTCAAGGCTATGAAGGATTCCACCTCGCGTCCAGTGACGGTAAAACACCGAATTGGAATCACCGGCCACGGGGTGGTGCGCGAAAGCTATGAGGAAATGGCCGAGTTCGTAAGCCTCTGTGCTGAGGCGGGAGCGGATCGCTTTATTATTCATGCGCGCATAGCTGTGCTTGAGGGACTTGACCCGCGCCAGAACCGCGAGATTCCTCCCTTGCGCTACGAAGAGGTTTACCGTTTGAAAAGGGAGTTTCCTCACCTTTGCATCGAGATCAACGGTGGTGTTCGGACGGTGGAAGCCTTGCGGCTCCATACGGGTCTGGTTGATGGTCTGATGCTTGGCCGGGCCGCTTATGAGGATCCTTTTTTCCTCACTGTGGCAGAAACAGAGGTATTCGGTACACCGCCGTCCCACGTCACGAGGAGAGGAGTGCTGGAAGCGATGATCCCCTATTTTGACCTGTGGGAACAAAAAGGACTGCCTGCCCATAAGATTTTCCGTCATATGACGGGGCTTTTCGCGGGATTTCGAGGTGCCCGACGTTGGCGCCAATTACTCAGTCCTCCCTACACACTTTTTCGGCCGATGAGTGGAATCCTCACTGCCGGAATGCGCCTCTTTGACGACGAAACCCTCGATACAACCGTCTACCGCCCCAAGCCTTTACCCAGACTGGAGCAGACGTTGCCGGTTGTCGAGCTCTAGTGAACTACCTGCACTAAGGAAGGACTATCCGGAACTTGGTTCCCAAGGTTTTCCCCACAGGTGGACTAGCAAGGGTCACGGTGCCACGGTGCAGCAACACCACATGCTTGACGATGGCCAGCCCCAAGCCTGTTCCTTCGGTACTCCGGCTTGATTCGGTTCGGTAGAAGCGCTCGAATACGCGCTGCTGGTCTACCTGAGGAATGCCAGGACCAGAATCGACAACCGAAAGTTCGGCGCGGCCACCAGTCTCCCTCACCGCGACTGTAACAACGGCCTTAGGGGGACTGAACTTCAAGGCATTGTCCAGTAGGTTTCCCAGTGCCTGTTCGAGAAGTAATGGAAAGACCAACCTGCGTACAGACCCAATGGCTTTGAGTTTGAGTCGTATCTTGGCTTTCACGGCGCGGTCCCGGTAGGCCTGAACCACTGCCGCTGCGAGTTCGGTCAGGTCGACTTCGCGAAGCTCTCCTTCCGTTGGCGGACTGGTTTCGATCCGCGAAAGAATGAGTAGATCATCCACAATCAGGGCCATACGGTCTGCATGCCGCTCGATCACGGCCAGAAAGTTCCTTGCGATTTCTGGTTGGTCTAGTGCGCCTTCCTGTAGGGTCTCCACGTAACCCTTGATGGTGGTCAGCGGGGTTTTTAGCTCGTGGGATACGTTGGCCACAAAATCCCTGCGCATTACCTCGAGCCTCTTCAGTTGAGTCATGTCGCTCAACACGAAGACAGCACCCCAGGACCTCCCTGCATCAGCTAGCGAGGCAGCCTGCACCTGGAGTGTGGTCTGTAGATCTGCAAGGACAATTTCTGCGCGTAGGGGCGAAGTACCCGATGCCAGTGTACGGGCCAGATCGTCCAAGGCAGAGTGGCGACACACCTGGATGAAGCTTTGGCCTTCTGGGGGGGCCACGGTCGGAAACAGCCGTCGGGCTGAGGGGTTCATCGACTTAACCACAAGCCCGGTGTCGAGCACCACCACCGCTTCAACCATCCCGTCAAGTACTGCTGCCAGTTCATCCCGTTGTACCTTCACCGTAACCAGTTTTTGTTCGAGCATTCGGTGGGTCTTATGGAAGGCCGTCGAAACCAGACGAAGCTCGGGTGAGGATGAGAGGTAAAGGTCGGCCCATGGTTCACCCTGGGCAAACGCCGCGGACTGAGCCACTAGTTTTTGGAGCTCCGATCCCTGGCGACGAGCTTGCCACAGAGCGACAAAAAATACACCTAGTCCAACCGCCAAGCAACTGAGCCAGAAGCCCAAAGTCAGCTCCGAAAGGATATCTTCCAGCAATTCGAGGGAGGCGCTCACCCTGACATATCCCAACAGACCACCCGCTGGGCCTTTCAGTGGCGAGGCAGCCACCACGAGGGTATGGCCTGCGACGGCAGAATAACGTTCCAAAACGTAGTAACCCTCCTTGGCCGCAGGTAAGAGCTTGGGGGAGGGTCCGGGATCCTGAACTACGCCGGCTCTGCCACTGGCGGACAGCACCTTTCCTTGAGAGTCGAGGACTTCAATTCTTAAGCTCGGATCGGTAGCCTCGAGGCCGTTGATTTCCGAAAGCAAGGGGTCAGCGGGACCATCAGCGGCACGAGCGGAACCCGCAAGCAATTGCGTGAGGGATTTGAGATAGATTCGAAGTTCCTGGAGACGCTGCTCACGGATATTGTGAGTCAGGAGTATTAAAAGCAAACCCTGAGCCAGCAGTAAACTTATCCCCATAGCTGAAACAAACCAAAGCAGGGGACTGCGTTTCATGGGGCTCCCCGCAGGCGATAACCAACCCCCCGGACCGTTTCTATGTGCTGACCCTCATTGCCAAGGCGCTTTCGCAGCCCGAGAATCTGTACATCCACCGACCGCTCTGTTACCGGATAATTTCCACCGCGAACGGCATCGATGATCTGCCCCCTCGAGAAGACCCTCCCAGGGTTGCTCATCAGGTGTTTGAGAATCGCGAACTCAGTGGCCGAAAGATTGGCCGGCTCGCCGTCTACCGACACCTCGTGGCGGCCCGAGTCGAGGGTGATGGCATGAACCTGAAGAAGGTCTCCGCCGGCTACCCCAGCTTCTTCCGAGAGCCGCCGCAAAAGAGCACGGGCTCGCGCAATGAGAACTTTCGGAGAGAACGGTTTGGTGATGTAATCATCTGCCCCAAGCTCCAAGCCACTAATGACATCGGAATCTTCGCTCTTCGCGGTGAGTAGAATAACGGGGGTCCTGCGGGTTGATTCTTCCTGTTTGAGCTTGCGGCACACATCCAAGCCATTGAGACCCGGAAGCATGACGTCAAGAATAATCAGGTCAGGATTTTCTTTGCGGGCACAGGCAAGCCCGCTTTCTCCGGTAACGGCGCGCAACACTTCGTACCCTTGAGCTTCGAGGTTATACGTCACGAGTTCCAGAATGTCGGGATTGTCTTCCACAACCAGAACTTTTGCGTACGCCATGACGGGTAAGCCTAAAACTCCTCGTGACGGCCGTCTATCGAATAAAGAGCCCAGCTGCAAATGGTCACAGCATGGTCACCCATCCTCTCAAGAAAACGGCTGAGGAACTGAAGCCGGGTTCCTTGCTTGATGTTGTCCTTGTCGTCGAGCATCAGCGCCAGCAGGTCCCGGTTGACCTGTTTATTGAGGGAGTCCATTTCCTGATCTCTGGCAGCGGTGGACCTGGCCAGAGCCGTGTCACCGTTGACTAACGCGAGCACAGCGTCTCTGCACATTTCTTCACCCAAAGTGAGCATTTTGGGAAGGTCGATCAGAGGCTTGATGTATTTTTCGTCGGCCAAATCCTTGGCACGACGGGCAGCGTGGACAGCATAGTCGCCAATACGCTCCATGTCGCTGACGGCCTTGAGGCAGGCCACGATGTGGCGCAGGTCGCTGGCAACCGGTTGTTCCTTGGCGATGAACAGCACGCAACGGTCGGTAATGGAAAGTTCAAGTTCGTTGACCTTTTCGTCGTCACTCATCACTTCCTTGGCCAATTTGGCGTCCTGAGTGACCAGGGCTTTGCAGGCCTTACGTATGTTTTCTTCGATGATCACCGACATCTTGAGCATGTCCTGATTAATGGACCCGATTTCCTGGGTGAAGTGGTCTCGCATAATGCCTCCTGGCTCAGCCGAACCGGCCACTGATGTAGGCCTCAGTTTTCGGGTTCTTCGGATTAAAAAAAATCTCATTCGTGGTCCCGAACTCTTCCAGCACCCCGGTCAGCATGAACGCCGATTTATCGCTGACCCGGCCAGCCTGCTGCATGTTGTGGGTAACGATAATGATGGTATAGCTCTTTTTGAGCTCATCGAGAAGGTCCTCAATCTTGGCGGTGCTGATGGGATCAAGAGCCGAGGTCGGTTCATCCATCAAAATAATCTGTGGCTGTACGGCTATGGTACGGGCAATGCAAAGTCGCTGCTGCTGGCCACCGGAGAGGGCGAGGGCCGGCTTCTGCAGTTTGTCTTTGACCTCATCCCACAGGGCGACGCGTTGAATACTGGTCACCACGAGTTCTTCCATGTCGCCCTTGTAGCCGTTAATGCGCGCTCCCCAAGCCACGTTCTCGAAAATCGACTTGGGGAACGGGTTTGGCTTCTGAAACACCATGCCGATCCATCTTCGCACCTGAACCGGATCGACATCGGTGTCGTAGACATTTTTGCCGTGGAAAACGATTTCCCCGGTGGTCTTGGCGCTGGGAATAAGGTCGTTCATCCGGTTCAGCGAGCGCAACAGGGTGGATTTACCACAGCCTGAGGGTCCGATGAGCGCCGTGACTTCACGGGACTGAAAGTCCATGCTTAGTTCGTGAACAGCGTGGAAGTCGCCGTAATGGATGTTGACGTTCTTTAGGTCGAGACCGGCGGTATTGTCGAGGTTCATAGCGCGTCCTTAGCTTTTTGGATCCCGGTACGGAAGTAGATGGCGACGGCGTTGAGGCCGAGGAGCAAAACCAGCAGCACGACAATGGCCGCGGCCGCGACGTGCCGGAACTCGGGGCTTGCCATCTGGCTCCAAGTGAAAATCTGTATGGGCAGGGTGGTGAACTTTGAGAACAAGCCGCTGGGGTCAAGGGTAAGAAAAGCTGAAGCTCCAATGACGACCAGAGGCGCCGTTTCGCCTATGGCGCGGCTGACGGCGAAGACCGTTCCGGTAAGGATGCGGTCCATGGATGCCGGGATGACGTGGTGCCAGATGGTTTGCCATTTTGTGGCGCCCACCCCGTAACTGGAGTAGCGCAGCGAGTTGGGAATAGCCTTGAGCGCTTCCTGAGCGTTGATGATGATGATGGGCAGGATGAGAATGCCCAAGGTAAGGCCGGCCGAGAAAACGGTGCGCCCGTTGACGTCCTGCACCCCGAAGATGGCCCCGGATGTGATCGGTCCCATGAGGCGCACAAAAATGGCGAGCCCCAGCATTCCGTAAATGATGGAAGGCACTCCTGCCAGGTTGTAGATATTGGTCTGAATTAGGCGGTTGAGCCAGTTGTCGCTCGCGTATTCTTCGAGGTAGATGGCCGAACCCAAACCGATCGGAAAAGCAATCACGATGGCAATGAGGATGATCCACAACGAGCCGATGATTGCCCCCCTGAGCCCGTTGGATTCTGCCTTTCCACCGGATTGCGCCTTAGTGAGGAACTCGGGTGACAGCCAAGAACGGAAGGCCAGATGGCCGTCCGGGTAGCGAGATTTCTGGAACTCGGTTATTGCTGGGGCTTGACTCAGCGACTCCATGAGCGACCACGACTTCTTGATCTCCGATTTGAGAACTTCGGTGATCACTAGGTTTCTTAGATCGTCTTCCGTGCGAACTTCGAGGGGGCGGTCCATCTCGAGAAGACGAAGCCGGCCGGTGGTGAGATCGGTGAGGTCTGCCTCAGCTGTGGTACGCAGCGTCTGGACAAGTTCGTCCTTGGTCAGCGAGGCAAGGGCTTTGTCGGGTGCAACCGAAACCTCGGAGTAAGCATAAGCGTCCTGCAGCACCACGTAGCCAAAGCAAGAGTCGATTAGTGAAGTGACGAGCGTGACCAGACTCAGCACGCCCACGAGCGTCGCGGCCAAGAACACAACATTCCAAAGCCCCGCAGTCCGTTTGCGACCTTTTTCGTTGGGATGAAAGTCGCTCATTCGTAAACCTCGCGGAAATGTTCAATGATGCGCCTGCTCATCATATTCAGCCCCAGCGTGATGAGAAAGAGGGTCAGTCCAATGGCAAAAATTCCCATGTATTCAATGCTGGTTTGAGGGATATCGCCTCCGGAGGTGCGCACGATGTAACCGGTCATGGTATCGACGGACCCAAGAGGGTTGAAACTCACGCGGGGGAAAGACCCTGCAGCGAGAGCGACAATCATCGTTTCACCGATAGCGCGAGATAGTCCTAGGATTATGGCCGCCACGATACCGCTGGTCGCCGCAGGAAGGGTGATGTGAAGCGCCACCTCAAGCTTGGTAGCACCCATGGCAAAGCCAGCCTGCTTCAGGCTTTTCGGAACAGCGCCCAAAGCATCCTCCGCCATCGATGCGATGAGCGGCAGAATCAGGATGCCCATCACAATGCCCGCCGAAAGGGCGTTAAGTGGCTTAACCAGGTCACCCATCATCGCTTGCAGGCTTGGGGTAACAAAGTTGATGGCAAAATAGCCGTAAACGATGGAGGGAATGCCCGCAAGGATCTCCAGCACCGGTTTCAGAACCCGCGAAACACGAGCCGAAGCGTACTCACTAAGATAAATCCCGATCGCCATTCCCACAGGAACAGCAACCACCATGGCCACCAAGCTCGTCATCAGCGTGCCGGTGATCAGTGCCAGAATGCCAAAGTGGCCCGAGCCAGGCTCCCAGTAAGTGCCGGTGAGGAAGTCCCACCAACTGAAGCCCGGGGTGGCAAAAAAGCGCAGGGCGTCACCGAGCAGCGCCAAGATAATCCCCACGGTGGTAAGAACCGAGACTAAGGCACAGGCGACCAGAAGTACTTGTATAAAATCTTCACCGGGCCGAAGGGGCTTTTTCAGCAGCGCAGCCACGTTTTCGGAAACCTTTACTTCGGGTGTCATCGATACCTCGGTAGGATTGTAGCAAAAAGGGGCCGATCCGCAATAGACCGGCCCCGAAAACAGGAGTTAGAACTTACCCTTGAGGGTATCAGCGAGGAGTTTCTTCTGGGCGTCCAAGTCGGCCTTGGGCAACGGGAAGAAGAACACCTTCTGGGCGGCCTTCGAGGCGTTGTTCAGAAAGAAGGCGGCCCAGGCGGCGGCGGCAGGCTTCGTCTGCAGAATGGTGTCGGTTGTGTAGGTGTACAGGTAGCGGCTCAGGCCGTAGGTTCCATCCAACGCGCTGGCCTTGCTGGGAGCAACACCGTCTAGCGATACGGGATTGGCTCCGGTGGCCTGCTCAAAGTAGTCCAT
>Ga0114962_10000030_pt1 | contig 106408 bp, 100 predicted proteins | sample C_130820_MF_Meta_FD_87017 | JGI IMG/M metagenome (GOLD analysis project Ga0114962, IMG submission 87017) | Freshwater microbial communities from Lake Croche, Canada to study carbon cycling - C_130820_MF_MetaG | ecosystem: Environmental > Aquatic > Freshwater > Lake | place: Lake Croche... | reverse complement strand
TAGCCAATGGCGGTCTCGATGGCTTCGCCGCGACCGGCAACACGCTCAAAGACCCACTCGAGTACGCGGGAGTTCTCGCCATAGCCTGGCCAGAGCCAACGGCCCTCGTCGTCCTTGCGGAACCAGTTCACATAGAAGATCTTGGGCAGGTTCTCAGGTTTACCCGCAGCTCCGACCTTCACCCAGTGGGCGAAGTAGTCAGCCATGTTGTAGCCACAGAAGGGCAGCATGGCGAAGGGGTCACGGCGCAGGTTGCCCACCGCTCCAGCGGCGGCTGCGGTGGTCTCTGAAGCCATGATGGAGCCGAGGAATACTCCGTGGTTCCAGTCAAAGGATTCAAAGACCAGGGGAATCACACTGGCGCGACGTCCACCAAAGAGGATGGCGGAAATGGGAACACCTGCGGGGTCTTCCCACTCTGAAGCAATGGCGGGGTCCTGGGCTGCAGGCGTGGTGAAACGCGCATTGGGGTGAGCAGCTGGTGTCCCCTTTTCGGGAGTCCAGTCCTCGCCCTTCCAGTCAGTGAGCTTCGCGGGGAGTTCTTCACTCATGCCTTCCCACCAGACGTCACCGTCAGGAGTGAGGGCAGTGTTGGTGAAGATGGCATTGGCCTCAACCGAGAACATGGCGTTGGGGTTGGTGTGCATGTTGGTGCCAGGGGCAACACCAAAGAATCCAGCCTCGGGGTTGATCGCGTAAAGGCGACCATCGGCACCGAACTTCATCCAGCAGATGTCATCGCCAACGGTCTCAACCTTCCAGCCCGGCAGGGTGGGGATGAGCATGGCGAGGTTGGTCTTGCCACAGGCCGAAGGGAAGGCACCGGTGACGTACTTGGTCTCACCCTGAGGCGAGGTCAACTTCAAGATGAGCATGTGCTCAGCAAGCCAACCGGCATCACGGGCCATGACCGAAGCGATGCGCAGAGCAAAGCACTTCTTGCCAAGGAGAGCATTACCGCCGTATCCGGATCCGTAGGAAATGATCTCGCGGCTTTCGGGGAAGTGGACGATGTACTTGTTCTCGGCATCGCAGGGCCAGGCAACGTCAGCCTGTCCTTCGGTGAGGGGAGCGCCCACGGAGTGCAGGCAGGGGACGAAGTCGCCATCGTCAGCGAGGAGGTCGAGGACACCTTGACCCATGCGGGTCATGATGCGCATGGAGACGGCAACGTAGGGGCTGTCGGTCAACTCAACACCGATGTGGGAGATGGCTGAACCCAGGGGACCCATAGAGAAGGGGACGACGTACATCGTGCGGCCCTTCATGCAACCATCGAAGAGATCCTTCAAGACGCCACGCATCTCCTTGGGGTCACGCCAGTTGTTGGTGGGACCTGCGTCGATGGGATTCTCTGAGCAGATGTAGGTGCGGTCTTCGACACGGGCAACATCGCCGGGGTCGGAGCAGGCCCAGTAAGAGTTGGGACGCTTGGCGTCAGAAAGTTTGGTGAAGGTGCCAGCGTCTACGAGGAGCTGGCAAAGGCGGTCGTACTCTTCGGCCGATCCGTTGCACCAGACAACCTCGGCCGGCTTGGTTAGCGCGGCGATCTCGTCTACCCAGGCAATCAGCTTGGCGTTAGATGTGGGGGACATACTTCCTCCTCAGATGAAAATTCTTGACGACTCATAGCCATGGGGCTGTGGTCATGGTAGGCAATGACCGTGCATTCGCCAAACTCAGACCGGAATCCCCCCGATCCAGCCCGGGATAGCGAGGCCCGGCTCCTTGATCGTATAGGGAATGCCCTGGCCCGCGTGACGAGCCCGGCTCAGGCCGGGGAGCGCTATTTGGGCGACGATGCGGCTGTCTTGCAGCCTGGGGGCGGTCAGCTCGTGGCCTCCAGCGACCTTTCTATAGCTGGGGTCCACTTTGATATGGGATTTTCGAGTCCGGCTGACGCTGGGTTTCGCGCCGTCATGGCCGCCGCCTCAGACATCGCGGCCATGGGCGCGCAGTTGCGCTGGATGTTGATCTCTCTTGGACTCCCGCGAAATATTTCGGGCGATGCGGTCTATGACGGCATCATTGAAGCCAGCCAAGAACTTGGAGCCGCAGTGGTGGGTGGTGACCTCTCGGTGGCTCCCGCCCTCACCATTGACGTGACTGTCCTCGGAGAGATCAAGAGCGGCCCTCCGGCGGTGCTGCGCTCGGGGGCGAATCCCGGTGATCTGTTGTGGTCCACGCATCCTTCTGGCGCAGCGCTACGAGGTCTAGCGCTGCTGCGCGCTGGCCAGGATGATCCTCTTGGCTTTATTGACGAGCACCGTCGGCCTCGCGCTCAGCTCATCCATGGGATGACCGCGCGCCTGGCTGGGGCCACGGCCATGATGGATGTCTCCGATGGAGTGGCCCTTGATTGTTGGCGCTTGGCCGAAGCATCCGGCGTGGGCATAGCGCTGAGCGATAGCCATGTCCCCCTTGAGGCAGCATTCAGCGATGATGCCTGGCTCTATGAATCGGGCGAGAGCTTCTCGCTACTCGTGGCAACTCCAGCAGGAGTAGATCTGCAGGCAGCCTTTGTCAATGCCGGCCTCGCATTGCCCAAGCTCATTGGCGTGATGACAGAAGGCAGCGGCGTGAGCTTCAGAGGAATCGCTGTTGAACGTCGTGGCTACAGCCACGAGTTGGGCTAGCTAGCTTGGAAGCTACGGCGTGGTGGCTTGGTCACCTTGCCGGCACGGATGCACGAGGTGCAGGCGTGAACACGCTTCGGGGCACCGTCAACGAGGGCACGCACACGCTGGATGTTGGGGTTCCAACGGCGACGGGTACGACGGTGAGAGTGGCTCAGGTTCATGCCAAAGGAAGGCTTCTTCCCGCACAGATCGCATACTGACGCCATAGTTACTCCTCGGTAGGGGGAGGGCCGGCCCGCAAATTCGAGGGAACGGCAATCTCCAACGCCACACAGGTTAGCATCGCCGGGATGGTTGCCTCCAATGGACTCTCCCCGCACGCGCTGCGCGAGACGGTGCTGACCTTTCGGGACCTGTTGCGCAGCCACCAAGAGCTCGTAAACCGCCTGAACGTCTACCCCGTGCCCGATGGCGATACCGGGACCAATATGGCCCTGACCCTTGAATCCGTAGCCAGGGAGCTTGAAGGCGCCGAGCCCAGCATGGTCGCTATCTGCAAGGCCATCAGCCACGGCTCTCTGATGGGAGCCAGAGGAAACTCTGGGGTCATCTTGTCGCAGTTGCTGCGTGGCCTCGCCGAACGCTTCACCCTGGTTGAAGAAATCACCGCTGAAGTACTCGCCGATGCCCTCGCAAACGCCGATGCCCTGGCTAGGGAGGCGGTCGTGCGCCCCGTAGAAGGAACGATCCTCACCGTCGCGAGAGCGGCGGCCGAAGGCGCCGCCGCTGCAGTTGCTCGTGAGGATGATTTTTCTGGCGTCGTACTTGGCGCACATCGTGCCGCTGCCGAAGCACTTGAAGAGACGCCCGAGCTGCTGCCTCAACTCAAGCAAGCGGGCGTGGTCGACGCGGGTGGAGCGGGCTTCTTACTCTTGCTCGATGCCCTACGTCACATCGTTGACGACATTGCCCTTCCGCAAGCGCCCGCTTCAACCGATCATCTTCCGCCGCTGATTGAGCATGGCGAAACCAGCGCACTTGAAGAGTTGCGTTATGAAGTCATGTATCTCCTTGAGGCTCCTGATGAGACCATCAAGGCCTTCAAGGAAGTTTGGGCCGGCATTGGCGACTCCATCGTGGTGGTCGGTGGCGATGGCATCTTTAACTGTCACATTCACACCGATGACATTGGAGCAGCCATCGAGGCAGCGCTCGACTGTGGCCGACCCCGTGAGATCCGCATCACCGACCTGCACGAGCAAGTCGTTGAAGAACGCTGGGTCCGTGAGCACGAGGTCACCGAAGAAGAAAGCGTCAGTGAAGAGGGTCACACAAGCTCAGTCATTGCGGTCGTTACTGGCGACGGCGTGGGAAGAATTTTTCGCTCCCTCGGGGTAAGCGCTCAAGTTCGTGGCGGCCAGTCCATGAATCCATCCACTGAGCAACTCCTCGAAGCCGTCGAAGCGCTCGCGGCTCGCGAAGTCATCATCCTGCCCAACAACAAGAACATTCGTGCGGTAGCTGAACAGCTTGATGAACTCACCGACAAAACCGTTCGCGTTGTGCCCACTAACTCCATTGTTGAGGGCTTCGCTGCACTCTTGGCCTACGACCCTGACTCAGGTGCTGATGACAATGCCTCAGCCATGCTGAGTTCAGCGAGCAATGTGCTCGCTGCTGAGGTCACCCGAGCCGTGAGGGCCACCGTGGTGGATGCCGGCGAGATCCATGAAGGTGACTGGATTGGCCTGGGTCGTGGAGAGATCATCTCCATCGCGGACAGTCTTTGCGCGGCGACCTGTGAACTCATTCGCCTCATGCTCGATGAATCTCACCATGAACTCGTGACCTTGATCGAAGGCGAGGGTTCTAGCGCGGGGGATACGCGATTGATCTCGGAGTGGCTCCACGAGGAGTATGCCGACATTGCCGTTGAGGTGCACCACGGCGGACAGCCGCTCTATCCCTACCTCATCGGGATCGAGTGATCGAAGAGCAGGCTGCGAAGCGTCGCCCTGCTCGCTCGCTCCGGCGCCTTGCCGAGCTTGAGGTTTCTGAAATCAAGCGCGTCGGTGCTCGCAGGGCCGAATCGCTGGGCAAGTTGGGCATTCATTCCGTATTGGATCTCCTCACTACCTATCCCCGCCGCTACATAGACAGAACGCGCCAAGTAGATCTTTCTGACCTTGCCGTGGGCGACGAAGCGGTGGTCTTCGCCACCATCACCGCGGCGAGTAGTTCGCCGTCGGGCAGGGGAGGCCCTCGAGGGCGCTCTCGTTTGGTTTTTCGTGCTGAGGATGCCACGGCTTCCCTAGAGGTCGTCTTTTTCAATCAGCCGTGGCGCGCGAAGCAATTGACGGTTGGCGACCAGGTCCTGCTCTTTGGCAAGATGGGTGAGTATGGCGGCAAGCCGCAAATGGTTAATCCCGTTGTGGATCTCCTGGCCTCTCGTGACGGGGGAGAACAACTGCCTGAACGCGTTGGCCGTGTCATTCCCATCTACCCGGCTTCGACCAAGGAAAGGGTGAGCACCTGGCAACTCGCCACCTATATCGGTGAAGCCCTCCGTCGCACCGAGGCCTTTGTCGAACCGCTTCCTGAGAAGCTGCTGGACCGCATTGACTTAATGGATCGCAGCAGCGCCATGCGCTCCATCCATGCCCCCGAGGAGTTCGCCGACATCGCCCCGGCGCGCAGACGTTTGGCTTTTGATGAACTCCTTCGCCTGCAGTTGGCCTTAGTGGTGCGACGCGCTTTGATTGAGCGAGATGCGGTAGCGATTGAGCATGCGGTGTCTCGCCGAGACCTCGAATTGGGCAGTCTCGAAGCGCAGTCGCTGCTATCGGACTTTCTTTCCCATCTGCCCTTCACCATGACGGGTGCCCAAGAGCGCGTCATCGCCGAGATCATTGATGATCTTGCCTCGACCTCACCTATGCATCGCCTCCTTCAAGGTGATGTGGGCTCGGGGAAAACGCTGGTAGCCGCCGCTGCTCTCGTCGCGGCGGTTGCGGGAGGTCACCAAGGAGCACTGTTGGCTCCGACCGAGGTGCTCGCCGACCAACACCTTGCGGGCCTTCGTGGACTGCTCAATGAACTCGTGGTGCCAGATCCCAAGGTCTTGGGTGGCTCTCGACCCTTGAAAGTCGCCCTCCTTGCCGGAAAGGTGACGGGTGCTGATAGACGAGAGCTCTTGAAGGGTCTCGCGGACGGCAGTATCGATATCGCCATCGGTACGCACGCGCTCTTGTCAGAAGGGGTGGTATTTCATTCCTTGGGCGTCGTGGTGGTTGACGAGCAACATCGCTTCGGTGTCGAGCAACGAGCGCGTCTTCGTGAAGAAGGTCGCGCCGATGCCACCGTGCCTGATCTTCTCGTCATGACCGCCACCCCCATCCCGAGGACGGCGGCCATGGTGGTCTTTGGCGACCTCGATACCTCCATCCTCGATGAGCTGCCTCCCGGACGCACACCCATAGTCACGTCCTGGCTGCAAGGCGAAGCTGCGAGCCAAGAGGCCTTCGCAGAAATCAGGCGTGAAGTCGCTGCCGGCCGCCAGGCCTATGTGGTCTGTCCCTTGGTTGAAGACTCAGAGAAAATGGAAGAGGCGAGATCGGCTACGGCTGAATTCGAACGGCTTGGCCATGAAGAACTCCAAGGACTGGGGCTCGGACTCATTCATGGCCAGATGTCCACCGACGAGAAAGAAAGCATCATGGCTAGCTTTCGTCGCGGCGAGATCGACGTGCTGGTGGCGACCACAGTTATTGAAGTCGGTGTAGATGTCGCCAATGCGACGGTGATGGTGATCGAAGATGCCTGGCGCTTTGGTATCGCCCAGCTCCATCAGCTGCGCGGCCGCGTTGGTCGAGGGAGTGCGCAGAGCAGCTGTTTTCTCCTTGGTGATCCGCCAAGTCCCGAAGGCAAGCGTCGCTTAGAAGCCATTGCCTCCACCACGGATGGCTTCTTGCTTGCTGAGGTTGACCTGGAGTTGCGGGGCGAGGGAACCATCTTGGGCAGTCGGCAACGTGGTCGTAGTGATTTGAAATTGGCATCGCTTAAAGACGACAAGGATCTCTTGATTGCTGCACGCGAGGTAGCGGAAGAACTCGTCGCGGGAGATGCCACCTTGTCGCAGTATCCCGAACTCGTCGACGAGCTGCGCCTCTTCCTTGCCGACGACGACGCTGATTTCTTGTTCAAGGCCTAGATCGCCGAGGGCTCCTCGGGCCGGTAGGGTCACCTGTCATGCGTGTTATCGGTGGAACTTCTCGGGGTAGGCGGCTCAGTGCTGTGGTACCTCAGGACGTCAGGCCCACCACCGACCGCGTAAAAGAAGCCATCTTTGACATGATCTTCTCGCTAGGCGGCATTGAAGACGACAAGGTGGTTGACCTCTTCTGTGGAACTGGGGGACTGGGCATTGAAGCCCTCAGCCGCGGGGCCGCTCAAGTGACCTTTGTTGATGCCTCTCATGAGGCCCTTGCGGCCACTGAGGCGAACTTGAAAGCGGTGGGCCTCGCTTCTTCCGCCAGTCGCGTGCAGCGCAACAGCCTCCCTGGCTTTCGACCACCTGAGCCGGTGCAATGGGTATTTGCTGACCCGCCCTACGGCTTTCAGGCCTTTGATGAACTCCTCATTGGCTTTGTAGGGGCCACAGCCATCATTGAGTCTCGTGACGCGCCTGTGCTGGGCGCCCCCTGGAGCGTCCTCAAAACCCGCCGTTACGGCACTACGCTGGTCACCGTGGCAATCACAGAACCCGCCGAGGGCGACGACCAGTGAGCGTCGGACTCATTCCCGGGTCTTTTGACCCCTTCCACAACGGGCATCTTGAGGTCGTAGAGCGCGCCTCAAAACTCTTTGACGAGGTCGTCGTTGCCGCCCTTCGGAATCCTCAGAAATCTTCGGCCCTCTTTGACCTCGAAGAACGCCAAGCCATGCTCTCCGCCAGTCTCGGCCATCTGAGCAATGTACGCATTGTTTCGGTGTCCACCCTGCTCGTGAATGTCGCTCGCGATGTAGGCGCCACGGCCATTGTCAAGGGCCTGCGAGCCGTTTCAGATTTTGAGAACGAACTGCAGATGGCGCAGATGAACCGCCAGCTTTCCGGCGTTGAAACGCTTTTCATCCCCACCTCGGCATCCACCTCCTTTGTGGCCTCACGGCTGCTTCGCGAGGTAGCCCGATATGGCGGTGACGTCACGGCCTTTGTGCCACCCGCGGTGAACGTCGCCCTCGTCGAAAAATTTGGAGGAACAGCGTGAGCGATATCTACGGCTACGACGACGAGCTTTCGCCTCAGTCCTTTGAGGAGGCTCCTGCACTTGATCTCGACATTGAAGGCCTGCTCCGACAGGCCTTTGACCTGGTTGATCACGCCAAGGCGATGCCACTGTCGAGTTCTGTCATGGTGTCAAGGGAAGAACTTTCAGGGCTTATCCTTGACGCCCTCGATCGCATCCCCGAAGAGATCCGCCAAGCGCGCTGGGTCTTAAAGGAGCGCGAGGAAATGGCCGCGCGCCAGCAGCGCGAAGCGGACTTACTCATGGATGAGGTCCGAACCCAGGCAGAACGCATGGTTTCTCGCACTGAGGTCGTACGCCAGGCCCGCATTGAAGCCCAGCGCGTCATTGATGCCGCCGACGATGAAGCACGTCGCCTTCGCATGGAAGCCGATGACTACTGCGACCAGAAGCTTGCCGGTATGGAAATTGCTCTCGACAGGATTCTGCGCACCGTGCAAGAGGGCCGTCAGCGCCTTGCCCCATCGATTGATGCGCAGTTCGAGGAGGTTGTTGATGCTGCGCAGATCGGTGACAACAGTTCTGACGACGGCTTCTTCGACCAGGATCTCTAGTGGCCTCAACGGGGAGGATCCCTGTCACTTCGCTACTCCGTCAGCCCGGAGGAGTAAGCCCGCTGTCGCTTCAGACGCCCTTCGACCCCGATGGCTCACCAGAGCCCGAAAGCATTGCCGAATATGCATCGAGGATTGAGCCCGATGCGCAGGTGGTGATGACGGGAGAACTCCAGCATGCATCGGGTGCCATTGTGCTCGTGGGTGAGGCCAGTGTGGCTTGGGTGGGCGAGTGTCGTCGCTGCACTGAGCCAGTCACCGGCGAACTGAAGGTCAACTTGCGTGAACGCTTCTTGCCGGCCGCTCGCGCGAGTGAGGATCCCGAGGCCTACGTCATTCGCGACGATTCAGTCGACCTTGGAGAACTTGCCCGCGACAGTCTCCTCTTGGCATTGCCCCTAGCGCCCCTTTGTCAGGATGATTGCCTGGGCCTCTGCGTGGACTGTGGCGTCAATCGCAACCTTGAGTCCTGTGAACACCCAACGGCAAGCGAGTGATTGCTCCTCGGAGCCTTCGGATCCCCGTGCTTGCCATCCTTGGCATCGCGGTCTTGAGTTCGGCCTGCGGCCAGAGTGTGGCCGCTCCGCAAAGCAGCAGCACAAGCTTTGACACCAGAGCAGTCAAGCCTGGCGATAAAGCCTGCCAAGTCCTGAGCCATGCCCATACAGCTCACCAGGGTCGACTGACCATTGCCACAGCCTCACCCGCTTACGAGCCTTGGTTCATGAATAATCAGCCTGCCTCGGGCGAAGGCTTTGAGTCAGGCCTTGCCTATGCCTTGGCCGCCAAGCTTGGTTATACGAGCAAGCAGATTCGCTGGCAGGAACTGAGCTTTGATCAGCTCTTGGCTCCCGGCCACAAAGGTTTTGATCTAGCGATCTCCGAGATTTCCTCACAGGCCAAGCATGCGAAAAGCGTTTCGCTTTCGCAAGCGTATTTTCGGCTTACGCAATCGGTCGTAGTCCTGGCCTCGAGCGGCATCCCTGGGAAGATTGATCGACTTCGGAAGTCATCGCTTACTGGCGCAAGAGCAAAGCCCTTGCTTCGCTCCCTTCGCTTTGGCGTCGTGAAGGCCTCATCGAGTTCGGCCTTCTTGCATCAGGGGCTGAAACCTAAATTTGCCTTTCATCGCTATCGTGATCTAGACGCAGCCGCCGAGGCGCTGCGCAAGGGCGAGATTGACGCTGTGCTTGCCAGCACTCCTGATGCGTGGCTTCTGGCCCATCAGCGCCTGAAGGGAGCCATGGTGCTTGGGCACTTTCCCAGAGGGCCAGAAGGCTTGTCGCTTGCCGTGTCGACTCCGGGGATTCCCCTGCGCTGCGTGAACCGAGCCCTCAGGTCCTTGGCTGCTGAGGGGATCACCAAAAAGCTCGCGGAGCACTCCCTGGCCGCCTACAGAGCCATAGCGCCGATAGAGGCCTGAAGGAAGGGTCTCGGGATCGGCTAAAGTGTTCTAGACCGGTTTCGACGGGAATGTCCCCGTCTAACCCCCACGAATCTGGAGCATCCGATGGCAGTCCCAAAGCGCAAGACCTCAAAAGCCAAGACCCGGAGTCGTCGTGCTTCCGCGTGGACGCTTGACCGCCCAGCCCGTAGCGTCTGCCCGCGTTGCAATACCGCCAAGTTGCCTCATGTGGTTTGCCAGAGCTGTGGTTGGTACAAGGGTCGCCAAGCCGTCGAGATCGGCTAGCTAGTGGCCGCCCGGACGCGGCTCGATGCAAGCATCTTGGCCACGCTTCCTGTTGCCATTGATGCCATGGGTGGCGACGCCGCCCCAGCAGTAGCCATTGAAGGTGCCCGTCTCGCCCAAGAGCGAGGATTAGCAGTCACCCTGGTCGGAGTCCCTGAACTCGTCGGTGATCACGAAGGCCTCGAACTCTTCGCCTGCAGCGAAGTGATCGGCATGGCCGATGATCCGGCCCAAGGGGTGAGACGCAAGAAGGACTCCTCCTTGGTTCGCGCCGCAGAATTAGTCCGTGATGGCAAGGCCTCAGCCATGGTGAGCGCCGGCAATACCGGTGCAACGATGGCCTCAGCCCTGCTTCGCATGGGCCGCCTTCCCGGGGTTATTCGCCCCGCCATTGCGACCCCACTACCTCGCCCAGGCTCGAAACCCTGTGTGATGTTGGATGCGGGAGCAAATACCGAATGCACGCCGGCCATGCTCGTGCAATTTGCCCAAATGGGTTCAGCCTTTGCCCGCCATCGCTACGGCCTCAGTGAGCCCACCGTGGCCCTGCTTTCGATTGGTGAGGAATCTTCAAAGGGTACGCCTTTGGTCAAAGAGACCCATGCACTACTCGCCTCAGGAGCACTCGGTATCAATTTCGTCGGCAATATTGAGGGTCGCGATTTGCTGCCTTCGCCCGTTGATGTGGTGGTCACCGACGGCTTTACCGGCAACGTCGCACTCAAGACCCTGGAAGGTTCGCTGAAGTTCATTATGGGCAAGTTGCTCGAGATTTTCACCTCAGACGAAGAGGCCCAGGCTGCGGCTGCAGTCTTGCTTCCCAAACTGATGCCACTTGCTGGGGAACTCGATCCCGAGGGAGCTGGGGGAGCGATGCTGCTGGGGCTCAATGGAGTTTGTGTCATTAGCCACGGCTCATCGACGGGACGAGCCATAGAAAATGCGACCGCCGTGGGCTACGAAATGGCCTCAACGGGCGTGGTTGAAGCCATCGCTGAGGCCCTCAGTATTGGCCTTCCTGAGGGCGACAGCCCCCTATCCGCTTGAAATCCATTCAGAACCGGTAAAATAATCCAGTTATCTCGAGTATTTAAGCAAAAGGAGAAGCCATGCCAGCTGAAACTCACCTCGGTGGTGCTCCCTTAACTCGAGCACAGGTCGCTGAACTCGTCATCGAACAGGTGGCCGAGATCCTCGAAATTGATGCGTCGACGGTGGCCGAAACAGCCCGTTTTGCCGAAGATCTTGACGCAGACTCCCTCGCCCTGATTGAGCTCGTAGAGGCCCTCGAAGAGGAGTTTGGCGAGCGTACCGTGGGTTTTCGGATTGATGACGAGGACCTAGAGGACCTCCAGACGGTCAAGGACTCCATCGACTACGTCTGCGCCAAGCTTGGAGCGAACTGATCCCCCTTCCCTTGCCGAGCGGTATGGCTACCACTTCACGGATGCATCCCTGCTGCAGTTGGCGCTTCGTCACGCAAGCTTCGCCTCAGAGCACGAGCTTGACTCCAATGAACGCTTGGAGTTTCTTGGTGACGCCATCTTGGGCTTCGTGGTCGTCGAACACCTCTGGAAGAGCTATCCGCAACTCGATGAAGGTCATCTCGCCAAGGTCAAAGCGGTGGTCGTGAGCTCAACCGTGCTCGCCGAGCGAGCGCTCGCCATCGGCCTCGACGGCGACTTGGAACTTGGGCGCTCCTTTCATGACCTCAAGGTCGCGTCCATGCCTTCTGTCCTGGAGGATGGCTTTGAAGCCCTCATCGGTGCGATCTACCTTGATGGTGGTTTGGAAGCGGCCAAAAGTTTTGTTCTTGGCCAGCTTGATCCAGTGATTACGCGCGAAATTGCCGCCCCCGGTGGCTTGGACTTCAAATCTCAACTGCACGAATGGTCAACCAAGCACCATGGCGAGGGCCCTCGCTACGAGCTGGTGGACCTTGGTGGTGCTGGCAACGACAGTTGGTTCGGAGCCACGGTGTTTGTGGACGGCAGGATTGCCGGACGCGGTGAAGGTCGATCGAAGAAGGCCGCTGAGCAAGTCGCGGCTCAAGAAGCATGGGAGGGAGTAGCCAGTGCCTGAGCTACCAGAAATAGAAACCATTCGCCAAGACCTGTCTCGCGACATTGTCAATAAGAAAATCAAGTTGGTGGCAGTCTCCAACGGGCGCTCCGTACGTCGCCACAAGTCGGCTAAAGAATTCCGTGACCGTGCCGAAGGCCGAACGATTAAGTCCGTTGGCCGTTTGGGTAAGTACATCGTCTGCACGCTCGACAATGGCGACAATCTGGTGATGCACCTTGGGGCGCATGGCCAGTTCTTTAGGACGAAATCAGCCAAGGAAGCCAAGCTCAAGCACACCCACGTCGTGATCACCTTCACCCAAGGTGGGGAATTGCGTTTCGTCGACACGGTGAGCTTCGGAGAGATGTTTATTTCCTCTCCACCTCCCGTGGACCAGCCTGTGGTGGTTCGCTCCACTGCAGCCTTTGCCTTGGGTGGAGAGGGCGACCTCACCCGCAAGTCCGTGCCTGAGTTGGCTCACCTCGGCTTTGACCCCATGGAAGACCAAATGAGTTGGGAGCGCTTCGCGGTGGCATTGCGGACTCGCTCAGACAGCATCAAGACCCTCTTGCTGGACCAGCAGTTTGTGGCCGGCGTGGGAGCGCTCTACGCCGACGAAATCCTCTACTCAGCCGGCCTGCACTTCGACCGCACCCCCGAGTCCCTCTCCACCACTGAGGTCAGGCGGCTCTTTCGTGCCCTCGTAGAGATCTTGGCGGAGGCCATCAAGCAACGGGGCTCCTCCCTTGCCGATGGCGTCTACGTCGACTTCACCGGGAAGTCCGGTAATTATCAGAATTTCCACGAGGTTTACGAGCGCGAAGGGGAGGCCTGCAGGCGTTGCCGCAAGCCCATCTTGAAGGTCAAAGCGGTCAGCCAGGACACCTTCTTCTGCGATCGCTGCCAGATCTAGGGGCTCTTCCTCCTAGCCCTAGCGCAGGGATTGCTAGGGTCACCTGCAATGTTCCTCAAGACGCTCACCATGAAGGGTTTCAAATCCTTCGCCGACCCTACGACCCTCGAACTCGAGCCTGGGGTCACGGTTGTCGTGGGCCCAAACGGCTCGGGTAAATCCAATGTCGTTGATGCCGTCACCTGGGTGCTCGGTGCTCAAGGCCCCCGCAGTCTTCGTAGCGCGAAGATGGAAGATGTCATTTTTGCTGGCACTGCCTCACGCTCAGCCCTGGGTCGTGCCGAGGTATCACTCACCATCGACAATGCCGATGGTCAACTGCCCGTTGACCTTCCAGAGGTAACGATTTCTCGAACGCTGTTCCGATCCGGCGACTCTGAGTACGCCATCAACGGTGCGCCTTGTCGTCTGCTTGATATTCAAGAACTGCTTTCGGATTCGGGTGTGGGTCGATCGCAACACATGATTGTTGGCCAGGGCCAACTCGCTGCCACCCTGGACGCGAGACCAGAAGAGCGTCGCGCCATTATCGAAGAAGCCGCGGGCGTGCTCAAGCACCGCCGCCGCAAGGAGCGTGCCGAGCGTCGCTTAGCGCAGGCTCAAGAAAACCTTGAGCGCCTCGGAGACCTCGTTCGCGAAGTCCGTCGTCAGATGCGACCCCTCGAGCGCCAAGCGGTAGCCACACGCAGTCATCAATCCATCGCTGATGAACTCCGTGCCGTTCAGCTCTTCTTGATCGCCAGCGACCTCGCTGAGCTCGCAACGCGCCGCAGCACAGCGGGGGAGAGCCAAGTCACCATCGCCGCCGAGGAAGAAGCGGTTCGCTTAGAGATCGCTGAGCTCGATGCTCAGGCTTCAAATACCGTGGCCGATCTCTCAGGTCGCCGCGAAGAAGATCTTGCCGAAGGTGTGGGCCACCTCGAAGGCCTCTTGAACCGCTCGCGCGGTCAGGTCGCTGTTGTACGCGAACGAGGACGAACTGTTCGCGCTGCTCTCGATGCCGCCGCTGACGAAGATGTCGTGTCGACTCTCGTGGCCGAAGCCTCAGATATTGATGCTGCACTGATCAGCGAACGCACGCAGGCGCCAGCCATTGCTGAACGCGCTGGCGAAGTTGAACAAGCCGAGAGCCTGCTCCAGGCAGCTGAAGCCGAACTCGGAAGCCTGAGTGCTGAGGGCGGCGATGACGCCGAGCATCTTCGCGCCGCGAACACGCGTAGTGAAGTACTTGCTCGTCAGGCCGCCACGCATGAGCGCAACAGCAGCGCCCTTGCTGAGCGTCTGGCCCGCACCGAAGCCGCCGCTGGCGAAGCAAAGGCCGAGGCGGAAAACTTTAAGCGCAAGGCCGATGAAGTTGCCGCACAGGCAAGTGCTGTCGAGGCTGCCCGCAATGAAGCAACTGCTGGGCTCACGAGTGCTGAAAGCAAGGCCGCTGATGCCGAGACCGCTGCTCGTGGAGCCGATGAAGCGCAGTATCGCGCCGCCGCGCGTGCTGAAGCATTGTCGAGGGCCCTGCGTGAGCTTGAAGGCTCAGGCGGTCGCGAAGCCGTCGCCGATCTTGAAGGTGTTGTTGGTTCCCTCCTTGAGGTTGTCGAGATTGACAAGGGCTGGGAAGACGCCTTCGCCTCAGCGGTTGGTGGAGCAGTTGCTGCAGTGGTTGTTCGTGGTGGCGACTCAGCGAGATCCGCCCTACGCCGTCTTCGCCAAGAGCGCGTAGCTGGCCTCGTGCTTTCCCCCATGGCCACCACGGAGCCAGCCGTCATCCCTGATGGCGCCGAGCCACTGCGTCCGCACATTCGTCCCCGGGCCGGAGCTCCCGTCGAAGTTGCCTCAGTTCTGGACTCGCTCTTAGCGCGCACCATGCGCATCGATGACCTCGACCTCGCGGTGGACGTTGCCCTCGAGCGCCCTGACCTTGTTGTGGTTACCGGTTCTGGCGACCGTTTCGCGCGCTCAGGCTGGAGGGTTGCTTCATCCCAGCGTGTCGTAACCGCTAGCGCTGTTGAAGAAGCGCAGCGCGCCGCAGAACGAGCTGCAGCCGCCGCTGTTGCCACCAGTGCAGCCCTAGAAAGCGCTCGTGAACTCCTGGCCAGCGTCAGAGTCCAAGCGCAAGAAACCATTGCTCAGGCCGAGCGCGCCACGGTTTCGCTGCGGGCCAGTTCTGAAGCTGCTGAGCGCTCATTGCGAGACGCCGACCGCTTAGCTCGCGAAGTCCAGACGCTGAATGCAGAGCAGGCCGAGCTCGCTCAGGCCGTCACTGCCATTACGGCAGAGCGCGCAGACCTAGAAGCGCAATTGCCAGCCCTGCGTGCATCAGCGCAAGCTTTTGAGCTGCTGCGTAGTGAACTGCGCAGCCGTGAACAAGCCGTAGTTGAGCAGCGTCGTGAAGTGGCACGTTTACGTCGTCAAGCTGACGTTGAAGCTGCTGAGCATGCTGAACGTATTCGCGTACTGGAGAGTCGTCGCGTAGAGATTGAACGCCGTCTTGAAGGACACGCCGAAGAGCGTGAAGCCGCGCTTGAGCGTCGCCAGCTACTCGAGGCGGACGTCTTGGCCCTGTCGCGCATTGCTGTGCTCCTTGACGATCACACCGAGAAGGTCTCTTCAGCCCTCGATGCCTGGCGCGCTCGCTACCACGAGCAACTCGATGCGGTGCGTGCAGGTGGAGAACTCCTCGAAGCCCTTCGTCAGCGTCGCACTGAAGCCGACAGGCGCAGTGCCGCCCTCCAGGGACGTCGCCAGGCCATTGCGGTGGAACTCGCAGAGCTCACGCTTCGCCTTGATGGACTGCGCGAGAGCCTTACGCGTGACCATGAGCTCACGCCTGAATTGCTCGGCGAAGTGGAGAAGCCGCAGATCCCCGAAGGTGTTGACCCGATTGATCACGAGGTTGCCCTCGCCAAGCGACTCAATGCCCTCGGTCCTATTAACCCGCTCGCACTAGAAGAACTCGCAGCCCTTGAAGAGCGTCACAACGAGCTTGAAGAGCAGGTTGGCGATGTGCGTAAGGCGCGTCGGGAACTCTTTGAAGTCCTGCGCACCTTGGACGAAGAGATCATGCAGGCTTTTGCGGCTGCTGCTGCTGACGTGAATGAGCACTTCTCCATGCTGGTGGGCATGCTCTTCCCTGGAGGCGTGGGACGTCTCGTGCTCACCGATCCTGCCGACTTGCTGCACACGGGTGTGGAGATTGAAGTGAAGCCCATGGGGCGCAACGTGCGCCGCATTTCCCTGCTTTCCGGTGGAGAAAAGTCCATGGCCGCACTGGCCTTCCTCTTTGCCGTCTTTCGCTCGAGGCCTAGCCCCTTCTATCTCATGGACGAAGTGGAAGCGGCTCTCGATGATGTCAACCTTCACCGCTTCCTCGGACTCATTGAGGAATTCCGTAATGAGGCACAACTCATCATCGTCAGTCACCAAAAGCGCACCATGGAGCGAGCAGATGCGCTCTATGGCGTGACGGTGGCGCCGGGAGGTTCATCCCAGGTGGTCTCTCAAAAGGTTGCTGCGAGGACGCCAGCGCCAGAAGCGGACAGCGTCGAAGTTCAGTCGTGAATCCCTACATTCTGATCATCGTGGTTCTGCTGGGCCTCTTGGTGGGCGCAGGAATTGCGCTCAGCTTGCGTCGTCGCTCCAGCGTTGCGAGTTCTGGAGCAGGAGTCCTCGAGGCAGATGGTAAGGGCGCCAGCGAGCTGCTCGAGCCTGCAGAGCCCAAGATCCAAGAAGCAGCGGAGGAATCTGCTCGCGAAGTTGCCAGTCTTCCTGCCGCCCTGAAGCCAACAAAGTCGGCATTTGGGGCACTGCGTGAACGCTTTGGCTCAGGGCCCATCACCCAGGAGGCCTTGGAACTCCTCGAGGCAAGTTTGCTCCGTGCTGATGTTGGACTAGCAACGACGCAGCGCATCCTTGCTGCCGCAGCTGAGCGCATTGCCACGCGATCGGCAAGCCTTGATGAAGTGCTCGCCACTGCTCAGGCCGTGGTGCTCGAGGTCCTCGGTGACCGCGATCGCAGCCTTTCGAGTTCAGCGCCCGAGGGACTGATCCCCGTGTGGCTCATGGTTGGTGTGAACGGCGTCGGCAAGACCACCACCTCTGGCAAGTTGGCCGCTGGCGCAGTAGCCCAAGGCAAATCCGTGGTGCTGGCTGCCGGGGACACCTTTCGTGCAGCCGCTGCTGACCAATTAGCGCTGTGGGCTGAGCGCACTGGCGCAGAGCTGGTGCGCGGTGCCGAAGGCGCAGATCCCAGTTCCACGGTATTTGATGCCGTAGCGAGGGCAAAAGCCAGGTCTGCTGATCTGGTGATTGCCGATACCGCCGGACGCCTGCACACCAAGGTGAACCTGGTCGAAGAGTTGCGCAAGATCCGCCGCGTAGCGGACCGTGAACCAGGCCACGTTGCTGAGGTGCTTTTGGTCCTCGACGCGACCACGGGTCAAAACGGACTCGTGCAGGCGGCACAGTTCACCGAGGCCGTTGGGGTCACTGGTGTGGTGCTGACCAAACTCGATGGGGCGGCCAAGGGTGGCATTGTGGTTGCAATTGAGGAGCAACTGGGTATAGCGGTGAAGCTCGTTGGCCTTGGCGAGGGCCTAGAAGACCTCCAGCCCTTCGATCCGGCTGACTTCGCCCGAGAGTTGTTCTCTAGCTCCTCCTAGGAGCCTGAGGCTCCTCAGGGGCCTAGAGTGGGCGCGCGATGTTCGACAAGCTTTCTGACCGCCTTGAGCGGATAACTGACCGCCTTAAGAGCCGAGGTCGGATCAATGAAGCAGATCTCAACGAGGCCCTCGCAGAAATCCGCAGCGCTCTGCTGGAAGCCGACGTTGAACTCGGCGTCACCACCACCTTGCTCCAAGGGGTGCGTGAGCAGTGTGCCGACCTCGAACGCTCCAAGAGCCTCAGCCCTGGCCAGCAGGTGGTCAAGGCCGTGCACGAGCAGCTGCGCGCGGCCCTCGGTGGCGACAGTTTCAAGATCAGCTACGCCTCTCGACCACCAACGGTGGTTCTCCTTGCCGGTCTTCAGGGTGTTGGTAAGACAACCACGGCGGCCAAGTTGGCGCGCTGGTTTAAAGAGCAGGGTCGCAATCCGCTCTTGGTGGCCGTAGACCTTCAGCGCCCTGCAGCGGTAGAACAACTGCGCGTCCTCGGTGAGCAAATCTCCGTTCCCGTATTTTCAGATCCCTCATCGCCTACCGAGGCCACGAGGCTGGGCCTTGAAGAGGCAAAGCGCTTGGGTCGTGATGTGGTCATCATTGATACCGCCGGCCGCCTCGCCATCGATGAGGCGCTCATGGACGAGGTCAACGCGATCTCGGTCACCTCGAAGCCTGACTACAGCTTCCTGGTCGTAGACGCCATGAGCGGCCAAGATGCCGCCCATAGCGCCAAGCTCTTCCATGACCGTTTGAACATCGATGGGGTCATCATGACCAAACTCGATGGCGATGCCCGTGGTGGTGCAGCCCTGTCGGTCAAGAGCGTGGTTGGCCGCCCCATTGTCTTTGGCTCCACCGGAGAGAAGCTCGACGAGTTTGATCTCTTTCACCCCGACCGCATGGCCGACCGCATTCTCGGCATGGGTGACATCCTCTCGCTCATCGAACAGGCCGAACGCCAGATGGACTCCGCGGTGGCGGAACGTTCAGCCGCGCGTCTGCTGAGCGGTGAGTTCACGCTGGACGATTTCTTGGCCCAACTGCAGCAGGTGCGCAAAATGGGCTCCCTCGGAGGTTTGATGCGCCTGATGCCCGGTGTGACCCGCGAGATGCGAGACGCGGCGAACGGTATCGATGATGGTCAGATCAATCGTGTAGAGGCCGTGGTGAAATCCATGACTGCTGGGGAGCGCAATGATCCCAACAGCATTGATGGATCACGGCGCACCCGGATTGCCAAGGGCAGTGGCACCTCAGTCCAAGAAGTGAACCAATTGCTTAAGCAGTTCAAGGAAATGCAAAAGATGATGAAGAGCATGAGCTCGGGGGGCATGCCCTCGATTCCCGGCCTCGGTGGAGGCATAGGGGGAGCACTCAGAGCCCGTAAGGCCCTTGCTGGCGCTGAGGGAACTGATCTCGCGTCCCTGCAGGAGATGATGGGCCAAAAGAGCCTTCCTACGGCCGCTCAGCCCCGCAAAACCCAGCCCGGAAAGAAGAAGAAAAAGGGCGGAAGGGTGACCCCTCCAAAGCAACGCTAGGATGGCAACCTGCCCCGGCGAGTCCGCCGAGGCTACGACTTGAGTCGAGGAGAGATCTCTCGTGGCAGTAAAGCTCCGCTTGGTGCGGATGGGTAAGAAGAAGCAGCCGACCTACCGGGTAGTTGCGGCCGACAGCCGTAGCCCTCGCAACGGACGATTCCTTGAGATCTTGGGGACCTACGCGCCCCGAGGTATCTCTAACGCACAGCCCGAGGGTGTCTCAAGCATTGACACCGACAAGGCCCTCAAGTGGTTGAGCCAAGGTGCTCAGCCAACTGAGCGCGTCCAGAAGTTGCTCGTCAAGAGCGGTGCCTGGGAGCAGTTCATGGCCACCAAGGCAGCGAAGTGATGTCAGAGTACGAAGACGGCGACATCAACCAAATCGACGATCGTGATGACGATCGTGATGATGAGGCTGTCGAAGTCGATGATGCCGTTTGCCTTGAGGTAACCGAGTACATCGTGAAGGCTCTTGCCACTGATGCAGACGCCGTTGAGGTCACCAGCAATCACCGCTCAGGCGTTACCAAGTTGAGCGTAAGCGTGGCCCCAGACGACATGGGTCGGCTCATTGGCCGCCGTGGTCGCACCGCGCAGGCGTTGCGCACCCTCGTCGGCGTGGCCGGCGCCCAGGCGGGCGTCAAGACCAACGTCGACATCATTGACGACTGACGAAGGCACGAAGCCTCTCGTCTCTTTGGGGCGAATCGCCAAAGCCCATGGTCTCCGTGGGGATGTCATTGTCAATCTCTGGACGGATCAGCTCCAGCGCGTTGAAGCACCAGCAATCTGGACGGTCAATGGCGAACTGATGCTCCTTGAGCGCTCGCAGCCCTATCAGAGCAATTGGCTTGTTCACCTCAAAGGGGTGAACTCCCGCGAAGCAGCTGAAGACCTTCGTGGGGCACTCATTGAAGCCGAAGCCCTGGAACTCGAAGGCGTCCTGTGGATACACGAGATGATTGGTCTTCCCGTTTTCGATCTCCAAGATCGCCTGCTGGGAAGCGTCGATTCCGTGATCGCCAACCCAGCCTCCGATTTACTTGACCTCGGTGCCGATCGTCTCATTCCTCTGAGTTATGTGGTGGACCTTCGCCAAGGCGAGGCCATCGTGGTAGATCTCCCCGAAGGTTTGATCCCTGAAGAGGAATTCGAAGCTGGGTCCAGCGATGAGGGTTGATTGCTTCACCATCTTTCCTGAAGCGATCGAGGACTACCTACGTTGGTCAGTGCTGGGCCGCGCCATTGACGCCGAAGTCCTTGAAGTCAAAGCCCACGATCTGCGCAGCTGGGCCATCGATGCACGAGGCACCTTGGACGACACTCCTTTTGGCGGGGGAGCGGGCATGGTGCTCAAACCCGAGCCACTCTTTGCTGCCCTTGAAGCGGATACCGGCCGCCAGGGTCCCGTGCTCTACCTCAGCCCCGCAGGTCGCCCCTTTAGCCAAAGCGATGCACGGCGTCTGGCTGAGGGTCCTGGCTTTTCCATGATCTGTGGCCGTTATGAAGGCGTTGATCAACGCGTGCTCGACGAGTTGGTGGACGAAGAATTGAGCGTCGGAGACGCCGTGGTGGCTGGCGGAGAACTTCCTGCGCTCATGGTCCTTGAGGCCGTGGCCCGCCTTGTCCCTGGGGTGCTCGGTAATGGTGAGTCTGCCGATGAGGAGAGCTATAGCAACGGACTGCTCGAGTATCCCCAGTACACCAAGCCAGCCAGTTTTCGTGGTCTTGAGGTGCCCGAGGTCCTGCGTTCAGGAAATCACGGGGCTGTGGCTGCTTGGCGTCGGGCCCAGTCGCTCCAGCGCACCCTGGAGCGCCGCCCAGACCTGATTGCCCAGCGGGGGGGCCTAAGCGCCGAAGAAGCCAAGATCTTGGAGAAATTCGGCGAGCTGGAGCCCCCTGCTTCCGCAGACTAGAGTGGGAAACCCAAGCAAACCTCTCCAAGGATTCACCATGCACCCCACCGAGATGATCGACCGCGATTCACTGCGCGATGACATTCCTGAGTTCAACCCCGGCGACACCGTAAAGGTCCACGTACGCGTGGTTGAAGGCACTCGCGAGCGTGTCCAGGTCTTCCAAGGCGTGGTTATCCGTCGTCAAGGCGGCGGAGCCCAAGAGACCTTCACCGTTCGTAAGATCAGCTTCGGTGTTGGCGTAGAGCGCACCTTTCCTGTTCACGCCCCCACGATCGCCAAGATCGAGCGCGATTCCGAAGGTATCGTGCGACGCGCCAAGCTTTACTACCTGCGCGATCTGCACGGTAAGGCAGCCAAGATCAAGGAGCGCCGTCCCTCGAAGGCCTAAGTGGCCGAGTCCTAGGGCTAGGGCCTAGCGGACTTAGAGTGCGCGCTTTACGTGGCGAGAGGAGATCAACGTGGAGACGCTGATCATTGAGCGTTCTGAAGGCTTGGTTACGGTCACCATGAACCGTCCGGCAAAAAGAAACGCCGCCAACTCGACCATGTTTGAAGAGTTGCTGCAGATCTTCCGTGACGTTGAGGAAGACCCCGAAATTCGTGCCATGGTGCTCACCGGAGCGGGTGGAGCCTTTTGCACTGGCGCAGACCTTTCTGATTCCACCGGTCCCATCATGGATTTTGATATCCCCGCCATTAGTCGCATGCGTCGCTTGGGTGATGTTGCTCTTGCCTTACACGCCATCTCTAAGCCCCCCATCGCCAAGGTTGATGGCTTAGCGGTAGGCGCTGGCCTTTCCATGGCCCTGGGTTGCGATCTGATCATCGCCTCTGAGCGCGCAAGGTTCTCAGCGATTTTTGCTCGGCGAGGATTGAGCCTTGACTTTGGCATCTCCTGGCTGCTCCCGCGTGCGGTTGGCATGCCCAAGGCCAAGGAGCTGGCACTCTTAGGCGAAATCATCGACGCCCCTGAGGCCTTGGCTATCGGATTGGTGAATCGTGTGGTTCCCCTCGAAGAACTTGATGCCGCAGTTGATGCCTGGGCGCAACAGTTGGCTACGGGCCCTACCCTTGCGCTTTCGATGACCAAGCGGCTGCTTAATGATTCGGCCTCGGCATCGATGTATGAAGCACTGGAAGACGAAGGCCGAACTCAGGCAGTCAATTTCTCCACCGCTGACACCATTGAATCCGTGACGGCCTTCTTGCAAAAGCGCGAGCCGAACTACCGAGCTCGCTAAAGGTGCTTCCTGGGCTCGACATTGAGCTCGCAGGCCTTGATGTGGCCAGCGGCAAGGACCTGAATCGGGCAATCGCATTCTGTGAGGAACGCAAGGCTGCACGCATTTGGCTCCTCGGTACTCGACAGCGCGATGTGATTGCGCTCTGTGCAGCGGTGGCTAGTTCTTGCGAGCTTCCCCTAGGCGTAATGCTTCCCTTGAACCGGGAACCAGCCATACTCGCCAGGGAACTCACCACCCTCGACCATCTCTGCCGCTCCGGTTTGGCTGTTGCGCTTTGCCCCGAGCAGGGAGAAGAGGCGCGCATCGAGGAATACTTCGAAGTTCTGGAGACCATGTTCACGCAGGCAGAGAGCACTGTTGACATCGGGGGAAGTCATCTTCGCCATGCTCCCAATAGACCTGGACCTATGACGCTAGGTGGTCCTGATCTCTATCTGGACCTGCGGGCCTTGGCTGCGGTGGATCCCGGCTTGATCCCGTCGCAGGCTGTTGGCCTTGTCGAACTCGCTGCGGATGGGAGTCCTCATCTCGGTGGAAGAGCACTCGTGGAGATCGACCTGGCCCAGGGAATAGCAACGCTGGGAAGCATGGAGTGATACGTCGAGCGCCTTCATCATCTGCTCGCGTGAAGTGTGCGCTCGTACTTGCACTCTTCAGTGCAGCATGCACTTCGGTTCCCAAAACACCAAGTTCGCCTTCGTCGGTCACCAGTTTGGATTCGGCCATTGGTCAGCAAAAACCCATTCACCTAGGTTTTAGACCAACAAAGGAAAGACGAATCCGGGTTTTACTCACGGGTGATTCGGTCTTGTTCACCATGGAGACCACCATCCTTCGCGCGCTGCAGAGCACTGCTGTGGCAAAGGTCTTCCCTCAGGCCTTCCCCGGTTGGGGCTTAACGACTGACCCCATTTGGAAAGAGCATGTTGCGACCATGTTGAACGATGATCGACCGGACATCGTGCTGGCTCAGTGGATCTGGGATACCGATGCGGCCAAGTATCACCCCCTCGCTTACGCAGCCACCCTGCAGCGCTACGTCAAGCAGATGACCAGTGGTCCTCATGGGGCCAAAGGCGTGATCTTTCTTGACTGGCCAAAAATAGGTGACCTCAATGCTCCCATGGGACCCGGTGGGAGCCTTGTGGAACGCGATCCTTCAGGGCATCGGGCTTGGATCAAGGTCGCTCGTACCGTGAGCGCCAAATTCCCTGGGAAAGCTCTCGTGGCCGATGTCAGCGCCGTTGCTCTGGATCACGGACAGTTCTCCATGTGGCTTCCTCCGGCTGATCAGCCCGAGGCTCCCTATGCCCAGTGGCAGCGCGCGAGGATGAACGACGGCGTCCATTTTTGTTCAGCCGCAGCCATCCGCTTCTCGGGTCGTCTCATGGTTCTGCTCCACAAGCTTTTTGGCTTGCCGCTTGCGCAGGCTGGCTGGACGCAGGCCCAGGTCCACAAGACCTCAAAAGATAAACTCTGGATTGCAGTGACCAATCAGCTCGCTGCTGAGGGCGCAAGTGCTGACTGCCCTCGAGATCATCCTCCCGTGGTGGAGAATGGTGAACAGAGTTCACCATGACTGCATCAACTAGCGCCCCCGACCTTGCATTGAATATTCGTGGCCGCTCCGTTCCGGCCCTCGATGGCATTAGGGCACTGGCGGTCTTGGCGGTGCTGGCCTATCACCTCAATTTGTCTTGGGCTCATGGCGGCTATCTCGGCGTTGATCTGTTTTTCACGCTCTCTGGTTTCCTGATTACGAGCTTGCTCCTCGAAGAGCGGCTTGCCGAGGGGAAAATCTCGGCGCCCGCATTCTGGGCTCGCAGAACACGACGCTTGCTGCCAGCGTTGTTTGTATTGCTCATCGCGGTCATGACCGCAGCACTGATCGTGACGCGTTTCTTCCCTCATTCAGGTCTCCCTATCAACATGCTTGGCTTGCGTGGAGATGCCTTGGCGACGCTCTTCTATGTGGCGAACTGGCATTTCATTGCTACCGGCCAGTCCTACTTTGCTCAGTTCAATGCGCCGAGTTTGCTTGAGCACAGTTGGTCGCTCGCCATCGAAGAGCAGTTCTATGTGGTCTGGCCAGTGCTGGTCATGCTGCTGTTCAGTTTTGCGAAGCGCTCATGGCGACGGATAGGACTGTGCATTTCCCTCGCGGCAGCCTTGGGATCTTCGCTCTTGATGGCTTTGCTCTATCACCAGGGGCAGGACCCCATGAGGGCCTACTTTGGCACTGATAGCCATGCCATGGGCTTGCTTTTAGGCGCGTCCTTGGCCTTCCTCACCGCCGGCATTGCCCAAACTGGGCTCTCGCGTAGGTGGATCGCGCTTGGCGCCTGGGTTGGCATGATTGGCCTCGGCATCGCGATGGTCATTGCGGGCAATGCCCATCAGCAACCCCAGCCGTGGATGTTTCGTGGTGGCTTCGCCCTCGCCGCAGTCTTTGGCGTACTCGTGTTGAACGATGCTCGCCAGCACGAGCAGTCAAGCTTGAGCAAGCTGCTCTCCATCCGGCCCCTGCGTTACATCGGCGCAATTTCCTATGGCGTTTACCTCTACCACTGGCCCATCTTCGTGCTCATGACTCCCGAGCGTATGGGCTTTGGCGGCTGGGAACTGCTGCTGCTCAAGCTCGCGGCAACCTTTGGGCTTTCTGCCTTGAGTTTCCGCTTCATCGAGCAACCCCTGCGGCGCGCTTCCTATGCCGGCCGCCGCCGCTTTGTCTTGCCGCTAGCGCTTTGCGCGCTCCTCGGCCTCATCTTCGTCGCGGCCTTGCCCTCCGTCGACTTCAGCACCAAGCAGGCGAACAAGGCCCAAGCACCTTCACCTCAGTTGCAAGCGCCAGGAGTCGGTGGCTACGCCGATCAAGAGCCGATCAAACTGGGATTCAAACCCTCGCCAAGCCATCCCCTCAAGGTGATGTCCATCGGTGACTCCATTATCGAAACTGCTCAGCCCGGCATAGGAGCTGCGCTACAGGCCACGGGGGCAGCAAGCTTTGCGCCTCAGGCCTTTCCAGGCTGGGGCCTCACCGTCGACCATCAGTGGCGCGATCATGTGGGAGGGGTCTTGGCGAGCAATCAGCCCGATCTCGTCATCGGATCGTGGACCTGGGATAACGAACTCGCCCTCACCCATCCCAAGCGTTATGAACAGATGCTTGAGGATGTGGTGAGACTGGTGACCGCCGGTCCCCATGGCGCCAAGGGGATGATCTTCTTGCAAGATCCGATCTTTGGGCCCTCACAGATTGCGGGCGCCAAGCCGGCTCCGGCAGGATTTCGTGACCTCAAGGCGCTGGCCGCCTGGGGCAAGGTCGCGCAGGCGGTCACGAGGGCCATGCCGGGAAAAGCGATGTTCCTCCCCTTGGGTGCCAGCGTTTTGCGGGACGGAAGATTTGCCTACTGGATGAGCCCAGGGGCGCAAGGCAAGGCTCCGAAATCGACCTGGCCAAGGATCCGTATGGTCGACGGTGTGCATTTTTGCCCATCGGGAGCGGTGCTCTACGCGAACGCCCTGGCAGCTGACTTTCGCCAACTCTTTGGGCTGGCGAGACCGCAGGGGAGCTGGTGGGTGGGGGATTGGACCAAGAGTTCTGTCTTCACCCAAGAAGGTCTTGTGGCCTGCCCTGATGACCACCCACCCGCCTAGCGCCAGGGAATGAGGAGAGGCTTAGGTCTACTAAGTTTCGTCACTGAGCCTTGATTACAGCGCCCTGGGCGCGACAGCCTTAGAGAGAGGAACCCAATGGGTGAGTTCAGAGTTGAGTCCGACAGCATGGGCGAAATCGAAGTTCCCGCAGATCGCTATTGGGGCGCCCAGACCGCCCGCAGCCTCCATCACTTTGCTATTGGTGATGACCGCATGCCAGCTTCGATGATCCGTGCCATTGGCGTCTTGAAAGAAGCTTCAGCCGAAGTGAATCGAGACCTCGGCAAGATGAGCCCCGAGTTGGCAGAGCTCATTGTGAGCGCTGCCCGCGAAGTTGCTTCAGGTGCTTTAAACGATCACTTCCCCCTGCGCATCTGGCAAACCGGCAGTGGTACGCAATCAAATATGAACGCCAATGAGGTGATCTCCAACCGCGCCATTGAACTTGCGGGAGGCCTACGTGGCTCCAAGGAGCCCGTGCACCCCAATGACCACGTCAATATGTCGCAGTCTTCGAATGACACCTTCCCCACGGCCATGCACATCGCCGCGGTGGAGGAACTCGTTCATCAACTCCTGCCCTCGCTCAAGGCACTTCGTGACGCCTTGGCGCTGAAGGCTGAAGCCTTTGCCACGATCACCAAGATTGGTCGCACCCACCTCATGGACGCTGTCCCCTTGACCCTCGGTCAAGAGTTCTCCGGTTATGTGGCCCAACTCGATGCCAATCTCGAGAGGATAGAGGCTTGCCTGCCCGGCCTCTATGAACTCGCAGCTGGCGGCACCGCGGTGGGAACGGGTCTCAATACCCATCCCGAGTTTGGTGAGCGGGTCGCTGCTCGCATCGCCGCCATTACCGATCTCCCCTTCAAGACCGCTCCCAACAAGTTCGCGGCACTGGCTGCCCACGATGCCCTCGTCTTTGCCTCTGGCGCACTGCGGACTTTGGCGGTCGCGCTGATGAAGATCGCCGACGACCTTCGCTGGCTTGGTTCGGGCCCACGTTCAGGACTGGGGGAACTGGTCCTGCCCGCCAACGAGCCCGGTTCTTCGATCATGCCCGGCAAGGTCAATCCCACGCAGAGTGAGGCCATGATGATGGTCTGCATACAGGTCATGGGAAATGACGCCGCAATTGGGATTGCTGGATCTCGCGGCAACCTCGAACTCAATGTCTGCAAGCCCGTCATTATCCATAACTTCATTCACTCCACGACTTTGCTCGCGGACGCATCACGGGCCTTCCGCGAGTTCTGTGTTGAAGGCCTCGAGCCTGACTACGAGCAGATTCAGCGCCACCTCGAGAACTCGCTGATGTTGGTCACGGCACTCAATCCCCACATTGGCTATGACAAGGCGGCCGAGGTTGCCAAGAAGGCCCACAAGGAGCGCTCAACGCTGCGTGAGGCTGTGGTGGTCCTTGGCTACATGACGGCTGAGGAATTCGATGCAGCTGTTCGCCCTGAGGAAATGACCCACCCGTGAGTGGACTCCGGGATGCTCTTGATCCCGAGGAAATCAGCACTCGCCTCCTGGCATTGCCTCACTGGCGCATGGAATCAGCTGCCTTGCACAGCGTCCTGCCACTCAAGGCTTATCTCGATGGGGTCGAACTCATTGCTCAACTGGCGCAGATTGCCGAAGAGCTCGACCACCACCCGCGGCTCACGCTGAACTATGACTCCATTGCCATCAGGGTGAACACCCACCTGCCACCGGGAATCTCAGCCTTAGACTTCCTCTTTGTTGAGCGCGTTGAAGGGCTCAGGAGCTAGATCAGCGTGCGCTCAGTGATTGCCTGAAGCTGTTCAGGCGAAAGCCCACAGGAGTGCAGGTACTGCGTAGCGCCGCCGTAGTCTGCGTCCACCTTGGCCAGGGTCTTCTCCAAGGTCAAGGGATTTGCCTCGAACATGGAATTGGCCGCAGCAATGGTATCGGCAGCTTCGGGATAGCGAGCCATGAGTCGCTCGCGCAAGGCATCCATGGCGAGGGCACTGAGGGCATAGTCAGCAATCACGGTCTCACGATCCACGCCGACATGCGATAGCAGCAGCCCACTCACGATGCCGGTTCTGTCCTTGCCCGCTGAGCAGTGGTAGACCACGGCCGCTGGGCCACTGTCAAGAATGGCTTCGAAGATGGCCTTGATCCTGTCTTGACCTTCATCAATCATCTCGAGGTAGTGGCTTCCGAGGAGGCCAGGCGTTTTCGCAAATTCATCAGGTTTCGCCACTTCAAGCAAAAGCGGGATATTTATCCAACGGTCCGCGAAATCTGCTTCCATGGCTGCCACTTCGATCTCACCGCTGGTGCGAAGGTCAATAACCGTGCTTAGCCCCCGTGCCTTGAGCTCGTGGATGTCGGCCTCGGTGAGGGCATGGAGGCCATCAGCGCGATAGGTGCTGCGCCAACGGGTGCTGCGACCATCAAGCGTGGGATAGCCACCGAGGTCACGAAAGTTCACCGTGCCCTCAAGGGGCACCCAACGATCGGGATGTGCAGCGAGGCTCATGCTTCGCTCGCAACGGGGCAGTCATAGATGGGGAACCAGCGGCTCAGGTCTGCTTCCATGGGAAGGTCGGCGCCGAGCAGGCCATTGAGCCGTAACTCCAGTTCGTTGTCACGGCGCTCTCCGTCCAGGGGAGCGAAGGGGTAGAAGCTTCCGCGCTTAAGGCTGTAGATAAGGAAGACGGCTTTCCCGCTCGCATCACGCAGGGAAAAGACCGAGCACAGCAGCGTATTGCCGAAGCCTGCATCATCCAAGGAGGAATTGACGCTGTGCACACGAGTAACGAGTTCGCCAAGATCACTATCGCCAAGCAGAATCCATTGATAGCCGTAGCTATCGGTCACTTCGCTATAGGCATCCGTAGCAGGGCTGACCGCGATCAATTCCTTGGCCTCATCAAGAGCAGTGCGCAGATCAGCAACATCGGGCGCCTTGATGCAAATACCAGCGTGACCAGTCGCCTTGAAGCCGGCAGCGGCCTCTAGGCCTATGGCTGCAGAGGGGAGGGCGAAGATGCCATCAAGCTTTGGGGCAAGGACCTTGTTTCGACCCAGCAGGTCACTGAAGAGGCCCACGGATCAGCTATTGCCGAGCTCGCGGTCAAGCTCTGCAAGTTGAGCGAGGCGCTGCTCCAAGGGTGGGTGAGTGGAGAAAAGGTTGGCCAATGAGCTTCCCTGCTTTCCGCTGAGCGCTGGCGTGAAGAAGAAGGCGTTAAAGGCCTCAGCCTTGCGCAGGTCCTTCGCGGGAATTCTGGCCATTTCGCCAGAGATTTTCACCAGCGCTGATGCGAGGTAAGAGGGCTTTTGGATGAGCAGTGCTCCAGCTCGGTCGGCGAGGAGTTCGCGATAACGCGAGAGGGCGCGGGTCAGAATAAAACTGATCACGTAGACAATGACGGAGACCAACATCACCACGATCTCCATAACCCAGAAGCCCTGACTGTCTTCATCACTGCCCCCACCGGCGAACATGCTGGCGTAGAACATGAAACGGGTGAGCAGACCAGCAAACATGCCGATCCCAGCCGCAAAGGTCATGATGGCCACATCTCGGTGGGCTACATGGCTGAGTTCATGGGCGAGCACGCCCTCGAGTTCATGCTCATCGAGGCGGGCAAGAATGCCCCGCGTCGCGCACACCACCGCTTGCTTGGGACTGCGGCCTGTGGCGAAGGCATTGGGTACATCGGTTTCGGCAATGGCAACACGGGGCTTGGGCATGTCAGCGAGTGCGCAAAGTCGATCAATGATGGCGTGTAGTTGCGGCGCCTCTTCAGGGCTTACGACATGGCCCTGCATGCCATAGAGCGCCAAGCGGTCAGAGAACCAATACTGAGCAAAAAGCGCTCCGAAGCCAATGATGAGCACGAAACTCATCGGAAGCTTGAGGGCAATCAATATGCCGATAAAGAACACGTAGAGGACAACCAGCAGTAAGCCAGTCGCAAACATTCGACTCGTGAGCCCCTTGTCGTTGGGGATATTGCGAGCGAGGCTCACGCCTGCTCTCCCGACTCCAAGGCGTCAGACTTGCCGGCCTTGAGTGCGGCCAATTGGGCGTCCACATCAGCGCTGAGCTTGACCTTGTCGAGTTGCGCCTGAATGTCATCGCCACCGGTGCCCGTGATGTCAGGAAGGCTGCCAGCGTCGAGCAGTTCGTTCACCGCGCCTGCGCGAGCCTGCATGGTGTCAATCTTCTCTCTTGCGCGCTCAATAGCGGCCCCTGAGTCGCCCATGGACTTGGAAATTCCTGAGACCAACTCTCCGGCCTTGGCTTCGGCCTCAGCAGCCGTGTAACTCGACTTGAGGAGTTCCTTTTCGGCACGCATGGCCTGGACCTTGGCTTCGATGGCCTCAACGGACTTCGCAACGCGCTGCTCTTGTTCGACGACGGTGGCGTGCTGGCTTTCGAGTTCGCTGAGGTGTTGAGCAATTGCCGCACGACGGGTGAGGGCCTCGCGGGCAAGGTCTTCATTGCCTTGATCGAGGGCAGCCTTAGCCTGATCTTGGAGCTTGGCGGCCTGAGCCTGTTGCTTTTCCGCTTCAAGCTCCAGGCGCTTGCGCTGGGTGGCTACATCGGCCAGTGCCCTGCGAAGCTCGACCACTTGGTCCTGCATCTGCTTGTAGCCAAGATCAAGGGTGTCCCTAGGGTCTTCGGCGGCATCAAGTGCCTTATTTGCTTTTGATCGAAAGAGATCCATGGTTCGCTTGATGACACCGGCCACTGAGGTCCTCCTAGGTATGTGAACTCTCCTCAGCATAGGAGCCAGAGACCATCGCAAGCCTGAGAATTGGATATCTTCCTGAGTGGGTATCGTGGAGCGCCATGGCAGAACCGCGAAGCATCCTCTCCTTTCACGCTCACCCGGATGATGAGGCCTCCAAAGGGGCCGCCTCAGTGGCCCGCTACGGCGCTGATGGCGTGCGGACCATTCTGGTCTGCTGCACCGGTGGGGAAGAAGGAGATATTGCCAACCCGGCGGTAGATCGCCCGGAAATCCGCGAACGCCTGGGTGAAGTCCGCATGGAGGAGCTGAGCCGTTCAGCCTCGGTGATTGGCTTTGATGAAGTGGTGCTGCTCGGCCATAGGGACTCAGGGATGGATGGCGACGAGGCGAATAAGCATCCCGAGGCTTTCGCTGCCCAGGATCTTTCGGCGGTGGTTGAGGAGTTTGTGGCCCTGATTCGCCAATATCGCCCGCAGGTCATTTTGAGTTACCCCGACACCAAGGGCGACTACCCCCATCCCGATCATCTCCGCGTCCACGAAGCCTCACTCTTGGCCTTCGAAGTGGCCGGCGATGCAGCCTATGGCCCAGAGCTCGGAGAGCCCTTCCAGCCCTCAAAGCTCTACTACTCGCGCTTCCCTGTGGAATTTGTTGCGGCCATGCACGCGAGGCATGTGGAACTCGGCCTTGATTCACCCTACGAAGAGCGCTGGCTTGAGCGCCTCGATCGCATCCAGGCCGCTACGACGGCTATTGACGTTGAAGGATGGATGGGTGTTCGCGATGCTGCGCTACTCGCTCATGCCACACAGATTGATCCGACGTCAAAGTTTTGGTTTGCCCTCGACGAAGCAGAACGCCACAGCATCCATCCCGTCGAATACTTCGACCTCGCTTTGACTATCTTGCCCCGCGTCGAAGGTATTGAGCGCGACCTCTTCGCGGGTATTGCCTAGGCGCGAGGGGACATCAGACTGCGCCAGCCCACCAGGCTGGCTCCAGCTGACTCAACCAGGGAGGCAAGGCTTTGGCCTTGAGCGATGAAGGCTGCTGTTGCAGCCCGCTGCTCCACATCGGAGAACAAGGCTTTGGTCTCGGGCGTGTTGAGCGCTGGGTGAAGAATCACTTCAGTGCTTCCTGGTGCAAGATTGGCGAGGATTTTGGGGAAGTCCACGGCTGGATTTGCCGTTCTGACCGTTGCCTGCGTGATCGCTATGCCTTCAGCTTCGGCAAGTTGACGGGCGGGGAATCCGATGGAGGCCTCTTCTTGCCCATCGAGGAGCCTCAAGGGAAGACTGAATTCACTGGCGAGGGTGAGCACGATGTCGAAGAACTCGGGACGAAGCAGCAGCGAGCCGTCGTGGACACTCAGGTGACTCACGCGTATGCCCCAGATGGTCGCCCGCTCGACTTGGGCACGACATTCGCGCGCTACTTCATCGAGGTCGGCATGCTCAAGTAGGTCAGTGGGATCAGCGGGGAAGCCGCCATCTCCACCGAGCAAGCTCGGTGACTGCGTGATGGGTCCGAAGCGATAGTTGGGATTGGCTGAGGTCAGGGTGAGATGCACGCCAATGTCCTGATCGGCGTAGCGTGAGGCGAATTCTCGAGCCCAAGGTGCGGGGACCATGAGTGAAGCGCTCGTGATTCCCCCGGCAGCCAGGCCATTGCTAATGGCTGCATTATTTCCATGGGCGTAGCCAAGGTCATCGGCGGTGATGATGAGCTGTGGCTTCGGGCTCATGGATTAGGCCTGCTCGTCCTGCAGCTTGGCGTCCTGTTCACTAGCTTCTTTGGCAATACGCACACGGTGGGCGTCGAGTTTGGCGCTTAGTTCACCGTCATGGGTTCCCAGAATGCGGACGGCCAAGAGTGCTGCGTTTACGGAGCCATCGACGGCAACGGTGGCTACGGGGACGCCCTTTGGCATCTGCACGATGGAAAGCAGTGAGTCCAAGCCATCGAGATTTCGCAGGGACACGGGAACCCCAATGACGGGCAGGGAGGTGACGGAGGCAAGCATGCCTGGCAGGTGAGCTGCACCACCAGCGCCGGCGATGATGACCTTGAGGCCACGACCAGCAGCCTCGAGGCCGTAGTTGAGCATGGCTTCGGGCATGCGGTGAGCGGAGACTACGTGGATCTCATAGTCCACGCTGAACTCGCGGAGGGTGGAAGCGGCGAGCTCCATAACCCCGAGGTCAGAAGACGAACCCATCACGATGCCAACCTTTGGGCTTCCTTCGGTCATGGCTGAGCTCCTTTCCTCTGAGTCCCGAGTGCACTTGAAGCCTGCCACGCGCGCTCGAGGACCTCGTGTCTTTCACTTCCCAGGGTGGTTACGTGACCGAGTTTGCGCCCTGGACGCGCTGCTTTGCCGTAGAGGTGAAGATGCGCTCCGCTAATGGCTAAGGCCTCGTGGAGGCGATCGCGAGGGTCGCTGCCATCCTCGGGGCCGAGGAGATTGACCATCGCAACCGCCGCTGCGGTCATCTCAGAACTCCCGAGGCTGAGTCCGAGAACAGCGCGGAGGTGATTTTCAAACTGTGAAGTCACGGCCCCTTCTATGGTCCAGTGGCCGGTGTTATGGGGTCGCATGGCAAGTTCGTTCACGAGGAGCCCATCTTCGGTTTCAAAAAGCTCCACGGCCATGACGCCAACGAGTCCGAGTGCATGGGCAATCTCAGCGGCAATCCGACCTGCGTGCTCGCGCAGCGCATCGGGGAGATCACCCGGTGCCTCCACCTGCTGGCACATGCCGTTGATCTGCACGGTTTCGACGGTCGGCCAAGTCACCAAACTGCCATCCATGCCTCGCACCACCAGGGCGGCGAGTTCTCGTTTGATGGCCACGCGCTCTTCGAGCAAGACGGTGATCTTCTCCTCATGGAGCTCATCGATGATCTGGCGCAGTTCATCGAGGCTTTCGGGCATGAAGACGCCGCGGCCGTCATAGCCACCGGTGGCGGCCTTTGCGACGAGGGCTAATCCCACCATGCTGGCGAAGTCTTCGGCCAAGGAGAAGTCCTGTCCGGGCTCCAACACGAGGAAGCGTGGACAGGCAATGGCAGCCTCGCTGAGCTTTGCGCGCATGGCTGCTTTGTTGCAGGCATAGCGCAGCGCCGAGGACGGGGGGTGAATCGCTGTTCCCTCAGCCTCGAGGCGACTCAGGATTTCGAGGTCTACTAATTCATGGTCAAAGGTGATGACATCGCAGGCCTCTGCGAGTGCGGCCATGGCCTTGGGGTCACTGGGCAGGCCCAGCATGGTGCGTGAGGCAACGAGGGTGGCGGGCTCTCCATTGGCTTCGGCCAGGACCACAATCTTGATATCGAGGGGGGAAGCAGCCTCGATGAGCATGCGAGCCAACTGGCCCGCACCGACAATTCCTAAGGTTTTCAGGCCTTGGGTCGAAGGCTCGCTAGCCTTGGCCGGAGTCAGCACATCTCAATCCTACCGGGATGTGAGGAGAGTCGAGGAGGGAGCGCAATGCGCATTGGACGTCTATTGAGCATGGAGTCATCAGTCGAGAGCCTGGTGGCCCAAGTGGTGGAGATTGAAAAGGCTGGATATGACCATGCCTGGGCCACACAGATCTTTGGGCCAGATGCGTTGACCGCACTCGCCGTCGCTGGCGCAGCCACGTCACGCGTGGGATTGGGGACTGCCGTGGTTCCTATCTACCCCCGTCATCCCCAGATGTTGGCCCAGCAGGCACTCACCGTGCAGTCGGCAAGTCACGACCGCCTGATGCTCGGCATCGGCCTGTCGCACCAGATGGTGGTTGAGGGACTGTGGGGCATGAGCTACGACAAGCCGGCGCGCTACATGCGCGAATACCTCTCCGCCTTGATGCCCATGTTGCAGGGTGAAGCGGTGGCCTTTGATGGAGAAGTCGTGAAGGCTACGACTATCGCTCCGCTTGACATTCCTGATGTCAAGGCACCGATGGTTCTGGTTGCTGCACTTGGCGCAACCATGCTGAAACTTGCAGGAACCGTGGCTGATGGAACCGCCACCTGGATGACGGGCATTAAGGCCATTGGCTCGCATATTGCGCCGACCATCAATGCGGCCGCAGAAGCAGCTGGACGACCCGCTCCTCGCATCGTGGTCGCACTTCCCGTCAGTGTCACGAATGAGCCCTCACGTATCGCGGATCAACTCAATGAGCAGTTCTCCTTTTACCCAAGCCTTCCCTCCTACCGAGCCATGCTGGACATTGAGGGTGCGAACACCGCAGCTGACATCGCCATTGTCGGTTCTCGCGAGCAGGTTCTCGATGGACTGGGTCGACTCGCTGAAGCGGGAGGCACGGACCTCATCACCTCCCCAACGGGAACGGCCGACGAGCGTGCAGCTACTGAAGAACTGCTGCTGAGTTTCCGTAGCGCCTAGTTCTGGCCTGATGGGCCTGGCCTAGTAGGGCAGGCGAGTGTGCTTGAACTCGTTGATGGTGGGTTGATCGATCATCTGGGCGAGCAAGCCCTCGATGAGCGCAATGGAAGCCTGCGCATCAGTGGCGGGATCCAAGAGCCTCACGAAGATGGCGTCATCACCGATGACAAAAGTCGGCACGCCAAAAACCTCGAGATCATTGGCGAGATGTCGCCATTGTTTTGCAATTTGCGCCCGCGGGCTACCACTGGCGAGATGATCTTTGAGGACCTCGATATCCATGCCGCAAGCTTGCGCAAGGCCGTAGAGGAGATCAGCATTTCTGAGGTCGCCATACTTCCCGTGGCGAAATTCAAAGAGTTCATGGTGGAGATCAAGGAAACTGTCAGGAAAGAGTTCCGCTGCGGCGATGGATATTTCCAGGGCCAAGAGATCGGGTGCCTTACTCTCGTCATCCCAGCAGTCGGCGTCGCCGGGCTCAAGGTGACCTTGGGTGAGGGTGAAGGGAAGAAACTCAACCTCCCAGGGAGCGCCAGCGCGCAGGCCTAAGACGAGGTGACCGTGGAGGATGCGGGCAAAGGGGCAGCGGTAGTCATAGGTAATAGCGAAAGCGCGATTCTTCATGCCACCACGTTAGAGGTGAAGGTCCCAGAGCTTCTCAGGCCTTAAGGACCCACCGAAGGGTGGAGCCAAGCGCCACACCAGCCAGTGCTCCAGCCACGAGATCCACGGCTTCATGGGCACCAAGTTCGGCCCTGCTGGCTGCCACTGTGCCGGCAAAGGCCATGGCTGCCACTTCGCCCAGGGGTTTTGTGGGGATAACCAGGGCTGCTGCGCTAGAGGCCAAGGTATGGCCAGAGGGAAAGCGAGACGAGCTTGGCTCACGAACCCAGTTGCGCTTTGATTGGTCACCTGCTGGTCTCGCAACATACTGAGTCTTGAGTAAGCGGGTGAGCAAGAGCGAAGAGACGCCCGTAAGTCCAAGGCGCGTTATGGCCTCGGCCGGCCTGCGCTGGCCACGAAGGATTTGCACCACAACGACCAGCGGCCAGATGAAACCGTAATCAGAAAGATTCGATGCGAGCAGCGCCCATGGCGCGGCCCGCTTGCTTTCAACTCCCATGACCGGGATAAGCCGGGCAGGAATGCTTGGGGTTGGCTTGGCGAAAAGCTTCGGTGCTGTAGTAACACCATGGGTCACAAAGGCGTCCTGGTGTCGCTTGGAATTCACCCACTTGATAGGCCTCCCAGATTGCTTTCCAGCTGGAAAAGGCTCGCTCGCGCTGTCCCTTGATTACTCCGGAATCTACGGGGCTTTCAATCGTGGCGAATTCATCTCCGAGGAAATGGAGCTTGACCCTTGCCGGCGCTTCTCCGGTGATCTGCTTGAGCATGGCGGCATAGAGAAAGAGTTGGGGGAACTTATCTCGCTCATAGGCCCTCTTGGGAGCCCGGCCCGTTTTGTAATCGACCACGGTGAGGCTTCCGTCCGCTTCGCGATCGAGTCGGTCAATAATGCCGCGCAGGGTGATTTCAAGATCTGGGTCGCCCTCTTGCTTGGCCAACTTGGTGATCGTTACTGCTACCCCTTTTTCGATACCAACTGCCTCAATCCGGTTGACGACGTCGATAGGCTCGAGTTTGAAATAGTGATCGAGGTTGACCTTGGCCGCTTGCAAAAAGGCCGCCTCGCCTTTCGCCGCCATCGCCTGCAAGACGTCTTCATCTTTCGACATGACCTCTTCCCAGTGTGTGCTGAGCGCTTCATAGGCGTGGGCTTCAGTTCGCTCACCTTGTTGGTGGTCGCGAAAGAGGGACTCGAGTGCGGCATGGACAAGGGTTCCGCGGACCTGGGCTTCACCGGAAGGCTCGCGAATGCCCTCTATGACGGAGAGCTCAAACTTCTTAGGGCACTGGGCGAAGGTGGAGATCTTGCTCGGCGACATGGTCTTTACCGCGAGACTTACGGGCACGGCATCGGGCTTGGACATGACCTGAACCCTAGGCCCGTGCTGTATTGCTCTGGTGGCCTAGTAGAACGGGTGGGTGCCAACTCCAAGAAAGATCAGACGTCCCAAGCGTGCGCCTGGTCCCGAACGCCGGGGAAACCTTGAAAGACAGCTGACCTGGTCTGGCCTACGCGCAGGAGATCGGGTTGATGTTGCGGATTTGGCGCAGCGAGGGTCCGTCTTTTCCTTCCATGCCTTCGTGGTGAATGTGGAGACACAGGAATCTTGGGTAGAGGTCATTGGGGGAGTGGGTGGCGACAAAAAGGTTCGATCTTTTAGCCCCGAGCGGATTTTTCCAGCTGGCAGCCTGAAGGGACGCAGTCGCAGCGCACCATCGCTATCCGACGCGCCACAGTTCGACCTTTAGGGCCGTCTGGCACTAGCGAGGGACCCTTAGGGTCTGCAAGATAGGGCTAACAGCGGAGGAGTTGCTCATGTCTCAGGTGAACGCGGTCCAACGTTTTGCTTTTGTCCATGAAATCGATGAGTACCCAAGAGGCGCGCGCCGCTGGCGTTACCTCGGACTCTCGGTCGCGGCCACCATTGGCCTCTACTACGCCTACTACGTGCAAACCGGCGTCACGCCTCAGATTCTGCAGAGTTTTCACATGTCCTTCTCCTACTACGTAGGGATAGTGATTGTTTCGAACCTGATCGGCGCCTTCGCATCGCTGCCCGCCGGCAAGACCGACAAACTCGGTCGCGCCAACGTGGTCATCTACGGCCTTCTCCTCGTCGCGGCCATCATGGCTTTTGGTGTTCCAGCAGCCCATAGCGAATTCACCTTCGCGCTGGTGATCTGCATCCTCGGCTTCGTCGAAGGCGCAATCTTGGTGGCAACCCCAGCCCTCGTGCGTGACTACAGCCCACAGATGGGTCGGGCCGTTGCCATGGGATTTTGGACCATTGGTCCGGTGGCCGGTTCTTTGGTCGTGAGCGTGGTTGCGGCCAACACTTTGCCAACCTCGGGAGCCAACTGGCAGGGGCAGTTCATCACTGCTGGCTGGGCTTGCTTGGGCCTCTTTGTGCTCTCACTGCTGTTCTTAAAAGACCTTTCACCACGTCTGCGCGACCAGATCATGGTCTCGAGCCGTGACCGTGATCTGCTTGAGGCCAAAGCTCGCGGCTTAAGCGAATCAGAGGTCGAAGCGGCAACCCGCTCACCCTGGAAGCAGATCTTTAAGCCCGACCTCTTCCGCTCGGCCTTTGGTATCTCTCTCTTCTTGCTCATCTACTTCGTTGCTTCGGGCTTTTTCACCATCTACTACGCCGTGAGTTTCAAGAATCCCGATGGCACGGTCTTCACCACGACTCAGGCCAACCACTTGAACCAGTGGTGGTGGGGTGCGAACTGCATAGGCCTGATCGTGGCCGGAGTGATCTCCGACAAGCTGCGCGTGCGCAAGCCCCTCATGCTGCTTGGCACCCTGGGGTCCATGGGCATGATGGTGCTCTTCTTGTCCAAGGCCTCAAATCCTCATACTTCCTTTAACAGTCTGGCCCTCATCGGCGCTCTCTTTGCGAGCACCATCTCCTTGGCCTATGCCCCATGGATGGCGGGATACACCGAAGAAGTGGAAGCAAAGAATCCTGCCCTCGTTGCAACTGGCCTTTCGCTTTGGGGTTGGGTCATTCGCATGGTGGTGGGTATCTCCTTCTTCTTTATGCCCATGGTCATCACCTCAGTGAGCCCCGTGGTCGACAACCTGCCCTATGTCAATCACCTTGTGCTCGTCAAGGGACAGAAGATGACGGTCGCTGATTTTGCGGTGAAGCATGCGGATTCCGTGGCCTTTGCGAGAAAGCACCAAGCCCTGCTGAACAAGGTGTCAGCCCTGCCCACCTGGGTGCAGAGTGGTCTGCAGACCTTGGATGGCAAGTCCTTGGCCTACGCCAGCAAGCAGCTTGGACCGACGGACTTCGCAGCCTTGGTTTCCTTGGCGGGACCCTTTAAACAACTGGTTGTCCCCTACGCCTCGGCCCTGACCTATCTCTCTGAGAACCAGTCACACCTGAACACGGCCCTCGATGCGGTGGCCAAGAGTCCTGCGCAATGGCAACGCTGGTTCTGGATCGACTTTGCGGGCATGGTCGCCTTCATCCCCTTGATCTTCATGATGAAGGGTCGCTGGAGTCCCAAGAAGGCAGCAGCTGATCTCGCGGCTCACGAAGCGAGACTCGCCGCGCTCTTGAGCTAGGCGTCTTGAGTTCTCGGGAGGGAACTAGGATCAGCGCGTGCCTTCGAGAGGAGTACCGGTGGTCATCCAAGAGAATGTTGAGCGTTCACGCTCACCTCGTTTCATCCCTCACGCCATTCTTGGCGTCATGACCCTGCTGGCCCTGGTGGCTGTTGCCTTTGGCATCAAGGGCTTCAATCACGGCCCCGATAAGTCTGGCGACAATGTTCCCAAGCTAAGCGTCGGCCCCAAGTCCTTTGTCGGCAATGGACCCTTTGGCGTTGGCGTCACCACCCTCCACCTTCCTGCTTCGCAGGGTGGCAATGCAGTCGAGCTGTGGTATCCGGTGAAGCCCGATGAGGCCCACGGCACGCCCGCGGTCTACGACGTGAAGAGCGAAGTTCCTCAGGCCGTTGCCGATATCTTCCCCAAGACTGTTCACGTGACCTACACCGAAGGTGGGTTTAGAGGCGTGCCCGTGGCTGATGGTCGTTTCCCCGTCGTCGTCTTCTCTCACGGTTTCGCAGGCTTTAAGACGCAGTCAGCCCATCTCACGAGTCACCTCGCCAGCTGGGGCTTCGTGGTTGCAGCTCCCGATCACCCCAACCGCGACCTGAGGGCTCAACTTGGCATGATCTTCGGGCAGACACCCAGCACTAAGCCCTACCTCGATGTGCATGACCTCCAGCACACCATCAGCATGCTTGGCCAGCTCAACGCCGGTGATCATTCCATCTTCAAAGGTCACCTCGACATGAACCGCGTGGGCGCGATGGGCCACTCAGCTGGTGGCGCTGCCACCGAAGCGCTGAGCGCTGTCGATCCTCGTGTGAAGGCCTGGATTGGCCTTGCGGGCGCCACGGTTGGCGCCTTTGGCCAGACGACCAGTGGTCCTGGATCAATGCTGCCAAAGGTTCCCTCGATGATCATGGCCGCAACGGACGATGGCGTCGTGCACTACAAGGCCATGCTTCGTTCCTATGGTCGACTCAAGACGCCAAAGCGCTTTGTTGCCCTCGGAAATTCTGGTCACCTGGTCTTCTCTGACATCTGCCGCCTTGGCGATGGCAAGGGTGGTCTGGTTGGGGTTGGTCGCAGCGCCGGTCTTCCCATCCCGGCAAATCTGGCCAAGCTAGGTTCCGATGGCTGTAACGGCTTAGCCGACTCGCCCAAGACCTATCTGCCTGTGCAGGTCGTCTGGCCGGCCATTGACCAGGCGGTGGTGGCACAGTTCCGCTTTGCCTTGGGCTTTGATGACAGTCAAGCTGGGCTCGAAAATCTTGCCAAGGCCTTCTCGGTAGTTTCGCTAAACCTTTCCCGGAACTAGAACCTTTACAGCGCAAAAGCCCGAAAAACTTGGCCGTAGCCAATTCCTGACAAATCCGATAGGCTTTTAAGGGATTCGGGGAAAAGCCCCGTGAGAAGGGTACGGCCGTGGCCGCAGCTGAGCGCACCGAGAGCGCTGTTGAGGAATTTAAACGATCTAGCCAGCACCTGCGTGGCGATCTGGCCAGCCAGCTCGTCGATGGTGCCCCAAACGTTAGCAATGAGGCTGAACAGCTCCTCAAATTCCACGGCATCTACTCCCAGGACAATCGCGACCTTCGCCGTGAACGCGCTCAGGCCGGCGAAGTGCTGGATTACTCCTTTATGGCCAGAGTGGTTATCCCCGGTGGACGCCTCAGCCCCGAGCAGTGGCTCAGTCTCGACGCCATTGCCGAGGACATCGCTAATGGCTCCATTCGCTTAACCACCCGCCAAGCCGTGCAGTTCCACGGTGTACTCAAGACCGGGCTGAGGCCCATGAGCCGTGAACTTTCGAAGCGCCTGATGACTACCTTTGGTGGTTGCGGCGACGTGGTGCGCAATGTGGTGATCTGCCCTGGCATCCTCGCCAAGGAGCCCGAAGGGAGCTTGGCGAAGGCCACCGATCGCCTCGCCACGACCTTTAGGTCACGGTCGCAGGCCTATGTTGAGGTTTTTGTGGAAGGCGAACTCGCGGCCTCTATTGAGTCCGAGCCCGAAATTGAGCATGAGTTCTATGGGGAGAATTACCTGCCGAGGAAGTTCAAGATTGGCATTGCGGATCCTGGTGATAACTGCATTGATGTCTTTGCTCAAGACTGCGGACTGATTCCCGGTGTGCACCCTGAACACGGTGAGGGTTTCACCGTCATCGTGGGTGGCGGCCTAGGGCGTTCTTACGCCAACCCCGACACCTTTGCGAGACTTGGCGACCCGCTGGCCTTTGTGCCACTGGCCGAAACCGAAGGACTGATTGCGGCCATTTTGGCTACCTACAGCGACCTTGGGGATCGTAGCGATCGCAAACGCGCACGGATGAAGTACGTCGTGGCCGACCTGGGCTTTGAGGCCTTCCGCGCTGAAGTCATGACGCGCTATGGCAAAGCACTTCATGCACCCCTGCCCGTCATGCCTGACATCAACACGCAAGATCACCTCGGCTGGACACAGCATGCCAATGACAACTTTCAACTCGGTATTCGCATAGGAGCAGGTCGCATTCGTGACTTCGAGGGTGGGCCACAACTGCGTACTGCCTTTCGAGAGATCGCACAGAAATTTTCGGTGGTCTTTATCGCAACACCACAACAAGACCTCTTGATCACGGAGATTGCCGACCAGGACAGAGCGGCTATTACTGCCATCCTCAGCGCTCATGGCGTCCGTGATGTTGGCGAGCTTGGTGGCGTAGAGCGCAATGCCATGGCCTGTCCGGCACTGCCCACCTGTTCCCAAGCGCTCACTGAAGCCGAACGTCGCCTGCCTGAGCTCGTGGATAATCTTGAGGCCAAGCTCAGCGACCATGGCCTCAAGGGACGTCGCCTGCAACTGCGGATGACGGGTTGTCCTAATGGCTGCGCCCGCCCAGCCGTAGCTGAAGTTGGGGTAGTAGGTAGGACGAAAAGCAGCTACGACCTCTATCTCGGTGGTGGCCCGCAGGGCACCCGCCTCGCTCACCTGCACCGCGAGAAGATCAAACTTGAAGACGTGGCTGAAGAGCTCGCCCCATTGTTTGATCGCTGGCGCGAAGAAGGAAAAGAAGATGAGGGTTTTGGTGACTTCTACGACAGGGTCTTAGTCCCATGACCGTCTACCTCTTGGGCGCAGGCCCTGGCCCAGCCGACCTCCTGACACTGCGCGCAGCACGCCTGCTCGCAGAGGCTTCAGTAGTCGTGCATGACCGCTTGGTTTCTCCTGATGTCTTGGCCTTAGTTAATCCAGCTGCGGAATTGATTGACGTAGGTAAGCGTCCTGGTTGCTCGAACTCTCAGGCCCTCATCAATGATCTGCTCATCAGTCTTGGCAGAGAGCATGCCCAGGTCGTTCGCCTCAAAGGCGGTGACCCCTTTGTCTTCGGTCGCGGGGGAGAGGAACTAATCGCCCTGCGTGATGCGGGGATTGATGCAAGCGTGCTTCCTGGCTTGAGCTCAGCACTGTCGGCGCCTATGGCTGCGGGTATTCCCGTGACCCACCGTGGTCTTTCCCAAGGCATCATGGTGGTCACCGGCCACGGTGAAGCAGGAGCCCGGGTTGACTTCACGACGCTCGCCCTTGCCAACTTGAGTTTGGTGATTTTGATGGGTGTTGCTCGTCGTGCCTCCATTGCCGAAGAACTCATGAGCGGTGGTTTGGACCCGAGTACGCCTGTTGCAGCGGTGCAGTCGGCATGGAGTGAAGAACAGCAGGTTTCGCGGGGTGAACTGAGCGAGCTTGGCCAACTCGATATTGCGAGTCCTGCCGTAATCGTGATTGGTCCTGTGGCAGCCCTCGAACTCGGTATCGTTACCGAGATTGCCGCTTCCTACGCCTGATGCTGCCCGTCATGCTCGACCTGCGTGGTCGACGAGTAGTGGTCCTTGGAGCGGGGGAGATCGGCTCGCGTAAGGCCAGCCAGCTCATCGCCGAAGGCGCAGAGGTCGTCATGATCTCCAAGGAGATACTCGCCGAACTACCCGAAGGGCTCGCCGAAGTCCACCATCGTGCTTATGAGCCCGGAGACTTAAGGGGTGCCTTTCTGGTTGTCTCAGCTACAGGAGATGGCAGCGTGAATGACGCTGTGGTCGCTGAGGCTGATGCGCAAGGCATCTGGGCAAATATTGCTGATGATCTTCAGCGAGCTAACTGCTATCTGACGGCCAACCACCGCGATGGCGATGTCGTCGTGGCCGTTTCGAGCGGAGGTAGCGCGCCAGCTCTGGCTCAATGGGTGCGCGCGGAGGTGGCAAAGGCGCTGCCCAAGGGACTGGGCCTCGTGGCCGATCAACTCCGCACTGAACGACGCGCATTGCAGGCAAGTGGGGGAAGCACCGAAGATGTTGACTGGTCTGAGCGCCTGAGCGAACTCATTGCGGAGTTGACCACTCCTGGCGCGTCTGGCTAACGGCTTGGGTCGAGGACTACTTTTTCGACACCATCACGACGGGTATTGAAAATATCGTAGGCCTCGGTCACTTCACTCAGTCCGAGGCGGTGGGTGAAAAGGCCCTCGCCAAACTTCTGACCCTGTTCAATCAGGGGAACGAGGTGAGACCAGGTGCTCGGGATCGCAGCAATGGCTGCCCTCAGGGTGATGCGCTTTAAGAAGACCATACCCATGGGGAAGGGTGCGGCCATGGAGAGATTGACGCCGATCACGCTGGTAGTTCCCGATGGGCCAGTCGCCATCACCGCATCAGAGACCGTCTGATCGAGGCCAATGCACTCGATTACCGATGCTGCCCCTTGACCGCCCGTGGCTTCAAGGATGCGCGCCACGGCGAGTCCATCGGCGTTGGAAATCGGGATGGCTCCACGCGCCTCAGCACGGCTGAGCCGCTCATCAAGCAGGTCCACGCAGAAAATCCGATCAGGGCTGTAGAGCTTGGCGCATTCGATGGCCAGAAGGCCCACCGGACCGGCGCCAATGACCGCCACGCTGCCGCCAGGGGAAATCGCTGCCATGGATGCACCGAGATAGGCGGTGGGGAGGATGTCTGTGAGCAACAAGGCCGTGTCATCGTCCACGGCATCGGGAATCTTGAGACAAAAGGCATCAGCTACGGGCACGGCGAGTGCTTCAGCCTGTCCTCCGGGGCAGTCAGGAATGGTACCTATAGCCGTCGTGGCATTGGCGCTGCAGGCAACGGGGTCACCATTGCGACAGGGCCCACACCAGCCACAGCCAATAACTCCGGAGACCAAGACGCGGTCGCCTAGGCGGAAATTTCGCACCTCGGGCCCTAGCTCGGCGATGGTGCCGATGACCTCATGACCTGGCCGTATGGCCTCGCCACCCATGGCGCCATGGAGGATGTGGAGGTCGGAGCCACAGATGGCACTTTTCTCGACGGTGACGATGACTCCATCGGGACCAGGGAGAATGGGGTCAGGGACGGTCTCGAGTGAAACAAGTCCGCCTTCTCGAATCACGGTTGCTCGCATAAAGGGCAAACTACACCGAGGAAGCCCAAGGGCGGGTTTGCTCTAGCCGTGCTTGTCCTTGCGCTCACTCAGCGCGCGTGAGGCTGTCTTCGTCTTCTGGCAGGCTGCCCTGATCTTCATTGACTAAGTCGGCCGGAGGAAGCTCCTGCTTTCGCGAAGCCCTGGGGAGTAGTCGATCAATCACGATGATGCCCCCAACGAGCAAGCTGCTGCCAAGACTAAAGCGGAAGCGATCATTTTCACCAAGTTCGAGCAGGCTGGCTTCTAGGAAAACCATCAAGACGACGAGCCAGAGGTATGCCAAGAAGGCCAGCATCTTCTTGTCACGTCGACGTTCCCAGGCGATCCAGGGAATGCCAATCAAGAATAAAAGCTCCATGAAGACTTCGGTGAAGGATATTTGTGCGATGGGAGGGGTGATCACGACACCACCAAAGTGCACCCAAGATCCCGGAGCCTCTGCCTGCATGCTGAGGCCAATGATGCCGTCGTAGGCGTTTAGGTACTTGGTCATTGCAGGAGTGACGAGTCCGCCCTTTTTGACAAATTCCTTGTAGGCCTGAAATTGAGGAGTTGGCGTGGAGACGAAAAAGAATTTGCCTCCTTTTAGTATAAAATTTTCACTCGTGGGGGTAAACCAGATTGCCACGCTCTTTTTAACATTGTGAAGGTAATGGCTAGGCGAATTGAGGATGGAGTGAATGTCTTCCCTTAGGAGTGCGCTGGAGACTTGCAGATAAGCCTCGTTATTCCAGTTGACTTCCCCCTTAGATTTTTCAAACTGATCAAGAGCCTTGATGCCAGTATGCGGCTCATGGATCTTGATTCCGGGATAATAGTTAAGTGCAGTAAATCCGGGGCTTAAGGCCACCGTGCTGAGTTTGTGCTCAGTAATGAGTTGGCGCATTCGCGCGGGTGGGATATTCAGCAGGGCAATTCTCGAAATGTTCATTCCTGCCCAGCTCGAGGTGGATGGAGATCCAAAAAGGATCAGATTTTTCGCGTACCAGCCACTGACTAGCAAGACGGGTATCAAGGCTGCGAGCAGGACCGATTTCCAGGGCAGGCGAGCCAGCGCGAGGACTGCACCAAGGCCGAGGAGCATTAAGGGGAACTGATACTGGGAATCAAAGAGAATGGCTAGGGCATTGACGCTAAAGAAGGCGACTCCCCATCGTGGACGCTGCGTTTTGAGGTAACGCAGGAGGCATAAGAGCGAAACGGAAATTAAGGCTGCGGTCCAGTAGGCGTAGAAGAAATAATTTGAGTAAAGCAGCCATGCAGGATCCAAGACGATGCCAATCCCGACTGCGCAGAGCACTAACCAGCGTCTGATTTCAAGATCACGAAGCAAAAGGTAAGAAGCACAGACCGTGGCAAAGCCAATCAAGAGCGAGCTGACGTAGGCAAACGGAACCTTGGTGCCATGAGGCAGATGCAACATGAAAGCCGTAGCAAGGTTGTAGCCGGGAGGCTGTGAGTGGAGGTAAAGCAGCGACGTAAAGAGATCCTCGCGCAGCAGTTTGGGGTCAAGCAGGTGCATGTCCCAGCCGTTACGAGCTGCCCAAATGTTGTAGCTGACCCCTGCGAAAACCGTAACGATGAGCCTTACGATGAGGTAACTGGCACAGAGGATGACGAGGTCACGACGGATGGCCTGGCGCTGTGTTTGATTATCAGCCATCGTTAGCCCTATCTCTCTCCTCAAGCCAAGGCAACAGCGCTTGCTGGGCTTGGATGAATGGTAGCAAGGCAGAGTCGACGGGGCTCGAAATTGTCTGCGGCATCGCTTTAGGTCCTCATCAATGATCTGCTCGTCAGCTTTGGCAGGGAGCACGCCCCGTGCTTCGCTTGAAGGGCGGTGACCCCCCTTTGCCTTCGGCCGCGAGGGAGAGGAACTGCTCGCAATTCGTGAGGTAGGGATTGATGCAAACATGCATCCCAGCTTGGACCCGAGTACGCCTGTTGCGGCCTTTGCTCGCAGAAAAGGCAAGCTGCACCGAGATTGTGGAATGGTGAGTTTCCCTTTATGAAATCGCTCGCCTCAGATAACGAAGGAAGCCTCAGATCCGCTTAGGTGTTCTCGAGACTGCTGAGGTCCCTTGTTGCTGCCTTCTGGGGCAGGAGGCGGTCAATGACGACGATGCCCCCAATGAGCAAGCTTGTTCCTAGAGAAAAACGGAAACGATCATTCTCACCAAGATCAAGCAGGCTCGACTCCAAGAAGATCATCATGACTAAGAGCCAGAGGTAGGCCAAGAAGGCCAGCATCTTGCGGTCACGCCGGCGCTCCCACGCAATCCAGGGGATCCCAAACAAGAAGACCAGCTCCATCAGGACTTCGGTGATCGAAAGCTGCGAGATGCGTGGCGTAGGAACAGACGTGTCCATTTGTACCCAAGAGCCCGGCGTCCCTTCGGCCATGCGAAGTCCAAGGGTGCTTTCATAGGCATTGAGATAGCGCTTCATCGCCGGAGTGACGAGCCCGTTCTGTTTCACAAAGTTGTTGTAGGGCTGCAGTTGGGGAGTCGCGAGGAAGCTTGCGACACCGGTGAGGAGAAAGTTTTCATCACTGGGCGTAAACCAAATCGCCACGCTCTTTTCCACATTGTGGAAGTAATGACCAGGTGCATGCGTGACGGAGTGCAAGTCCTCAGCTAAGAGTGCGCGAGAGATTTCGATATAGGCCTTGTTATTCGTATTGTCCTGTTGGTTGGATTTCTTAGGCTGGTCAAGAGCCTTGACTCCCGTGTGAGGAGAGAGAATTTTGTGGCCGGTGTAGCCCCAGATTCCAGCGTTGAGTGGGCGAAAGCCGGGGCTTTGCGCCATTGGGCTGAGCTTGTGCTGGGCAATGAGTTGGCGGATTTGAGCGGGATCAGCATTAAACAGAGCGATACGTGAGATGTTGATCCCCGTCCAACTAGAGGTGGAAGGAGTTCCGAAAAGGATGAGATTTTTCGCGTACCAGCCGCCAACGATCAAGACCGGGAGCAGCGCTACGAGCAGCACCGGCTTCCAAGGCATGCGAGCCACGAGCAGGATTGCGCCGAAGGCCAGGATGAGCAGAGGAAATTGATATTGCGAATCGAAAAGAATTGCTAGCGCATTCACGCTAAAGAAGGCGATACCCCAGACCGGACGCTGGCTGCGCAGATAGCGCAGGAGACAGAGCAAAGAAAGCGATATCAGGACGGCCGCCCAGTAGCTGTAGAAGAAATAATTTGCGTAGAGCAGCCACGCAGGACTCAAGATCAGGCCAAGACTCACGGCCGTCAGGGTCAACCAGCGTCTTATGTGGAGATCATGCATCAGCAGATAGCAAGACCAGACTGCCGCGAGCCCCAGAAGCACTGAAATGAGGTAGGCCACTGGCCCCATCGCGCCAGAAGGGAGGCGAAGCATCACAGCCGTAGCAAGGTTGTAGCCGGGAGGCTGTGAGTGGAGGTACAGCAGGGAAGTAAAGAGGTCATGGCGCAGGAGTTTGAGGTCCAGCAGGTGCATGTCCCAACCGTTCCTTGCGGGCCAGATGTTGTAAGTCACTCCTGCGCCAAAAGTGACGATCAGCCGCACGAGGAGGTAGGCAGCACTGAGACCAAAGAGGTCGCGACTAATCCGATGGTATTTGCGAGGCTCATGCATAGGTCTCACCTCCTCTCTCTTGCGCAGCCTAAAGAATTGAAGTGGCGGGCTATGGGTGATGGTAGCAAGGCCTTGTCGCGATGGCTCTCAAGAAGCAATGCTGAGCCCGACAGCGAGTAAGCCCTCCCCCTTTGTAAAGGAGAGACGATGTTGTGAATTGATCAGATTCAAGAACTGCTCCAGGGGTTTTCTCGCCGAACTTTTGGCGGAATTCGTATCCTTAATGGTGACAAAAACCATGGGAACCGAGATACAGTGGCCTTGTGCCTAAACCCGAGTTTCGACGGACTACGCCGGCCCATGCCTAGGTTTGCCTTTGAGTCCCGGAGGAAATAACGCAGCGACCAAGGCTCGTGTCGAGACCTGGCTCCTTAGGCTCTGCAAGCTCCTGCTTGTCGCAGTCATTGGCTGCGCAGTCTTCGCGCGTTTTTGGTTCGTTGGCCATGTCCCCATCAACTCCGATGAGGCCATTACGGGCCTTATGGGTATTGGTGCAACGCAGGGTCACTTCAATGCTTTTTTCTGGGGTCAGAATTACGGGGGTTTAGAGAGCATTCTTGTCGGCGCGGTTTTTTTCTTGTTTGGACCGAGCAACGCCAGCATCTTTGCGACCACCGCAATGCTCAGCTTTGCTGGGTGCTTCTTGTTTTGGCGATCAGCGCGACGCTTGCTCGACTCTCGGCTGCTCGCCCTCACGCTGGGGGCAATTGCTGCCCTTTTCCCCACGGCCACCCTCGTTGACCTCGCGCAGCCCTATGGATTCCGTACGACGGGCTATTTCCTCAGTTACGCGCTGTTGCTCGCTGCTCTTGCGATCTGGCAGGAGACTCAGCGCTCATGGCGCTGGGCCCTGGCTGGTTTGTTGGCCGGACTTGCTTGGTGGGCATCCCCGGAGATTGCCTATCTTGGATTAGCTGCCTTTCTGATCGTTCTTTCGGCAATCTGGCGCTTGGCGCTCTGGAGGCAGCGGCTCAAGGCTACAGTCCTGCTGCTTGCTGGTTTTGGCTTGGCTGCCCTTCCTTGGTTTTGGGTCTCCTTGGTGGAAAAAATAAACCCCTTGCATAGTGCCGCGACCGAGACCCTGAACTTTCACGGCAGATTCTTGGTTTTTTTCTCACACGTTCTCCCTCAGCTCTTCGGCTTCCAACAGATACTCAGCGGGCACGGCATTTTTGTAGGCGCCGGTGGCTTCAGCCACGCCTGCGTGGTGATCTTTCTGGTGGGGATACTTTTCTTCGCGGCCCTGGTCGCGCTTCGTCGCCCGGGACCGAGTCGGGCACTGGGGATTGCCGTCTTTGCTTCGCCATTTATATACGCGAGCTCGCCGCCAAGTTGGTACTGGCTCGACTGCCGCTACGCGATCTATCTTCTCCCGCTTTACCTGCTCGTTCTCGCCATTGGCTTTGAATCTTTCCTCTCCTGGCGGAAATTGGAACTCAAGCAGCAGTCGCGCGTCACCTTCACTTACGCAGTGAGCCTGCTGGCCTTAGTCGCAACACTGAGTTGGAGCATCTGGCAGTTGAACATCTGGAAGGCGAGCGCGAGTGGTAATGATGCTGGCTGGTTCTCGGCTTGGGATTCCAGTGATGCTGGGATGGCGACTACCGCTCGTGAGCTAGAAGGTCAGGGCATACGCGTCGGCTGGGCTGATTATTGGATTGCCTATCGACTCACCTTTGACTCAAAAATGCAGCTCAATATTTCCCCCACACCAAACGCCCAGGTGCGCAATCGCGATAGTTGCAGAGCTGTTAAGGACTCAAGCCAAGCGGTTTGGCTCATCAGCGGAGCCTCCTCACCCTCTGGCCTTCAGCCAGATGCACAGGCCACAGCTCCAGGGAACCTCCAGTGGCGGGATCTTCGTTTTCGCTTTGATCGCCTAGGCGTGCACTGGTCGGCCAAGCTCATCGCTTCGCTCTGGGTTATATCGACGACCAGCCCCGTGTCGCCGACGCAAGTCGGGCTAAAGGCTGAGAAGCCCGGTATTTGTTAAAACCGCTTTGCAGATGTCTAAAGGCAAGCAAGCGCGCAGAACTGATCCAACCTCGCTGGTGATCCTGATTCACGAGTGAACTTCTCGTGAGAGGATGAAGCCATGGACGGCGTCGCCCTCATCGTCATTGCTAGTGCCATGGCTGTTTTTGGGGATCTTTCCTACATCCGAGATGTTCTGCGCAAACTGACACAACCCAATCGGGTTTCGTGGCTGATGTGGGGGATTGCGACTCTGCTGGTCGCCTTTGACCAATTGCATCAAGGCGTAGGCATGCTGTGTTTGCTGAGTTTCGCCATTGGCATAGGTGATCTTGCCGTGTTTGCTGCTTCCTTTATTAGCGGAAACGGTATTTGGACCTTGAGTAAATCTGATATCGCCTGCGGCATCGCTTCTGCCATTGGCCTCATGGTCTGGCTGCTTGCCAATAACGACAGCGTCGCACTGGCAGCATTTCTTGGCGCAGACATTCTGGCGACGATTCCTACGCTCTCAAAATCCTGGCGAGCACCAGAAAGTGAATCCCTCGCGCCCTTCATCGCCACCGCGGTGAGCAGTATCTTGGTGCTGAGCACCGTTGAAGTCTGGACCTCGGGAGCGGTTGCTTTTGCCCTCTGGCTCATTTCCATCAACCTGCTACTCATCCTGCTCATCAGCACAAAGATCGGCATCAAGATCGGGCTAAGGCCCTCCAAGCAAAGTTCCTAGCCAACTGATAGAACAGCACTATCAAAAGCCTTCAGGCCCAGAGTGATGGAGTCTCGATGTATATCCACGTTATTCAGGTTCGTCTTCGCGAGAACTTCGACGCTGAGGCCTACCTCACCCTCGATGCTGAACTCAAGGAGATACTGCGCACCGAGCCGCAGTTTGGCTTTCTGAGCTACCAGGACTACGCCAATGCCGAGGGGGAGATCATTGCCTTCGAGCGTTTCTCAACGCATGAGGGTGTTGATCTCTGGCGCAAGGACGCACGTCACCGAGCGGCGATGAAGCGTGGCCGCAAAGAGTTCTTTGCTTCATATCACGGCTGGGTTTGCACCCTCGACCATGACTACAGCTTTACCTTCGATCCCGCTCAGGGTGAAGAGGAGTAATCGGGGCTATTCCTTGGAGCGGGTGACGGGGATCGAACCCGCATAGCCAGCTTGGAAGGCTGGAGCTCTACCATTGAGCTACACCCGCGTGTAGCGGGCCTAGGTTAGCCGCCTCAGCAGAACGGTCATTAATGGCCAGATTGAGGGATCGGTTGCCTGCACGGCAGAGGCGCAATTTACGCCCATGTCTGCTCAAGCCCTCCACCAGTCCCAGCACGAAAGGCTCCTCGAGGCGGTGTCTGGCCTCATCAGCGGAGAAGACTGGGCCCAGATGCTGGCCGTCGCCGCCCGCTTCCATCACTATTCCCCCGCAAATGTTCTGATGATTTTGCGCCAGCGCCCCGAGGCCACTCAGGTTGCTGGATATCGGACCTGGGTAAAACTTGGTCGCCACGTGCGCCGTGGTGAGCGGGCGATTGCTATCTGGGCCCCTCGCTTTGTGGCGGGCGAAGACGGGGAACTGAGCTTGCAGGGATTTCGCCTTGCCAAGGTCTTTGACCTGGCACAGACCGAAGGGCCACCCTTGCCCGAAGTGCTCCCCCAGATGCTGGGCGAGCACTGCGATGAGCGCCTCATTGAAGCCAGCCTCCGGGCCATTGAGGCGCGGCAGTTCACCCTGAGCCGTGAAGATTGTGGCGAGGCCAATGGACTCACGGATTACCGAGCTCGCCGGGTCTGCATCCATCCGCGACTGAAGGGAGCCGCCATGCTCAAGACCGCAGTCCACGAACTCGCTCACGTAGAACTTCATGCCGCGGATCATCGAAGTCGCGACGTTAAGGAAATTGAAGCCGAGAGCATCGCTCACCTCGCCTGCGCGAGTCTCGGCGTGCAAACGGATGCCTATAGCTTCCCCTATGTAGCCCGCTGGTCAGGGGGAAATCTCGAACTGGTGCGTTCGACAGCAGAGGTGGTCTTGCGTTGCGCTAAAAAGCTCGCGACTGAGTTACAGATCGCTCTCCCCGAGAGCATCGAGCAGCTCACTTTGCAGCAAGCCGAGGGCATCGATGAGCCCGTCATCATCGGGTCGGGGAGTCTCGGAGTGGGGCAGGCCGTAGGCGATACCGGCTGCGGCAATGAGGGCCGTGCGCAGCAATTGGCTTACCGCCAGCCACGCCTCGCCCTCTTCGATACTGATGGAGGGAGCGAAGAGCGTGGCGATGAAGACCTCAATGACGCCTGAGATCTCCGTTTCGCGATGCAGCAAGACCAAGGGGTCATCGAATTCGATGCCGGGGTTGATGGGTCCAAAGAGTTTGGCTGCTCCCTTACCAGATTCCTCCTCTCCGAGATGTTCATCGACGAGATTCTTGAGCAACTCACGCACTGGCGTGGAGAGCTTGATGGCAATGCTCCCGTCGGGCATTACGGCCACGAGTTGCGGCCTGCGCCAAAAACTCATTCGCTACGCTCCACGGTTGCCATGAGCCCAAGGCCGTGTACCTTGGCACAATAGTGCTCGGCCTCTACGCGAGATCCCGTCCACGCCACCGCTCTGCCTTCGGTGTGGACGGTCATCATGATGCGGTGGGATTTCTCTTTGCTATAGGCAAAGACGCGCTTCAGCACCCAGGTGACATAACTCATGAGCGTCACGGGGTCATTCCACAGAATGAGGTCATAGCTGGAGTCAGTCTCTTCTTCGGTGAGGATGTCGCCCAGGGGGAGGGTGATGACCTCGCCAGCCGTCTTGTTCTCTACGGGCTGCTCAGCCATCTTCGTCAACTAACTGCTTACGCGCACGCTGGTAATCAGCCTCATTAAGACCCCTTGCTTCTGGCAGGGATAGATCCATGGAGGAAATGCTGTCGGTGATGATCTCGGCGACCAGCATGCGTGTCAAGGGCTTATTGTCGGCGGGGATCACATACCAGGGGGCATGTTGCGTGGAGGTCTTGGTGATGACGTCCTCATAAGCATCGAGATATTCCTCAAAGTGCTCTCGCTCAGTGATGTCGGCCATGGAGAACTTCCAACGCTTGGCGGGATTATCTAAACGTGAAAGCAGGCGTCGGCGCTGTTCGTCTTTGGATACATGCAAGAAGAACTTCACGATGACGGTGTCATTGCGCACGAGGTGTCGTTCAAAGTCGCAGATGGATTCCGTGCGATGCGCCCAGAATTCCTTTGGGTCATCGTTATGTTCGCGCAGGGCTTCACCATCGAGCATCTCGGGATAGATGCGCGGCACGAGCAGCTCTTCATAATGTGAGCGATTAAAGATGCCTATGTGACCCCGACGAGGAAGAGCGAGGCTAGAGCGCCAGAGGAAGTCATGTTGCAACTCAACGCCCACGGGGGCCTTGAAGGCGGTGACCTCACAGCCTTGGGGATTGACGCCGCTCATGACGTGTTTGATGGTGGAATCCTTGCCGGCGGCGTCTAGGGCTTGAAAGATGATGAGCAGGGCACTGCCTTGGTTGGCGTAGAGGAGTTCTTGGGCCTTGCCCATGGCCTCACGAGACTCGGCAAGCACCTTCTGGGATAACTCACTGCGCGCTCCCTTGGCGAGGTCGGCATATTCACTTGGCCCGGCCCAAGCGGGGTCTCGCTTTTTGAGATTGGCCTGCTCGTCGTGACCGACCTTCAGCAGATCCTTGACTGCCTTCGAAACTGTCACTGCGCTCCTTCGTTCCTTGCTTCAGGGTACCGCCGCAGAACTCACACCGTAGGCTTGGGGCGTGGATAGCGCTGAGGTCTATGAAGCGGTTGGGGGATCGGACTACTTTCGAGAGCTCGTAGAGGCTTTCTACGTGGGCATCGTTGCCGATCCCGTCCTTCGGGCGATGTATCCCGAGGACTTAAGCGACTCCAAGACCCACTTAGCCAATTTCCTCATTCAATACTTCGGCGGCCCACCGACCTACTTAGAAACCCGTGGACACCCACGCATGCGCATGCGTCATGCTCCCTTTCAGATTGATAAGGCGGCCATTGAATCCTGGCTGGCCAGCATGCGCGCAGCCCTCGTGAGTTCAAAGGCTCCCTATGAAGCCATTGAAGAGATGGACGCCTACTTCAGTTTCGCAGCCAAAGCCCTGCAGAACAGCTAAGGCCTAGAGCGCTCAGTCAAGGAATTTTGGTGGGCGGCCTTCACGGCGTGCGCGAATGGCTTCTTCAAAGTTCTTGGTGGTCAGGCGAATAAACAACTGCGCCAGGCCTTCTGATTCCATGTGAGATTCAAAACTCGAACTGTCCAAGCTGGCCCAGAGGCTGCGCTTCGTCATCTCAACGCCTGATTGGCTAAAGCCCTTGATGCGGTCAGCAATTGCCACGGCGGCGGGCACTAAGCCCTCTGCAGTCGTGAGCTCACTCACCATGCCAATGTCGAGCGCCTCCTTCGGGCTTACATCACGGCCCGTCAGCATGATCTCCGCGGCACGTCCTTGGCCGATCACGCGCGGTAATAGGTAGGAGAGGCCGAGTTCAGAAGCGGTGAGGCCATTGTTGATGCCAGCCGCGCGGAAATAGGCAGGCTCGGCAACGATGCGTAGGTCGGCTGCAAGGGCGAGGCAGAAGCCTCCACCAATAGCTGGGCCATTGATCGCTGCAATTAAGGGCTGGTTCATGCGACGCACCGTGCGGATCACATCTTCGAGTAATCCCATGGATCGCCTGGCAATAGCGGGCAGGCCGAGTCCATCAATGTTGGGAACCATGCCGGGGTCTTCGAGGTCAGCGCCTGAGCAAAAGCCCTTGCCGGCTCCCGTGAGAATCACGACGCGCACGGAGTTGTCTGAAGAGATCTCCTCAAGGCTTTCGCGCAGGGGGATCATCACATCAAAGGCCATCGCGTTCATGCGCTCAGGGCGATTGAGGGTGAGGACGAGTACGCCTTCACTGGGTCGATCAATCTCTACGAAACTCACGCATGGCCTTCCTGTTGTGCTTGATTGCTTGATGGGCTTTGTCCGCGAAGCCAAGTCAGTCGCCCAACTTCGGCATCCCAGTTGATGAGCACCGTGGTGGATGCGGCGAGGTCGTGAAGCCCTCGGCGCTGCCTCCCAAAGATCAGGCCAAGGAAGCCAAGGCCAAAAGGCAGCAGAGAAATTGGGAGACAGAGGGTGCGCAGTATGGCTTGGCGCCTCGTGATGTCTGCCCCATCCAGGCTGGCAACCCTCAGGCCCATGAGGGCCATGCCCAAGGTCTTGCCACCAAGGGCAAATTGATAGGCGAAGTAGACAAAGCCCCAGATGGCGAGGGCGACCACGAGATACCAGCGTGTGCGCTGCAGGGCGAATTGATGACCGGTAACGAGGACCAAGGCAAAATTGATGGACGCCGTCGCGAGCACGAAGATGCCCCAGAGCGCACCGATGTCCAAGGCAAAGGCCACGAGGCGACTCAGGGGGCCGGCGTAATGCCCTCGACGCGGTTGCTCCTGCTGGCGACTCATGAGCCTTGTCCTTTTGGGCTTGGCGAATCGGGCTGCAGCGGCCGGTGTTCGTGGCGTGTGACTGCGGCGAGCAGAGACTCAAAGCTGTCATCAATGCGAATGATCTGGCTACGGAGCAGATTCAAGAACTCGGTGAGCACGCCCGTGGTGGAGCGAGAAATGATGGAGGAAAGCTCCGTGTTGTCGACAATGGCGTCAACATCAATGCGTTGAGCAATGGCGTCAACATCAATGCGCTGCACAATGGCGTCCACGTCAATACGGCGAACAATGTCGTCAACATCAATGCGTTTGACAATGGCATCAACATCAAGGCTGTCGACGATGAGCGCTACGAGGCGTTCAGCAATAGCTTGAGCGAGGCGATCGACCCCCGAACTCACGAGCGCAAGACCTTGCTTTTGACATCCATAGTGCTGTCATCTTGTCACCTCGCCATGGCTCCGTCGTCTCCTCAAGATGAGGAGGCCGAGAATGATGCAGATCAGGCCCAAAGCGCCAGCGCACAAGAGATTCCCGCCGGTTGTGGCAAGGCCTTCCACCTCAGGGATAGCTAAGGCCGCAAGCGGAGCATTGCTCTTGTCCACTAGTCCCGTGCAGTGAAGACCCGGGTCAAGCAGGTAGTCCGTGGGCGCGCTGATTTCTTTAAAGCACCAGGCGTGGCCCGCGGGCACGCTGAAACTCAGTTTGCCACTGGCCGAGGTCATGCCTTCGGCCCAAAAGCCCAAGCCTTCAGGAATCTCGAGTCCTTGGGGGAGCGCGGGTGGGCTAAAGCCGAGCGGGAAACTGCCTTTCACAAAGAGGGCGTAGGCCGCAAAGGGGACTCCGGTGTAGGGACTCGTGGCATTGAACTTGTAGGCCGAAACCTTCACCATGATGGGTGTTTCCGGCACGGCAATGCTGATGAGCCCCGAAGACCTCGTGGCTACTTTGTCAATGCAGTGCAGACCGGGATCGAGCAGATATTCGGGTGGAGCAAATTGCTCATGGAAGCACCAGGTGAAACCCACCGGCACCTCAAGGCGAAGGTCGCCTTGGTCATCGGTCATGCCTCGGGTGAACCAGCGGTGTCCGCTAAAGGCTTTGGCGTCGCTCGGAGCATCGCTCGGTGTTCCCGGAGGGCCTAAGCCTTTGACGTAGAGGTCATAGGTGGCCCCGGGAATGCCCGTGTTGGGCGTAAGAGAATTGAATTTGAAGGCCTGCACCGTGGCGAGCAGGGGATCATCAGGGATGACCAAGCTCGCCGCTGGCTGTGTCGGATCAGCTGGCGCTAAGAGTTCATGGCTGCAGACGGGCTCAGGGTTTAGGGCGTAGCCAGCTGGCGCTCGATGTTCGAGGGCGCAGTAGGCAAAGCCACCAAGCAGGTCGGCCACCACGGTGGCTGAAGTCGCAGAATCGATGCGTGCTATCCAACTTCCCCCCTCGAGCAGACTGGCGTCGCTCGGAGCATCGGGAGCCGGCCAACTGCCATGGTCCATGCGATAGAGATCGATGCTGGCGCCAGCAAGATGGATGGCCAAATCTCTGCTGGCCACTTTCTCGATGGCGAGGGAGAGCAGCGGCGGATCATGAAAGGTCACGGTATGCACTTCACCAGGCGAAATCATGAGCTGGCGACGATCGTGATTGGGGTCGAGGGCATAACCAGGGGGGACGGCAAGTTCACGAATTTCATAACGGCCCGGCAGTAGTTCACCTGAAGCCACGACGCAGCTTCCATTGGCAGCCGTAAGACAAGAGCCCAGGTCTTGGTCATAGTTTCCGCTGTTGAGGCTGTCATAGCGAAGACCAAGTAGCGCTCCTGCCAGTGCTGCACCGCTAGTGGAGTCAGCCTTGGCTAGGGCAATATGGGCGCGAATAGCGTGATTCATGTTCGCGGCGTCATAGCTGACCGTTGTCGTGGCATTGGCGTTCACCGTGACCGTGCGATCGGGTCCGGCTTGGTAGCCCGGAGGGGCCAGGGTCTCGACGAGTTTGTAGCTGCCAACGGCGAGCGAGGGACTAGGGCCCGCCTGCCCGGCATCATTCACCACCAGGGTGGCGACGGTCGTGGATCCTGACTTCACCGCAAAGCTCGCACCTGCGACGGTGACATAGGCCTCTGCATCGCCGTGCTTGAGGATGGCGATTTTCCCCGTTGCCGGAGCTGGCGGTGGGTTGCTTCCCGTGGCGTAGGTGACGCTGCGCACCAGCGCACTGGGCTTGTCAAAGGCGGCAAGTTTTTGCGCGTTGAGCACGATGGCGGTGGGTTGCCAGAAACTTAATTCAGGAACGCCTTGCTGCACCAGGGAGGTGACTTCCACGGAAGAGGGCGCTGAGCCAGCCGCGAAGATTTGGCTATCGAAGTTCCCCGAAGCGTCCGTCATGCCCGCCACCGTCGTGGGACCGCCGAGCTTGTCGAAGCTTCCTCCTTTTATGGAGAGCAGGACGTGGACGCCAGCGATGGGCGTATTGGTTCCCGGGAAGGCGACGCGGGCTCTGTAGGTGGCGCTGCTCACAAAAGACGTTCCCGACGGCACGAGTGAGGCACGCAGGGTGGGTTGCGCACTTGCCCCGATGGCGAGGTTCATGAGTCCGAGTAGGTCGTTCACCGCAGCAGCCACGCCGGGGTCGTAACCCGACAGTGGCCTGCCCCAGACTGTTGCGTCGTAGACCAGCTTGGCGGCCACGCTGGCTTGGTCGGCGCTAAAGCGACCGACGCTGCCATTGAAGCGCTGCCAGGATTCGAACTGACTGAGGGCGTAGCCGAGGCGAAAGGCTGCAGAGAGATTCGCGCCTGCGGGAGCAGCGCCGAGGCCATATTTGTATCCCGGTGCGGGGTAGGCACCGCCGCCCGCCGCAGAGTTGGCGCAGAGACCAAAACCCGTGGGTGTGGAAAAACCCAGACCATAGGTGCCATAGAAAGTGTTGGCGCCGTTGTAGGTGGCACAAAAGCCCCTATAGGGATAGGGAGGGTTACCCGCCGAGCAGGCCGTGGGGCCATCGCGCAGCTCCGCGGCGGCGGCGCTGGGCACCTTGACTGTGGGGCTAATGCCAAGGACGAGCCCGGCCATCAGCGCAAGAGCGAAAATTCGTCGCACGAGCGAATCTTAGAATTCCGCGATCATCCCGCAGGGGATTACGGACTTAGCGCCGAGACGGCCACTACGGTTCAATCATGGCCCTCAAACGCAGTTCCTTACTCCCCGGGGAAGAAGTCGTGGCCACCATGCGCCTGCATTGGAAACCCATTGTCTTTCCCATCCTTAGCGCGGCGATTGCCCTTTCCCTCGCGACGGCTTTGTTTATGGGTTTAGGAAAACTTCCTCAATGGCTACAAATCGCCGTGGCTGTTCTCGCGGCTTTGGTCTTCCTGCGCGCACTGGTGATTTACCTGCGCTGGCGCCAAGACACCATCAGCGTGACCACGGCTCGCTTTCTCAGACTCCAAGGTGTACTGGGTCGCTCCGTTGCATCAGTGCAGTTGGAGAACATCGCCGAAGTGCATGCACGCCAAAGCCTCTTTGACCGGCTCATCGGATCGGGCGACCTCGTCATTGAGGTCCATCAGGCAGAAGCGCTTTTGGTGTCGGGAGTGCGCAGACCCAAGCTGCTGCAGCGACTCGTCCTGGCCACCATGGCCGCGCCCTTTGATGCCCAGCCCTTAACTGCCCCAGGTGACCTTGAGCCTCAAGAATTTGGTGAGCGCGAATTTGAGTTTTATGAAGCAGCGCCAAGCCCAGTAGTGCTTCCTCCGCCCTGGGCGGAGCGGACACCACCTCGAGGCATTCCCGCAACACCGCATCACACCCCCACCACGGCTGCGCTCGAAGAGCTCGATTTGGCGTGGCGTCGTGGCTTGATCACCGATGCTGAGTACCAGGAGAAGCGCCGTCGGATTGTTGATCGCCTCTAAGGCGATAAGTTGATCCCCATGCCAGTGCGATATCGGTGCAACTCATGTGGGAACCTCACGCGCTTTGATGTGACCACCACGACGACCCTGCGGGCCTACCACCACTTCACCGTGGGGGGAGAACTCAGCGTCGAGAATCCAGAAGTAGTTTCTGAGACCGTCGACTCCGTGAGTTGTCGCTGGTGTGGCCACGGCAAGGGCATAGAAGTCCTCACCGAGCAGGTCGCTAAGCCCGAGTGAGCGATCTCGAGCCACCTCGTCTCGATCAGCTCGTCTCGATTCCTCTAGGCGGCCCCGCGGCAAAGATCGTGCCGATTCGTGGGCATGATCTCCAGGGTGAGGAGTTGAGCCTTGACCCTCGCGGTCTTGATCACCGCCTGCTCCTGCTCTTTTTGGGATCACACTGTGATGGCTGCAGCGCCTTGCTGCCGCTCCTGGCGGATCCCCGCTTAAGTGGCCTTGACGATCTCAAAGTCCTCGCCCTAGTCCCTGGAGAAGAATTCCCCAAGGGCAGGGACCTCGAGGAATTTGCCGACTACGCCAGCAGCATCATTCGCTCCAGCGCGGCCTATGTGGATTATGGCGTCCTCGCTCCGCCATTTTTTGCCCTCCTTGAGCCCGGCTCATCAAGTCCTGTGCTCGAGGGCGTGCCCTTTGGTCTTGACGACCTCGTGGCGCAACTTCAGGCCAAGGCCTGATGAAGCGTTAAAAATTACGAGTTTTCTTCACTGAACTTCGGCGTTACAGCCCTCCGGAACGCTAAGTGCATACCGAGGAGGAACTATGAACACCGAGTCCATCACCATCGATTGCAACGACTGCTCCCTGCAGGGCAGTCACGCCTGTGACGACTGCCTGGTCTCCTTTGTGGTTTCGCGAGAGCCAGACGACGCCGTCATCATTGACGTGGATGAGGCCAGAACCATTCGCGTGCTGGAGTCAGCAGGCCTTTTGCCTCGTCTGCGCTTCGCTCACCGCGGCGCCTGAGCCCGGTGGCACAATGGGGGGGTGCCTCGCCACCTCCTCGCCACCAATGACTTCCCTCCCAAACTCGGTGGCATACAGTCCTATCTCTGGGAACTGTGGCGCCGCTTTGATCCTGAAACTTGTGCCGTAGTAACGGCGAGTTCTGATCCCGCATGGGAAAGCTTCGACGCGCAAGCAGCAATGCCCATTGATCGCGTTTCCTCTTCCTTGCTCTACCTCCCGACCCCAGGGACACTTCGCGCCATCAAGGCCAGTGCGAAGCGCCATGACGCTGGCCTCATCCTCCTGGACCCCGCCCTACCCTTGGGGCTCCTCGGGGCTCGCCTTGATCAGCCCTATGGCCTCGTCCTCCATGGTGCCGAGATCACGGTGCCCGGTCGCCTGCCCATTGCTTCAAGGCTCTTAGCCAAGGTGCTGTCAAAAGCCTCGGTGGTGATTGCCGCCGGTGGCTATCCACTCGCTGAAGCCGAGCGCGTTTCGGGCCCACTCAAGAACGTGGTGCAGATCCCACCCGGCGTGGACACGGATAGCTTCACGCCCCTAGAGCCCGAAGCTCGTGCCAAGGCCCGCGCAGCGATGGGCTTTGGGCCCGATGAGCTCGTCGTGGCTTCGGTGTCACGCCTCGTACCCCGTAAGGGCATGGACACGCTGATTCACGCATCAGCGAAACTGCATGCAAAATTACCCAATCTGAAGGTGGCAATCGCCGGAGGCGGGCGCGATCGCGATCGCCTCGACGGCTTAGTGAAGTCCTCGGGAGCCCCGGTGCGCATGCTTGGCCGTATCAGCGAAGGAGAGAAGTTGGCCTTGCTGCAGGTAGCTGACCTCTTTGTGATGGCCTGTCGCGATCGCTGGGCTGGCCTTGAGCAAGAAGGTTTCGGGATCGTCTTCTTGGAGGCCGCCGCCTGTGGGACTCCCCAGATTGCTGGACGCAGCGGTGGAGCCCACGAGGCCGTAGAACACGGCATTACCGGCCTCGTTTGCGAGCAACCAAGCGATGCCGACGCGCTGGCCGCGCAGATGGCAACATTGCTGGAAGATCCGGCTTTGCGCGAGCAGATGGGGAAGGCGGCAAGGGCGAGAGCCGTGGCTGGTTTTTCCTATGGCGTGCTCGCTCCTAGGCTGGAGGATGCCCTAGCGGCAACGATGAGGAGCGGTCGATGAGCGAATACACCAGCGAGCACCTAAGGGTCGCGGCTACGCCGCAAGATTGCTTTGCCGTCGCCGTTGCCTTGGAGCTCTATCCCGAATGGGTTGCTGACTTAAAGCAGGTCAGCATCGAGTCTCGTGATGAACAGGATCGGCCCCTCGAGGTGAGTTTTCGTGCGGCGGCATTCGGACGCTCTACGAACTACAGCCTTCGCTATGACTACAGCGAAGCACCAGTGGTCTTGGCCTGGAAGCAGATTTCCGGCGACATCACCTCGAAACTCGATGGCAGCTACCGATTCAGCGCAGATGGTGACGGCACGGATGTCACCTACGAACTCACGGTTGAACTCAAGGTACCGATTCCAGGCTTTATTAAGTCAAGGGCTCAGAGTCGTATTCAGACCACCGCACTTCGTGAACTGCGAGCCAGGGTCGAGTCTCAGTCGTGACCACGGCGGCCGCGGCCGCGCTGGGGGTCGATGTTGGGGGCACCAAGGTCCTCGCCGTAGTGATTGATGCTGCGGGAAATATCTTGAGATCTTGTCGTGTGGCGACGCCCCAAGGCGCTCCTCTTCCCGGTGAGCGGCTCGGTGGCCCTCTCGCCGTGGCCATTGCGGAAGCTGTCGCGGGATGCAAGCTTTCCGCTGAGCTTCCCATCGGCATAGGGGCGCCGGGCATGGTGGATCGCAAAGGGAGGCTTGCCTACGCCCCCAACCTGCAATCAGCCACCGGCGCAGAACTCCTGCTGGTGTGTCGCGAGATTCTTGGGGACCGCGTGCTGCTCGTGGAGAACGATGCCACCTGTGCTGGCTTTGCTGAGCACCACGCCGGTGCCCTGCGAGGCGTGGCTGATGGCCTCTTGATCACCCTGGGCACCGGCATAGGTGGTGCCGTGATTAGTGATGGAGCGCTGCGTCGCGGCACTCAGGGCTTTGCTGGTGAGTTTGGTCACATGGTGATCGATCGCAGTGGACCGCCCTGTCCCTGTGGTTCAGCAGGATGTTGGGAGCGTTATGCCTCGGGTGCTGGCTTAGCGCGCATCGCCCACGAAGCGGCCGCGGCGGGACAACTCGAAACCCTGGTCGCAGCTCATGGCGGCTCGGTCGAGGCCATCAGAGGTGAGGCCGTCGTGGCGGCTGCTCGCTCAGGTGACCAAGAAGCCATTGCAGTCTTGAATATCGTGGGCTGGTGGTTAGCCCTCGGAATTTCTAACCTTGCCGCCATCTTGGATCCCGCAGTAGTGGTGATCGGCGGGGGACTGAGTGAGATCGGCGAATTGCTCCTGGCGCCAGCCATCGCGGCTCTGCCTTCGATGCTCGAGGGCGGAAGCCGCCGAGAACTTCCTCGCTTAAGCATCGCCCAGATGGGGCCAGAAGCCGGAGCCATAGGCGCAGGCCTGCTTGCCTTGGAGTCACCGTCATGAAGCTCGGGGTGATCTTGCCGAGCTTTCGTGACAGCCCAAGCGAAGCGCTCGCTATTGCCGACCAGGCTGCGGCGACCGAAGGCATCGCTGCGGTCTTTGCCTACGATCACCTCTTCCCCCTTGGCGCCCCGCAGCGCCCCGCGCTTGCCCCCTTTCCTCTGCTGGCTGCGATAGCGGCCAAACACCCCGATCTCTTGGTGGGACCGCTGGTGGCCCGCGTTGGTCTTACGAGCAATGCAGTGCTGCTGAGCCAGTTCGCTGCCCTCGATGCCATAAGCCCTGGCAAGGTCATTGCCGGACTCGGACTCGGCGACGCGCAAAGCGCGGCGGAAACCACCGCGTATGGGATTGCCTTTGCGCCGCTTGATGAGCGTCGCGAAGCACTCAGCGAGATCACCAAAGCGCTGAGCCTCCGAGACCAAGAGATCTGGCTGGGTGGTTCGAGTTCGGCCGTCGTGGACCTGGCAATTGCTCGCGAGGCATCCATCAATCTTTGGGCGGCGAGTCCGGAAACGCTAGCGAGTTTTCGCGGGAGATGCAGGGTGACTTGGGCTGGCCTGAGCACCTGGCCTGCAAGTCAGGACCTCAGCATGCATGAAGGCCTGCAGGCCCTGAAGGCCGCAGGAGCTAGCTGGGCCGTCTTTGGTTGGCCCGGTGAGGCCGCTATTGCTGATCCCGAAGTGCTCTTGGGGGCACTGGCGGAATTTTCTCGTCACGAGGATGCGGCTTCGAGCAACTAGCGTCTGAACGATGGAGTTCCGCCGTATTTCAGGTCTGCCGCCCTACGTCTTTGCCGAGATCAATCAGCTTCGTGATGCCGCGCGTCACGATGGCCACGATGTCGTGGACATGGGCTTTGGTAATCCCGACATCGCCTCACCCAAGGTGGCCGTCGACAAACTCGCCGAAGCGGTGCACAATGTTCGCAACCATCGCTACTCGGCGAGTCGCGGCATCCCTCAACTTCGCCTGGCTATTGCCGAGCGCTACAAGGCGAAGTTCAACGTTGACCTAGACCCCGAGACCGAAGTGGTCTCCACTATTGGTGCCAAGGAAGGCCTCTCTCATCTCATGTGGGTCCTGCTGGGACCCGGTGACTCAGCCCTCGTTCCTTCGCCTTCCTATCCCATCCATATCTATGCACCCCTTTTTGCCGGCGCCGAAGTGCGCCAGGTGCGTCTCGAGGGACCCACGGGCCCAGACGCGACGGCCACCGATGCAGCCGATGCATTCTTTGGTCGCCTGATTGAGTCCTGGGAATCAGCCTGGCCCAAGCCGCGCGTGATTGTGATCTCCTTCCCCCACAACCCCACAACGGCTGTCGTGGACCTTGAATTCATGGAGCGCATCGTGAACTTCGCGCGCGAGCACGAGATCATCGTGGTTCACGACTTTGCCTACGCTGACATTGCCTTTGATGGCCATCGCCCTCCTTCCATCCTCGAGGTTGAAGGCGCCAAAGATGTCTGCGTTGAGCTCTACACCCTCACCAAGTCTTTTTCTATGGCGGGATGGCGCATGGGTTTCATGGTGGGCAACAAAGAGATTGTTGCGGCGCTAACCAAGCTCAAGAGCTACCTCGACTATGGCGTCTTCCAGCCCATTCAGATCGCCTCCATCGTCGCGCTGCGCGAAGACCCCAACTATCCCGAACAGGTCAATCAGATCTACCTTGAGCGTCGCGATGCACTCTGCGATGGACTCAAGCGCATCGGCTGGGATCTCACCCCACCGGCGGGAACCATGTTCGTCTGGGCTCCCATCCCCGAGCCCTACCGCGACATGGGCAGTCTTGATTTCGCCAAGTTGCTCGTCAACGAAGCCAACGTAGCCACCTCGCCAGGAGTTGGTTTTGGCCCCGGAGGCGATGGCCACGTGCGCTTTGCGCTCATAGAAAATGAGATGCGCATCTCCCAAGCCATGCGTTCAATCAAGCAGGCCCTACCAAAACTGGGATAGCGAAAATCTGAGCGCGAAGCCTTCGGACTCAGTAGCCTGCCAGCGTGGGCTACCGCATCGTTAAGACCATCGTCTGGCCACTGCTGCGCCTCTTCTACAAGGTGCGAACCCCCGGTAGCGAGCAGGTGCCCGTAGAGGGCTCCTTCATCCTCGCGGCCAACCACCAGAGCTTCTGCGACTCGCTCTTCATCCCCTTTTCTTTGCCGCGCCGTATTACCTACCTCGCCAAGGCCGAGTACTTCGACAAGCGCTTCGGCCGCTGGTTCCTCTCCCTCGTGGGGATGATCCCCATCCAGCGCGAGGGTGGCAGCGCCAGCGAGCGCGCCATCGTCACCGGCCTCGAGGTGCTCGGCAAGGGTGGCATCATTGCGCTCTACCCCGAGGGAACACGCTCGCTGGACGAGTACCTGCACCGCGGCCACACCGGGGTGGCCCGCCTCGCCCAGGCCTCGGGCGTGCCCGTCGTGCCCGTCGGCCTTGCCGGGACCGTCGACGTGCAGCCAGTGGGTGCTCGCCTGATGCGTCCCTTCCGGCGCGTCACGCTGCACTTCGGTGAGCCTCGCTATGCCCCCGAGCGCCAGGAGGGCGAGGCGAACCAGGTGGCGCTTCGGGCCTTTACTGACCAGGTGATGGCCGACCTCTCCAAGCTCTCGGGCCGGCCCTACCTCGACGAGTACATCCCACGCCCCAAGAGCGTGACGGCCTAGGCCTGCTCCCAGTCCTTGGAGCGCTCAAGACTGCGCAACCAGGATGCAAAACCCAGGTCGGCAAAGATCTCGAGTTCGGGATCGGCTTCAAAGCGCCTGTCTTCTTGCCAGAGTGACGCAATGTGCTCAGGGGAGTCGAAGAAGCCTTCGGCGAGGCCGGCGAGATAGGCAGCACCGAGCGCGGTGCTTTCTAGTGACTGTGGCCTCACCACGGGAATCTTCACCTGTGCGGCTTCAATCTCGAGCAAGAGGTTCATCGCAGCTGCCCCTCCATCGACACGCAGTTCCAGTGGAGGACTACTCATGGCATTGGCCATGGCATCGACCATGGCGCGCACTTGGTAGGCGAGGGCTTCAACGGTGGCTCTCGCGAGTTGAGCCTTGCCCGCACCTCGGGTGAGGCCGGTGATGATGCCCCTGGCCCGCGGGTCCCACCAGGGACTACCCAAGCCGCTGAAGGCAGGGACAATGGCCACCCCGCCGCTATCGGGAACACTTTCGGCAAGGGGTCCGAGTTCGCTGGCTGAGCCTATGATGCCGAGTTCATCGCGCAGCCATTGAATAGCTGCGCCGGCAACAAAGGCTGAAGCTTCGAGGGCGTAGACCGGACCGGAGCCGAGGTCCCAGGCCACGGTGGTGATGAGGCCTTGATGGGTGGCTGGACGGGTGTTGCCGGCATTGGCCAAAACAAAGCTGCCCGTGCCAAAGGTGGCCTTGATCATGCCCGGATGAAAGCAACACTGGCCAAAGAGTGCCGATTGCTGGTCACCAGCAATACCCGAGATGGGCACCGCTTGGTAGCAGGGGGGCAGCTCGCAGGCGACAAGGCCAAAGCGGCTAGAGGAGGGCTGAACGACCCCCATGAGCCCCAGCGGAAGGTCAAAGAGCCCGGCCATCTCCTCACTCCAGGTCCCGGTATTGATGTCGTAGAGGGAGCTACGAGCCGCATTGGAGGGATCGGTGGCCAAGATGCCCTTGCCGGGTCCACCGGTGAGATTCCAGAGCAACCACGAGTCGATGGTCCCCGCAATGACATTGGCTGCGCCGAGGTCATAGCCCTCGCGAGACAGCCAGGCCAACTTGGATGCCGAGAAGTAGGGGTCAAGGACGAGACCGGTGGCTTCACGCACCGAAGCAAGCGCGCCCTTGGCTTCGAGCTCTTCGCAGATCGCTGTTGAACGTCGGTCTTGCCAGACAATGGCGCGATGCAGTGGCTGGCCTGTCTTGGCGTCCCAGGCCAAGACAGTCTCTCGCTGGTTGGTGATGCCAATGGCCGCAACGCTCTGTCCCGCTATGGCTGCGGCGAGCTCGATGAGGACATCTTGGGTGAGAGACCAGATCTCGGCCGGGTCATGCTCGACAAGGCCAGGGGCGGGGAAGTACTGGGTCAATTCTCGGTAGGCGAGGGCGGTGATCTGTCCCGCCTCATCGACGCTGAGGGCTCGGATGCCGGTGGTGCCAGCATCAATGGTTACAACAAGGGCCATGGCGAGGAACGCTAGTTCGCCCCAGCAGAGCTTCGAGGCCCCCCAGGTGCTGCTCGGAAGGGGCAAACTTGGCCGCAAAGCCCGGCGCGAAGCAGCCGGAAAAAAGCTTCACGATGATGCTTGACAAGGCCTAACTACAGTGATGTAATGAACCCTGCATGTAGCGGTTGCTTTCATGCAGACCACTACATCTTGTGGTTTGGGGGGAGAATTACCTGTTTTCAGGTTTTTTCGACCCTTGAATCCAAGGGGACTACGGCAGAGGGAAAGAGGATTTAGACATGGCGATTGCACCACAGAGGATTGAGATTGGTCTCAAGCGACACTTCACTACCGAAGATGTCCATCCCTATGACACCGTGACCTGGGAGCGTCGTGACGCTCGCATCACGAACTACCGCGACAACAGCGTGGCCTTCGAGCAGCTCGGTGTTGAAGTTCCCTCCACCTGGAGCGTGAACGCCACCAACATTCTTTCGCAGAAGTACTTCCGTGGAACTCTCGGAACTCCAGAGCGTGAAGAGTCTTTGCGCCAGGTCGCTGACCGCGTGGTCGACTCCATCACGGAGTGGGGCATCAAGGACGGCTACTTCGTAGACGCCGCTGAAGCCGAGACCTTCCGCGCCGAACTCAAGCACCTCATCATCAACCAAAAGGCTGCATTTAACTCTCCCGTGTGGTTCAACATCGGTGTCAAAGATGTCCCTCAGCAGGCCAGTGCATGCTTCATCCTCTCCGTCGATGACTCCATGGACTCCATCCTCAACTGGTACACCGAAGAAGGCGTGATCTTCAAGGGTGGATCGGGTGCCGGCGTAAACCTCTCGAGGATTCGCTCCAGCGCAGAGATCTTGAAGGGTGGCGGCACTGCTTCAGGTCCCGTCAGCTTCATGCGTGGTGCCGACGCATCTGCGGGAACCATCAAGTCAGGTGGCAAGACCCGTCGCGCCGCCAAGATGGTCATCTTGGACATCGATCACCCCGACATCCAGCACTTCATCTGGTGCAAGGCCGTCGAGGAGAAGAAGGCCCGCGTCCTGCGTGACAACGGTTTTGACATGGACCTCGATGGTTCTGACATTCACTCCATTCAGTACCAAAACGCCAATAACTCCGTTCGCGTAACCGATGAGTTCATGCAGGCCGTCGTTGACGGTGCCAGCTGGGACCTCACTGCGCGCACCGATGGTTCACCCGTCACCACCGTTGAAGCCCGTGATCTCTTCCGTGAGATTGCTCAGGCTGCTTGGGAGTGCGCCGACCCCGGCATGCAGTTCGACACCACCATCAACGACTGGCACACCTCGGCAAACACCTCGAGGATTAACGGCTCGAACCCCTGCAGTGAGTACATGCACGTCGACAACTCAGCCTGCAACCTTGCAAGCCTGAACCTCATGACCTTCTTTGACAATGACGTGTTTGACGTTGCTGGATTCAAGTCGGCCATTGAGGTTGTCTTCACCGCTCAAGAGATCCTCGTGGGCAACGCTGACTACCCAACCAAGATGATTGGTGAGAACAGCCGCAAGTTCCGTCAGCTCGGTCTGGGATACGCCAACCTCGGCGCCCTGCTCATGGCCAACGGTCTTCCCTACGACTCCGATGGTGGTCGTGCATGGGCTGGTGCCATCACCGCGCTGATGACGGGTCACGCCTACGCCGTGAGTGCGCGTACTGCTGCTCGCATGGGGCCACATCCTGGCTACTTCGAGAACGAAGAGCCCATGCTGCGCGTGCTGGCAAAGCACCAGGCAAAGGCCTCGGAGATTGACGAAGAGCTCGTACCCACCGAGATTCTCTCGGCTGCCCAAGAGTCTTGGGACGACGCCGTTGAGCTCGCGACCCAATTTGGTACCCGTAACGCTCAGGCCACCGTGCTTGCGCCTACCGGCACCATTGGCCTCTTGATGGACTGTGACACCACTGGTGTTGAGCCCGACTTGGGTCTCGTCAAGACCAAGAAGCTCGTTGGTGGTGGCACGATGTCCATCGTCAATCAGACGATTCCTCGTGCCCTGCGTGCCCTTGGCTACTCGCAAGAAGCAGTCGACGGCATCATCGCCTACATCGATGTCAACAAGACCATCATTGGAGCCCCGGGCCTCAACCCTGAGCACCTTCCGGTCTTCGCCTGCTCCATGGGCGACAACGCCATTCACTACCTTGGTCACGTCAAGATGATGGGCGCAGTGCAGCCCTTCATCTCTGGTGCGATCTCCAAGACGGTGAATATGCCCCAGGACGTCACCGTTGAAGACATTGAGCAGCTTCACCTCGATGCCTGGAAGTTGGGCATCAAGGCTGTGGCTATCTACCGCGACAACTGCAAGGTGGCTCAGCCGCTCTCGATGACCAAGAAGGATGGCGAAGAGGACGCTGAAATCGCGGCCAAGCTTGGTCTGGACGCCTCAGTCTTCGATCGCATTGCCGCCCTCGAAGCCGAGTTGGCAGCAGCCAAGGCCAAGGGTCCAGAGTCGGTGCTCGTTGGAGCAGTGCGTGAGCGCCTGCCCCGTCGTCGTCGCTCCAGCACCTTTGCCTTCCGCGTTGCGGACTGCGAGGGCTACGTAACGGTCGGAGAATACGAAGATGGCCGACCCGGTGAGGTCTTTATTAAGGTTTCCAAGCAGGGTTCCACCCTCGCTGGTGTGATGGATGCCTTCTCGATCTCGATCAGCCTCGGCCTCCAGCACGGTGTGCCACTGTCGACCTACGTGCGCAAGTACTCGAGCATGAAGTTCGAGCCTGCCGGTATCACCGATGACGCAGACCTGCGCATTGCCTCGAGCTTGGTGGACTACATCTTCCGTCGTTTGGCGCTGGACTACCTGACTGAGACCGAGCGTGCAGAGTTGGGTGTTCAGTCAAGCGCTGAGCGCAGCCAGCCCACCCTTCCTGGCGTCGAAGAGGCCGCAGCGGCCAACGTGGGGATCTCCGGCGAGCCTGCCGTGCCTACGACTCCAGCGCTTGCCGTGGCAGCACCAGTGCTCAAGGCCGCTGAGCCTCAGATGCAGCTAAGCGATGCACCCTTTTGCTACAGCTGTGGAAACGTGATGCAGCGTGCGGGCTCTTGCTACCTCTGCAGCGCCTGTGGAGCAACCAGCGGCTGTTCCTAATACGGCTAGTAGAAAAACTTAAGGAGAGGGAGTGGTCGCTAGACCGCTCCCTCTCCTTTTTGTTGAGGGCGCTAGCTCTTGGCTTCGAGGACTGCACGTCCGTCTCTTCCTGACCTAGAGAAGAGGCCGGCCTGATGAGCGCCAGCCAGGGCCTCGGCGAGGGCTGCATGTCCTCTCAGACTGATGGGTCCGTGGATTTGATACAGCGCTAGCTTCTCGACGCCAAGGCGCTGTAGCGATGCCTTGAGCGATGTCATGAGTGCTCCACGGACATGTAATTTCCAGGGCGATGGCATAAACTTTGTCGCCAGGATTGCTTTGGCCGCCCGTGCGGGGTCAGCGGCGAGGAGGCGTCCGATGATGCGCTCAGACTCGCCGGATCCGTAGATTTCGGCAGTATCAAAAAGTCCTGCCCCTGCATCAATCGAGGCATTCCATGCCTCGGTGATGGTTTCCTCAGTCAGCGCTGCGTCATAGGAACCCATGCCCCAGGTTGATGAGTCACCCCAGGCCCAGGTGCCAACTCCGAGGAGTGGGATCCTTTGGCTAGTTCCGGGCAAGATGAAGTGTTCAGGGCTCATGACGCCCAAACTATCAGCGCTTGCATTGCTTCATGGCCTCAAGGGTCCTTTGTGCGTCCCGTTTCAGCGCAGGAGCAAAAGGTCTCGGATGTCCCCAGTGAGTCAAGACTGGTGATGCTCTTGGGGATCTATTGCCCTCTTGCCACCGTAAGGATGGTGGAGCGAATGCGGTTTCTGACCTCGCTGGCGAGCTCATTGCTCGCAATGGCACTCGTCGGGAGATGCTGTCCCGAGTTCCAAACCGAAATGCCCAGCGTTAACCAGGCAATCAGCATGCTGGTGACCATGAGATAGTGCTCATCATCAACATCGAGGTCAACTTCGGACTGACTGCGAGCGAGATCGGTGATGAGGCCCCAGAGGAAGAATTGATTCCTAGATCCCGCGCTGGTGATTCGGAGTTCATGTTCTGGCGTGAGGGACAAGGCTTCTTCCGTTACCAAAAGGGGGTAGTTCAGCGCTACGCCAATACCGGGATTGTCGACGCTCCAGAAAATCTGGGTTTCCACCCAGGCCATCACCTTGTCAATGGGCTCGGGGCCAGCGGCCTCGGCTGCAGCTTCAAGCGCGGCGACATATCGTTCGTAACCCTCGACCATGGCGGCGGCCATGAGGCCATCTTTGCCACCAAAGTGGTAGTTCACCAGGGCCTTGGAGATTGATAATTCAGCGCAAATTTCATGGGGGCTAAATCTGGCTGGGCCCTGTTTGCAGAGCCGTTCAACAGCAGCCTCCAAGAGGCGTTCTCGGGTTTTGACTAGCGGCTCATGGGTAGTAGCGATGAGCCGACACTACCTGACAGGGGAACGCGGAAGAGATTGATTTCTCTTTAGTAATAAAAGTTTATAGCGAAATTACCTATTACTCACGACGTCAAGGTCTTCGTCACGCCAGAGGTCGTAGCGCTCATCGGGCAACCTGAGGCAGTGCGTGGGTTTCATCGCAGCGACGAAATCGGGGTCGTGGCTCACCACCACAATGGTTCCCGGCCAGGTGGAGAACATCCTTCCCACCGCGAGAATGGAGGCTGGGTCAAGGTTGTTGGTTGGCTCATCGAGCACCAAGAGGTTGGACTGTCCCGCTGAGAGCATGGCGAGACCTAATTTGGCTCGCTCTCCACCGGAAAGCTTGCCCGCGGGTTGCTCGGCGGCAGTGCCGGAGAGTCCAAAGGAGCCGAGCAAGGATCTGCGCTCAGATTCAGAGCGCAAGACGGAGTCATCGACATTGTCGAGGCTGCGGGCTTCAAGATCAATTTGCTCGTGTTCCTGGGCGAAGTAGCCAATGGCCACATTACGACCGATTTCAATGCTTCCCGCAGTAGCTTTCTGGGCGCCAGCAAGGCAGCGAAGTAAACTGGACTTGCCAGCGCCATTTCTTCCCACGACCGCAATGCGGTCACCACGGCGAGCGTGCAGGTTCACCTTGCTTAAGACTTCATGGTCACCATAGGCAACTTTGAGGCCCTTGATTTCCAGGGGTACTTCGCCTGAGCGCACCGGTGTGGGGAGATTAAAGCTGACCTTGCGTTCACGTTGGGTGACCTCAGTGCGATTGGCATTAATGCGCTCCACGCGTCGGTCGATGGCCTTGGCGGTCTTGGCGCGCTTTTCGGTTTGCCCACGCATGGAGTCGGCCAGAGTCTTGAGACGTTTCATTTCGCGTTCTTCGAGGTTCGCGTTTTTCTCTTGGGCAGCGATATCGAGTTCAAGGCGGGTGGTGAAGGAACTGTAGTTGCCCTTGTATTCGGTGAGCTTTCCTTCGGCGAGATGGAGCACCTTGGTAATAGAGCGATCGAGCAGGGTCAGGTCGTGACTCACGACCAGCATGGAGCCATTAAAGGACTGCAGTTCGTCCATAAGCCACTGCTTTGCGGGTCGGTCGAGGTGGTTGGTGGGCTCGTCGAGCACCATGATGTCGGGCTGCTGGAAGAGGAGACGAATGATGTCAACCCGTCGACGCTGTCCACCAGAGAGTTGGTCGATGTCATCGAGCAGAAGCTCTTGGCGCAGTCCAATACCATCAGCCAAGCGCGCCATCGTCGCTTCGGCCTCGTAGCCACCGCGCTCGCGGTACTGCTCTTCAAGGTCGGTGAAGCGAGAGATGTTCTCCTCAGAGGGGTCTGCGCCGAGCTTCTTGCGGGCCTCCCCGAGCTCGACATCGATACGGTCTAGGCCTCGGGCGGAGAGCACGTGCGAGAAGCCGCTGGGATCTATACCTAGGCCCTTGGGTGGCGGCACCTGGGGTAGGTAGCCAACATTGCCGATGGCCTTAATGGACCCGGTGTGGCGAAGTTCAGGGGCAGTCTCACCCACAATGACCGAGATGAGGGAGGACTTGCCCGTGCCGTTTCGACCAACGAGGCCGACCTTGTCTCCCGCACTGATGAGAAAGTCCGCCTCACGTACGAGGGATCGTTGGCCGATTTCGACCGTGAGGGATGAACCGCTGAGCATGAGGTGGGGGGTCCGAGAAGCTACCGGACCTCTTCACCTTAGTGGGCCAATCAGTTGGCGAAATTCCATCCTTCACCGCTCTCGTAGCGGTGGATGACGTTCTTGGCCACCAGGATCTTGTGTACTTCGTCTGGACCGTCAGCTAAACGCAGGGTTCTGGCGGTGAGATACATCCCCGCCAGAGGCGTGTCATTGGAGACTCCAGCCGCCCCCCATACCTGTATGGCCCGGTCCACAACGCGGGTGTAGGCCTCGGGGACATAGACCTTCAGGGCAGAAATATCAGTGCGAACCTGAGGATCTCCTCGGTCAATCATCTCTGCAGCGCGGATGGTGAGCAGCCTGGCGGTTTGAATATCGATATAGCTCTCGGCGATAAATCCCTGGATGAACTGCTTGTCCTTCAAGAGGCCTCCGTGAACCTCTCGCGATAGCGAGCGCTCAACCATCATGTCGAAGGCTCTCCACATCTGACCAATGGAATTCATGCAGTGAAAGACGCGGCCAGCGCCAAGGCGGTCTTGAGCAGCCTGGTGGCCGTCGCCGACCTTCCCGAGGGTGTTTTCGACAGGAACGCGAACATTGTCGTAGATGACTTCACAGTGATCAGAAGTCGGTGAGCCCCAGATGCCAATCCCGCGCACGATGTTCACGCCAGGTGTGGAGGTCGGCACGATGATTTGACTCATCTGCCCAGAGCGACCGAACTCGCCGCTGGAATCTTCGGCCCGGCACATGACAATGAAAAAGTCAGCGTTGATGCCATTGGAGGTGAACCACTTGTGGCCGTTGATGACCCAGTCATCACCATCGCGCACGGCTGTAGTTTTGATCGAGCGAGGGTCTGAACCGGCATTGTCGGGCTCAGTCATGGAGAAACCCGACTCCATGGTGCCTTCAATAGTGGGCAGGAGCCATTTACGCTTCTGCTCTTGCGTACCGTATTTCACGAGAATCTTTTGGTTCCCGGAGTTCGGAGCTACGACGCCAAAGAGCGAGGCTGCACCCATGGCATAGGCGAGGATCTCGTTCATGTAGGCGTGAGCAAGAAAGTCCAAACCCATGCCGCCATATTCGGTGGGCAGGTGAGGAGCCCAGAGGCCTTCAGCCTTGACGACTTCCTTGACGCGCTCGCGCGCAGCCCTGGCTTCAGCCTTTTGCTCGTCGGATGCGTTGGGGTTGCGTCGCAGGATGAAGAGCTGATCTTCAGCCGGAAGGACGTGGTCATTGATAACCGCAGCCGTCCGCATGCGGATGTCATTAATGCGGTCGTCGAGGGAAGGGATGGGGCTGACGTTGATCTTCATGGCTAGTTTCCTAGCAGCCACAGAGGCCTCAGGATGCATCCAGGGGATCTCAGGCCTCAGATCTGGGGCCAAGCTGCACTCTGTGGCCTGAAGGCTCACGGCTTTTCGCCCAAAGTTATGGAAATTGGCCACAGCAAGGGTGGCCTCAGGGCCTCTAGGTCCCAAGGGGATTCATAAGCCACAGGCTCCGCCCATCAGCGATGAGCAATCTGGCTTTCACAAAGGCCTCTACTTAGGCCTATCATCACAAAGTTACCCATCGGTAGGCGCTTCATAAGGGGGATTTCGTGGGGCTTGGATATGAAGAGGCAATAGCTGGCGCAACCGCACCAGGCCAGATCTTTGAGACGGTGAATGAGACGGTGGACGGCGTCGAGCTCCGCGTCTTTAAGAATGCCCCCGCGAACCTTCGTGACGTCTTTAATGGCGTGCGCAACCACGCTGGAGATTTCATCGTTTACGAAGGCGAGCGCTGGAGTTTTGAGCGCTTTGCCAAGACCATGGACGAGTTGGCTGCTGGTCTCGTAACGCGTTATGGGATCAAGCGCGGCGACAGGGTCGCGATTGCTATGCGCAACCTCCCCGAATGGGTGGTTGCCTTCGGTGCCATCTTGACCGTCGGTGGCGTCTCGGTATCTATGAACGCTTGGTGGACAGAAGACGAGATGGACTATGCCCTTGAAGACTCAGGCGCAAAGTTGGTCTTTGTTGATGCCGACCGCATTGATCGCTGCGCCAGTCCTGCTCGCCGTCTTGGCATCAAGGTCATCGGCGTAAGGATTGAGGAGCCAGTCGATGGCGTCGATCGCTTTGAAGAGGTCCTTGTCCCTGGGGCATCGCTGCCTGAAGTTGCAGTGCTTCCCGAAGATGACGCCACCATTCTCTACACCTCAGGAACCACGGGCCGCCCTAAGGGTGCGGTCTCTACACACCGTGCAATCACCCAGGCGCTCATGGCCTTCATGTGCAGCACGGTGATTAATCAACTGCGCAAGGATCCCGAAAACGCGGAGGACCAGGGCCCCGGTTATCCGCCGGCCTTCATCCTCATCGTGCCGCTCTTCCACGTCACCGGCTGTGTCCCCGTCATGCTCTCGAGCGTCACCATGGGTTTTCGCCTCGTGATGATGTACAAGTGGGAGCCCAAGGCTGCCCTAGAACTCATTGAGTCTGAGCGCGTCACGAATTTCATTGGTGTGCCAACCCAGAGTTGGGATCTCCTCGAGCATCCAGACTTTGCCAAGTACGACAGTTCTTCTTTGGCCAGCATCGGCGGGGGAGGAGCACCTGCTCCTCCGAAGTTGGTAGGCCGTGTTGAGTCGAGCTTCAAAAAGGGCCGCCCGCAAATTGGCTATGGCATGACGGAGACCAATGCCTATGGACCAGGCAACTCTGGCGACGATTACGTCTCGCACCCCACGAGCACGGGACGGGCCTTCACGCCCATCCTCGACGTGGAGATCCGCGATGAGGACCTCAATCCCTTGCCCACTGATGCTCGTGGCGAGATTTGGATGAAGGGTCCGAATTTGATTCGCGGTTACTGGAACAAAGTCGACGCCACTGCTGAGACCATCGTGGATGGTTGGCTGCGTTCAGGTGACCTTGGTCGTATCGATGGCGACGGCTTCCTCTACATCGAAGACAGGGCCAAGGACATGGTGCTACGCGCCGGTGAAAACGTCTACTGCGCTGAAGTTGAAGCTGCCATCTACGAACATCCTGCGGTCTACGAAGCCGCAGTACTGGGTATTCCCCATGAGCGCCTAGGCGAAGAAGTGGTTGCGGCGGTGGTCTTAAAGGCCGGCGAAAGCCTCAGCGTCGAAGATCTTCGCGCCCATGTTGCCAAGCATCTCGCAGGATTCAAAGTTCCTTCGCAGGTGATCTTCGCGGCCGAGCGATTGCCCAGGAATCCTTCGGGAAAGATCTTGAAGCGCGAACTGCGCGACACCCTCTTCGCTAAGTAGCTGACTGCGTTAAAAAGCTGCTGGGATCGGCGAGGAAACGCTCGCGACATCCCAGGCCGCAAAAGTAGTAGCGCTGCATTTCGTAATCGGCGTAGCCAGCCGCGCTTTCAGGCTTCACCCTCATGGAGCAGACGGGGTCCGTCTCCTCAGTTTCATCCAGCTGAGTCTTTCTTCCTATAGATAGGCCAAGATGCTGCGTGCCTGGCATAGTTTCATCCATGCCCTTGGGCTCCGCGGCCCCTAGAAAACGCTGCGGATCGCCAGCAAAGCGTTCAGCGCAACGGGGGGCACAGAAGAAATACTCCTCGCCATCGTTGCGCTCCGTTGCTGCGGCGTGGGCGCGCTCTACCTGCATGCCGCAAACCGGGTCAATGGCGAAGCGCGAATCTTCGAGGCGTGAAGGCGACTTAGCAAGCCTCCACGCGATAAAGACCGCAATCACGGAAATGATGTTCAAGTAGCTGGTGAGGTTCCACGATGGACCGCTCACCATTTGGGCCATCGTGCGGTGTGTCGGGATAAGGCCAAGGGCAGAGAAGATCAGCTGCACGGCCATGCCGGCCAAGCTCATAACCAGCCAGAAGATCCCTAGAAGCCTCAACATGGTGGGACGGCCGTACATCTTGGCGTAGATCATGAGGAGAGGGAAGGTGATGAGGTCAGCGAAGATAAAGCTGATCACACCCGCAAAGGAGATTCCTCCAGCCCAGAGTGCTGCAGCCAGCGGGATGTTGCCCACTGAGCAAACAAAGGCAAGGATGGCAATCAAGGGGCCTACGACGGCATTCCACATATCGCTCCAGAGGCCATGGCCGGAGAGAAAAATGTGGCCCCAAAGCGAGATGGGCACCCAGGCGGCGAGCATGCCGGCCACGAGGTAACCAATAAGCATTTCCTTGCGCAACATAGTGAGGTCGGCAATGGCATAGCCACTCGCATCTGCCCAGGAACGCTTCGAGCGCCAATTTCCTCCGTCCTCAGCTGCTCCATGATCCTGAGTGCCTGCATCGCCAAGAACTTCTGGGCGCTTGGGGGAACGCAGGCTATGGGCACCGAGGAGCACGAGGAGGCCAATCATGATGAAGCCGCCCACAAACTCACCGACAGCAAACTGCCATCCCATTAAGACAATGAGCACCACACCGAGTTCGATGACCAGGTTGGTTGAGGCAAACATGAAGACCATGGCGGTCAAGAAATCCGCGCCCTTGATCCACAGTGCTCTTGCCATAGCCGATGCGGCATAGGAACAAGATGAGGAAACCATGCCAAGCCCGGTGGCGCGCACAATGGATGGGATCCTATGGTCGCCCATGTGCCTGCGCATGCTGTCACGTTTTGAAAAGGCCTGAATGGCTCCGGAGAGCAAGAAGCCCAGTGCCAGCGCCCAAAGGGTGTCCCAGAACATGAAGGAGGCTTCCTTCATCATGTGCCCCAAGCCCGCGGCTAGTGAAGATGCCGAAATACTTGCGAGGCTGATCATCATCGTGTCTGGGGAAATCCGAGATCTATAGATGAGCTGCCGGGATCTGGCCAGCGTGAAGTAGTCACCTTCCAGCGTGTGTAGAAGTCGATACCGGAAGGACCGTAGATATGGCTGTCACCAAAGAGTGAGTCCTTCCAGCCACCGAAGCTGAAACTCGCAACAGGGACAGGGACGGGAACATTGACGCCCACCATGCCCACCTCGACACTGCGTTCGAAGCGGCGTGCCGCTCCACCGTCACGGGTGAAGATGGCCACACCATTGCCGTAGGGGTTGGCGTTCACGATGGCTACTGCTTCATCAAAAGTCTTGGCACGCACGACGCAGAGGACGGGTCCAAAGATCTCATCGCGGTAGACCTGCATAGAAGCGTCCACGTGGTCAATCAGGCTTGGTCCGAGGAAGAAGCCTGAAGCGCTACCTTCTTGGAGAAGGTGCTTGCGGCCGTCGACGACCACGCTGGCTCCCTCGCTGGCGGCAATGTCTATATAGCCAGCGACTCGGTCGCGGTGCTCTTGGGTGACCAGCGGACCCATCTCTGAGTTGGGGTCTAGTGATGGTCCAATACGCAGTGCAGCCATGCGTGAAGCAATGGCTGAAACCAGAGCGTCGGCAATGTCTCCAAGGGCCACGACCACCGACACGGCCATGCAACGCTCGCCGGCTGAGCCATAGGCAGCGGAGATGGCTGCGTCAGCAGCGCCATCAATTTCGGCATCGGGGAGCACGACCATGTGATTCTTGGCGCCACCGAGCGCCTGGACACGCTTGCCGCTTGCTGTTCCGCGCTGGAAAATAGAGCGTGCTACGGGAGTGGAGCCCACGAAGCTGATGGCATTGATGCGAGGATCTTCAAGGAGGCTGCCGACAATTTCTGCTCCGCCGTGGAGCACATTGAAAGCTCCTGGCGGAAGCCCGGCCTCGGCGCCGAGATTTGCAAGTAGTAGCGATGCTGAAGGATCTTTCTCACTGGGCTTGAGTAAGAAGGCATTACCGCAGGCAAGCGCATTGGCTGCCATCCAGAGGGGAACCATGGCGGGAAAATTGAAGGGCGTAATGCCAGCAACTATCCCAACGGGGTAGCGCTCGGCACGCACGTCAATGCCGGTGGAGACCTCTCCGGCATGGCTGCCCTTGAGCAGCGTCATCAGGCCGGTAGCAAATTCGATATTCTCGAGGCCCCTAGCGACCTCTCCTGCGGCGTCGGCCAGGGTCTTGCCATGCTCAATGGCTACGGCTTCGGCGAGGGTGTCGGCGTTGTCTGCCACTAGTTGGCGAAAGCTAAAGAGCACCTCGGCCCGCTTTGACAGCGAGGTGGCTGACCAGGCTTTTGCTCCCCGCAGGGAACTCTCCAGAGCCCGGTCGAGCATGGCTGGCGTGGCCAGTCCTACCGTGCGCTCTATGGCGCCAGTGGAGGGGTTGTAGACCGGAGACCTCGTGTCTTCGGGGCCATCAATGCTTGCGTTGTCTATGAAGTGGCCGACATGGTCCATGGATATCACCTCTTGCACCGAGCCTAGGGCGCTGGAGACCTAGGTCGCCGGTTACGATGGCCGCTGGCCGAAGGGGGACCCATGGACGCAGCAACTAGAAGTGAACTTGAGGAATTGAAGTATGCCTACTTCAGGCACCTCGACTTGAAGGAATTCGAAGCCTTGGGCGCCCTGCTCACCGAAGACGCCGAGGCTGCCTATGACGATGGCAATCTTTCCTTCTCGGGTCGTGATGCCATTATTGAGTTCTTGTCGGGGGCCATGGGCAACGCCGGCTTGATTTCCATGCACAACGGCCATCATCCTGAGCTCAAGCTCGAAAGTCCTGATGTCGCCATCGGCACCTGGTATCTCGAAGACCGAGTCATTATTCCTGAGGCCGATCTTGAGATCTCGGGTACGGCCATCTACACCGACCGCTACCTGCGTACTGCTGACGGTTGGAAGATCTCACACACGGGCTACGCCAGGATCTTCGAAGAGCAGCGCCATCACCTGAATCACCAGCAGATTTCTTTCAAGAGCCGTTTCTAAGTTCTTCCATGGCGCTCTTTGATGAAGCAATCTTGACCTGGCGTCTTCGCGAGGGCAGGGTCGCGGGACTCATCGACGAGCGCTTTGAGATCATGGAGGGCCGACCAAACGGCGGCTACCTCCTGGCGCTCTGCGCCGCAGCCGGACGAAGCGAGCTCAGTGCGCAAGGGGCCTTGACGCTTGAACCCGTGGCTTCAACGGCAATCTTCATTGCTCCTGCGGGGACAGGCCCTTGCGAATTTGCCGTTGAGGTCTTGCGTATCGGTAAGAGCGCAGCTCATGTTCAAGTGACCTTGCTACGCGATGAACAGGCCTGTGTGGTGGCCACCTTGGTGTATGGCCAACTCGACTCCTCCGCGCTTCGCCATGTCCACGTCGATCCCATCGAGATGCCTTCCCCTGAGGATTGCATTGCTATGGGCGGCCGAGACAGCTCACCTCGACTCATGGAGACCATGGAGATGCTCGCTGATCCCGCCACGATGGCCTGGGCGATGGGTTCTGTCGATGGCTGCAGCGAGCAACGCGCCTGGCTGGGATTTCATGACGGCAGAAATCACGATGCCATGTCGCTGCTGCTTGCCCTTGATGCCTTGCCCCCAGCCACCTTTGGCCTTGGCTCATTGGGTTGGGTGCCCACGCTTTCGATGACGGCCTATGTTTTGGCGCAGCCAGCAGCAGGGCGAATCCGAGTACGCCAACGTGCTGTCCTCGTGAGTGAAGACGCTGTTGATGAGATCTGTGACGTCGTGGACTCTCGTGGCCAAGTCGTTGCACAGGCGAGTCAACTCGCCAGACTCCGCTTCGCTTAAGCCCTCGCGCTGAGGCTCAGTCAGAAGCTGGCTTAGGGACGTTCCTCAGGGCTCTGGGTAAAGGCAGGGTCCGCAATGGTGGTGGGCGCTAGGACAGCTTCAATCTGCTTCACGAAGTCGTCATCGAGTTTGAGGTCCACGGCCTTTACGTTCTCCCTGACCTGCTTGGGCCGCGTGGCACCAATGATGGCCGAAGCCACATTGGGATTACGCAGTACCCAGGCCAAGGCAACTTCGGCAGGACTGTGACCAGCTTCACGGCAGAGCTTGGCGTATTCGGCCACAGGCACCAGCACGTTGTCGTTCATGAAGGCGGAAATGTAGTCAGAGTCTCCCGAGGTGGCACGTGAGCCCTTGGGTGGCTCAGCACCAGGCAGGTACTTGCCCGTCAACACGCCTTGGGCCAGGGGAGACCAGACAATCTGGCTCATGCCATGGCGCTGACTGGTGGGAACGACCTCACCTTCGATGACGCGCCAGATCAGCGAGTACTGAGGCTGGTTGGAGACGATGCGATCAAAACCCATCTCCTTGGCGATGGCCACAGCGGCATCAATTTGTCCGGCTGTCCATTCAGAAACGCCGATGTAGTGGACCTTGCCCTGACGAACGAGGTCATCAAAGGCACGCAGGGTCTCTTCAAGCGGTGTGTGGTGATCAAAGCGGTGCGCTTGGAGTAGGTCAACGTGGTCGGTCTTGAGGCGCTTGAGCGATGCATCGCAGGATTCCATGATGTGCTTGCGCGAGAGTCCACGGTTATTGGGATTAGGGCCAGTGGGCCAGAAGACCTTGGTGAAGATCTCAATGGAGTCGCGGCGTAGCCCTTTGAGTGCACGGCCAAGCACAGACTCGGCTGCGCCCTGGGCGTAGACGTCGGCGGTGTCGAAGGTCGTGATGCCACAGTCGAGGGCCTCGGCCACGCAGGCCTTGGCGGCCTTCTCTTCGACCTGGCTCCCGTGGGTGATCCAGTTCCCATAGGAGATCGAAGAAACCATCATTCCGGTATTTCCAAGGTGTCGGTAGTCCATAGTAGGGGAGCCTATCCTCAAGTCATGGCTGAGCACCGTGGACTGGAGCCAGACGGTTCCTTAAGGGTTTCGCGTTCTCTGCGTATTCCGGCCTCTGAGATCAGCGTCAGCACCTCGACCCCCGGAGGGCCAGGCGGCCAGCATGCCAACCGAACCGAAAGCAAGGTGACGGTGAGTTTTGACGTGGAGGCTTCCGAGGCCCTTGGACCACGCCAGCGGGCGAGGATCTTGGCAGCCCTGGGTCCTCAGCTTCGCGTCACGGCCTCAGAATCTCGCTCGCAGGCAACGAATAAAGCCGAGGCCTTTGATCGTTTGGCGGGCAAGCTGGCCATGGCGATCGTGCCTCCTGCGGTGAGGAGGAAGACACGACCGCCGATTTCAGCATCGAGAAAAAGGCTCAAGGCCAAACGCGAGCAAGCAGAGCGCAAACAGCAGCGCCGACGCCCTGGCTCAGACGACTAAAGGCCGAGATGAGCCGAGCAGGCCGGCCAGGGCGACCAGCCACGCTGACTTTGCAGCGTGGCTGCAGCGCGATCTTGCACCTCAGGCGCGGCCGATGAGGGAAGGCCGCTGAGGCCGAGGCCTCTCCAAGTACTCAGATCGAATTGATAGGCGCCGTAGTAACCGTTGCCGGTGTTGTCGGCGTAGTTCCCACTTGATTCGCACTGGCGCAGCTCGGCCATGGCCCTAGCGAGGCTTTGTGGCGCAGGCCTCAAAGGCGCGACATTCGCGCTCGCCATGGCTGCTTTGACCAATTGGTCGTTACGCAGTTGGGCTGCATGGACCGCCTGGCTGTAGCGCGCAAGGTGTTGCGCCGGGCTGAGTCGCGAGGACTTTCGGCCTGCAATCTTGGCAAGGGGAGCCGTGGCGGGCAGACTTTTGGCCAGGGTTGAGCCGGCGATGAGAAAGCCCGCGTTTTGGCTGCTTGGGTTGGGGCTAGAAGCTCCAGCACTGAATTGGGAAATCCCTGAACCCAGCAGAATGCTGGCAAGAATCGTCAAAGGTAAAGCTTTAGGGGTACGCACCGGTAACTCCTCAGTTGGTGTGGTCATGGCAACCAGGCATCTGCCCGGCTGTTCTGGCTTTCCTGGGAGTTCCGTCAGTGTTCATGCTGCTCGCAGGTCGATGCCGGGAAGGGCGGACGACCCATGGACTTGAGTCCATACGAGGTGAAGACGGGTTGGCTCCCCTGAGGGATGTGGCGGTGTTGCTCCTTTGCGGGGCGTGAGGGTCTCGCAGCGTCTAGCGCCGGGACCGGGGAACTACAACCATGTTAGTCGAGCCCCGTGGAGGCCCTAGCAGGGCCGTTTAAGCCCCAAAAAGAACGGAAAAATGGGTCATGGCCTCTTCGACGGCCTTTTGGGCGCCGGCATCGAGATTCTCGGCAACGCCCCTCACAGCGGTTAATGAGGCATAGCCAGAGGCCACGATTGCACCGTCATCGTCGGCTGCTTCATCAGAGGTGTCACCCAAACTGGGGACTGCACTGCCGAGGCGCAGGGAAATCGAGCCCCTGCCCTCGCTGGGGCTGGGGTGGCCGGGCAGCCCAGCATCTTTGATGATTCCGGCCGTGGAGATGCGCCCACTGCGGATGCCCTTGAGCTCTGCTGGGCTGACTGCGGGAACATTGAGGTTCCAGGTACTGAGCCCAGGAGCGCCCAAGAGCGCGGGAAGCAGGGCCACGGCCGCATCAGCTGCGGTGGCAAAGGGATAGCCATTGGTGGCCTGAAGGGAGACGGCCAGGCCGCTGAGGCCTAATTGGGCTGCGGTGAGTACGGCACCCACGGTTCCTGAGTGCAGGACAGAGCGGCCAACGTTGACGCCAAGGTTGATGCCCGAGAGCACGAGCTCGGGAGGGGGCCCAAAGCCGCCTCTGACAGCCGTGATGACGCAGAGGGCTGGGGCTGCGGCGAGGCCATAAGCCTCAACCATGGGGGCTCCGGCAATCTCGTGGCGTTCATAGGCCAGTTCTTCCATGGAATAGACGTCGCCAACGGCGGCTGAGGCTCCGGACATGTTCTCCAAGGGAGCAACCACGAAGACCTCGTGGCCGGCTTCTTGCGCCCATTTTCCCACGGCAATTGCCAGGGCTTCAATACCGGGGGCCCGTACTCCGTCGTCGTTGGTGATCAAAATGCGCACCTTCCCAGCCTATCGGTGGGAGAGTGGAAGGCAAGGAGGGGACATGGCAACCCAGGCATCACAGGCAAGTGGAAAGACCTGGCGGATCGATCACGGTCCCTACTCCGCCGTCATTGCTGAAGTTGGCGCCACCCTCTGGGCTCTTGCCTACGACGATGAGCCCCTGATCTCGGGTCCTGGGCCCGATGAGTGGCCTGACGAAGCCGCTGGCCAAGTCCTCGCCCCTTGGGCCGGTCGCCTCGGAGATGGCATCTATCGCTTTGAAGCTTCTGTCGGGACGGCCGCGCTCAATGAAGCCGAACGCAACAATGCCATTCACGGCCTGGTGCGTTGGGTGCCGTGGACACTGGAAGCTCATGCGCTCAATCGCGTAACGCTCGCTTGTCAGATCAGGCCTACGCCGGCTTACCCCTTCTCCTTATTGTTGAACGTCGAATACCGGCTTGGTCGCGATGGTTTGGTGGTCACCACCTTTGCCACGAACACCGGAAGCGTTTCGGCTCCACTCTCCTTGGGCTTTCATCCCTATCTGACGGCTGGAACAGCTTCGATTGACCTTGCGCATATTCGTATTGCTGCGGGACAGAAGCTCAACCTTGACGAAAGGCTCTTGCCTACGGGAGACCGTCGACCCGTGGCCGGAACCGAGTTCGACTTTCGCACAACCCGAGCCTTGGGTCCCAGCCAACTCGACCTTGCCTACACCGAACTCGAGCGTGACGCCCTTGGTCACGCCTCGGCAGCCGTGATTAATCCCGACACGGGTGAAGGCACGGAGATTTGGGTCGATGGATCCTTTCGCTACCTCGTCGCCTACACCCCCATCCATAGAAGAAATGGCTTGGCTATAGAGCCCATGACTTCGCCTCCTGATGCCCTGCGTTCGGGTAAGGACCTCATTGTCCTTGATGCTCATCAGCAGTTTGAGGCCGTCTTCGGAATTCGCCGCTTACGTCATGGCTAAGGCTCATTGGACAGGCAAGGTGGTGCTCATCACGGGCTCCTCTTCGGGTATCGGCGCTTCTTGTGCACGACAACTCGTTGAAGCTGGCGCAACGGTGGTGATTAATTCCGTGCATTCAGTCACCGAGGGGGAAGCACTGGCGAAGGAACTTGGTCGCGCCAGTTACTGCCAAGCCGATGTCTCCGATGAAGATCAAGCCAAGGCTCTCGTAGAGCACTGCATCGCGACCCATGGCCGCTTGGATGCCCTCGTGAATAACGCCGGCACCACCGAGGTGATCCCTCATCACGATCTTGATGCGCTTTCTCCCGAACTCTTCCGTCGCCTCTTTGATACCAATGTGGTCGGCACCTGGAATGTGACCCATGCCGCCATCGACGAACTGCGTAAGCAGGATGGATCCATTGTGAACATGGGTTCCATCGCGGGCATCAGGCCCACGGGCAGTTCCATTCCCTACGCCGTTTCTAAAGCAGCCCTGCATCACCTCACCGTTTTGTTGGCCAAGGTTGCCGGACCTCAGGTGCGCGTCAATGCCGTGGCGCCAGGGCTCATTGAGACGCCTTGGACGCAGTCTTGGGCGACCCTGCATGAACTGGTGTCCGCTGCTGCTCCGCTGAAGCGCACGGGCCAGCCCGAAGATGTCGCGAGCGTAGTGATTGATCTGCTTGAAGCTGAATATGTCACCGGCCAGGTCGTCGTAGTTGACGGCGGCCTGACCCTCGTGAACTAGCGCGCGCCCAAGGCTGCACGAAGCTCAGATCCGTGTATGGATCTCATCAAGTGGTCCGAGGCTCCAGCGCAATCCTGTAGCCATGAGCCACGCGGCAGGGCGAACATACAGTGCCTCAGCCACGGGGAGGCGAGGAATGCCAACCATGTTCCTCGCCCAGGGATCAAGCAGATCCAAAGCAGCTGCGACGATGAGGCCATAGGCCGCACGTTCGGGAATTGCCTGCGATGCACCACGCAGTAGAAAGCGACGAATTTCTCGCGAAGCTTTGGTCTGGGCGAGCTCAGGCCTAAAGCCCTCCAGTCTCGCCTCGAGTCCGGAGAAACTCTCGGGAATGTCTTTAGCGCCGAGTCCGCGCGCAACGGGAGCGAGCTCACGGGCATAGGAGTCAAGTTCGTCGTGACTGAGCCTTTGTGGACCGTAACGCTGGTAGGCCCTGGCGAAACATAGGGCTTCGGCGGTATGCACCCAAGCGAGCAGTTCGGGATCTGAGGCGCTGTAGGGGCGACCATCCTCAGTGCTACCGACAATGTTTTTGTGAACAGCGCGCACGATGGTTATGGACTCTTGTGCGTCAAGCTTTGCGCCAAAGGTGGTGGTGGTGAGGAAGATCCCGGTGCGCTGGAGACGCCCGAGAGGATCGCTGAGAAAGTCAGAGTGATCCACGACGCCTTGGACGACGAGAGGGTGAAGGGACTGTAAGAAGAGCGCAGCCACACCTCCAATGAGCATGGCTGCTAGGTCGGCGTGGATACGTCTCGCCACCGCATCAAGGTCCATGGCCGCTACTGCAGGATCCGTGACGGGAACCATGGGAGGCCCTTCAACACCCAAGGCGCGACGCACGGACCAGATGCCAAATTGCTGCACAGGCTTGGAGAGCAGGTCCAAGGTGGAACTGGCGGCGGCTAGGCCCTCGGAGGGCAGCTTGCGAAGACGGCCTATGGCGGCGAAGGGATCCACGACCTTGACCCTATGGCCGAGAGCACTTTTCCTAGTCGGCGTGCAGTGAAGCTTCGAGGTAATGCTCGGGGTCCTCTGGTGCGTCAGCAGCTCCGGTGATGGTGGCTTCGTGGATCACGCCGGGGAAGATGGCCGGCACGACGTAGCGAGGGCTCACCGCGAGGCCGGCGTCATGGCCAAGGCGAAACTGCGTACCCCCGTGCTGGAAGGCAACGGGCATGGGGCCTTGGGTGGGCTCGGCGGCAAGCACTGAGCCATCGATGGTGAGGTAAAAAGCTCCCTGGTCGTCTTCGCCCGGCGTCCAGTGCATGCCGAGGAGATGCCGGCCTGGACTTACTGCCTTATGAGAACGCAATTCCGTGGGCTCAGAGGCTCGTTGCAGGCTTGCCGCGAGGTGTCCATCTTCGAAGTAGAGGGCGTAACCACCATTGAGGTCACCGAGGGCAGCGAGCACTCCTTGGCCCTCGGATGATGACCACTCAGCGTCGACCACCACGGAGAAGCCTCCAAAGGGAAAGGGCAGCGATTCATCGTTGACCGGCCCACCTTCGGGGCGAACCGTCAATGAGCGCCCTGGAGGCCAGGCGGCGAAGATGATCTTCACTAAGCGCTTGGCAATGCCGTCATCGAGAGGCAAGACATTGTTGCGCTGCGCTTCGCTAAACCACAGCGCTTCGAGCTCAGACACGCGTTCGGGTTCTTCACTCGCGAGATTCTTGGTCTCGGCGAAGTCCTCGGAGATCTTGTAGAGCTCCCATTCGTCTTGTGCGAAGTCGCGAGAACCCAGGAGCTCACGCTCATCAAAGAGGGTGTCGGAAACATGATTGGTGGTCATTTTGTAGCCACGGTGATAAATCGATCGACTGCCAAACATCTCGAAATACTGCGTCTCGTGAAGGCTTGGCGCATCAGCCTTCGCGAAGACCTCTCTCAGACTTTTGCCGTCCACCTCTTGCTGAGTCACTCCATCGACCACCTCAGGCTGGGCTATTCCCGCAAGGTCTAAGAGCGTGGGGGCGAGGTCAACAACGTGGGTGAACTGCTCGCGAATCTTGCCGGGGTCAGTGATGCCCTGTGGCCAGTGCACAACAAGGGGAGTGCGCGTACCACCCAGCCAGGAGTAGCGCTTCCAGAGTTTGAAGGGCGTGTTACCCGCCCAGGCCCAACCCCAGGCGTAGTGGTTATAGGTGCTTGGTCCGCCCCAGTCATCATATGAAGCGAGGTTGTGCTCGACGCTTTCGGTGAGCATGTTGGTGAAGCGATGTTCGTTACTTGAACCCTGCAGGCCGCCTTCTGCACTCGCTCCATTGTCAGAGAAGAGCATGATGATGGTGTTGTCGAGTTGGCCAATGCGCTCAAGTGCCTCTACGACCTTGCCCACTTGCGCATCGGTATGGGTGAGAAATCCCGCAAAGACTTCTTGCTGGCGAGCCATCATTTTGCGCTCGTCGGCGGTGAGATCACTCCAGGCCTGCACCCAAGGTGGCCTTTCGCTCAGTTGCGTGCCTTCAGGCACGACACCAAGTTCGAGCTGTCGAGCAAAGGCATCTTCGCGCCATGCTTCCCAGCCGGCGTCGAAGGCTCCCTTGTAGGGCTCCACCCATTCGGAGGCAACGTGATGAGGAGCGTGCATGGCGCCCATGGCCAAGTACATGAAGAAGGGCTTCTTGGGTGCAGCTTGCTGTTGGCTATAGATCTGGCGGATGGCTTGGTCAGCCAAGTCTTCAGAGAGGTGATATCCCTCTTCGTAGGTGGCGGGAGGATCGATGTAGTGATTGTCGCGAACCAGGTTCGGAGCCCAGTGATTGGTGTCACCTTGCAAAAAGCCGTAGTAGTGCTCAAAGCCCATACCCAAGGGCCAAGAGCTAAAGGGCCCAGCCTCGGAGCGCTCAAAGCGAGGGGTGAGATGCCATTTGCCAACGGCCATGGTGGAGTAGCCCTCATCACGAAGGAGGCGAGGGAGGGGAGTAGCGGACTTTGGAATACGGGCGTGGTATCCGGGGTAGCGAAAACTGAGGTCAGCCACGAGACCCATTCCTACGGCATGGTGGTTTCTTCCCGTCATAAAGGCCGCACGCGTTGGTGAGCAGAGTGAAGTCACATGGAAGCGATTAAAACGCAGTCCGCCCGCGCCGAGTCGATCGAAGGTGGGGGTGGAAATGTTGCCGCCGAAACCACCGAGGTGAGCAAAGCCGGTGTCGTCGAGAACAATGGCGACAATATTGGGCGAACCCTTGGCTGGCTTCTTGAAGGCGAAGGGGATTTCTTCAGCCGAAGTAAGTAACTCGCTATCGATGTGTTGGTTCACGCTTTTGCCCCCGAATAGTGATGTCGCCATGGTAGGACGCTTCGCTAGGCAGGGTGAAAGGCAGTCGGGCTAGGCCTGCAGGTAGCCTCAGATGATGGTGATAGCGAAGGACGGAGCCCAAGGTCCTGCTCGTAGCAGAAAAGGACTCATTGTTCTAGCCATCCTCTCGATCTTTGTTATTGCTGGGCTTGTTGTTTGGGCAAGCAGGTCGAGTAGCTCTTCCAAGAGCAATCTCGGCCCTCAAGCAAAGGTTTTGGCTGCAGTCACGCAGGAGGCTGCCTTCTCCTATTCCCTGAGAGCAGCGGTGACTGCCGAGGATGAGGCGCGCACCTTGGCAATTACCGATATGGCTCAGGCTCTCGACCTATCCATCATCGTTCCCGGAACTCCTGGAGCACTTCCAACATCAGCAGTCACGACGGGAACGGCATCGCCCGAGTTGACCCGCGCTCGCGTGTCCTGGGCCAAAGACCATGTCGATGAAGTCGCGATGCATGATGAGCTCTATCTCTTGCCGTCTTCTCGGAACGCAGCCTTGAGTTATCTCGGCTTTCCGACAGCAGCTCGCCTTGCCAAGCGTTGGTCTTCGATCGCAACGTCCCTGCAGGCAGCAGCAGGTTCGGTAAACACCGCTTCCTATGAGAATCTGCTCAACAGCATTGGCCTTGGTCCAGCGGCGTCACCAAAGGTGAAGCACTTCAAGAAAGTTCACTGGGAAGGAAGAACACTGCTTTCCTTTTCGACACAGATTCGCTCGTCATCCATGACCTGTGGAATGGGGGAGGCCCATTGGTTGGCAACTACCTATGTCGACCCCAAGAGCTTCTTGCCGGTTGTGGCTGTATTGCAGGGTGATGGACCGTTTAATCCACCGAACAATCCTTCGACAGCTGGAGTATTGCGCGCCACCAGCACCATCAGGTTCAGTAAATGGGGCAAGGCGCCAGAAGCTCTGCAGCCGGTTAAGCCTCTGGCGATTGATCTTGAGGTGCAGCGCAGTATGAAGCGCGGCATGCAATCAGCCGCCTACGCAGCGATTGCTCCCTGACCGAGAAGCATTGGTGCGCCCCTCGGGATTCGAACCCGAAACCTGCGGAGTGCTTCCGGGCGTCCATCCTCGCCAACCAGTCCTTTGAAACTAGGGCTTAGCGTCCACGGGAGTCCTGCGCCGATCGTGGAGATCTACGGGTTCTTCCAGTCGCTCTGCCAGTCAGGAGCCGTAACCTGATTGACAGAGATTTCAGAGGCCAGCTTCGTCAGTCCAGGATTTCTCCGAAATTGACGCGTAAGCACGATTTGCCTTGGACACGGCTAAGTGATCGGTATGGCCCGGAGCATCCTGCTTGGGATGCATTGGCGGTAAGCCGCTGGCAATCGTGGAATTCCTGGTAATCACGAGCTAGAGCGACGACCTGTCCTGGAGCCGAAGGTTGAATGATTGGTGCGTGATCGGCCAACATTCGTCTGGACGTGCATAGGCGGTCCTAGTCCCACAATCATCGGAAATTATCGAGTCCGAGCACTGCAAACGCTGCCATAACGCTGCCATAACGCTGCCATAACGTTGCGTTAGTTAATCAAACGCTGGCGCCTCATGGGAGTAGATAGCTTCATCTATTTCTGTAATTAGTGAACCAGATCTGTCTAAATTAAGCGGAGCCGTCCTTGACTCTTTGCCACCCTGTCATTACCCACATGCTAAAATCGAATTAGTGGTAGCAGCTCCAAATTGACTCCAGAATTGGATCCGGGGTAGATGAAGACTCAGCGAGCTCGTTGGATGACAGCTGGGGTCATCTCCTTTGCGTATGCAGCGCTCCTGCTTTTGACCTCCAAACTTGCACACTGGAGGGGGCTTGGCGTCGGAGGCGATGAACCCTCGTACCTTCAGGCGGCTGCATCTCTCGGCAGATTCCACACAATCGACAACAACGCCACTTTCCCCTGGCTCCTTAGTAGTTACCCTTTTGGTCATTTCTCCAAATCGGCCTACGGTCATATGCTCTACTCATTCCAAGGCATGCGGGTTCCCGTGCACCCCCTCGGTTTGCCGGCTGTGCTGGCCATCCCCGTAGCGATTGGCGGCCTCCAAGGTGGGCAATTGGCCCTTGCGTTGCTAACTTCGCTCGGCACCCTCTGGATGGTGAGGCTAATCGCTGATGTGGCACAACTTCGTGGCCTGGCCCGATGGGCTCCTGTGGGATTGTTTCTCGCTCCTGCGTACATGCTGTCCTCAATCCAGGTTTACCCAGATCTTTTGAGCGGTCTCTCGGTTGGCATAGTCCTACTGCATCTAGCCAAGTTTGAACTAGGTCACAACGTGAGCAAGTCGGGATTCTCTGCAGTGGGAATACTTCTTGGCTTCCTGCCGTGGCTCCATGTGCAGAATCTAATTTTCGCTCTCATTTTGTTGGTTGCCATCGGTGTGGCCGCACATCAGGCTCACTTAGACCTATCGGACGTTCGTCGTCTCATGCTTCCAGCCTTACTTGGGTGGATAGCCTTCGTGATCTACAACCTGGCGATCTTCGGAAACCCGCTTGGCTTTCCTGATTCTCGTTTCGATCTAAACCTCCGTGGCTTTACGCGTATTTTGGCGCTATTTGTTGATCGACAGCAGGGCCTTCTGGTTCAGATTCCAGTCATCATTCTAGGCATCTCACTGTTGGTCGCTTGGCGCCGCAGAATCCCATTAGTCGGGTTCTCTGTCTTGGCAATTACCATCCTGGCGACTTGCATCGGAGGTGCCTTCTCCAACTCGTTTGGCGGAGCAAGCTTGGTTGGTCGGTTCAATTGGGTGTTGATGCCGAGTTGGTTGGCATTAAGTTCCTTAACTATCGCCATTCTCTGGCAGTCGCACCGAAGTTTTGCGGCCGGGATCTCGGCCATTGTTGCTGCGGTCTATCTCGGACAATCTGCACCTATTGCATTGGGGCACCACTTGTACTCCACCTTAGGAATTAAGGGGGTGCCGGCTGGCGGGTGGTGGGGTGTGCTCGATGGATATCTACCGAGCTTCCAAGACTTAGACGGTGCATGGGGAAGTTCCTACCTGCCATGGGCGGTCAGCGCCTTACTGGCCCTCCTTGCATGCTGGGTGTTGCTAACGGTGCGTCTGCTGAATGACGTTTCTTTTTTCAATTTCAAGTCGAGCGAAATTGCCATCGGACTTCTCACGGTGCTTTCGCTGGTGGTGGTGTTGGCCATAGGTCCAGGACGCATGCCGAAGATGACATTTCTGGCGCGTGATCTGTCTACAGGTGCGGCAACAGTAATTGGCTCAGACGTAGGAGTCTCTGGCTCGCGAGATGGGGGCGCAACTATCTTGAACGGTCCAGGTTGGGCGAACTTCCCTTCGGGAGATTATCGAATCTCAGTTATTTACAGCCTTGACGCAAGGTACAAGCGTGCTGCCAAGTTGGATGTCTACTTGCTTGCTCTGAACTCGAGTTCAAATCGCCAAGCTGGATGCGTGGCCGGCACGTCTTACTTGGCGAACGGGCGATCTATGACCGCCAGCCAGATCATTCCGCTGCGCCCATCTCAGCAAGTTTTCGCAAGGCTCAATTGGCAAGGTCCTGGAAATCTGAGGGTACGTAGATTGACTATCGAACAAGTGGATTGGCGGCATAATTCCTCCTCGAGCCGAAGCCCTGGCCCCTGCTTTCAAAAGGTGGGCCCGGAAATGGCAGAGAAATGATTGAGGCCAAATATGTCGAGGCTCCAAGAATTTTGTACATCACATCATGTTGGAGATGTTCATCAAAGCCTTACCATCAGTAGAGTCAACCCTGGATGTGATAGAGGTTTCGCGAAGTATTCCAGTGCCTGCTAGAAATTCATCTTTGGCTAGAAGGTAGAATTAAGAAATGACACGGTTGGCTGAATTTAACGCTACCGATTTCGGTGCAATTGGAGACGGAGCGGCTGATGATACTGCAAGCATCCAGAGCTGCATTGATGCAGCAGCGGCGTCGAAGCTTCCTTCCGGGGCCCAAGGTGGCGTTGTGCTTCTTCCAGCGGGGACGTTTCTCCTAAGTGGATCGTTGACGGTTCCTTTCGGGGTGTCACTGCAGGGGGTCGGATGGAATTCGACGAGCAACTTGTTGACGTCCAAAGCCTGGGGCTCATGGCTGTGGGTTCCCAAAGAGGCTTCATGGAGTCCGGTGGTGTTTCCGTTGGTCGCTGGATCCGTGAGCGCAAACGGGGGAGCAATTCGGCAAGTGGGTTTTGCGGTGTTTGATCAAGAAGATACGAGCACGCCCACAGCTGCAGCGCAGGGCTCAGCACCGATGATCCTGGTGAATGCAACGAATGTGCTTATTGAGGACATCATGCTGCTCAATCCGTTCAATGGGATCTCAGTCATCCAGGGAACAGCCACGATGAAGAGGATTTTCGGCCAGCCTCTATCGGTCGGAATCTACATTGATCAGTCGATGGATACCTCATACGTCGAGGGTGTTCATTTCTGGCCATTTTGGAAATCGAATATTTCTACGAATCCGATTCGTAACTTCACCATGAATAATGGAACGGCAATCAAGCTGGGACGCTGTGATAATCCAATGTTCAGCAATGTATTTGCTCTTGGCTACAAGATTGGATTCTCGATTGAAGACAGTGCGATTTCCGGCGGCGGCACCGCACACAAGGTGCACCTTTCGAATGCCGACTTCGATTCGTGCGTAACCGGCATTCAGATTTCTGGAGCAGGCACCTCCGATAGTCGTGCAGCTATTCAGATGTCCAACGTTACGATCCAATCACCTAGCCCGGTTGGATCCTTTGTCCCGCCTTACGCAGATGGCATCAGGATTACTGGTAATGCAAGCTATGCGCTTGTCCAGGGAAGTAATCTCAGAATTTCCCAGAGTGGGAAGTCGGCAATTTCAGTTTTCGGGGCCTACTCTCTGCTCCAACTGGACAACGTGTTTATAGATTCCTGGAATCGGTCTGGCAGCACTTGGGCGGCTTTTACGTTGAACGTATCCACGGCAGAGGCATACCTAGGCCTCGCTTTTGTCACTATTAATGCAACGGGCGGTGCGACATTCGGATCGGGCGTATTCCACAAGACCCAGCAAGCGTAAGGGTCATGAGCACCTTGGTTCCAGTGGCGCCGGGTTAGCGCTTACGCGGATTGCCGGGTTTCTGCCATTCGCGATACGTCGCTCCCTTGACCCATGTATAGAAACTCTTGCCACACCTCGGCCTGAGGTCAGCTGGTCAGGCGCGGACGCGAGGACTCGTTCGGGCCCGGGCGCGTCAGCGCCAGGGGCCCGCACCCACTTCCTGACTGGGCCACCGCACGGTGCTGGTCGCCCATGGACCCACCGTCGAGAGAGGTGAACGATCCGCAGGTTTTCTAGGGCTTACCTAGTAGAGGGCAAATGAACCCAGCGGGAACCGCGATCGACGCCTCTAACTACCGCCGCGACCTCAAGCGCGTGGCGCGCAAAGCCGGCCTCGGCGAGCTTCGCACCCACGACCTGCGCCACACCGCGGGGCCGTTGGTCTTTGACGCTGGCCTGCCGATGAAGGTAATCTCCGAGTACTCGGGCACTCCTCGGAGCGCGTGACGGCTGACCTGTACGTGCACACCGTGGATGCCTCGAGAGGGTAGTTGCCGAGTCCATGTCGGCGCTGCTGAGCGAGGCAAGGACGGGTGGAGCATCTGGCAGGCGCAGCTAGCGGCACTGCAAAGGGCCTCACCAACTGACGCGGACCCTGTCGATCAGGCCTTGCAGGAACTCAGGGATCTCGAGGCGGCAGAGTTTGCCAGTCACTTTGCCAGTCAAAACGGCCTGGACTTCCGTGCGCCCCTCGGGATTCGAACCCGAAACCTGCGGATTAAGAGTCCGTTGCTCTGCCGTTGAGCTAGAGGCGCACCTTCAACATTAGCCGACCGAAGTCCTCAAAATGCGAACTCCCGGTGACCATGGCCACCGGGAGTTCCAACACTGCATTGAGGCTTTAGAGAACTAGCGCTGAATAGCCTTGGTCTCCAAGAACTCTTCTAGGCCCCAGCGGCCACGCTCACGGCCGTTGCCCGACTGCTTGTAGCCACCAAAGGGGGCTGAGGGGTTGAACTGGCCACCATTGACGTCGACCTGGCCGGTGCGCAGACGGCGAGCCACATCCATGGCCTCGTCGGGGTTTGCACCCCAGACGCCACCGGAGAGACCGTACTCAGAATCGTTGGCGATCTCGACGGCCTCGTCGACACTGTCATAAGGCATGATCGACAGCACTGGTCCGAAGATCTCTTCCTTGGCGATAGTCATGTCGCGGGTGACCTCAGAGAAGATGGTGGGGCTGACGTAGTAGCCATTGGGGTGCTCGGCAGGCTGTTCAGCGCCACCAACGAGCAACTTGGCTCCCTCATCGATTCCCTTGTTGATGAATCCACGGACTCTGTCCTGCTGGGCCTGGGAAACCAAGGGTCCAATCATGACGCCTTCATCAAAGGGATCACCGAAGGCAAAGAAGCCAAGACCGGCAACGGCGAGATCTTCCACTTCAGCGAGCTTGGAGCGTGGAACCAGCATGCGCGTGTGGGCTGAGCAGGTCTGACCGGAGTTCATCATGCAAGCGAACACACCTGCGGGGATGGCCTGGTCTAGCGGCGCATCTTCCAAGATGATGTTGGCAGACTTACCACCGAGCTCGAGGTTGACGCGCTTGACGTTCTCGGCACCAACCTGCTGCACGCGCTTTCCTGCGCGGGTTGAACCGGTAAAGGAAATGGCCTCGACCTTGGGGTGAGCAGCGATGGCTTCACCGACCACGGGGCCAACACCGGTCACCAGGTTGAAGACACCGGCGGGAAGGCCGACCTCGTCGCAAACCTCAGCAAGGGCGAAGGCATTGAGCGGAGCAATCTCACTGGGCTTGAGTACAACGGTGCAACCCACGGCCATGGCCGGAGCAACCTTCAAGGCAATTTGGTAGAGGGGGTAGTTCCAAGGCGTGATACAGCCCACAACACCAATGGGCTCACGCAGGATGAGCGAGTTGCCTAGCTCTTCTTCGAAGGGAAAGGCTTCGACGTGGGCGGCTAGATCAGTGAAGGCACCGGCCGGCAAGCCGACCTGCACCATGCCGGCCAGGGTCTGGGGCATGCCCACCTCGCGGGAGATGACCTTGCCAATGGCGTCCATGCGGGCCATGAGACCCTCGCCGATACGGGTAATGAAGTCGAGACGCTCTTTAGGCTCAAGGGCGGACCAGGCGGGGAAGGCTGCAGCTGCGGCTTCAACGGCACGGTCAACGTCTTGCGTAGTGCCTTCGGGGATGGTGGCCATGACTTCACCATTGCCGGAGTCAAAAACCTCGAGCTTGCCGCTTCCACTTGAAGCAAGCCATTCACCATTGATGTAGATCTCGTTGCGGACTTCCATGGTCCCTCCCTTTGCGCTGTGGCGCCCCCTGGCGCAATCGAAACCCTAACGCAGAAGCCCAATTGCCTGCCCCGGCACTAGGGGCTAGGGAAGAGATTGCTTGGCCTGCGGCCAGCGAGGACTTCAAGAACTCCCGTGACCGCCAAAATTGCCATCTCCCGGCGAGTTTCATGGGTTGCTGATGCAATATGCGGGAGCAAGACGATATTGGGAGCGTTCAGCAATGCGGGGAGGATGGCTGGCTCTGCGACGTAGCAATCGAGGGCGGCGCCAGCGAGGCGGCCATCTTCTAAGGCCTTGGCAAGCTCCTCTTCATGAACTAAGCCGCCCCGCGCACTATTGATGAGCACGGCCTCTGGCCCCAGGAGATCAAGCTGGCGACTGCCGATGATGCCTTGGGTTTGGGGGCTGAGCGGCAGATGCAGGCTGAGGAGATCCACGGCTTCGCAGAGTTCATCGAGGCTGGCGCAGTAGCCAGGCAGTCCCGTGGCTGTGCGTTGATGATGCAGGCAGGTCACACCGAAGGCCTCGGCACGCTTCGCAACTGCTTGACCGATGCGGCCATAACCGACGATGCCCAGAGTGCGCGTAGAGAATTGTGATCCGAGATGGTCGTTGAGCGCCCAGCCACTCCAGTTCCCTGCGCGAAGGTTAGCCTCAGCGCGAGCGGTCTTGCGCAGCACCATGAGCATCATCGCAAGCGTCAATTCGGCTGTCGCATCGGTGAGGACATCAGGAGTATTGATGATGCTCACACCGGCCACTTCGGCAGCCTTGAGGTCAATATGGTTGACGCCCACGGATACGGTCGCCAATACCTGGAGCGCAGGAGAGGCGAATACTTCAGCGCCGAGTTCATCGGAGAGGGTTCCCATGATGGCGCTGTAGCCCTGCGCACGAGCAGCCAGGGCGCTTGCTGTCCAAGGCCCAGGGGCAAGGTCGAATTCGTAGCCGGCCTCGCTGATGAGTTGCAGAGCCAGGGGATCGAGCTGATCGGTGATGAGAATCTTGCCCACGGGCGAAGGTTAGGGCGTAGGGGAGCAGCTCGAGCACCGGTAGCCTCGCGATTTATGGCTGGAAGGCGCTCACTTCAGGAATTCTTGACCGCGCTCAGGCCTGAGCAAATTTCGCCGACGACTTTTTCCTCACGCGTGCCGGACAACTGGTGGGACCATGAGCGCACCTTCGGAGGCTTCACCATTGCTCAAAGCATGGCCGTGGCTATTGCCTCGAGTGATCCGGCCTATCGCCTTCATAGCCTCCATGGCCTTTTCCTCTCACCCATCCCCGTGGGCTCAGCCTTGGACTATGAGCTTGAGCCCCTGCGCGATGGTCGAAGTTTTCTCTCGCGAAGGGTGACCTGTCGTCTTGGTGAGCGCAGAGTCTTTGAAGCTCTGCTTTCCTTTCATCGCGATGAGGATGGCGAGGAATATCAGATCCCCTCAGCGGTGCATGAGCTCGCGCCACCCGAAGCGGTGGAATCCGAACTCGATGACTGGCCCATAGAGATTAAAGAGTTGGGGCCAAGCCTCCAACGTAGTGACGGGACGTATGCATCCACACGCCGTGCGTGGCTGCGCCTCGTGGGCGAGCCGCCGCTCACCGAAGCCGACAAGCTCATTGCCCTGGGCTATATCTCGGATATGACGCGGGCAGCCTTTCGGCCCCACAGCCTCGAGCATTGGGGTGAGCACAGCGATGCGAGCATGGATCATGCCCTCTGGATTCATCGCAAGCTGGATCTGTCCGCCTGGCATCTGCTCGATCTGGAAGCCGTGGTCAACCATGGCGGACGGGCGACGCTGCGGGGGACCATTTCCTCCCGCGATGGCCAGATTGTGGCATCGCTAGGTCAAGAACTCTTGATCAGGCGTATTTAGCTTCCCATAGAGCAGCAGCCAAGAGGCTCCACTGGGTATGGTGACTCGGGGGAGGTAGCGATGGCTCAAGCCAAGGTCAAGGCCGCAGGGCTTCTTGCTCCCTGCCTCCTTGCGGCCACCGTGATACTCGCGTCCTGCGGGAATGCTCCTTCGCAGACCACGAGCGGCCAGCACTTGGCCCCTGGGGTCACCGAGACCGCTATTCATATTGGTGCCCTCGCCACCTTGTCTGGCCCCATTGCTGCTGACTTCGCCGCCATCATCCCTGGGGTCAAGGCCTATATCTCCATGGTGAATAGCCAGGGGGGAGTGGCGGGTCGCAAGATCATCCTCGATCACGTGATCGATGACATGAGTTCACCCTCGAGTGATATCCAAGGGGCGAGGACCCTCGTTCATCAAAACAAGGTCTTTGCTGTGGTTGGTGTGGCTACCGCCTTTTTCACCGGATCTGATTTCCTCGCGCACAGTGGGACGCCCACCTTTGGCTTTGCCACCCAAGATGTCTGGCGTGATGCTCCCAATCTCTTTGCGGCCTATGGCTCCGTCGTCGACTACAGCGCCACCGATACCCAGGTTCCCTATCTGGCTTCGGTCAAGCATGCGAAGTCCGTAGGGCTCTTGGCCTATGGCGTGCCGCAATCGGCAGCAGTCTGTGCGGCGGTGGAAGCCTCGATGAAGCGCAACGGCATCACGGTGGGCTTTAGTGATCTCAATGTTCCCTATGGTGGTGACCTCAGTGCGGATGTCATTCGCATGCGCGCAGCGGGCGTGGACTTTGCGGTGAGCTGCATGGACGTATCGGGAAACGTTGCGCTCGCACAAAAAGCGCACCAATACGGCATGGACGACATAAACACTGTTTGGTATGACGGCTACAACGCCTCGGTGGCCAAACGCTATGGATCACTGCTGAACCACACCTACTTTTTACTGCAGCATGTTCCCTTTGAAGCGGCCACGCAGTATCCGGGTGTCTATCCCGGACTCGAGCGTTACCTCTCCACCATGGCGCGCTACCAGCCTGCCGATGCGCATTCGGAAGTGGCACTCCAAGGTTGGCTGTCTGCTGATCTCTTCGTGCAGGGACTGCGCGCCGTTGGTCGTGACCTGACCCAGGCGAAGTTGGTGGCGGCTATTAACCGCTTGCATGCCTACAACGGCTCTGGCATCAGCACGCCAACGGACTGGACCAAGGCGCACTCCCTGGTGACTTCGCCCGCCTGTGAAGCCTTTGTGCAGGGCTCTAGTACTTCCCCAACGGGATTCGCTATGACCTTGAATAAGGGCCAAGTTCCTTGGCTTTGTTTCCCCACCAAGGGAGCCAGCCTGAGGCATCCTGTTCGTCCACCTCTTGGGTCACCGGGGACCTAGGCCATGTCCACCTTCCTCTCCTACGCCATTCCCGGCGTGCCCTTTGGCTGCGCCTATGCCGTGGTGGCCATTGGCCTCGTGCTCACCTATAGGGCAACTGGAGTCTTCAACTTTGCCTTCGGTGCCCAGGCCTATGCCTCGGCCATGCTTTACACCGTTCTGACGAGCAATGGCATGAATCGTCTGCTCGCCGCCTTTGTGGCCGTTGGCGTGGTGGCGCCCATCATCGGGCTCTTGCTTGACCGCTACTTGTTTTCACATATTCGCAGCCAAGACACCACCGCCAAGGTCGTCACGGCCTTAGCCATAGCCATTGGCCTGCCCAGCTTGGTGCAGGTGATCTTTTCGAACGCGATTCGCTTCGCCCCACCGCCCATCCTTTCCTCTCCCTCTCGCGTGCTCTTTCACCTCGGCTCCACGCCCATCAATGGCACAGAAGTCTCCACGGTGCTCATTACCGCTCTGACCGTCGCGGTGCTTACCGTGCTCATGACGGCCACGCCCTATGGCCTGAGAATGCGCGCAGCCGTTGAGTCCACCAAGCTCCTAGAACTTCGCGGCGTGTCCTCAGCAAAGGTGAGTTCCCTGGCTTGGGTACTGTCGAGCACCATGGCGGGTTTGGCCGGCGTCTTGCTCGCGCCGCAATATCCCACCGTCGATCAACAGCACTTCAATGTGCTCTTGATCGCAGCACTCGCGGCAGCTGCGGTTGGGGGACTGCGCTCGCTGCCCATGGCCTTTGCTGGAGGCATAGGTCTTGGCATCGTCGAAGGTGTTGCTTCTGCTTATCTCGATCCCAGCAGTGTCTGGCATGCCGGCCTGCTCCCAGCCCTGCCCTTCGTGCTGCTCGCGGTCTTGCTGGTGGCAGATCCTCGTTTGCGCAACTTGGATAGCTCAAGTGACCCGCTATCCACCGTTGACCCACCAGCGCGTAGTTGGAATCCCCGCGTCCCGAGCACCGTGCTCGACCGACCCCTGCGTCTGCTCTTTCGTTTCATCCCCGTGGTCGCGGTCATCTTGGCCTTCACCTCCTTGGACGCCACCTGGACCTTCACGGTGGCCACAGGTTTTGCTCTGGCCATCTGCTTTCTCTCCATCACCTTGCTCACGGGTGCAGGAGGTCAGCTCTCACTCTGCCAAGCAGCCTTCGCCGGTGTTGGAGCCTTCTCGGTGGGACAACTCGCCGCAAACCAAAACGTCTCGGTCATTGCTGGTGCCCTCATTGGTGCCGCCATCGCTGCGGTGGCGGGAACGCTCGCGGCCCTTCCGGCTCTGCGGCTTCGTGGTCTGCCCCTAGCGCTCCTGACCTTGGCCTTTGCCCTTCTCGCTGACGCCGTGATCTTTCCCACCTCTTGGGTGGCTGGGCCGAGTACGGGGCTGCAGGTGCCGAGGCCGATTATCGGCTCGCTCTCCTTTGCTACGGATTCGTCCAAGGCCATGCTCGGACTCTTTCTGGTCTTTTTACTTGTGGTGGCCTGGACGGTTCGCTCCTTATTGCGTGGCACGACGGGTCGTTTTCTCTCGACGCTTCGCACCTCACCCGTGGGCGCAGCATCCATAGGGGTGAATCCCGCGCGCACAAAGATCTTCGTCTTTGCGCTCTCGGCTGGCATTGCCGGACTCGGCGGTGGGCTCAGTGCATCGCTCAATGGAGTCGTGAGTGCGGTTGACTTCAACACGCAGTTCTCCTGGCTCTGGGTAGTGGTGGTCGCCACGGTGGGTATGACCTCCATTGGGGGCGCACTCGTGGGTGGCCTAGCCCTAGCGGTGGGCGAACATCTGCTCTCCACGGTCTCGAATCGATTTAGCCCCGTCAGTGTGCTGGCCTTGGTTTTTGCCCTCGGGGCCCTGAGCTATCCCAGCCACCCTGAAGGGCTCTTGGCCTTTGGTCGCCACAGCCTGGTCTCCAGCCTGGAAGCTCGCTGGCCAGGCTTGGGAGTGGCTTCGGTGGAAGAAGAGGACTTGGTCCTATGAGCAAGATCCTCGAGCTCAAGGATATCTCCGTGCATTTTGGGGGACTGCATGCGCTGTCGTCATTTTCTCTCGACGTCGACGCTGGCGAATCCGTCGGTCTTATCGGTCCCAATGGTGCAGGGAAGTCCACGGCGCTGCGCGCCATGAGTGGTGAACTCAAACTGGCCAATGGTCAGATTCGTTTTGCCGGCCTAGAGGTCACCCATTGGCCAGCACATCGCCGTGCGCAAGCGGGCATGGCGAGAACCTTTCAGGTCTTAGAACTTTTTAGTGATCTGAGTGTCGAAGACCACCTACTCGTGGCCCTGAGGGCTCGCGAACAGCGCCATGAAGTCCTGCGTGACCTGAGTGGTCGATCGGGTCCCACCCCCGAAGAAGCCGCTGCCATGGATCGCACGCTGAAGCTCGTTGGCCTTTCGCGTTGGCGCAGTGAGCCCGTGGGCCGCTTGCCGCTAGGAATTTGTCGACTCGTGGAACTTGCGCGAGCGGTGGTCACTGGACCCAGTCTTTTACTGGCTGACGAGCCGTCCTCAGGCCTTGATGACCATGAGGTTGCTGAAGCCATGGAGGTGCTGCGACGCATACGCGCAGAAAATGGCACCGCGATGATTCTCGTGGAGCACAACCTGGAGTTCATCGAGGCCATGTGCACCACGGTGGTGGTCATGGATCTCGGCAAGCTCCTGGCCGAGGGGAGCTTCGCAGAGATCTCGGCGAATCAAGCGGTGCGCACGGCCTACTTTGGAGCGAACGCATGACGGCCTTGCTCGAAGTCCACCAGGCTGTCGCTGGCTACGGTCCCTATAGGGCACTGCATGGCATAGATCTCGAGATCGAAGCCGGAGCAGTCGTGGCTTTGGTGGGCACCAATGGCGCAGGGAAGTCCACGCTTGCCAGAGTGCTTTCTGGACTCGTGCCATTGAGTTCAGGTTCGGTGCATTTTGCTAGTCGCAATATTTCGACTACGCCAGCTTGGCGCAGGGTGGGACTCGGTCTCGTGCAAGTCCCCGAGGGCCGCGCGGTCTTTGCTTCGCTTTCCGTGGAGGAGAACCTGCTCTTGGCACTGAGCAAACGCCGTCAGCGCAAGAACAAGGCGCTTGATGGCATCTATGAACGTTTTGGCATCTTGGCCGAGAAACACGGCGAACGAGCATCAAGCCTCTCGGGTGGCCAGCAGCGACTCTTGGCACTGGCTCCGCTCATCGAGTTGCGGCCCAAGTTATTGATCTGTGACGAGCTCTCCCTAGGCCTTGCGCCCCAGGCGGTGGACGAGGTCTATGCACAACTCGCCAGCTTGGCTCGCGAGGGAACGGCCCTGCTCTTGGTGGAGCAGCGCCTTGAGCGGGTGCGCAGTTTTGCCGAGCGCGCGCTAGCCCTAGAGCGTGGGCGGGTTATTGCGGACGGGGATCCTGCCCTAGTGGCCAGCAGTCTGGCGAGTTCCCTCTCCAGCCTTGGGGACTCCTCGCAGGCCTAGCGCTGGCGTGAGACGATGGGTGGGTGAGAATCCACCGTTCCTTCGCCTTCGTGGACCTGTCGGGCTTCACGGCCTTGACTGAACATCAAGGTGATGAGCACGCCGTTTCCGTGCTGACGCAATTTCGTGCGGTGGTGCGCGAGATCTGCGCACGCCGAGGTGTGCGTATAGATAAGTGGCTGGGTGATGGCGCCATGCTGGTTTCGGTGGATGCCGAAACGCTGGTGAGCGCCATCCTGGAACTCACCATGGCCCTCGAGCGTTCCTCGATGTCGGTGACCTTTCGCTCTGGCGTGACCTCAGGCCTCGTGATTTTGCATGAGGGCGACGACTACATCGGTCACGCCGTGAATGTTGCCGCACGCCTCTGCGATGTTGCAGCCGGTGGGGAAGTACTGGTTGACGAAACCGTCATCGACGCAGTCCCAGCCTGGGGCGCGGTGCTCAGTGAGTCACTCGTTGAAATCCGAGGACTCGATGCAGCAATCTCGGTGTCGCGTCTCGGCCTCGCTGATCTCGCACAACCGGTCTCCGAAGATCCCGTCTGCGGGATTCCGCTCAATGCCCATGCTGCTGCCACCTCAACGCGAGACGCAGCGGGTAGACCGGTGTTCTTTTGCTCCTCGAGTTGCCAAGAGGTCTGGAGTAGGCGTCCTAATGCTGAGCTCGACCCCCTGGGCTCGCCTCGGCGACCCTTGATGATTTAGGCGGAGCCTGCGCTTAGCCCTTGGCTAGGCTGAAAGGCGGAGCAACCGTGTCACTTTCTTATCGCCAGATCATCGCCTCTATGGGCAGCGCGGTAGTAGCAGCCCTCTTGGCCTCAGCCTTTGGCGCCAAGGGAACCATCATTGGGGTGGCTATTGGTGCCGCATCGGCAACCTTCTTTAGCGCTCTCTTCTCACACTCCCTCGATCGCACCCATGAGGTAGTCAAGCGCGTCTTGGCTGATCCTTCCGTGTCACTCCAAGAGCCGAGTCGTGAGGAAGATTCTGTCGACAGAGACGAGGTCCAAGCGACTCCTCAGCAAGGCCTCAGTCATCCCTACCTCAGGCTGCTGGGCAGCGGAGCCTTCATCTTCCTGCTCGCTCTGATGAGCGTGACCGGCATAGAACTCATTTTGGGCCGACCGCTACCCACCCTCTTTGGGGTGAGTGAACCCAAGGGCAGCGTGACTTCAGTGGGGGCGGTGCTCACGCGTCAAACTGATCCCCAGATGCCCGCCGTGACTACGACGAGCACGGTCCCGGTGACGAGTAGCAGCAGCTCGACGAAGGCCAGCGCAAAGAGCTCTACGAGTCTTCATCGCTCGACCACAACGTCGAAGCGATCTACGACGACCTCATCATCGAGCACAACAACATCGAGTTCGACAACAACATCGAGCAGCACCACGACGAGTACGACGGCGCCCTAGGGCTTTACCAGCCGCGGAACTCGGGATCGCGGCGCTCGAGGAAAGCAGCGACGCCTTCGCGCATGTCCTCAGTGTTCACCACGAGCTCTTGTGCATTGGCTTCATCAGCAAATGCACTCGTGCGGTCAAGATCCATGGCGCGATTGACCAGGGCCTTGGCTTGAGCAATGGCCTTCGTCGGCCCTGAAGCCAAGCGTGTAGCCAAGGCATCGACTTCGCTGCGTAGTTGCTCATCGGCAACGACGGCATTAACGAGGCCCAGGGCCAGCGCCTGCTCGGATTTCACCGCGTCACCAAAGAAGAACAGCTCCTTGGCGCGTTGGGGGCCTATGAGCCGAGAAAGCATCCAGGCTCCACCAGCATCGGGCGCAATGCCACGACGCACAAAGACGGAGATGAACTTGGCAGATTCAGCCATGACCACAAGGTCACAGGCCAAAGCAAGGTGCATGCCCCCGCCTGCTGCGGTGGCATTGACCTCAGCGATGACGGGCTTCTCACAGTCCAAGACCGCAGCCACGAGACGCTGCCAGCCGGTGCGAATTAAGCGTGCGGCATCGCCCACGGCCCGCTCGGGTGCGCCCTCTGGCTTGTCGAGTACTGGGGTGGAGGAAGAACTGAGATCGGCGCCGGTGCAAAAGCCCTTGGTCCCCGAGCCAGCCAAAACCACCACGCGAACCTTCAAGTCCCAGGAAGCTTCTTCCAACCAGGCCACCAATTCCTCGCGCATGCCAGCGGTCAGGGAATTAGCCATGTCTGGCCTATTGATGGTGATGCGAAGGACGCCATCGACACACTCTCGCGTCAGCGTTTGGGCTTCCGTCATCGTCCCTCCCTGGCCTCAAGGCCCACTTGGGCGTGAAGCATCAAAACTTGGGGTGAGCGAGGGGACTTGAACCCCCGGCCTCTAGGGCCACAACCTAGCGCTCTAACCACCTGTGCTACGCCCACCAAGAAGTCTCAATCCTACACCGCTTCGCGCTCCAGTCCGTCGAGCTCGCCTGCCAGCCCTAAGATGGGTTCGCTTCCGTAGCTCAACTGGATAGAGCAGATGGTTTCTACCCATCAGGTTGCGGGTTCGAGTCCTGCCGGGGGCGCTTCTTTGTGGAGCAGGACTAAAGCTATCCTCGCTTGCTGACCTTCCTAGGCGCCAAGAAGCTGGTCGGCTAAGCCGATGAGATTCTGGCGCTGATAGATTCTGATGCCCTTGGCACTCATAGCCTCGCCATGCAGTGCTGCTAGCCAGCGCTCGGGAATAGCCGAGAGACCATAGCGAGAACCTGCGAGCGCACCGGTCACACAGGCCACGGTGTCGGCGTCGTGACCAAGGGAGATAGCCGCCACGACAGCCTCTTCAAAAGACGAGCTGGAGCGCAGCGCCCACAC
>Ga0114962_10000027_pt1 | contig 108448 bp, 111 predicted proteins | sample C_130820_MF_Meta_FD_87017 | JGI IMG/M metagenome (GOLD analysis project Ga0114962, IMG submission 87017) | Freshwater microbial communities from Lake Croche, Canada to study carbon cycling - C_130820_MF_MetaG | ecosystem: Environmental > Aquatic > Freshwater > Lake | place: Lake Croche... | reverse complement strand
CCGTGTCGTGAATAATACCGGGCGCCGAATTGTTGCCCAAGCAGTACCCAGTTATGCGCCCACTGAGGCAGCACCGTTTTTTAAAAAGCTACAATGTTTTTGCTTTGATCAACAAACGTTTGCGCCGGGTGAATCGCGAGATATGCAGGTTATTTTTGTAGTAGAGCCAGGGTTGCCCGCTGATGTTCAGCGCATTTCGCTTTCCTACACCTTTTTTGACGTAACTGCCGAGGCAGGGAATAAATGAATTCTAAACTCTCTATGGGTAGGGCATTTATAGCAGTGCTTTGGAGTTTTCTCGGCATTCGTAAAGATTCTGAGTATCAAACTGATATTGCGAAATTGACGATAGGACAGGTTATCTTTGCGGGGGTGGTCTGTACTCTCTTGTTCATAGCCTCATTAGTGACTTTGGTTTATTTTGTGACCCATAAAACATAGTTGTAATGAGGTTTTACCAAAATTTTTATTGAATTCAAATATCAAAACATCAACACTTTGACTTTCAAGACTTGAGGGAGATTCAAATGAGTACAGCGCATGACGTGTATTACGTCCCGGCCCCATCCAAATGGCCTGTAGTAGGTTCAACTGCCTTATTTTTGTTGGCGATTGGTATGGTCAGCTTATTGCACTGGGGGAAAACTCCTGGGATGGTTTTTCTCGCTGCTGGCTTTGCGGTTCTGACATACATGCTCTTTGGTTGGTTCGGCAACGTCATTCATGAAAGTGTCAATGGTAAATACAACACGCAGGTAGATGCGTCCTTTCGTTGGGCAATGGGTTGGTTTATTTTCTCTGAAGTCATGTTCTTTGCTGCTTTTTTTGGCGCACTTTTTTATGCACGCCAGATGTCAGTTCCCTTATTAGGTGATCTAGACAATCAACTCATCTGGCCAGGGTTCAAGCCCGGTTGGCCAAGTGAAGGCCCTTACTTAACGGATGCATTCAGGCCCATGGAAGCTTGGGGTCTCCCTGCAGTGAATACATTGCTGTTATTGACTTCAGGTGTGACGCTCACTTGGGCACATCATGCACTCATGGAAAACAAGCGCACACAGCTTTTGATAGGGATGGCTGCCACCATTGCCTTAGGCCTGACTTTCTTGTTCTTTCAAGCAACCGAATATGGGGAGGCTGCCTTCACTCTCTCTACCGGAGTTTACGGCGCAACCTTCTTCTTGTTGACTGGTTTCCATGGCTTCCACGTTACCCTGGGCACCTTGATGCTGATTGTGATCATGGCGCGTTGTGGTAAAGGTCATTTTACGCCAGAACATCACTTTGCCTTTGAAGCAGTAGCTTGGTATTGGCACTTTGTTGATGTGGTTTGGTTGGGCTTATTTATATTTGTTTACTGGATGTAATGTATCGCCCTCCGGCGCGCAGTGTCATGCGCGCCCAATCCCCGAAGCATTCCGAGCCGATCTAATCAATAGTGCAAGGCTCATGGACCCGGGTGTCGTTTTAAAGCGGCCCGGGTTCGTCATTTTAGGTCTGCCTATAGGTGTTGATTAGGTAAGAACCCAAAGTGGAAACCCAGCATCAGAATCAAAAATAAAGTAACGGATAATCCCACTCGCAATGTGAGTGCTTTTAAAGCGCGTTTGCTGCCCCCTTTATCTGTGAGCACATAGTAAAAGGCGCTACCAAGGCTGCCGATGATGCATAAAAGAAAGATTGAAACCACAATACGCATGATGCAACCCCCAATAAGTAGTTCGTTACTGACAGCATGACGCCGGACCTTGTTCCCGTCTATAAGCGTGTACGCTGGATACCAACTCTAGCAGCCATCTTAGTCATTGCTGCCGGCTTAGCATTAGGTAATTGGCAATTGAATCGAGCAGCAGAGAAATATGCTTTACAAAGCGAACTAGAGAATCGTCTACGTCTTCCGTCTTTAGATCTAGAGACTCTTAGTTTGGATCAATTAGCAGCACCAGAACTAAAATATCGAAGGGCAAAGGCAACCGGGTACTATCTACCGGACGGTCAAATTTTTATTGATAATCGCGCCTTTGGTGAGGATACGGGGTATTACGTTTTGACACCTCTCTCAGTGGGTAAAACGGTTTTGATGGTTAACAGAGGATTCATCAAAAAAAATCCAATGAGCCATGAACCACCCAATATATCTGTACCACAGGAAATTGTTCACATTGAAGGTGAGCTCAGTCCAGGTAAGACACGTTTCCTAGAGTTGTCAGGTGAAACCGTTCAAGGAAAAGTCTGGCAAAACTTTAAGCCCGATGCGTACTCCAAGCAAATGGGATATAAGGTTGTGCCATGGGTGCTTAACTTAAGCTCTTCGCCGCCTGAGCTTAAAGCGGTTGTGGATCAACCTGATCTTGGTATTGATACACATAGAGGATATGCTTTTCAGTGGTTTGCGTTGGCCGCAACCACAGGCTGTCTCTACATTTACTTTACTTTTATTAAGAAGCCATTGGTTAAACAATGAATCATTTAGCTCAAGCAAATAGAGGTTCCAAATCTGGTTTTTTTAAGGGGCAATTAGGTTCGGCAAAAATTCAATTGATCCTTATGGTTCTGGTTTTTGCTGCTCCCGTTGTGCTGTCCTACATCTGGTACTTCTTTGTGCATCCAGTAGGCGGTAGAAATTATGGAACATTACTTGATGTGCATCCGCTACCAGAAGTTCATTTAAAAGATGACCGCGGGCAAGAAACCTCACTAGCAGAATTAAAAGGTAAGTGGCTGCTGATTGCAGAAGATAGCGCAGATTGTAATCAAGCATGTGAGGCCAAGCTCTATGCCTTAAGACAAGTTCGAGCGGCCCTGGGGCACGATGATGATCGTGTAGAGCGTGTTCTATTAATAGAAGGCGAAGCCAATGTGCGCAGTGATATTGCCAAGCAATATCAAGGCACGCATTGGCTTCATCTTTCGGATAAGCAATTATCAGACTCACTCACCGCTGAAAAAGGCGAGCCTAAAGATCATATCTGGGTCGTTGATCCGCTCGGTAATGTCGTCATGCGTTACCCGGCTAATCCTGAATTAAAAGGGATTTTAAAGGATATGGAAAGATTGCTTAAAGCCTCACAGATTGGATAACTCATACCTTATTAATCATGTTCAAAATACTTGCTATTCTTGCAGCCGCTTTAGCGCTAGGGATCGTCATTCTGGGCGCATATGTTCGATTAAATGATGCAGGACTTGGCTGCCCCGATTGGCCTGGCTGTTATGGGCACGTTGGTGTTCCTGAGGCCGCGGCAGACATTGCATATGCAGCCAATCAATTTCCTGGTAAGCCCGTGGAGCCACATAAAGCTTGGCTAGAAATGATTCATCGATATTTTGCAACCAGTTTGGGGTTCCTCATTTTGGCTTTGTCAGTGTTGGCGTGGCGCCAGCGGAAACCTGGAACGATCCCATGGCTTCCCACGGCACTCGTTGGGGTGGTGATATTTCAAGGAATGTTGGGAATGTGGACTGTCACCCTTCTGCTTAAACCGGTGATTGTGAGTCTGCACCTCATCGGCGGGATGACAACATTTGCGCTTCTCTCCATCATGGCGCTGAGACAAACTCGCATTGCCGAAGGACCCGCAATCAGCGCAGCGGTAAAAAACTTTGCCCTCATTGGGTTAGTCGCTTTGACAATGCAGATTGCCCTTGGTGCTTGGACAAGCACAAATTATGCGGCCTTAGCCTGTTCAGACTTTCCTCAGTGCCAGGGTGAATGGATGCCAGAAGCAGATTTTAGCCATGGCTTTCATCTTTTCAGAGAACTTGGCTATACCGCTGATGGGGAACTACTCAGCCAGTCTGCGCTTACAGCGATTCACTGGGTCCATCGTATGGGGGCTGCGAGCGTAACCATTATCTTGTTATCGCTGGGGTTTATGCTACTACGTGCACCGGGATTACAAAAATTTGGAATTGGCGTTCTGCTTGCGTTAGGGCTTCAGATTGCAATTGGTATCAGCCTAATTGTATGGCAACTGCCACTGCCCCTTGCAGTGATGCATAATGGCGGCGCAGCAATTTTGCTGTTTTCGTTGGTTGTTGCAAACACAGCCGCGCAGTTACGACCTGTTGCTAAGAGATTAAATTAATCATGGAAAGCCAAGTACTTCCAGTCACTGAAAGTATTCTCAGTCAATTCATACACTTATGCAAACCCCGTGTGGTTGCCTTAATTGTATTTACTGCTGTGATTGGAATGTTTCTGGCCGTTCCAGGCATGGTCAATCCCATTATTTTAGTGGCCGGAACTCTTGGGATTTTTTTGGTGGCTGCCGCAGCAGCGGCGATTAATTGCTTAGTTGAGCAACAAGTTGACGCCATGATGGCTAGAACACGCGATCGCGGCACAGCACGCGGCACCATTGAGTCAAGCCAAGTACTTATTCTTGCAGCAATTACAGGGGGGATTGGAATGGCCCTGCTGTATACCCAAGTCAATGCCTTAACCATGTGGCTCACGCTCGGGACTTTTGTGGGATATGCCATTATTTACACGGTGCTCCTTAAGCCTGCCACCCCTCAAAATATTGTGATTGGTGGCGCTTCTGGTGCAATGCCCCCCGTCTTGGGGTGGGCGGCAGTGACCGGTGAAGTGAGTGCGGATGCCTTGTTGCTATTTTTGATTATTTTTGTTTGGACGCCCCCGCATTTTTGGGCGCTTGCTCTTTATAGAAAGAAGGAATATGCCAAGGCAGGAATCCCCATGCTGCCAGTCACACATGGCGAATTGTTCACTCGGCTGCATGTGTTTCTCTATACCTTGATTATGGTTGCAGCGAGCCTTCTTCCGGTCGCCTCAGGTTTGTGTGGATCAATCTATCTCTTTGGCGCCTTGATACTGGATGCTATTTTCGTTTATTACGCATGGATGGTTTGGAAACACTACACCGATGCGATTGCTAAAACCACCTTTGCTTGGTCTATCTGGTATCTGATGCTGCTCTTTGCGGTTATGCTGATTGATCATTATTTCAAATTTTCAGTGTAGTTGAATGATGCGGAGTTTTCAGAGCGTTAAAACCTATTTGTTTCTCGGCTTGTTGGCCATTGCTGTAGCAGGATGCCAAAACAAACCTATACCATTTCATGGTGCAGATATCAAAGGTGCGCCTTATGGTCAGGCTTGGGTCTTAACAGATCAAACGGGACATACGCGTCAGGCAAAAGATTTCAAAGGGCACATTCAACTGGTGTATTTTGGTTTTACCCAGTGCCCTGATATTTGTCCTGCAACACTGCAAAGAATGCAGGCTGCTTTAGATCTCATTTCCCCAGAAGATCAGGCTAAGCATGCTCTTGATATTGTGTTCATCACCGTAGATCCAGAGACGGATACGGTTACCACCCTCAGTGAATACTTAAAACCTTTTGGGACTCATGTTATTGGTTTAACGGGAACGCAAGCAGAAGTAGATGCGGCTGCAAAAGACTTTAAAGTCTATGCCCAGCAATCATCAAAAACCCCTAAGATGTTTGAGCACAGTGGGTTTATTTATGCCATGGATTCACAAGGGCGAGCAAGACTGCTATACGCCCCTGAAACCTCTGCAAAAGATATTGCAGAGGATATTCGCAATCTCATCGCAGAGGGTGGTGCCTAAGCCGGCACGAGCGTCTTTTTGAGGGTCGCCAATGCCTTCTGTTCAATTTGTCTAATACGCTCAGCGGACACCTGAAATTCATCCGCCAAATCATGCAGGGTCAATCCCCCATCCTCTTTAAGCCAACGGGCCTCAACGATACGACGACTCCTTGGATCTAAATGAGCAAGCGCATCCTGAAGTCCTTCAGTCTCTAAAAGGCCAATTTGGGCATTTTCAAGAATGTCGGAAGGTTCAGCGCCTTCGTCAGCTAAGTAGGCCAATGGGCTCTGGTAAGTTTGTTCCTCATCATCCTGACCACCTTCAAGAGAAACATCACCGCCTGACAAGCGCATTTCCATTTCACGCACTTCTTCAGGCTTCACCCCTAAAGTCTTAGCGAATTCGTGGGTATCTAGGTCACTCAGGGTACCGGTGTTTGACTTCATGCTGCGCAAATTAAAGAACAGCTTTCTTTGGGCCTTGGTAGTAGCAATCTTCACCATGCGCCAATTACGAACGACGTATTCATGCATTTCAGCGCGAATCCAATGCACAGCGAACGAGACGAGTCTCACGCCGCGAGTGGCATCAAAGCGCCGAACCGCCTTCATTAAGCCTATATTTCCTTCTTGAATCAGGTCGGCTTGGGGAAGGCCATAACCAATGTATTGGCGAGAAATCGATACCACCAAGCGTAAATGCGAAAGCACTAGTTTCTGTGCAGCTTCAAGATCGCCTTGGTTACGAAGCCGCTCGCCGAGGGCGAACTCTTCCTCTGCAGATAGCATTGGCATACGATTGACTGACTGTATGTAGTTTTCTAAGCTACTTGCGCCAGTTAGTGATGGGACGGGAAGGGTCATTGTTGTCATAGAAACCTCCATGATCTTTATATTAGCACTCTAGCGAATAGAGTGCCAATACGGCTGAAAAGTTTCTAACTTTAGGGGCGCGTAAAACGCTAGCGAGGCCTTAATCGATATAAAAAGGTTGAAACGGCGCTCGATGCTGCAAACCAGCCTAAAATTAAGGCAAGCAGCAATCCTCCACCCGCTTGTAGCCACGGTAAAGATTGAACCTGAAAGCTCAGGCTATAAGGTCCGAGCCATTCCGCGCTGAGAGAATTGAAGGCTATGCGTACTAATTCTGTCATTCCAATGGCAACACCCCCCCCAAAAAACATTTGGAACATGCCGAAATAGACAAATGGGCGACGCACAAAGGCATCGCTGGCGCCCATTAGTTTGCAAACCTCAATTTCCTCTCGAGCGGCAGTGACTTGCAAACGTACAGTATTCATCACCACGATTACGACTGCCGCAGCGAAAATTAGGGCCAGTGCCAAGATTGCTTCTTGTAGCAGATGGGTAATGGCATGAAGTCTACGAGCCCATTCGGCATCGAGCTTCACTTGATCAACAGCGGGAGAGGCACTGAATTCTTTTTGTAAGTCCAACAGGACGGCTGGGTCGGTGGAAGATGGATGAACGATCAGCACGGCGGGTAAGGGATTGTGGTCTAAACCCGTCAGCACATCTTCAGTGCCGAGACGATGTTGTAACTCTTTTAATCCTTGTTCGGGAGAAACAAAATCTAAGCTCGATACCTGCTTGTGATGATTCAGACTCTCGCGGATTTTACTTATTTGATCTTCACGAACACCGAGTCGTAAAAATAGGGTGATGGCAGGGGGGCCAGCTTGACCTTTAGCCATGGTGGCTGCATCGGAAATGATCCGATAAAGGCACGTGGGTACGGCCAAAGATAAAGCAATGACAAGAATCGTAAGGAGGTTGGTGAGAGGCTCAGTCATTAAGCGCCGAGCCGCTGAGGCGATGGCATGTCCATGTCTTTCGATAAACCCTCTCATGAGAGGGTCCTTCCATCGCTTATCACTCTTCCCTGATCTATATGCACTAAACGACCTTCCAGGCTTTGCACTAATCGCTCATCGTGAGTGGCTATGATTAAAGTGACACCCGCTAAATGAAAAGAGCGGAACAAGGTTAAGATGGCTTCTCCGTATTCGGTATCTAAGTTGCCCGTAGGTTCGTCGGCTACAATTAAGGCGGGTTTACCAACTAAAGCACGAGCAATACAAAGTCTTTGCCGCTCGCCACCTGACAAGGCCAATGGGGAGTCGTTTGCGCGCCCACCCAACCCCACACGCTCTAGGGCGGCAGCGACGCGCTTGTGTATCTCTGCGCTAGCCAAGCCTTGTATTTGGAGGGGCAAAGCAGCATTTTGCTCAACGGACCGATCTAGCAACAACTTATGCTCTTGAAACACCATCCCAATATTTTTTCGCAATGCCTCTAGGGCCGGTGCACTGAGGCGGCTCAATGGTTGGCCGTTCAATGTAATCTCTCCGCTGGTGGGACGATCAATTCCTGCGATCAGACGAAGTAGCGTAGTTTTCCCCGCCCCTGAGGGGCCGCCTAAAAACAGCATTTCTCCGGCTTCAATCTGTAAATCGATTCCACGTAAGGCTTCCCGGCCATCGGGATAGCGCCGGGTGAGGGCGTTTATTTCTATCATTGGTACGGAATCAGTCAATCAGTGCCTCCGCAAAATCTCTTGCCCGAAAAGGCTTTAAATCAGATAGTGTTTCGCCTACGCCTATGAAACAAACGGGTATAGGACGGTCAGCGGCTATAGCGGCGAGAACCCCACCTTTAGCGGTGCCATCCAGCTTAGTCACAATCAAGCCTGTGAGACCCAGTGCGTCATCAAACGCTCGAACTTGAGAAACAGCGTTTTGTCCGGTATTAGCATCGAGTACCAAAAATATCTCATGCGGTGAACCTTCCAAGGCCTTGTTTGCTACTCGTTTAACTTTTTTTAGTTCTTCCATTAAATTCAATTGAGTGGGCAGGCGGCCGGCAGTATCAGCAAGCAATACGCTGACACCCTTTGCTTTAGCAGACTGAATGCCATCAAAAATGACAGCGGCCGACTCTCCTTGCAATTGACTGACTACGGGTACTTGATTGCGTTCCCCCCAGGTTTTAATTTGTTCTACTGCAGCAGCTCTAAAGGTGTCACCAGCAGCCAGCATGACGCTTTGATTGCTGAGTAGAAGATGTTGCGCTAATTTACCGATGCTCGTCGTTTTGCCGGCTCCATTGACGCCTACAAATAGAATCACTGTAGGGGCGTTGTCTTGTAGAACGATCTCGCGTTCTAGGGGAAGCAATAACGTAGTGAGCGCATCAACGAGTCTGATTTTGAGGGTACTCGCATCAGAAAGGGATTCTTGCTTCGCAATCTGCCGCAATTGATGGATGAGTTTACGAGAGGCCGTAACGCCAACATCGGCCATCAAAAGAGCTTCTTCTAATGATTGAAACCAAGCCTCATCGATATTCCCGCCGCTTTGGAATAAGCCCCCTAGTCCTGAGCCAATGCGATCTCTGGTCCGTGCCAAACCCGCGCGCAGTTTTTGAAGCCAACTTTGATGGTCTGCTACTGCGGTCTGTGAAATTTGATGGGCAAACTCGGGGTTGTCCGTCTGACTGTCATGTGCATGAGCGCGAGACCGAAAAAAACTAAACATGGTGAGAGTTCGTCAACGGTAAAATCCGGGATATAAACATTTAAAAGCCATGAGCGAATTCTAACAGTAGCTATGCATCCACATTCAGTCTTGCAGCACCTTATTAATAGGAAATTTGAACATGGGTGAGATTCGTATCATCGGCGGTAGCCATAAACGACGAGTCATTAAGGTCTCAGATGTCGTTGGCGTTCGCCCTAGTCCCAATCGCGTGCGTGAAACGTTATTTAATTGGTTGGGGCAAGATTTAACAGGTTGGACTGTTCTAGACTTATTTGCTGGAAGCGGTGCTTTGGGGTTTGAGGCGGCATCACGCGGGGCAGGAAAAGTGGTCATGATTGAACAGCACCCTAGTGTTTTAAAACAGCTTGAGCAAAACCGCTCAGAACTTAAGTTTACTCAGGTACAGATTACTCAAGCGAATGCTCGGGAATGGCCTAAAACTGCTCGAGATCAGTTTGATTTGGTTTTAGCCGATCCCCCGTTTTCTGATCCAAGGATAGAGTCCATATTGCAGGCGGTATCGACCTGCATTAAAGCATCCGGTATGGTGTACTTAGAGACGCCGATGCCAGTGCCAGAAATGACGGAATGGAGCGTATTTCGCGCGGCTAAAGCAGGCCAAGTCTTTTACCAATTATTGCAGCCACAACTAAAAAGGGTAAGCACTCCCCTCACTCGTGATGAAAAATAAAGGAGCGTTAAAACCGTGACACTTGCCGTATATCCAGGAACTTTTGACCCAATGACGCTTGGCCATTTAGACGTCGTTCGCAGGGCGGCCAGACTCTTTGATCGAGTAATTGTGGCGGTAGCAGACAGTCAAGCAAAGAAACCTTTGTTCTCATTAGATGAACGCAGCGAAATGGCAAAGAAGATCGTGAGCATTTATCCCAATGTAGAGGTAATGGGCTTTTCGGGTTTATTAGCTGACTTTTTGCGATCAGTAAAAGCGGATGCCATTCTTCGAGGATTGCGTGCGGTTTCTGACTTTGAGTTTGAGTTTCAGATGGCAGGAATGAACCGACAGCTTAACCCTTCGGTAGAAACTTTATTCGTGACTCCGTCTGATCAATATATGTTTATTTCTTCTACAATCATTCGAGAAATTGCCAGTCTAGGCGGTGATGTCAGTACCTTCGTCCCACCGCTCGTTGCAGAAAAAATCAAAGCCAGAGTTGCCGAACGAAACAAAGGCTAGTGGGAGTAGCGCATGGCCTTAATGATTACAGATGAGTGCATCAATTGTGATGTATGTGAACCCGAATGCCCCAATAATGCGATTTATTTGGGCCCTGATTATTATCTGATTGATCCTACAAAATGCACGGAGTGCGTAGGTCACTTTGATCATCCCCAATGCGTGGAAGTGTGCCCCGTTGAATGTATTCCGCTCAATCCCGATTATCCTGAGACTCGCGAGCAGCTTGAACATAAATATCGTGCGTTGATGGCACTTAGCGCTGACACTGCGGACAGTAAAACGTAGAGCGTTGTCCTTGTTTCATTTGCCGAATAAGCGTGCCACATTTGAGGCAAGGTTGATCCGTTCGTCCGTATACTCTGAGTTCAAGTTGAAACGATCCAGGGTTGCCCGTGCCATTTACATAATCTCTTAGGGTACTTCCCCCGGAATGCAAAGCTTCTTCTAAGGTTTCTTTTATGCTCTGAGAGAGCCGTTCACACCGTCGTCGAGATAGCATTGTTGAAGCTGTTTTAGGGTGAATGCTGGCTCGGAATAAGGCTTCAGAGGCATAGATATTTCCCACCCCTACCACACGATGTGCGTCCATTAGAAAGAGTTTGATCTCGGTTTCGCGTTCACGTGAGGCACGATATAGCCAAGCACCACTAAATTCTGCTGTTAGAGGTTCTATCCCTAAATGGGATAGTAAGGGATGTTTGTCATAATCTACGCCAGCCCAGACAATCAATCCAAAACGTCGAGGATCATGATAACGAAGAATGACTTCACCCTGATTAAATACAAAATCAACATGGTCGTGAGTTTTAAGAGGGGTATGAGATTCAGCCCTTCTTAATGAGCCGCTCATCCCAAGGTGGATGAGTAAGGTGTCGCGTTCAAAGCGCAGCAGTATGTATTTTGCTCGCCTAAATACGGACTGAAGGGTTTGATCGCGGAGTTTTAAGTCTAAATCCTCAGGGATGGGAAGCCTGAGATTGGGGCGTCTTCGGATCACTTGGGCAATCCGGCAGCCTATAGCCCAGTCACTTATACTGCGACAGGTGGTTTCTACTTCTGGGAGTTCGGGCATGGAGAATTCGCCAATTTATGTAATTTGCTTTAACTTAACCATAGAACTCCTGCGAACCTCAAAGGTCTAGTCCATTAGAACGCCATACAAGCGCGCCCTCGGTAACTAAAATAGGTCCACTATCCATGTTTTTTCAAAGACTTAAGTATTGGTCTCTGCGTTTTTCAGTGATCATGCCCCTGGCTATGTTGTGCGCTACAGAAGCCCATACAGTACGAGCTCAGGATTCAGATCCTTCAATGGGGGAGGTAGCAGAAGAAAAAGCCACCCCCGGAACGCTTCCTGCCCAAGAGCTTTCATCCAAGGTGTTTTATCAGATGATGCTAGCTGAAGTTGCGGGACAGCGAAACCGATTGAGTCTAGCCGTTAATACTTACCTTGAGCTTGCTCGTAGCACTAAAGATCCACGCGTATCTCAAAGAGCCACCGAAGTTGCGCTATTCGCACAAAACCCTAAGGCGGCATTAGAGGCTTCCAAACTTTGGTCGGATCAAGATCCTGAATCTGATCGTGCACGACAAACCTTGACGGGTTTATTAGTCGGAGACGGAAAACTGACTGAAGCGCGCCCTCTATTGGAAAAGATGTTTTCAAAGACAGGGATGCAAGTGGGTTCTTTATTCATGAATTTACATAGTCTCTTGGGTCGTCAACAAGACAAGATGGCGGTATTGGATCTGGTCACTGTCTTGGCAAAACCCTACGCTAACGTTCCAGAAGCTCACTATGCTGTAGCGCTAGCAGCCGTAGAGGCGAATAAAAATGATCTGGCTAAAACGGCATTACTGCAAGCGGAAAAGAATCGCCCAGGATGGGAGCCTGCCGCATTACTGCAGGCCCAGATACTTCAGGCTGGAAAAAACCCTCAGGCACTGCTCTTGTTTTATCGAGGTTTCCTAGAGAAATATCCTCAATCACAAGATGTCAGATTGATGTATGCACGTCTGTTGGTTGATGAAAAGGCTTATGACAGCGCCCGTGAGCAATTTGAGAAAATTCTGAAAAATGCTCCTGGCAATCCAGAAATGTCTTTAGCCGTGGGCTTGTTATCAATGGAGCTTAAAGACTTACCTACTGCCGAAATACACATGAAAAATGTGTTGGCTTTTGGTTATCGTGAGCCAGATACAGCACGCTACTACCTGGGGCAAATTCGCGAAGATCAGAAAGATTGGGCGGGTGCAATCGACTGGTACAGCAAAGTAGAGAAGGGCGATCAATATGTGCCAGCTCGCATGAGAATTGCCGCTATGCTATCTAAGCAGAATCGCTTAAAAGAGGCCAGAGAGATGTTGCATGGTTTACCTGCTGAAACGCCTCAACAAAAAACTCTGTTGATTCAAGTCGATGCGCAACTGCTTAACGATAGCAAAGATTATCAAGCTGCTTATGATGTGCTCACTGAAGGCTTAGAGAAAGTTCCAGATTCGATAGATCTGTTATATGACCGAGCAATGGTGGCAGATAAACTGAACCGCCTTAATCTTCTTGAAGCCGATCTTCGCAAAATCATTGCGCTTAAACCTGATCACGCGCATGCCTATAATGCCTTAGGCTATTCCTTGGCTGATCGAACTAATCGCTATTCGGAAGCTTATGATCTGATTCAAAAAGCCTTGGTGCTTATGCCTGACGATCCCTTCATTATGGATAGCCTGGGCTGGGTGCAATATCGACTGAACAAGCTTCAAGAATCTGAAAAAACTTTACGCAAAGCTTTTTCGCGCCAACCTGATCCTGAAATTGCGGCCCATCTTGGAGAAGTGATCTGGAAGGAAGGCCGTGAGGAAGAAGCAATTAAGTTTCTTAAAGTGAACTTTGATGCGCATCCTGATAATCAGGTCTTAAAAGATGCTGTTGGACTATTCCATCATTGAGTGAATAGAGGTGCTTTGCCGCTGGAGAAGGAATGCCTGAAAAGTTGTTCAATACCGCCAGAGTAAAGCAAATGCGCAAGGCGCTCTCGATCCTTGCGCTGGTAGTGCTTTCCGGTTGTGAAATATTTCCTGCGCCTTTTGTGCGTCCTTATAAATATGATGCCCCGTCTGCAAAAGTTTCTGCACCACCATTAGAGGGGGATCAATCTAGAGGCCTTGGGGCAATTACCCGGTTTGAGCTGACAGGACGCATCTCTATTCGTCAGGATACGCGCAACGATACTTTGCAAATGGATTGGTCTCATGGATTAGATTTTAACCATATCGCTATGCGAACGCCTCTGGGTAGCCAAGTGATGCGCTTAGATGAGGAGCCAGGCAGAGCTTCGCTAAAATTGCCAGATCGAGATGCTCTTGAGGCCCAAAGCAGTGAGCCTCTCCTCAAGACTGTTTTGGGATCTAGTCTTCCGCTGGATCAGCTGGCGCGATGGGCCACTGGAGAAATACCCACGGATATAGCTGGATTTAAGGATGAGGGAGATGAACTTAGGGTCGTTCAATTCACTCAAAATGGATGGACTTGCAGCTTACAAAATTGGCGTATTGTGGGTGGTCAGAGTTTGCCAGGATTAATCCAAATGAATACACCTAAAACTCAAATCCGACTTGTCATTGACCGATGGAACTTGGTTCGTGGAAATTCCTAAGTCTGACCTGGTTTTACCCGCGCCAGCCAAACTCAATCTTTTTTTGCATGTCGTTGGTCGGCGAAAGGATGGGTACCATCTTCTGGAAACCCTGTTCACCTTCCTTGATTTTGGCGATACCGTCACCCTTCGTTCTGCCCCAGATGGAGCTTTTTTGCGAATGAGCGAGCTAGATGGGGTTCCGCCAGAACAGGATTTATGTATCCGGGCGGCTCGATTACTAGCGAAATATTCAGGTTGTGGTAAAGGGGTGGCGCTCTCTGTGTCTAAAAAACTGCCCATGGGGGGCGGCTTAGGTGGGGGGAGCTCGGATGCAGCCACAGTCCTCATTGGTTTAAATAGGCTATGGGATTTGGGGTTGAGCCGCGATAAGCTGGCTCAAATAGGTCTAGAACTTGGGGCTGATGTGCCTGTTTTTGTTCAAGGGGACTCTGCTTTTGCTCAGGGCGTTGGGGAGGTTCTCACGCCGATTGTTGTTCCTAAGGCTTGGTATGTTGTCTTGGTGCCGCCAGTATCAGTGCCCACTTCCTTGATTTTCAATGCAGTTGAATTGACAAGATCTACGCCACGTATCAAAATTGTGGGCTTTTCCGAAGTGGAAGGTCATAACGACCTAGAGCCTGTAGTCTGTAGTCGCTTTCCTGAAGTTAAAGATCACTTAAAATGGTTAAGATCTTGGGGGAATGCGAAAATGACTGGATCAGGGTGCTGTGTGTTTGTTGATTTTTCAACGGAATCACATGCCCAAGCCTGTTTTGCAGAATTGCCTGAAGAGTGGCATGGTTTTGTTGCTCAAGGTTTACAGGATCACCCATTGAAGAACTGGAACTAAGTCCTCTGTTGGGGAGTCGCCAAGTGGTAAGGCACCGGATTTTGATTCCGGCATTCGTAGGTTCGATCCCTACCTCCCCAGCCATTATTGATGTTGTGCGTCCACGGATCCCAATATGGCATCTGCTGATTTGATGGTATTTACCGGTTCGGCGAATCCTCGCCTTGCCGAAGAAGTCGTCCAGCATTTGAACGTTCATTTGGGGCGAGCAACAGTTGGCCGTTTTAGTGACGGTGAAGTGAGCGTTGAGTTACTAGAGAACGTGCGCGGTCGAGATTGCTTTATTTTGCAATCCACCAATGCACCAACCAACGACAACCTGATGGAAGTGATTGTGATGGCAGATGCGCTGAAGAGAGCGTCTGCTGGGAGAATTACGGCAGCGATCCCTTATTTTGGGTACGCCCGCCAAGATAGACGCCCACGCTCTGCTAGGGTGGCCATCACGGCAAAAGTAGTAGCAAATATGTTGCAGGCTGTAGGGATTGATCGATTGTTAACAATGGATTTGCATTCCGATCAGATACAAGGCTTTTTTGATATTCCAGTTGATAATGTCTATGCCGCGCCGGTTTTGATGGGTGATATTTGGCGACATGACTATCAGAAGCTTGCGATTGTTTCACCTGATGTGGGTGGAGTAGTGCGTGCAAGAGCTTTTGCAAAGCGCCTTGAGGCAGATTTGGTGATTATCGATAAGCGTCGACCCAAGCCCAATGTGGCCCAGGTCATGAATGTGATCGGTGAAGTGGAAGGAAGAACCTGTTTAATCGTTGACGATATCGTGGATACCGCCAATACCTTGTGCGAAGGTGCAGCTGCTTTGAAGCGCGCCGGTGCTGCAAAAGTCTGCGCCTACATTGTTCATCCCGTGTTATCCGGGCAGGCGGTAGAACGTATCAACGGTTCCGAGCTTGATGAACTGGTGGTGACCGATACGATACGTTTAACGGGTGCTGCATTGCAAAGCCCTAAAATTCGTCAGTTAGGGATTGCAGGATTGCTGGCTGAGACCTTGCGCCGAATTAGTGACGAAGATTCAGTCAGTTCGCTGTTTATGGAATAAGTTATTACCGAAAAAGATTTGTGGGCCTGGAAACAAGCTTCACACCCTTGCATGACCTGGTCGCGGGTCATGCTTTTACTACCCTGGAGTGATTATGACCATTGAAATTGCTGTTACTAAGCGTACTGAGCAGGGCACCGGAGCGAGCCGCCGCCTGCGTCGTGCGGGCCGCGTTCCTGGAATTCTTTACGGAAATTCTGCTGCCCAATCGATCGAACTCGATCACAACGAAATCTTCCATAAGCTACGTCAGGAAGCTTTTCATGCATCCATCTTAACCCTTAAAGTCGATGGCGAACCACAGCAAGCATTGCTTCGTGATGTTCAAATGCACGCTTGGAAGCCTGAAGTCTTACACGTTGATTTTCAGCGCGTAGCAGGCGACCAAAAGATACACATGAAGGTACCACTGCATTTTATCAATGCTGATATTGCGCCTGGTGTAAAAACTGCGGGTGGAATTGTTTCTCACATCATGAATGAAATTGATGTGTTATGCGTACCTTCAAAGCTACCTGAGTTTATTGAGGTTGATTTGGCCCACTTGCAAGCCGGTCACTCTATCCATATTTCGGATCTGAAAGTGGCTGAAGGTGTAGAGTTTGCTGCGGCTCATAAAGGTGGTAATCCCGCTGTTGCAACCATCGTGTTGCCTCGTGCTGCTAAGGCTGCTGATGAAGAAGAGTCTCCTGCTGCATCCGCTGCCCCTGCTGCAGACGCAAAGAAGAAGTAATCGTAGCTTTTTAAGCTTCGTTAAACCGGCCGGTGCAGTGGAGACCCCACCGCTCCGGCCGTTTGATTTTGGAGAACCCGTATGGCGACAATTCGCCTAGTGGTTGGCCTGGGAAATCCGGGCTCTGAGTATGAAGAAACCCGCCACAATGCGGGTTTTTGGTTTGTTGATCGATTGGCGGGTGAAGCTAGGGTGAACTTACGACTTGAAACCAAATTTCATGGTGTTCTAGGTCGTTTACGTCAAGGCGATCAAGAATGCTGGTTATTGAAGCCCACTACTTTTATGAATTTGAGTGGCCGTGCAGTTTTAGCGGTCGCGCATTTCTACAAAATATTACCTAACGAAATTTTAGTAGCACACGACGAATTAGATTTGGAGCCAGGGACCGTTAAGCTGAAATATGCTGGCGGTCATGCAGGGCACAATGGATTAAAAGACATTGCTGCACAGCTTGGCGTGCCTGATTTTTGGCGCTTGCGCTTAGGTATAGGTCATCCCGGTGATCGGGGTCAGGTAAAAGACTACGTGCTGCATCGCCCTGGTAAAGATGAGCGTGCTGCCATTGATGAAACCATTGATCAGTCATTACACGTATGGCCTAAATTATTAGCGGGCCAACAGGAATCTGCCATGCTGGCATTGCATACCCGCTAGTCATACTCAGAACAGAGCGACTTCAGTAACATACCCAAGAATTATTCTAAGGAAGAACGATGAGTCTTAAATGTGGAATTGTTGGCTTACCTAATGTGGGTAAATCCACCCTGTTTAATGCGCTAACCAAGGCAGGCATTGCTGCTGAGAACTATCCCTTTTGTACGATCGAACCTAATGTGGGTATTGTTGAGGTACCCGATCCCAGATTGGCTGCTTTATCTGAGATAGTGAAACCACAAAAAATTCAGCCTGCCATTGTTGAGTTTGTCGATATTGCAGGTCTAGTGGCGGGTGCCAGCAAAGGTGAAGGCTTAGGCAATCAATTCTTGGCCAATATTCGTGAGACTGATGCCATTGTGAACGTGGTGCGTTGCTTTGAAGACTCAAACGTAGTTCACGTTTCAGGCAAAGTCGACCCTTTGTCCGACATCGAGGTCATTCTGACTGAACTCGCTTTAGCTGATATGTCGGTGGTTGAAAAGACAATTCATCGTGAAGGAAAAAAAGCCCGATCTGGCGATAAAGAAGCAGCGCAACTGGTTTCTTTATGCGAGCGCTTGATGCCTCATTTAAACAAAGGCAAGCCTGCTCGAACATTCGGTCTCAGTGAGGACGACAAACAGATATTGAAGCCACTGTGCTTGCTGACTATTAAGCCTGCAATGTATGTTGGGAATGTCATGGAAGATGGCTTCAGTAACAACCCCCATCTCGCTCGTCTAGAAGAGCATGCTGACAAGGAAGGCGCACCCGTGGTGGCTTTGTGCGCCAAAATTGAGGCAGAGTTGGCTGATCTAGATGACGACGATAAACAAGAATTTTTAGCCGACTTAGGTTTAGAAGAGCCGGGTCTGAATCGCCTGATTCGGACGGGCTACAAGCTACTTGGTCTACAAACTTACTTTACGGCAGGTGTAAAAGAAGTCCGCGCCTGGACGATTCACGTCGGAGATACTGCACCCAAAGCAGCGGGAGTGATTCATACCGATTTTGAAAAAGGCTTTATCCGCGCCCAAACCATTGCCTTTGATGACTTCATTCAATTTAAGGGTGAGCAGGGTGCTAAAGAAGCCGGCAAGATGCGCGCCGAGGGTAAGGAATATGTCGTACACGATGGCGACGTGCTCAACTTTTTATTCAATGTCTAAAAAGAAGTCATAGATCTTTGCAACAGGAAATTTCCACACGTTAAAACCCCTTCAAAAAAATGAAGGGGTTTTTTTATCAGTAATAATTAGCTTCAGGCTTAAAACTGATAAGAACCAGTCAGCCCAACCATATAGGATTTGGGCGCTCCAGTTTCGTAGTAGCGAGCATTGCCTTCATTGATGATGACACTCCCCACATAGGTTCGATCACCTACATTGTCAAAGCGCACAAATTCTTTAAACTTCCATCCACCGGTTTCTTGGTGCCACACTGCTTTAAGATTGGTGACGCCATATCCAGGTGCGGGCATTGCCGTAAGCACTTTGTCGTCCACAAATATACGGCCCCGAGCGATGAATTCTGCGCCCACGCTAAACCCTCTAAATGCTTCCCAATTGAGTTCACCAAAGAAGCTTTTAGTTGCAACTCCAGGAAGTGTCAGCCCCGTATTAACGTTATATGCCTTCATGACATTCAAGGCCATCCGTCCGTTTACGCTTTGTGTAAGCGCTGAATCTAAACTCCACTCCAAACCTTCGCGTTGAGTTTGTTGGTTTTTGAATGCAGTTTGTCCATTGACTGCAAGATCAGATACCACCTCGTTGTCCATATACACACTGAATGCGTCGAACTTGAGTAAGGTACTTTCATCAAGATAAGACTTTAATCCCGCCTCAAAATAGCTTGAGTTGGAGGCTTTCAAAGCAAAGTTAAATTTTTCTGCAACGGTAGTGCTCGATGTTTTTGAGTAGAACATTTCGTTCATTGTCGGTGCTTCAAAACCATAGGCACTAGAGAAATATACTTTGGTAGTCGGGTTGATGTTGTAGAGCGCAGACAATACCGGAGTGGTATGAATGAAGTTCAAATTACCACTGGCCGATGCTGGGGTAGAGGGGGATACCGCTATGGTGTTGCCCACGTTAAACATCAAATGGGTGTAGCGAACCCCTCCCGTTAACACCCAATTGCCAGTAGTGAATTCTGCTTGCATATAGGGGTCAGTGCTTCTAACCACATCATTTTCAAGACGACTGGGGGAGGAAGATCCATAAACACCACAAGTTTCTGCAGCGGTTCCACAGCTATTGGCTAATAAAGTGGTACCAGTATAGTTGCGATAGGATCTGCGGCTGTCTGAGTACTGATCGTTATCGATTCCAGCCGTCAGAGTCAATCTAGATTCCTGAGATAGACTGAAATCTTTTATCCACCGCACATCTTCTCCATAAAACGTTCTACCGTAATCCACCACGCCTGAATTACTTACACTAGATAAAAACTGAACGACATGGCGATTACCATCATAGACCGTGGCCTCAACGCGACTTCCGTCCGAGAACTGCTGAACATAATTGATGCCGTATTGATTATGTAAGATAGATTTGCGGGAATTCAAGGTCGAAGCAAGATCTCTGTAACCAGCCGTACCGCTTTTAGTGTTGAGTGCCTGCAAAGGATTGTTCAGGTATAGAGATTGAGTAAGACCCAAAGGATCTTTAGCGAATTGCTGATAATTATTCGCCTCGAAGGTGAGCTTGCCGTCCTCGATTGGACTGAAAGATACTTTTGCCAGTTGCTGATCTCTGCGCGCCGCGCTATCAGGTCTATAACCATCGGTGTGGAAATGCGAATCATCAATAAGATAACTCACTCCTTTTTCGGAACCAGAAAGGACATAATCTTCCTTCGAGGTATTCCATGAGCCATGTTCACCACTGATCTCAACGGTGGGAGCGCCTTTGCCGCTTCGAGTAAAGGCCTGAATCACACCACCGGATTGATTGCCATAGATAGAGGCTAGGGGGCCTTGCAAGACTTCAATCCGTTCAATTTGATCAAGGTTGAAAGTGGATGATTGCCCTTGTCCGTCAGCCATGCTGGCCGGAATGCCATCCATGATGAGTTTTAAGCTACGAATACCAAAGGTAGACCTAGCACCAAAGCCCCGTGAGGAAACCTGTAAGTCTTGGGCATAGTTGTGTCGGTTCAGGCCTTGAATACCCGGGATACCATTGAGGTCTTCGGTCAAATCTACGCGTGCCTTTTCGTCAGCGATCTCACTTCGGTCGATGACATCAATCGAAGCAGCCATGTTGTTTGGATTACGACCTACTCGGGAGCCTGTAACAACAATGGTGGGCAGAGACGAACTCTCTTTGCCTGTGCTTGGTGCAACTGGGGCATTATCTGGTTGGGCTGGGTTATTTGACAGCTTAGCTGCGTCTTCAGCCCAGGCGGCTGCACAAAACATGGAAACAAGGCTGACTGAAAGGATGCGAGGTGTATTCATAATGAGGTTGTAACATTAAGGAGGATGGATTTTATCTGACAAAAATTGCAAAAGCATGAGTAAATTCATGAGTTTTGTGCGCTGCAAATAAATTTTGGCATAGGCAATTCATTCAAATCTTCCATTGTTATGTCATCATTCTGTTGGTATTCCATTGTTGGATTTCTTTCGGCCTCATTCTTCCCTCCATGCGCACTACTCTCCTACATCACTTCTTTGCTGCTTTATCCGCTTTGGTCTTAGGGGCGAGCATGGTGCATTGGGCTTTGCAATTCCGTCACTCTTCCGTCATTCAAATAAACGAGGCACATAAACTGCAAAACACGGTCAATGCAGACCTCGATTCTGCGATTTTTGGGCGATCTACAGCTCAAAATGACCTGATGCCTAATGCTGTGATTGCTTTGGCACCTAGCAACCTTAAGCTGATTGGGGTGATAACTGGCCAACGCTCCGGGACTGGAGTGGCGATCATTTCAGTAGATGGAAAGACTTCTCCTTTTATGGAAGGCGAGGAAATTGCCCCCGCAACTATCCTGGAATTAGTACGTCGGGATTCGGTTATCCTTCATCAGAATAATCAGCCCCTAGAGTTAGCACTGGAAAGCCTGAATAAAAATCCCGCAGCGACGCAACCTCAAGCGGGTATGAGCTCCCCTCCCGGCAATATGCCCCCAAATGGTCGTAACTCAAAGAATACAGTCTTTAAATTAGACGTCCAAAATCTAGGCCCTAATCACTTCAGTTTCTCGCAGGCTGAGCTCAATAAGGGGCTGCAAGACCCTAAGATGCGTAATAGTTTGGGGGATGCAATCTCCTACCCATCTGGTGGGTTGTTGCTTAAAGAAGTATCGAGTGGATCGCTTTTAGACCGTTTGGGCTTGCGTACCGGAGATGTCTTGCGACAAGCCAATGGCCAACAGCTCAATAATCTGGCAGACATTCCTTCTTTGTATCAGCAATTTGGTAATGGTGGCATGGTGAAATTAGAATTATTACGAGGCGGGCAGCCCAGCCAAATTCAATATACAGTGCGTCCTTAAAACGTTTTAACCCCCAATTCGATTAACCTTATGAACCTTCGTTATTCCTTAGCCTTGTTGCTTGCAATCGTAGCCTCTTCGCAGCAGGTTCATGCTGCAAATGCCGCAGCTGAGCTACTTTGTGCTAATCCTCCTTGCAGCCCTGATTCTTTTGGCTCGGGCAATGACCCCAAGCATCCTTCCCGTGTCACGGATCTGAATACTCCTGAAGACGCCCGCAGAGGTGAAAAGGTCATCTTGAATTTTCAAGGGGCGGATATTGCGAGTGTCGCGAAGGTTGTAGGGCTCGTTACCCACCATAACTTTGTCATTGACCCAAGAGTGAACGGTGTTGTGAACATCGTTTCAAGTGAACCCGTTTCTAGAGATTTGGTTTATCCCATCTTTCTGTCAGCACTGCGACTGCAAGGTTTTTCGGCAATAGAGGGTGGAGGGTTTACTAAAATCCTACCAGAGGCTGATGCTAAGCTCAGTGAAAATCCTGTGAGCCTCGAGCCCAGTAAGGTTTCGGGTGATCGCATCATTACTCAGGTTATTCCCTTGCAGTTTGAAAATGCCGCTCAGCTTTTGCCGGTATTACGCCCCTTGATTGCGCCGAATAATGTGATCAATGCCTATCCCAATAACAACACCTTAGTCATCACCGACTATGCGTCTAATATGACGAGACTGCTTAAGGTGATTGCGGGGATTGATGTGCCTCCCTCTGGTGAGGTTCAAATCATCAAGTTGGAGTATGCCTCGGCTTTAGATATCGCTTCTATGGTGGGCAAATTGTTGCCTGAAGTGACTCAAGCCGGATCGAATTCTGGGCAAAATCAACAAAGCACCAAAACCACAATGACGGTGGATCCACGAACCAATAGCTTGTTGGTGCGCAGTGAAAACACACCAACATTGAACCGTATTCGCCAGTTGATTGAAAAGCTAGACACCCCTGCTGCTGGGGTGGGCAACATCCATGTGATCTACCTGAAAAATGCTGAAGCGCTAAAAGTAGCTGAAGCTTTGCGTGGAATATTGACGGGAGAATCAGGTAAATCCTCTGGTTCAGCCGCCACCAATAATCCTTTTGTGTCATCTGGGGCAACTGCTAGTGCTGCTAATTCTAATGTTGCAGGCACGCCTGCCAATGCAGCTTCTTCTGGTTTGTCGAGCGGTGTTTCAACTATTCAAAATTTTACAAGTCAGGGCCCTTCATCCGTTAGCTTTAGCTTGCCACCTAGCCAAGGTGGCGGAGTAGTAGAAGCCTATCCTTCTACTAATTCTTTGGTCGTTGTCGCGCCGGAAAATGTGTACAACAACTTGCGTGCTGTTGTTGAAAAATTGGATGCACGTCGGGCTCAGGTTTTTGTTGAGGCGCTGATTGTCGAAGTATCACAAACTAAGGCTGATTCATTTGGGGTGCAATGGCAATCACTCAGTGGCTTGAGCGGAACCCAAGGTACGGTAATAGGTGGAACCAATTTTACGACCACGAATGGTACTAATATTATTAGTGCTGCAGGCAATATCACAGGCGTTACGCAAGGATTGAACGTAGGCGTAGTGAAAGGAAAAGTTACGCTTCCTAACGGTACAGTGATCACTAATTTGGGTGCGCTTGTTCAGGCAATGCAAACCGATAGCAGCGTCAATGTGCTTTCCACTCCTAATATCCTGACCATTGATAATGAAGAAGCGAAAATTGTGGTTGGTCAGAACGTTCCTTTTCTAACAGGCGCGCAAACGAGCACTGTAGGTGGGTTAACCAGCCCATTCCAAACCTATGAGCGCCATGATGTTGGTATTACTTTAAGAGTGAAGCCTACGATTTCAGAGGGGGGTTCTGTCAAGCTGGCTATTTATCAAGAAGTCTCAAGCGTAGATAACACCACCACAACACAACTCTCTAGCTTAGGTGGGGGAGTAGTAACCAAAAAGCGCACCATCGAATCCGTGGTGTTAGTAGATGACGGTCAAATTATTGTCTTAGGTGGCTTGATCTCGGATGAAGTAGATGGCTCTTCCGGCAAAGTACCACTGCTTGGTGATATTCCCTACATTGGTTATCTATTTCGATCTGATTCGCGTACTCACGCAAAGACTAACTTAATGGTATTCATGCGCCCAGTGATTCTGCGTGACGCGGCTGCTCCTACGAGCCTGACCGGTGATCGCTATGAATTCATGCGGGATGCGCAAAGAAATCTTCAGATGCCGGATCATCCCCTTTTGGCGCCAATGCAAGGTCCTGTTTTACAGACCCTTGAAGTTGCTCCTGCCAAGCACTGAAAGAATTATTCGAAATGACTATGGCGATTCCTTATTCATTCGCGCGAGCATCAGGCGTCGTGATGAGTCCAAACGCAGATGGAAAAGAGGCAATCACTATTTGTGCACGTGAAGGCCTGAACGTTTCAACGTTAAGTGAATTGCGAAGAGTATTCAGGCGACCAATCAAAATCACTTGGGTTAATCAAGCTGATTTTGATCAATTGCTCAGCCTTACATACTCGCAAAGTGATCAATCTGCGCAGTCCATCATGGGTGATCTTGATCAAGATATTGATCTGAATCAATTAGCGCAGGAAATTCCCTCAGTGACCGATTTGCTCGATAGTGAGGATGATGCCCCTATCATTAGATTGATTAATGCTTTACTGACCCAAGCTTTACGTGATGATGCTTCGGATATTCACATCGAAGCCTTTGAGCATCGCTCGGTGGTGCGCTATCGCATTGATGGGACCTTGCGAGATATTCTTGAGCCGCAACGTGCTCTCCATGCTGCGATTGTATCGCGTATAAAAATCATGGCCAGCCTGGACATCTCTGAAAAACGTCTTCCACAAGACGGCCGCATTATTTTGCGATTGGCTGGACGGCCTGTTGATGTGCGTGTATCTACTTTGCCTACGGGGCATGGTGAGCGCGTGGTTTTGCGTCTACTAGATAAGCAAGCGGGGCGCCTTCAACTAGAAAAGCTAGGAATGGCGCAAGATCAACTAAGCCAGCTAGATCAGATGATCCGCCAACCACATGGCATTGTATTGGTCACTGGGCCAACCGGGTCAGGTAAAACTACGACTTTGTATGCCGCACTTTCAAGGCTGGATAGCGAAGCTTTGAATATGATGACGGTTGAGGACCCCATTGAATATGACTTGGATGGAATTGGGCAGACTCAAGTGAATCCGCGCATAGAACTCACTTTTGCGCGCGCCTTGAGGTCAATGCTGCGTCAAGATCCCGATGTCATTATGATTGGTGAAGTACGTGATTTAGAAACTGCACAAATTGCGGTGCAGGCCAGTCTGACAGGGCATATGGTGATGGCTACTTTACATACCAATGACGCAGTCGGTGCCATTACTCGCTTAGTGGATATGGGTATTGAACCCTTCCTGCTTTCTTCTTCGGTATTAGGCGTATTGGCACAACGTTTAGTGCGTCAATTGTGTTCGGCGTGTAAAGAACAAGTTCCTGTGGACCCTTTGCAGCAGGCTGCTTTTCCAGAAGCGCAACTACCCGCATTGGTTTGGCGCGCTCAAGCGTGCCCACAATGCAACCAAACAGGGTATGCCGGGCGAACAGGTATTTATGAGCTCTTGCCCATCGATGAAGAGTTGAAGCGTCTAATTCATGATGGGGAAGGAGAACATGCGCTCAGGCAGCATGCTGAAAAGCGCGGGATGAGAAATTTACGTCAGGATGGGATGCGATGGATTGCGGAAGGTATCACCACGCCTGAAGAAATTTTGCGCGTTACCCGTAGTTAAAACGAATAATCATGGCTGGATTTCGCTACGAAGCATTATCCAAAAGCGGTCAGCTAGAAAAAGGGGTCATTGAGTCCGATAGTGCACGCCTTGCTCGAAGCCAACTGCGCGAGCAGGGCCTATCGCCTATAGCGGTGACTGCGCTGAAGCAAACAGCTTCATTAAATGCATCAATGCGCCATCAATTTCAATGGCGTCGGTCGCTGAGTGCTAACGAACTTGCATTGCTCACACGCCAATTCGCTATTCTTGCGGGTGCAGGTTTGACCATTGAGCAAACTCTCAATGCATTAATTGCGCAAACCGAATCTCAGGTAGTTAAACGAACACTTGCGGTAATTCGTGGTGAAGTGCTGAGCGGCCAACCTTTGTCGCGCGCCTTAGCTACTCAGCACCAGCATTTTTCGGAGTTGTATCGAGCCTTGGTAGCCGCTGGTGAAACCTCGGGGCAACTGGCACAAGTTCTTGAAAAACTGGCGGATTACACTGAAACCCAACAGTCCTTGAGAAATAAAGTGACGCTTGCTTTGATTTATCCCATTATCGTCACTGTGGTGGCCCTTCTGGTGGTGGGAAGTTTGTTGACTTGGGTTGTGCCTCAGGTGGTGCAAGTATTTCATAATACGCATCAATCCTTGCCTATATTGACTCAGGGCATGATTGCACTCAGTGATTTTGTGCGTCACAGCGGTTGGTTAGTGGGTTTGGCATTCTCTTTAGGTCTGTTCTTTTTTTCGCGCGCCCTGCGTAATGAAAATAATTTGTATCGATGGCATCTTGTGCTAATAAGGCTTCCTTTAATCGGAAAAATGATTAGGGCAATCAATACTGCACAACTGACGAGCACATTGGCGATCTTGGTAAATGCAAGGGTACCGCTGCTCACTGCGCTGGGTTCAGGTGTAGGGGTGGTGAGCAATATCCCTATGCGCCGCGCTTTAGTTCAGGCCGAGCGTCATGTGCGAGAAGGGGCGAGTTTGTCGCGAGCATTGAATAGCTCAAAATTATTTCCGCCCATGATGATTCACTTAATTGCCGGAGGGGAGGCCAGTGGCATGCTGGATCAAATGCTCGAAAAAATTGCTTCTATACAAACTCAAGAAGTAGAAAATCGCGTCATGGTTTTTACGCGCTTACTCGAGCCTGCGCTGATTCTTTTTATGGGGGGCATGGTGCTACTTATCGTGCTTGCTATCCTTCTGCCCATTTTTGATCTTAACCAAATTATTAGGTAATGCAATGACTGCTAAAAATAGCGCTCAACAAAAAATATCCTCCCCCATGAAAGCAAAGATGCAAGCCGGATTTACGTTGATCGAAATCATGGTGGTCATTGTGATTTTAGGGGTACTGGCAGCATTGATTATTCCGCGCGTTATGAGTCGTCCAGACGAAGCGCGAGTGGTCGCTGCGAAGCAAGATGTCAGCACTATCGTTCAGGCGCTAAAGCTATATAGGTTGGATAACTTTTCGTATCCAAGTAATACCCAAGGCCTTAATGCTTTAGTCAAAAAAACAGAGATTGACCCCATTCCTGCTAACTGGAAAACAGGAGGCTATTTAGATCAGCTTCCTAAGGATCCCTGGGGTCACGACTATCAATATATCAACCCAGGTGTACATGGTGAAATTGATATATTCAGCTATGGTGCAGATGGGGTGCCTGGTGGTGAGGGTGTCAATGCTGATATCGGCAACTGGTGACTTGTCGCTATCGCTAAGGGATCATACGATAAGTCATAGCAAGGGCTTTACGCTGATTGAGCTCCTTGTTGTGATTGTGATTATCGGTATTACAATAGCGCTCATCGTGCCTAATTTTTTACCAGATGATTCTGTGCTGCTCCGACGTGAAGCACAAACTACTGGGCTCAGACTTCAATACGCTTACAACTATGCGGAATCGACAGGTAGGCCTATCGCCTGGTTGCCTAAGAGGACGGGCTCTGAGTTCCAAGAGCTCGATGAATCTGGGCGTTGGCGAATACTGAGTGATCACACGCAACTAACGCTGAACACTTTGCCCGTTGAAATGACTTGGGGTGACAGTAGTCGGATCATTTTTGTACCAGGAGATGCTGCCCCTGAATACCAAATTTCCTTGAGTTTGCACAATAAAATGCTGCGCTTGAAGGGGGATGCATTAGGCAAAGTGACTTGGACGAAGGTGGAGTAATGCACGCCTACTCAAAGAAAAATGGATTCACTCTCGTTGAGGTTTTGGTTGCACTATTAATTGTTGCAGTGACACTAGGTGCAGGCTTACGAGCGCTTAATCAAGCCACAGATTTGTCAGGAGCGCTTGATAAGCGAATGATTGCTCGCTGGGTTGCTGAGGATCATATCGCCCTATTGCGCGCCCAGCGCATCGAGCCCATAGAGGGGCAAAATGAAGGGCACATCACTCAAGCTGGTATCAACATGGTTTGGATTGAGACAACAGAAAAACTCCCCAACTCGCCATTTAAAAAAATCACCGTACGGGTACACGAAGACCAAGCCGATGCGAATAACCTGGCGCAAGTAGCCGCCTTTATTTTGCAGAATCCACCATGACCTGTCGACGCAATGGTTTTACTTTGGTGGAGGTTCTGGTTGCCCTGGGTTTATTTGCACTCGTTTCTCTAATGGGATATAGGGGGCTTAATTCACTGATCGACGGGCAACGTCATCTGCAAACGAGAGATGAAAAATGGCATGCCTTAGATCACTGCTTCATCATTTTTCACAGTGATTTAGATCAGGCTACGGATAGACCGATTCGCAATAGCTCAGGAGTGGAAGAGGAGGGGATGAGTGCTGACTTTGATGCCGGTGGAGTGTTGGATGCCCTGATTGCATGGACTAAAGTGGGTAGTCCTAATTTAGGTACCTTGGCAGCGGCCCCTCAGCGAGTCAGTTGGCGCTTAAGAAATCACCAGATTGAGCGACTGAGTTGGGAGGCATTAGATCAGGGTTCGCGTAACGAGCCTAAGTCCTCAGTTATCCTGCAACATGTAGAACGTTTCGAGGTTAGGCTGTTGGGGCCTGCAGGCCCCCAACAGACTTGGGATAAACATTGGCGAAAACCCGCACATATGGGCTTGCCTCGAGCATTAGAAATACACATTGAACTCGAAGACGGACTTCAGATTACCCGTATTTTCGATGTGCCGGCAGCGATATGAATCGTCGATTAAATGGAGCGCAATTTCAGCAGGGTTTTGCTCTGGTGAGTGCGCTTTTGCTGGCGGCACTGGCCACCACTTTTGTTGTTTTGGTGAGCATGCAGGCCGGATTAAGGTTAAGTACCACTGAAAACCAAATTGGTTTATCTCAAGCCCAGGCAAGTGCTCGTGGGGTCATCGATTTTGGTAGGGTATCTTTGCTTGAAGATCAACACATGGATAAACAAAAAAATCCTGCTATTGATGCCCTAACTGAAATATGGGCGCAAGCACTTCCAACTTTACCTGTTGAGAATGGAACTGTTGAAGGTGGAGTGACTGATGCACAAGGTTTGATTAATTTAAATAATCTAGGACTGGGTGGATCGCATGCTGATTTTGAATTGATCAAAAATTTATTTGTGAAATTGGAGATCGATCCTAATCTTGCGAATAGCCTTAAAGATTGGGTAGACAAGGATGATGTTGTAACTTTACCAGCGGGTGCTGAGGATATTGATTATCTTGGTATGGCCTTGTCACAGCGCAGTGCGAATCGCCCCATGATTGATGTCAATGAATTGATCAGGGTGCGCGGGTTTACCCCCGGGATGATTGCTAAGTTGCGACCTTATGTCACAGCACTACCCATGCACACGGCCATCAATATCAATACTGCCCCCGCACCTGTGATGGCTATCCTGTTTCAGCTATCCGATGAAGAGGCAAATCAATTGGCTTTGCTGCGCGCCGAAAGACCTTTTGTAAGCAATAATGATTTACTGGAGCGCGCTCCTTCAGAACTCTCTGAGCATTTATTGAGTCCGCGTTCTGGTGATCCTGCCTCCGTGCCTAAATTTCAAATCGATTGGTCTATTTCATCGAATTTTTTTCAAATAGATGCGCGAGCTACCTATGGGCAGGTACATTACGGACTGAGCGCTCTTACACAACGTAATCCCAACCTTACGCTCCCGGCAATACTTTGGGAACGGCGCACTTTATTTTAAAAAATGAACCTACTTAGATTATTTGTTCCGGAAAACTGGAGTCCAGATGACCAAGATGTTTCCCAATGGTTTTGGGTAACAGATACGGGTCTCAAGGGAAGTAGATTGGGTCGTGGGCTACCGACCGGATTTCGTACTCAAGTATTTCTTCCAGCGTCTGAAGTACTGACGCTGGATATCGATTTGCCTCGCAAAGGACGCTGGCGTGAGGCGCTGCCCTTTGCTGTAGAGGAGTATTTATTAGGCGATCTTAATAACACGCATATTGTGTCGGATATGCACATTGTGAGCCCTCTTACGCGCGCTCAAATTCTGGATAGAAACTGGCTGAATCAATTATTAGCCTATCTGAAAGAGCAAGGTGTTAGGGCAGATGAAATGTATTCGCAGTCTGCAGTCATTTCAAATCAGCCAAATGAATGGACCGTTTTAATCAATGCCCATGGGGCTTTTCTTGTTCAGCAAAGCGGGTTAACCCATGCACTTGATACTCTAGAGGGGGATGGTCCGCCATTCATCTTAAAAAAAATCCTGAATGAAAAAGACAAAACGCAAACACCCACCCACTTGCGTCTGATTTGGGAAGGCATCACGCCCGATCGCGTTGTGCAAGTCAGCGATGCCTGGTCTGAGGCACTAGGTGTGCGTTGCACAATAGAAGGGGATTTTAAAGGGCACGCGATGCGACCACTTTCTGCTCACGCTAGCAATGTTCTTACTGGAGAGTTTTCTAGCGAGTCGGCAAATAATTGGCACAAACTTAACCGCCCACTTAAGTTGACTTTGATCTTGGTGGCAGTAACGATTTTGGTTTGGGTGTTGAGCTTCAGCATCCAAACTTGGCTATGGGGCAATACCATTCGTCAATTAAAAGCACAGACTGAAACGGAGCTACGCAGAGCTTTTCCTGAAACGCGCAGCATCCTTAATCCGCAACTACAGATGCAGAAAGGGTTGGCAGATTTGCGTGCGCAGGCAGGAAATTATTCATCTGATGAGTTACCTGCATTGTTGGGGCGCTTAAAAGAGCTGGGTGATATTGACTATGCGCATTTGATTAGTTTGGATTATCAAAATCAAAATGCTTTATTGGTATGGCACTGCGATTCAGCCGATCAAGCTGAGACTTTGCTGGGACGACTCAAGCAATTAGGATTGGAGGGCACATTGAAAGCAGACTCCAACGGTCAAAACGTGATGCTGAAATTAATAAAGGCTACACCATGAAAGATACCATCACACAGTGGTGGAATATACGATCACCACGCGAACGTTTGCTGATTCAGATCATGGGTACGGTTGTTGGAATATTCTTAGTGCTATCAACATTAGTCTTTCCGGTTATTCAACAACATCAAGAGTACGCAGCTAGCTTGCCAGTTCTCCGCGCAAGCGTAGATCAGTTACACAGCGATGCAGATGAAGCGATTAGCCTACGACAACAACTCGGTGGTGTAGGCAGCACATCCTTTCAAAATCTGGGGCCTGCATTGGCTTCCCATATAGAGCAATCTGCTGCTGAGTCTGGTATTCGAGGTCAGATCCAAAGTATTCATACTCTAGAAAATGGGCAGATAGAAGTCGTTCTCCCAAAAGTGAACTTCAATCGCTTCTTGATGTGGGCTGATCATCTCAAACGTACGGTCAACGTGCGCATTCAAACATTAAATGCGACGGGTCTGGATCATGCCGGTGGAGTTCAACTTCGCGCGGTGCTGCAGCAAATAGCGCCAGCATCCTAAAAGTAGTCATCTTCTGAGGATGAGCAGCTTGAAGCAATTTAGGAGCTTTTTTGCGGTACTTGCCGCATTAGTGACAGGTGTTTGCATTACGCTGCTTGTTGATACCCCCGATACTTGGATAGCGGGCTTAGCCAAACAGCTATCAGGTCAGCGATTGCAATTGACCCATATAGAGGGGGGCTTGATTCAGGGTAGTGCTGATTTTTATTGGGGCGATGATAACGCCTCAACGCTCCCCTTAGGGCGCTGGGAATGGCGCTATTCTCCCGGGTGGGATGGTTTGTTAACCGAGACTATAAGCGCGCTTTTGGGGCCTGCGACAGGCCAAGTTGCACTTCAAGTGAGTTGGGATGGAGTAACTTTGCACAATGCTGACTTTATCATTCAAGTAAGTACGATCAAGTGGCATCATCCACTTTGGATGATGGTGCAGCCCTCAGCTGAACTTCACTTTCAGGCGCAAAAAATCAATATTCAGAATGAGGGGATAACTGGCGAAGCAAGCCTCACCTGCAGTCATGGGTATTCTCCTCAAGTGCGTTTACCCGACCTAGGAAGCTGGCAGATTCAATGGAAGTCTGAAGATACGATAGGCATACTGAAACTTGTTACGCTCAAAGGTCCCTTGCATGTGGATGGAGAAGGGCAGTTCAGCATGCAGCCTCTTCAGTTAAAGCTTTCTGGTCGTTTATGGTCTGAGGCGCGTTATGCCCGTGACCTCGAACCCATCATCAAGTCGATTGGACCTCAGCAAGTTGATGGCAGCGTGCCATGGAAACTCAGGTTTTAATCGCGCCAAAGGGAGTCAATATCCTGAAAGCCCCATTTAGAAGGGTCCTCTTGAGACACGATCTCATGATCATGATGGCTGAGGTTCATGTGCTCAGGATCAATACGTTGCTCTTGGTGAATGGAGTACACCAATTTCACCACAGGTTTTAGCAAAGCTCCTTCTTCTTGGTCGCAGACTACCGCTAAGTGACCGCTACTGAGTTTCACCAAAGAGCCTGTTGGGTAGATGCCTACCGCCTTTACAAAAGCATGAAAAACTTTTTCATCGAAGTGGCCTTTACTCCACTCGGCCATTTTGCGAATAGCGGTCCCGGGTCTCCAGCCAGCTTTATAAGGGCGATCCGACGTGATGGCATCATACACATCACACACAGCCCCCATTTTTGCCATCATAGAAATACGATCTCCCATGAGCTTGTCTGGGTAACCGGAGCCATCCATTTTTTCGTGATGGTGTAAGCACACTTCTAATACTTCATCGGGAAATTCACCGCTTTGTTTTAGGATATTAAAACCAGCAGAGGGGTGACCTTGAATGACAGTAAACTCTTCTTCTGTGAGTGAACTAGGTTTGTTTAATACTGACAGCGGGATGCGAATTTTTCCGATGTCATGCAGCAAGCCGCCAAGCCCTGCTAACTGTGTTGTTTTTTCATCTAAGCCGAGTTGGCGAGAAAGAGAAATCATCAACGCACACACCGCAACTGAGTGCAGGTAGGTGTAGTCATCCTTGGTTTTGATGCGAGCTAGACTAATGAGTGCATTGGGATTTCTGAATATCGAATGAGAAATCTCTTCAACAATATTTACTGAGCCTGAGCGATCTAGAGCCTTTCCTAAGCGAGCTTGGGTGAAGAGATGCTTAACCTGTTCTTCTGCGCGTTCACAAATCTCTTCTGCTTGCTTCATTTCTTCTGCAACCGAAAGCTTTTTGGGGCCTTCATGTATTTCTACTAGAACTTCGGCAACATGTTGCGCTTCTTCCTGAACGGCCAAAATCGCATCTACTGAAGCGGTTGCTTCCACTTCGGACATCGATTGTGATTGATATTGAGGAGACTTTCCCTTGGAGTCGTCAATCCAAACTTCGGATACGCCTGATCCTTTTAAACGCTTTAAATCAGCCTCAGAATCCAATAGAAAATGAGATTTCCAAAAAGGGTGTTCCAGCCATGATCCACAGACTTCATGAATGTACATCCCAAGAGTTGCTTCTTTAACGTTGATTCGGATCAGCATGGTGGCTCAATAATAAGGAGCGTTAGATAGGGGTGCGAATGCTTATAAGGCATCGATCACTCCTTAGCCTACCGAGAGTTAGTTACAAGCAGATTGACGCAAGGTTACCGCGGTTTGATAAGCCAATTACACGCCTGCTTCGTGGGCTTGCTGGTCGGCGTGATAGGAGCTTCGTACCATGGGGCCGCAAGCGGCATGGCGAAAGCCCATCGCCAATGCTTGCTGTTCAAACCATTGAAAACGTTGAGGTTCCATATAGCGCATCACCGGCAGGTGATGGGTAGAAGGCTGCAAATACTGCCCCAAAGTGAGCATATCTACGTCATTTGCCCGCAGATCCTGCATCACCATCAGAATTTCCTCATCGGTTTCACCTAATCCAATCATTAAACCCGATTTCGTTGGAATTTCAGGATGCAGGGTTTTAAAGTCCTGAAGGAGTTTTAAGGAGTGGGCGTAGTCTGAACCTGGGCGAGCCTGTTTATACAGACGTGGCACTGTTTCAAGATTGTGATTCATGACGTCCGGCGGTGCTGCCGCCAAAATATCTAAAGCTAAGCTTAAGCGCCCACGAAAATCAGGAACCAACACTTCAATTTGAGTGGCGGGCGATGCGACTCGGACTGCACGAATACAATCCGCAAAGTGTCCTGCTCCCCCATCCCGTAAATCGTCTCGATCTACGCTGGTAATCACCACATAACGTAAACGCAATAGCGCAATGCTATCCCCTAGTTGGGTGGGTTCAGCGGGATCGATCGGAAGAGGGCGGCCGTGGCCTACATCGCAAAAAGGACAGCGACGGGTGCATAGATCTCCCAAGATCATGAATGTAGCCGTCCCTTTGCTAAAACACTCCCCGATATTCGGACAAGAGGCTTCCTCGCACACAGAATGCAACTTGCGATCACGCAGTAAATTTTTGACCTCGTGAAAGCGCGGGCTTTGGCTGACTTTCACCCTTATCCAATCGGGTTTGCGCAAGGGCTCGGCAGCCACAACTTTAATAGGGATACGTGCGGTTTTAGCCTGACCGGTTTGTTTTATTCCGGTGATATCGATAGGCGCGTTAGCTGAAGTTTTGTTATCCATTTGTTGCCAATTTTAAAGGTCTTTGAGTTCGTATAGTCGGGCAAGAGCAAGTTGCTTGGCCAAGCTCGCTTTTAAATCAGCGATAGTGGGGCTGAGGCCCAGAGAACGGCAATCTGTAACTTGAAGGCCAGCATAACCACAAGGGTTAATGCGTGCAAAAGGTTCAAGATCCATTTCTGCATTAAAGGCCAATCCATGATAACTGCGGCTCTTACGAATACGCAGCCCTACGCTAGCAATTTTCGCCTCATTCACATACACACCGGGAGCATCTACTCGACTATTTGAGCGTACCCCTTGTTCGGCAAGCACTTCAATCACAGCGGTTTCAAGCAATCGAACAAGATGACGCACGCCCAATTTAAGCCTTACTAAATCCCACAATACATACACCACAATTTGCCCTGGGCCGTGATAAGTCACTTGGCCGCCTCGATCTGTTTGAACAACTGGAATGTTTCCTGGAAAAAGAAGATGTTCAGGTTTACTTGCTTGCCCTAAGGTAAAGACAGGAGGATGTTCGGTTAGCCATAGTTCATCTGGGCTATCGCTTGTGCGATCTTGCGTAAACGCACGCATGGCCTGCCATGTTGCAGAATATTCCGAAAGACCCAGATCGCGAACGATCATGTCTTTAAGCATATTAGAGCGCCATCGCAACCATTGGGTGTGCGCTGAGATCCTGATAAATAGCATCCAATTGAGCACGTGAATGCGCGCGTATGGTGCAAGTCAGGCTGAGATATCGCCCTGCTGAACTGGCTCGCATTTCCATGGTGGCCAGATCAAAATCGGGTGCATGACGAATGATCAATTCTGCGATGGTTTGTGCAAAGCCCTCCTGCGTTTTTCCCATAATCTTGATAGGAAAATCGCAGGGGAATTCAAATAGGGCATCACTATCCGATTCGATCTCGCTCATAATTTAGGGCATCATTAATCTGAGACTACCCCAGAAGCGCTGGAGAATATTGCCAGTAGGGACTTCAATGAGGGATGGGACTTCATAGTTTGCAACAACCTTGCCATCTACAACAATATCTAGCGAGCCAACACTCGCACCTGCTGCTATGGGGGCTATAAGCGGTGCCTTGGGGTGGAAGACTTCTTTGTATCTCGCAAAGTCACCTTTGGGTAAGGTTAGCCAAAGGTCTTCGCGAAAACCCACTTCTAAGAGATCAGAATGCGCCTTATACACAGGTAGCTTGGTCATCACAGCATTAGCAATATGAATACGTTGCGTATCAAAATACTGGAAGCCATAGTTCAATAGCTTCTCGCTTTCTGCTGCGCGTGCACTCTCTGAATCAGTGCCTACCACTACGCTCAGTAAACGCTGATCGCCTCGCTTAGCGGATGCAATCAAGCAAAAACCTGCGCTATCGGTGTGGCCCGTTTTCATACCATCCACTGAAGGGTCTTTCCACAACAACTGATTGCGATTGGGCTGATTGATATTGTTGTAGCGATATTGTTTTTCTGAGTACAAGGGATAGTACTCAGGGAAGTCATGTTGAATTGCGCGCGCAACTTTAGAAAGATCCCGTGCGGTGCTGAAATGCTGAGGGTCAGGCAATCCGGTTGCATTCATGAAGTGAGTATTAGTCATACCCAAAGCCACTGCCTGTTGATTCATCATTTGCGCAAATTGTTCTTCGCTCGTCCCGATGCGTTCCGCTAGAGCAATACTGGCATCATTGCCCGACTGAATAATCATGCCATGTAATAACTCATCCACCGTCACGGGGCGGTTGGGTTCAATAAACATGCGTGAACCTTCCGCTTTCCATGCTTTGGGTGAAACTGCTACGACCGTATTGAGTGCAATAGATTTTTGGCGCAAGGCCTTAAAGCTCAAATAGGCCGTCATTAACTTAGTTAATGAAGCCGGCTCTACACGTACATCAGGATTCCCCACGGCGAGAATCTGATTGCTGGTGACATTCAGAAGCAGCCAAGATTTAGCAGCGAGCACAGGCGCTTGAGGAATAATAAGATTGGCTGAGGCTGGATTTACGTTGGTGACTGCTGTGCCCGGCGCAACGCTAGGTGTGATCGGTGCAATCGTCCCCACAGCGGGAGCAGGGGTGGCCGCTGATGGGGCGGGAGCGGTGGAAGATTTTTCTGCAGCCTCACTAAATGGTGATAAAGCCACTATAAACAGGATTAAAGAAAAAAAAACGTTCAAAAAAGCGGGCTTAGAAGGAGAGAAACGATTCATGAGGGCTTTGATAAGTGATCAATATTCTTATTATACCGCTCAAGGCTTTTTTATTTGCGCCGGAGAGTTAGGGTGACTGCGTTGTTTAAGTGATTTCAGCGTGAATGATCGGCAAACGAATATTGAAACGGGTATAAAGGCCGGGTTGTGAAACCACTTCAATCGCACCGCCTAATGATCGAATTTCATCCATAAAACTCTCGTGAGTACCGAGCCGCTATTCTCACTTCCTTTCTAAACAACAAATTTATCCGTCTTTTTGTGACGGCTCATTCGCATTTGATCTGATATTTTTCAAGTTCATTCGTGCGGCCTAAGTGGAAGCTAAGTCAATTTTTAGGCGGGAAGACGCGCTCTACGAGGACGGTGGCGCTGCCTTTACTGGCATAGCCCAGTTTGGAGGCGGCGGCGTAGCTGAGGTCGATGACGCGACCAGGAAAGAAGGGGCCGCGATCATTGATTTTAACGATGATGGACTTACCCGTTTTGGTGTCGGTGACGCGCGCATAGCTGGGAATGGGCATGGTTTTATGTGCGCCGGTCATGCCGTACATATCGTAGAGCTCGCCCGATGAAGTAGGCTTGCCATGAAACTTCCTGCCATACCAGGTACCGATCCCTTGCTCGCTAAAGGGCAAATTGGAGGTGTCAGGAAAATAGACCTCCCCCATTACTTCATAGGGCTTATTGGGGCCAGCCAATAACGGTTCATTCTTTGGAACCGCATCAGGGATTTGGGAGAAATCTTTGGGTGCATTGGTGCCCGGGCCATCATCTAAATAGTAGCCACCTGAGCGTTGTGTATTGGGTGGGACAGCGCTGGAGGGGCTAGGAAGCTTCGATTGCGTATGAGCGGGAGATGGGGAGGAGGGCGCTAAGGTGTAGGTGGAACACCCACTCAGCAGTGCAGCAATCAGAAGTGCGAAGGCAAATCGCAATGCATTAATCCTATCGTTTCACGATGGTACGATGGTAACGGATGCTCATTAAGATACCTTGTCCGAGCATGAGGGTGATCAGCGCAGTACCGCCATAGCTAATGAAAGGCAGGGGGACGCCAACGACCGGTAGGATACCCGCCACCATTCCCATGTTCACAAAGGTATAAGTGAATAGAGTGAGGCAAATAGAACCCGCTGCAATGCGGTTGAATACCGATGAGGCATGGCCCGCAATTCTGAGTCCACGAATCACCAAGCTCACCAGTAACCCTAGAAGGATCAGTTCTCCCAATAGACCAAATTCTTCGCAGAAAACGGCGAAGATGAAATCCGTTTTGGGTTCCGGTAGGAAGTCTAGGTGGGCTTGTGTGCCACTTAACCATCCTTTACCAAAAATCCCCCCAGAGCCCACTGAGATCGTAGATTGAATGATGTGATAGCCAGCACCCAAAGGGTCGCTTGCAGGGTTGATGAGGGTGAGAATACGTTGCCGTTGGTAGTCGTGCAGAAAAGTCCATGCAACGGGCAAGGCTGCTGCTCCGGCGATTGCAGCCATGGCGATGACGCGCCAAGAAAGTCCGGCCAAAAATAAAGCGAAGCAGCCAGAGCTTGCAATGAGAAGGGCGGTACCTAAATCGGGCTGCTTAGCAATGAGGCCTACGGGTACTACAAATAACAACAGCGCGATAATGAAGTCTTTAAAGTTGAGTGATTCTTCGCGGTATTGAAACCAGGCAGCCAGAGCAAGGGGTAGAGCAAGCTTCATGAATTCTGAAGGTTGAATGCGAACGGGCCCTAGATGTAACCATCGCCTGGCACCGTGGCTCACTTCCCCAAATAGCGCAACACCAATCAACATGGCCAATCCAAATGCATAAGCGGGTGCGGCGAGTCGCATTAAATACTGAGGAGGAAGATGCGCCAATACGCACATGCCTAACAGGGCGATCAACATGCTTCTGGCTTGACCTGCCACCGTCATGAAGTCTTTGCCAGAGGCACTAAAGAGCACCGCAAGTCCTAATGCCATGAGGCTCAAAATCAGTATCATTAAGGTAGGGTCAAGAGGGGCAATGGTGCGTGCAATCCAGCGTCTAATCATTATGCGTATCCTCGCCCGGGGCTCCAGGTTTGGCAGGGGGGGGCTCCCCACTGATCTCCTCGGCGGGTCCATTCGCTTTTTTACCCAGTAGCCAATAGTCCACGACTTGTCGTGCGATAGGGGCGGCTGTACTGCCTCCGTGCCCACCGTTTTCAACGAGGACGGCTACGGCAATAGTGGGAGATTCGGCGGGGGCAAATCCCACAAACCACGCATGGTCACGGTTGGCTTCTTTCACACGACTTTCTATATACTTCTCATTCTGTTTAATGCCTACAACTTGAGCCGTCCCTGTTTTGCCTGCAAAACTATAAGGTGCGCCTGCGCCGGCTTGTGCGGCCGTTCCGCCCGGCCTTAAAACATCAACCATGGCATCGCGTACCGCATTGAAATCTTCTTCTCGCAACCCTGCATCGCGAACCAAAATGGGTTGAACTTCGCGATGTTTTCCTGTTGCGCTTTCGCGTATTGATTTCACTATATGAGGGCGGTAAAACTTCCCTCCGTTTGCGAGCGTCGCCACCGCACTCGCCATCTGGAGGGGTGTCATTTGGTTATAGCCTTGGCCGATTCCGCTGATGACGGTCTCGCCTCCAAACCAATCTTGATGGAAGCGGGCTTTTTTCCAGGCGCGAGAAGGGAGAATCCCGGGGAGCTCGCCATCCATGTCTATGCCGGTTCGTTCCCCAAATCCAAACTTGTATAAGAAATCGTGCATAACATCGATTCCCAGCTCATTTGCGAGGGTGTAGAAGTAGGTGTCGCATGACTGAACAATCGCGCGATGCAAATCTACCGTGCCATGTCCCTCTGGCTTCCAATCGCGGTAACGATGGGATGAGCCAGGAAAAGCAAAGTATCCGGGATCTTGGATGAAGGTCTCTGGGGTTCGATGTTTGGTTTGCAGACCAGCCAATGCCATGAAAGGTTTGATTGTAGAACCAGGTGGATAGAGGCCGCGGGAGGCTCGGTTGTTCAAGGGTTTGTCTGAAGATTGATTGAGCATTTCCCAGTTGGCTTGATCAATCCCGTCAACAAACAAGTTGGGATCAAAACCGGGCTGACTGACAAACGCTAACACTTCACCGCTATTGGGTTCGATCGCAACCAATGCACCGCGGCGATCTCTAAACGCGCGTTCTGCAATTTGCTGCAAGTTCAGATCAATACTCAGAGTGAGGTCGTTCCCGGATATGGGTTCTTTACGAGACAGGGAATGAACGGCTCTTCCCCCTGCATCGGTTTCAAGTTGTTCAGAGCCCGTAAAACCATGCAGTTCACGTTCGTAGCTTTGCTCTATCCCTACCTTGCCCAAATGTTGCGTGCCACGATAATTGGCGAGAAGACCGGCTTCGTCCAGTCGGCCAATATCGGCATCATTGATTCGACCGATATAGCCAATCAGATGAGAGGCTGAGGTCCCTTCGGGGTAGCTGCGAAAAAGGCGTGCCCGAATTTCAACGCCGGGGAAGCGATAACGATTCACCGCAAATTTTGCAACCTCAACTTCGCTGAGGCGGTTGCGAATGGGCAAGCTATCGAAATTGCGACTCTCATCGTACAACTTACGAAAACGTCGGCGGTCGCGTGGAGAGATTTCTAGTATCTTGCTGAGACCATTAATTGTTGCGTCAAGATCATCTACCTGTGAAGGGCTGATCTCTAAGGTATAGGCGGAGTAATTGCTAGCAAGGGGGCGACCCTCTCTGTCCAAAATCATTCCTCGCGCGGGGACTACAGGAGAAATCGTAATGCGATTGGCTTCAGCTAAGGTGCGATAGTGTTCGTACTGAATTGTTTGCAACCAGAGAAAGCGCAGGATCAGAACGGCGCAGCCTGCCAATATAGCGAAGGTAGCTACTTGTAAACGGTTGCGATAAGCGTGCAGGCTGAGTGCTTGGTCGTACTCGCGGTTGCGCGATTTCATGGTGCGGAATGGCTGCGTCGAAGATCTTGTTGATGAAGAAGTAATGTGACTGGAATCCAAACAGCAAAATCACTGACACTCCCAATAAGCACCCACCAATTGGGTGTCCCACCTTGACAGAGCCATTCTGTGATGATGGATACTAAACGAGTACCCATTAAAATAGGCAGGATTTGTGGTGTCTGCGCAACAGGGCTGAAAGCTAGCATGCGCGTTCTAAATTTAATGGTAAGCCATCCCGCGATTGAGAATGACAGAGCAGAGACACCTAGTATCCCAGTCTGGGCAATGTCCACCATTAAACCACCCAAAAACCCAGCAGATTGACCCACTCGCCAAGGTTCACGCAGCCACCAATGAATTAATACAAGTAGAAGCCAGTTGGGTTCGATAATCAGCGCCCAGCCGCTCCAAGGGAGCAAGGTCAGAAAATAAGCGATGATAATGCTGCCCCAGATCAATCTTAAATGAGAGGGGTCTCTCAGAATCCGATCGTGCTGACTAATCATGCGCGCTGCCAGGTTTTGCTGAATCTACCTCTTTGGGGGGGGTCAGCACCAGCACGTAGTGTCCCCGGCCGATCCCTCCAACAGGTGTACACGTTACTCTTGCAAAGACGCGACTAGAGCTACGTTCTATATGCGTGACCAATGCAACAGGGAGGCCCTCAGGGTAGGTGCCGTCAATTCCAGAAGTGACGATTTGGTCGCCTGTTTGAATGTCTGCGCCTTCAGGTAAAAAAGGTAATGACAAAGTGCCCGAAGAGCCATCGCCTTCAGACAAAGTACGAAGACCATTGCGCAAAATACGAACAGGGATTTGCTGATTTTGCTCTGTGACCAAAGTGACTTCTGCGCTCATGGGACTCACGTGGGTGATTTGTCCAACCAACCCCTCGGTGTCCATAACGGGTTGACCTTCAACGAGTCCTGCTTGGCTACCCCGATCTAAAACAAGTTTGGCGGAATAGGGATTGCGTCCACCGTGTCTTACTTCCGCAAGTATTGAAGTGAGCTTGCTGCGGGATGGGAGGTCGTTCAGTTTCCGCAGCTCATTGAGTTCTTTTTCTAGGCTCGTACTTTGAGCAGCGCGCTCAGAAAAAACAATGAGCTGATAGTTTAGGCGTTCATTACTCGCACGCAGTTCACTTTGGCTAGAGAAAAACTCCGCAGATTGTTCAAATAAGTAAACTGGAAGATGTGCGGCTTGCTCTACAGGATAGATCAGGATATTCAAGGCCGCACGAATAAAACCCACCGAGTGGTAGCGGGTATCAAGAACGATGAGAGCAAGAGAGAAGGCGCAGAAAAAGGCTAACCGAACAAGCGGTGAGGGTCCTCTCTGAAAAAACTCTCTAGTGCTCATCTTTACATTCCAATAGCAGGCTAGGTTTTGAAATTACCTATAGCTCGCGGCACTGATCAAAAAATTAATCGTTGGAGAACACGCTACCCAAGCGTTCCATTTCTTCCAAGGCACGTCCTGAACCGCGCACCACACAGGTCAGGGGATCTTCGGCAACAATGACGGGCAAGCCTGTCTCTTCCATGAGCAGTCGATCAATGTCACGCAACAGCGCGCCACCACCAGTTAAGACCATGCCTTTTTCAGCAATATCTGCGCCGAGTTCTGGAGGTGTTTGCTCAAGTGCCGCTTTCACAGCGCCCACGATGCTATTCAGCGGATCGGTCAAGGCTTCTAGAATTTCATTGCTGGTAATAGTGAAGGTGCGTGGAATACCTTCAGCCATGTTGCGGCCTTTTACTTCCATTTCAAGCATTTCAGAACCAGGGAAGGCGGAGCCAATTTGTTTTTTGATCATCTCAGCGGTGGTTTCGCCAATTAACATTCCGTAGTTACGGCGGATGTAATTAATGATGGCTTCATCGAATTTGTCACCGCCTACGCGAACTGAAGAGGCATATACGATACCGCCCAAAGAAATGACACCTACTTCAGTGGTCCCGCCGCCAATATCGACGACCATTGAACCTGAAGGTTCAGCGATAGGAAGGTCAGCGCCGATGGCAGCGGCCATCGGTTCATCAATGAGGAATACTTGGCGGGCTCCAGCACCGAGAGCTGACTCTTTAATCGCTCTGCGCTCTACTTGGGTAGAACCGCAGGGAACGCAAATAATGATTCTGGGGCTTGGCGAGAGCATTCTAGAGTCATGAATTTTTTTGATGAAATACTTCAGCATCTGCTCAGTAATGGTGAAGTCAGCAATCACCCCATCTTTCATGGGGCGAATCGCTGAAATATTGCCAGGTGTTCGGCCTAACATCTGCTTGGCTGCTAAACCCACGGCTTGGATAGTTTTTTTGCCATTAGGGCCGAGTTCTTGCCGGATGGCTACAACAGAGGGTTCGTCAAGAACGATCCCTTTGCCGCGTACGAAAATAAGGGTGTTCGCCGTGCCTAAGTCAATGGCAAGGTCGTTAGAAAAATAGCCGCGAAAAAATCCAAACATGGTCTTAAATGGGACGCTGGTAAAACGCCGCCTTTGTATTGTGAAGATAACTTGCGATAATAACTCCTTTCGCCCCCCTCTAGTAGGGGGAAATGGTGTTAAAAGGCTAGAATTAACAAGGTATACAGGCTCACAATGCGTTTTACCGAAGAGGATGTTCGCCGCGTTGCGCGGTTGTCACGGCTTGCCCTAGAACCTAAAGAGATTAAAGGGTTTCAGCAAGACTTATCCCAAATTTTGGATTTGGCACAAAAACTTCAGGCGATTAATACCTCGAATGTGGAACCTCTCGCCCATCCTGGCTCGACGTCCGTGTTTTTGCGTTCGGATACCGTGACGGAAACGAACCAGCGCGAAGCCTTTCAGGCTGTGGCTCCAGAAGTAGATCGGGGGCTTTATCTTGTTCCAAGGGTGGTGGAATGAGCCATTCTGAATTATTGAATCAAGGCTTGACCGAGATCGTGGCGGCGCTCAGCCGTCACGATGTTTCTGCAGTCGAATTGGCCACAGCCTACTTGGATCGCATTGATCAGGCACAGCCCGATTTGAACGCCTTTATTACGCTAGATCGTGAGCACTCACTTCGTCAAGCTGCTATTGCAGATAAGATGCGAGCAGGCTCTTCTGGCGCAAAACTGGCTGGAATCCCGATTGTACAAAAGGATGTTTTTTGTGCAAAAGGCTGGCGGACGACTGCCGGCTCACGGATGCTAGAAAACTTCATTGCACCCTATGACGCGCATGTTGTGGAGCGATTGAATGAGCATGGGTTTGTCACACTCGGTCGGGCGAACATGGACGAGTTCGCCATGGGTTCATCGAATGAAAACTCTTACTTTGGGCCCGTTAAAAACCCATGGGATGTGACACGCGTACCGGGCGGTAGCTCTGGCGGTTCTGCCGCGGCTGTCGCGGCCGGTTTAGCGCCTGCAGCAACCGGAACCGATACGGGGGGATCGATTCGACAACCTGCGGCATGGTGCGGCATCTCGGGCATCAAACCCACCTACGGTCGGGTTTCGCGTTACGGCATGATTGCCTACGCCTCAAGCTTGGATCAAGCAGGGATGTTTGCACGATCGGCGCAAGATTTAGCCGTATTGATGGATGTCATCTCAGGTCATGATTCTCGTGATGCGACCAGCGTCAATCGTCAAGATCCCCCTTGTGCAGAAGGATTAGATCGCTCGATTCGCGGACTGCGGGTTGGCCTACCCAAACAATGGATGGGTGAAGGATTATCAGCAGGGGTGAAATCGGTTATAGAAAAAGCGATTCAGGAATTGATGGCGCTGGGTTGTGAGTGCGTAGAGATTGATCTACCGATGAGTGAACAGGCGATACCGGCGTATTACGTCATCGCTCCCGCCGAGGCCTCAAGTAATCTATCGCGTTTTGATGGTGTGCGATTTGGTCATCGCGCTGCTGAATATAAAGACTTGAGTGAATTGTATGAGCGCTCACGTGGCGAGGGGTTTGGTCCAGAAGTGAAACGTCGTATTTTGATGGGAAGCTATGTGTTATCTCATGGCTACTATGATGCTTACTACTTGCAAGCCCAGCGCGTGCGTAGATTGATCGCCAATGATTTTGAACGTGCGTTTACCCAGTGCGATGTGATTGCCGGCCCTGTTGCCCCCACCACAGCGTTTCCGCTCGGCTCCTATGGGGCAGATCCGGTACAAATGTATTTGGCTGATCTTTACACGATTCCTGTCAATCTTGCAGGCTTGCCCGCACTGAGTGTCCCTGCAGGATTTGATGCAGGTATGCCAGTAGGATTGCAACTCATCGGGCCTTGGTGGCATGAAGCGCGTTTGTTGCAAACTGCGCATGCCTATCAAACCACAACCGATTGGCATACCAAACGGCCAACACATTATTCAGGGGTCACGAAATGACTCAACAGAATTGGGAAGTAGTGATTGGCTTAGAGACGCATGCCCAACTCTCTACGCAATCCAAAATTTTTTCTGGGGCATCTGTCGCATTTGGTGCGGAACCCAATACACAAGCGTGTGCGGTGGATTTAGGTTTACCAGGGGTATTGCCTGTCCCAAATCGTGCAGCCGTCGAGCGTGCCATTCGTTTTGGTTTGGCGGTGGGCGCCCATATCGCCCCCATGTCCATCTTTGCACGGAAGAATTATTTCTATCCTGATTTGCCTAAGGGCTATCAGATCAGTCAGATGGAGATTCCAGTCGTACAGGGCGGGGCGCTGCGTATTCAAACCAAGGCAGGGGAGAAGATTGTGAAACTTACGCGCGCGCACTTGGAAGAAGATGCCGGCAAGTCTTTGCATGAAGATTTTCAGGGTCAGTCAGGTATTGATTTAAATCGTGCGGGCACACCTTTGCTTGAGATTGTAACTGAGCCTGAAATGCGTTCATCCGAAGAGGCTGTGGCTTATGCTCGTGCCCTCCATGCCTTGGTGCGTTGGATTGAAATTTGTGATGGCAATATGCAAGAAGGTTCGTTCCGCTGTGACGCCAATGTATCCGTCAGACCATTGGGACAGAAAGAATTCGGTACGCGTTGTGAGATTAAAAACCTTAACTCGTTCCGTTTTCTAGAACGCGCCATTGAATTTGAAATTAAGCGTCAAATCGAACTGATCGAAGAAGGGGGTAAGGTTATTCAGGAAACACGATTGTATGATCCTGATCGGGATGAAACACGCTCGATGCGATCTAAAGAAGATGCACACGATTACCGCTACTTCCCTGATCCTGATCTGCCGCCTTTGTGCGTCTCCGAAGCATGGATTGCTGAAGTGGCTGCGGCTATGCCTGAACTGCCCGAAGCACGCAAACAGCGCTACGTTTCTGAATTAGGGCTCTCAGAATATGACGCTAGCTTGCTGACCGCTACCCGCGAGGCAGGTGAATATTTTGAGTCAGTGCAATCTTCGACAAAAGGAGTAGATGCCAAGCTCTGTGCTAACTGGGTCAATGGTGAACTTTCTGCAGCCCTGAATCGCGCAGGCCTAGAGCTGTCAGAAGCCAAAGTCAGTGCCGCGCAGCTTGCTGGTTTGCTGATGCGCTTGGCCGATGGAACGATCTCTGGAAAAATCGCCAAAGAATTATTCGAGATCATGTGGTCGGAAGGGGGTGAGGTAGATGCCCTGATTGAATCGCGTGGCTTGCGTCAGATATCCGATACCGGTGCGCTAGAGGCCGTGTTAAAAGATCTGATCGCTCAACACCCTGCCCAAGTTGAAGAGTATCGTGGGGGCAAGGAAAAAGTCTTTGGATTCTTTGTGGGGCAGGCAATGAAAGCAACCCAGGGTAAGGCCAATCCAGCTCAACTCAATGAGCTTCTAAAAGCCTTGCTGGCTGGAGGCTAATCATTCACTCCATATTGCTCTCGATAAGCTTGAATGGGGGCGATATGGGAGTGAAGAGCTGGGACTTGTTCAATGTAGGTCAGCAAATCGTCTAGCGTTGCAATACTGAAGACCTGTAAGCCATACTCTTTTCGCACTTCTTGAACCGCTGACAAAGAACCGGTACCACGCTCCATGCGGTCTAACGCAGTGACAACTGCATAGGGAGTGGCGCCTGATGCTTGCATAATGGCAACCGATTCCCGTACGGAAGTCCCGGCAGAAATCACGTCATCAATGACCAAGACTCTGCCTTTTAATTCCGCACCCACTAACTGTCCTCCTTCGCCATGATCTTTTATTTCTTTGCGGTTGTAGCAAAAGGGAAGATTGTGACCGCGTTGCGCCAACGCGGTAGCCAAACCAGCTGCTAAAACGATGCCTTTGTAGGCAGGCCCAAAAATGATATCGGGTGTAATACTCGAAGCCAGAACGGTTTCAGCATAAAAGCCGCACAAGGTTGAAAGAGAGACGCCATCACTAAATAAGCCCGCATTAAAAAAATACGGTGATGTGCGCCCAGCCTTGGTTTGAAATTGCCCGAAGCGAATCACACCCCGTTCAATGGCAAACGCCAGAAATTGAAATCGAAAGGTATCCATAAACGAGAGTTTAACGATACTTTGCTTTGCCCGCTAAACTGCATGCTTACTAGAAATGACTACATTGCCATGCTTAAGATTATTTCAGCCAATTTAAATGGTATTCGTTCTGCTTCCACCAAAGGTTTTTTTGAATGGATGGGGCAGCAAGATGCCGACTTTGTTTGCGTGCAAGAGGTCAAAGCGCAGGATGCCGATTTAACAGATACCATGCGTTCGCCTATTGGTATGGGAAATCAGGCCTATCAAGGTTATTTTCATTTTGCAGAAAAGAAAGGTTACAGCGGAACAGGAATCTATACCCGTCAGCAGCCTGATAAAGTGATCACAGGTTTTGGTGTGACAGAATTTGACGAGGAAGGTCGCTATACGGAGTTGGTGTATCCCAAGCTCTCAGTGGTTTCGGTTTATCTGCCTTCGGGGTCGAGTTCAGAAGAGCGTCAGCAAGCTAAATTTAGATTTCTAGAGGTTTTTTTACCCCACCTGCAATGCCTCAGAGCGAGTAAGCGAGAAGTGGTGATCTGTGGTGATTGGAATATCGCACACACTGAAAAAGATCTTAAAAACTGGAAGGGAAATCTGAAGAATAGTGGATTTCTGCCAGAGGAGCGGGCTTGGATGACGCAGTTATTGGGTGGGCAGATGGATTGGGTTGATGTGTATCGATCGCTCTATCCCGAGGCATCTGATGAGGGCTATACCTGGTGGTCTAATCGTGGTCAGGCCCGGGCTAAAAACGTAGGATGGCGCATTGATTATCAAATTGCCACGCCCAGTTTAGGTGCGTTGGCGCGTTCGGCTTCAATATTTAAAGATCAGCGATTTAGTGATCACGCTCCGCTTACCGTTGAGTATGCTTGACCAATATGAAAAGTTCCCTGCGCCTTGTGTTTGACCGACGACTATTGGCAGCTCTCTTGCTGGGCTTTGCCTCTGGTCTTCCGCTTGCATTAAGCGGTGCCACTTTGCAAGCGTGGCTGACTACCCAAGGTGCCAGTTTGCAATCTATTGCTTGGTTCTCACTATCTGGCTTGCCCTACACCTGGAAATTCTTATGGTCGCCAGGGTTGGATCGCTACTCTCCACCATTTGGTGGGCGACGCCGAGGTTGGATGGTATTGACGCAAATCGCTCTCGCTTTAGTTTTATTAAATATGGCTTCGACGGCTGTCCCTGAATCATTGCCTCGTTTGGCGGGTTTGGCGGTGCTCTTGGCCTTTTTATCGGCAAGCCAAGATGTGGTGATTGATGCATGGCGCACAGAGGTATTAGCGCCTGCCCAAAGAGGTTTAGGCGCTGCGATGGCGGTGATGGGCTATCGCGTGGGTATGTTGGTCTCAGGAGCGCTCGCGCTGATTCTGGCGCAGTCCTTGGGTTGGCAAACAGTCTTTACTTTAATGGCAGGGATCTTTCTTATGCTGCCTTTAGTAAGCTTGTGGGCGCCCGAACCACAGGCCGAGATAATTACCCCCCAAACTTTGCAAGAAGCAATGATCGGACCATTTAGGGAGTTTATGGGGCGTAAGGCAGCGTGGGCACTGCTGTTACTGGTGGTGGCTTATAAATTATCGGATGCGTTTGCTACTGCTTTATCGACCACTTTTTTATTACGTGGCGTGGGTTTTTCATTGGCAGAGGTAGGTGTAGTGAATAAAGCAGTAGCTTTAATCGCTACTTTGTTGGGCGCACTCATCGGTGGTTTGGGATTGGCGCGTTTAGGTTTAGTGCGCGCATTGTTGTTGTTTGGTTTAATGCAAGCGGTCTCGGCGCTGGGGTTTTTTGCGTTGGCACTAAAAGGTCATGACCTCGGTTTAATGGTACTTGCAGTAACAACAGAAAACCTGACCTCGGGTATGGGAACGGCAGCATTTTCAGCTTTGCTGATGGGTTTATGTAGCACCCGCTATAGTGCTACGCAATTTGCACTGTTATCTGCATTATCGGCCGTTGGCAGGGTATATGTTGGGCCGCTGTCTGGCCTATTAGCAGAGTCCCTGGGATGGCCTGTTTTTTTCTTGTTTTCGGTTTTGGCAGGGGCACCTGGTTTGCTGCTCGTCTGGCTTTTGCGTAAGCAACTACAGTTTGAGCATAAAGTGGTTAAGCCTGAGCGCCAATCCTATAAATAGCAACATTGCCGCGGAGATTCGGCATGAAATCTACGATTTTACCCTCATTTAAAACCAGACGTTTTTTGACGCTTGCCCCAATCTCAGAACAGAGGTCTTCAAAGTCAGTTAGGGTACATAGATGAATATTAGGGGTGTCATGCCAAGAGAAAGGCAAGTCGTCTGAGATGGGCATGTGCCCCCCCAACACTTGCAGACGGTTTTTCCAGTAACCAAAATTGGGAAAACTGACGATACCTTCGCGTCCCACGCGCAACATTTCCCTCAACAGTGATGCTGAGTTATGCATGGCTTGTAACGTTTGCGAGAGGATCACGTGATCAAAAGAACCATTATCGAAACCCGATAAGCCTGCTTCTAAGTCGATCTGAATGACATTTACACCGCGTGATACGCAAGCGATGACATTAGCAGGTTGATTCTCAACTCCATAGCCTCTGACATCGCGGTTGTCTTTTAAGTAATCAAGTAAAGCGCCATCGCCGCAACCCAAATCAAGAACAGTGGAGCCGGGGCGGATCCATTCTGCGATTGCCGCTTGATCAGTGCGAATAGATAGACTCATACGCATTCCTTGGCTACACGATCTAGATAGGCAGCCACAAGTTGCTGATAATCGGGGTGATCCATTAGGAAGGCATCGTGTCCTTGCGGCGCATCGATTTCGGCATAGCTCACGGACAGACGATTATCTAGCAAGGCTTTCACGATTTCACGAGACCTTGCTGGTGAAAAGCGCCAATCTGAAGTGAAGCTGGCCACCAAGAAAGAAGCTTTTGCATGAGACAGCGCCCGACTTAAATCACCTGCTCCAATTTCTGTGGCTGGATCAAAATAATCCAATGCTTTAGTCATAATCAGATAGGTGTTAGCGTCAAAGCGTTCACTAAATTTATCGCCTTGGTAGCGCAAGTAGGATTCAATTTCAAACTCTACTTCCAACGAGAATCGATGCTGACCGCTGAGTAATTCACGGCCAAATTTTTCGCGCATGGCGTCATCAGACAGGTAGGTGATATGACCAAGCATGCGAGCCAAGCGTAACCCGCGACGAGGAATCACGCTTTGAGCGTAGAAGTCTCCGCCATAGAAGTCAGGGTCGGTCACAATCGCTTGTCTGGCTACCTCGTTGAAGCCGATATTCTGCGTGGATAATTTTGGGGCAGCAGCAATCACCAACGCATGCGCTAAGCGATCAGGATAGCTCAAGCTCCATTGCATGGCTTGCATTGCGCCCAGACTGCCGCCCATGACCGCCGCAAAGCGCTGAATCCCTAAATAGTCTGCAAGACGGGCTTGGGCATGCACCCAGTCTTGAACAGTAACAAAGGGGAATGCTGCTCCCCAAGGGCGATCTGTAGTTGGATTTATTGAAGAAGGGCCCGTTGAGCCATGGCATCCTCCTAGATTATTCACTCCAATCACAAAGAAACGATTTGTGTCTACCGGCTTCCCTGGCCCCACCATATTGTCCCACCAGCCTACTTGCCGAGAGTCGTCGGCATACGTGCCTGCAACATGGTGATTACCTGATAACGCGTGACAAATCAGAATGGCATTGCTGTGATTAGCATTGAGTGTCCCATAGGTTTCGTAGGCCAAACAATAGTTGGCCAAGGACTGCCCGCACGACAAGCTAAGAGGGGCTTCGAAGTGTGCAATCTGTGGGGTAACTACCCCCACGGACCCCTTCCCTGACATTAGATTTCTACTAACTCGAAATCTATTTTCATGGCCCCGCAATCAGGGCAAACCCAGCTAGCAGGGACGTCTTCCCAGCGCGTGCCTGGTGCAATACCATCTTCAGGAACGCCGGTTTCTTCATCATAAATCCAGCCGCATAGAATGCAGCGAAAAACGCGAAACTCTTGCTCAGAACTCATAGTGTTTAAAAGCCGGTCATTTAAAGACGGCTATGTACTGTAAAAGTATGACATTGTAGCGACTGCAGAGCGGTTTTGGTTGCAACTGTGGTATTTGAGCGAGCTTGTGAAGGGGATTAACCTAATTCACTTGAGTAATAATGATGCAGGGTATTGACTCGAGTTCTTCGCCACTCAACGGGAACATCATAGTAGGTGCGGGAAATTCGCTCTACTTCCAATAATACAGTGGCGCGAGGGATTTGAAGGGCTCGTGCTTCTTTTGCTCCGCACTTGCAGGCGCGCACCTGTTCTTCAGCCTTTAATACATTTACGCCAAAACGATTCTGGTAAAGATGGTAAATGGTACCGCTTCTTGAGCGAAAAAGATCAATATTTAAGCCTTCAAAGCGTTCGGCTGGAAGAAAAACTTGATCTAAGGCTGCGGGTAAGCCGTTTACCTTGAGAAGGTTAATAATGCGATATACCTTTGCACCGTCAGCTAATTGCAGTCGTTTGGCGGTGTCTTCATCCGAAGAAATTTTACGAAGGCTCAATGTCTCAATTTCTGGAAATCGTGAAACACCGTCGTTGTGCCGAATACGAAAGAAATCGTGGAGTGTTCTTTCAATATTGTGCGTAGCAACAAAAGTGCCGCGCCCTTGTTGCCTCACTAAAATTTTATCATTTACGAGTTCATCAACTGCTTTACGCAGCGTTCCCACACTCACACCAAATTCACGGGAGAGATCTGTTTCATTGGGTAAAGGCGTCCCTGCAGGCCATTTACCTAAGGTAATGCTGCTTAAAATTTGCCTCCGAACATCGAGGTAAAGTGGGGCATTCATTGAATACATTTTTCCTGACAGATCTTAAAGTGTAATGACAGCAAGATAATTAATGCAAGAAAAATGCCAGTTTAATTTCTCTTTTATATTTAACGAGTTAATTAATCAGTTCAAAAATAGTTCTAGTCATTTAGATGATATGGTTGACTTCTTTTTGGCTTGTGACTATTCTCTGCCCATACGTTGATACTTGAGACCCACGACTTAGGTATTGATTTGAAGGAGGAGGAGCGTCTTTAGTCGTTATACTGGGGATGAATCGTGGGGCACTGAAAGGTGTGTATTTTGGGTAGTCAGTCTTCTTGCTGTTCTGCGGTGTGTGGCATACAAAAAATAAAAGCCACGTCAACATTTCAGTTCCCTGCATGCATTCTCTGATTCACCCGCTTATCGGGTGCGGTGGTTCTTTACACCGTACCCGATCCGCGAACTTCAACATTCAAGCATTCAGCTTAGCTAATATCCCGTGAATTTTTTCTGGAAGGAAAGCCGATAAAAGTCGTTTAGTAGGCGCTTCTAGGGATTTGACCGAGGATTTAAGAACAATTTGCTTCACCATGGGTAAATGGTTGGGGTGCATGGAGAAAGAACGAAGTCCCATGCCCAGCAGCACTCGAGTCAGTTCAGGTTCCCCAGCCATTTCCCCGCACACTGATACAGGTACCCCTAGCTTATTTGATGTGCGGATGACATGTGCGAGTAGGTGTAATACTGCAGGGTGCAGTGGATCGTAAAGATGCGCAACGCTGTCATCTGTTCTGTCTATGGCTAAGGTGTATTGAATCAAGTCATTGGTTCCGATCGAGATGAAATCTAGAAGATCCAGTAATGATTCCAAAGCGAGTGCTGCAGCTGGAACTTCTATCATGCCCCCTACGGGCATAGCCTCATCAAATTTGATGCCTTCAGAACGCAGTTGGCTGCGCGCGGCTTCCAGCATTGTCAGTGCTTGTGATAGTTCGTCACGGCAAGACAACATGGGAATCAGGAGCTTGATTTTTCCATAGTGAGAAGCACGCAGTATGGCGCGTAACTGGGTATTGAATAATCTGGGTTCAGACAGACAATATCGCACTGCGCGCAAGCCCAGAGCGGGGTTGTTGGTGTTTTTTGGCCCCTGATCAATGGGTTTATCATTGCCGATATCGAGTGTACGAATCGTAACAGGTGCGCCCTTCATGGCTTCAGCGACAGTTCGATAAGCAATAAACTGCTCATTTTCATCGGGAAGATCATGGCGATTCATAAACAGGAACTCACTTCGGAAAAGCCCGATTCCTGTCGCACCGTTTTTCTTTACTTGTTCAACATCAGAGGGAAACTCAATATTGGCATGAAGTTCAATGTCCTGACTATCCAGGGTAATCGCTTTGGTAGAACGCAAGCGTTTGAGTTTCTGTCGTTCGAGATCCCATTGTTCTTGACGTAATCGATACTCGGTAAGTATTTGACGATCTGGGTTGACCAGAACTACGCCTTGAGTACCATCGATAATCAGGATTTCATTTTCTCTGATGAGTGGCCATGCATGATGTAAGGCTACAACCGAGGGAATGTTAAGACTCCGCGCCACAATTGCAGTGTGAGAAGTGGCTCCTCCAACATCGGTAATGAAGGCAGCGAAGTGTTGTTCTTTAAACAACATCATGTCGGCAGGACTCAGATCGTGCGCCACTAAAATGCCTGGACCGTCTCGACCATTGCTTGCGCTGATCTGACTAGGTTCGCCCAGCAAGGCTTTTAAGATACGTTCAACGACTTGAACGACATCAACTTGCCGCTCTCGAAGATAAGCATCTTCAATGGCTTCAAATTGCTTAACCAGTAAATCCATTTGTTGTTTTAAAGCCCATTCTGCATTACATCCTTGTTGAATGATCAGCGCGCGTGGGGCTTCACACAGCATGGTGTCATTCAAAATCATGAGGTGCAATTGAAGAAAGGCTTCCATTTCGGCCGGGGCGCCAGCAGGAACGGTTTCACCCAATGACTCTAGCTCATCTCGGACTACAGTAATTGCGCTATCGAAACGTGCAACTTCTTTATCTAGTAGATGTTCATTAATCGCATAGTGAGAAACTTCAAGCGAGGTGTGCGATAACAGACGCGCTGGACCAATAGCGATACCGCCTGAAACGCCTATGCCGAACATCGCGAAGCTCAATTGATTTACTCCCCTTCGCCGAATTTGTCGGCGATTAAAGCTACCAAAGCAGCCAATGCTTCTTCGGCCTGTAATCCTTCTGCCCCTAACGTTACCCGGCTTCCTCGGCTGGCAGCTAGTGTCATGACGCCCATAATGCTTTTGGCGTTGACAGTGCGAGGGCCGCGCGAAATGGAGACGTCACAGGGGAAGCGGCTAGCCGTTTGAGTCAATTTAGCTGATGCTCGCGCATGCAGACCAAGTTTGTTAATGATTTCAATTTCTTGAGAGGGCATAGAGATTTATTCCACAGGATGATCGGATTGCGCACTGATATGCATCACCCCATTGACTCCGCCCGTCATGGCTTTCTCAATGACTGAAGCAAGGGGTTCGTCACGGTAAGTGAGGGCTCGGACAAGCATGGGTAAGCTCACCCCAGACAAAAGTTCAGCATGATTGGGGTTAATGAGGCGACTAGCAATATTGCAGGGTGTAGCTCCACATATATCCGATAAAATCAATACCCCGCTGCCATCATCTAAATCTTTCACCAACTCTCTAGCATGGGGCAAGATCAGTTCTGGGTCGTCGTGAACTGTTACGCCTAGCTGACGTAAGCGTAGCGGCCTCCTCCCCAAAACATGGCTAGCGCAGTGAATTAAGCATTCTCCGAGTGCCCCATGGGCGACGATCAATATGCCTATCATGTTATTCAGTATAGAGAAAATCGAAAGCTCATTTTAGCGTTTCAATCGGTTTCAGTAGAGGATATTTCTAGATGCTCTTCGGGGTGCGACACAGAACTCGCAACAGCGAGTCTTTCGAAAGGGAGATGGGCAATGAACTCGCTACCTGAACCAAGGGTGCTTTGAATATCTAAATAACCCTGATGGCGCGTCAAGATGTGCTGGACGATCGAGAGCCCAAGCCCGGTTCCTCCGGTATCCCGCGAACGGCTTTTATCTACCCTATAAAAGCGTTCAGTGAGTCTGGGGATATGCTCTGGCGCTATGCCAATTCCGCTGTCTTTTACGCTAAAGGCGCCACCCGTTTCAGTGCGCTGCCATTTAAGCGTAATGGTTCCTTTTTCCGGGGTATAACGTACGGCATTGCTTGCGAGGTTTCCAAAAGCGCTGTGCAATTCTATGCGGCTACCCAGTAAGACATCATCCCCTTCAATTTCAACAATAATCTTGTGCCGACCTCGGCTGAGTTGGGTGGTTTCACGGGAGAGTAGTTCAATAAATTCGCGAAGTGAAACTTCATCCCTTATTGGTTCGCCCACATCGCTCTCCAGTCGCGATAAGCTTAACAATTCTTCTACCAAATGCTGCATGCGCTCAGCCTGAGATCGCATCAGACCTATGGCATGCATCAAACTCTCTTGTTCCAGTTCTTCAGCATCTTCTAGTGTTTCAAGAAAACCAGAAATCACTGTAATGGGGGTGCGCAGTTCGTGAGAAACATTAGCAACAAAGTCCCTTCTGATCCGTTCGGCATTTTCGATCACAGTAATGTCCCGACTGACTACCAGCTTTTCACGGCTACCGTATCGTACTAAGGTAAAGAGCAGACTCGTTCCGGATCCCCGAGCATTTCTCAATATGAGCGGATACTCATACGACTCTTTTGATAGCCAGTCTAAAAAAGTAGGCTGACGCATCAAATACGTGAGTTGCTGACCACGATCGCGGTCTAAATCAATTCCCAGATGCGCTTCTGCTAAGGGGTTGCACCATTCGATACGATCATATGCATCCATGATGACTAAGCCATCAGGGAGTGCTGCTCCTGCTTGTTGAAATCGGCTCAGTGCTTCCCTTAATAACTCGCTTCCATGTTCTGCTCGGCGTTGCAATCGAAATAGGCTGATGAATACCATTCCCCAAGGACCACTTGCTTGTGGAACAGAAGAGGGGGTGGGGGATTTAAGCCAATGGGTGAGCCGCCAAAGTTGAACAAGGTGGTTGGCGAACTGAATTGAAATGAGAACGGAAAGCGCAACTAACCCAAAGCGCGAGCCGAAAAAGGCGGCGATGAGCAGCGAAACTAAGCAGGCGAAAGAAATCCTGCGAATAAGATAAGGCCAAGGTGAAGACATCTCTCTAGCTTAACACCTGCACGAACTAAGGCTAGTGAAGGGCTTGGAGAGAGAGAATATTGGGTATCTTCAGTTTAGGCGACACGGGTGAACCGATAGCCTGACCCCCGAACAGTCTGGAGCAAGCGATCATGACCAGTAGAGTTCAGTGCTGAACGCAAGCGGCGTATGTGCACATCGACCGTACGTTCTTCAATGAAAACATGATCGCCCCATACCTGATCAAGAATTTGAGTGCGCGAGTAAACACGCTCTGGATGGGTCATGAAAAAGTGCAATAGTTTGAATTCTGTTGGTCCGACTGCAATGTCAGCGCCATTCGCAGAAATACGATGGGTAGAGGGATCTAATACCAGATCACCAAATTCAACACGGTCTTCGGTCATTTGGGGGGCACGGCGACGAAGAACGGCCTTGATACGCGCATTGAGTTCGCGAGTAGAAAAGGGTTTTGTGATGTAGTCATCTGCCCCGTGTTCTAACCCCAGCAACTTATCCTGTTCCTCCGCACGAGCAGTTAGCATAATGACAGGGATGGATTGTGTTCGGCCGTTGGCACGTAATCGGCGAAGAAAATCAATTCCACTCATACCAGGTAGCATCCAGTCCAGAAGAATCAGGTCAGGCAAGCTCTGTTGAACTCTGGCAAGCCCCTCCTCCGCATCGGCAGCTAGGGTGGGACGGTGACCAGCTTGACGAACGTTCAGGGCGATGAGTTCCTGGATAGCGATTTCGTCTTCTACAACCAAAATTTGAGCAGCCACGTTAACTTCTCCGAGGACGGATAACGACATGATGGGGAAAGGGTAAATAGGTAAACATATTTCAGATCACCTTAATTTATATATCAGTGAGGTGACTTTTTTGTGACAACCCCTTTTGGGCATGCTTGGATTATGATGGTGGGCTAAACATTAATCTTATCGGACCTTCTTAAAATGGCCGTAAATACTATTCCCTGGCCCACTGAGCTTACCCTCGATCAGCCTGCCAAAGTACTGAAAATTAGTTTTGATGACGGACTGCATTTCGAGTTTAGCTTTGAGTTTTTGCGAGTACAGTCGCCTTCTGCGGAAGTGAGAGGTCATGGTCCGGGTCAAGAGGTATTGCAACTGAATAAGCAGGATGTCGGGATAAATGAATTAAAGCCTGTCGGGAACTATGGGGTGCAAATTGTGTTCAATGATGGGCACGACACGGGAATATATTCTTGGGCATGGTTGCGTGAAATTGGCGAAAACCAACCCTTTCTGTGGGGACGTTACCTCGAACAGGTAGCCCAACTCAACGCGGAGTCTAAGCCGTGACAAAAACGCATTTTGGTTTTACCCAGGTTGATGAGTCTGAGAAAGCAGGGCGAGTAGGCGCCGTCTTTACTTCTGTTGCAGATCGCTATGATGTGATGAATGATCTGATGTCAGTAGGGCTACATCGGCTTTGGAAGCGTTTCACAGTTGAATTAGCGCACGTTAAACAAAGGGATAGAGTTCTAGATCTTGCCTCAGGAAGCGGTGATTTGGCGCGGGCTTTCTCCCAGCTGACCCCCAATGTGGTGATGACAGATATCAATGCTGCCATGCTCGCTCGAGGTAGAGATCGCATGGTTGATCAGGGGCATCCGATCCCCGCGGTGCAGTGCGATGCTGAAAAACTGCCATTTGCAGATAAAAGTTTTGATTTGGTCACTGTTGCTTTTGGTTTGCGCAACATGACGCACAAAGAAAATGCGCTTGCTGAAATGTATAGAGTGCTGGCCCCGGGGGGGCGTGCCATTGTGCTCGAGTTTTCTCAAATATGGGAACCCTTAAAATTGGCCTATGATGCCTACTCTTTGCATGTATTGCCACGCATGGGGCAATGGGTAGCAGGAGATGCCGAAAGCTATCGATACTTAGCAGAGTCAATTCGTATGCATCCTGACCAAGATAAACTCAAGAATATGATGCAGGACGTTGGTTTTCTCAGCGTCAAGTATCACAACCTCAGCGCGGGGATTGTCGCGCTTCACATGGGATATCGTTACTAATATGAATATATTCTCTCGTTTTTCAGTACTTTTGGTTCTCGTTCTCTGCCTGTCGCTAGGAATTCAAGATGCATTTGCCGCCAAACGTTTGGGCGGAGGGGGAAGTGTAGGTCGTCAACGTGATACGCAAACCTTGCAGCGCGCTCCTGCGCCTTCGCCGACTGCGCCCAGCGCTGCACGTCCCAATACCCCCGGTGCACCAGGCAATGCAGCGGCACCAGCCCCCGTTAGACCTCAAGTGGCTCCTGCTCCAGTAGTCCCTCAGCGAAATAGTTGGCTTGGTCCCCTTGCTGGATTCGCGGGTGGAGCCTTACTAGGGGGATTGTTGTTTGGAGGGCACGGAGGTGGATTGGGTGGTGGGGATTTTGGTGGTGGCCTAATGAGTATTGTGTTTATGGGTCTTTTGGTGGCAGGGTTTGTGTTCTTGGTTCGCCGTTTTTTGTTCTCTGCCCCAGCAGCTCAGCAATATGCAGAAACTGCACAAGGCGGCTATGCTGAAGTTCCGCCTCAGTCGCAATATGTCCCTCAAGGCACTTACGGCTCATCGGCGCAGCAATCAGGGTTGGAGCAGCCTCCCTTGAATCTCCCACCTGGATTTGATCTTCCTGCCTTTATTCGCGAAGCAAAATTAGCTTACGTGAGGTTGCAGGCCGCTAATGACGCGGGTGATTTGAATGATTTGCGTCAATTTACAACACCTCAAATGTATGCCGAGATTTCATTGGCCATTCAAGAGCGCGGTACTGTTCAACAACGCGTAGATGTACTGACGGTAGATGCGCATTTGCTCGATTTAAGCATTGAAAATAACGAAGCCATTGCTAGCGTGCAGTATCAGGCTAGGATGAGTGAAGATAGGGCTGCGCCAGAATTAGTCAACGAAATTTGGCATGTAAGAAAACTATTAAATGACCCTCACTCATCCTGGTTGCTTGCGGGCATCCAGCAGGTGGCGTGACAGAGCGAATCGCCGCCCCAATATTGAGGCGGCTTCTAAAGGACGCTCCTTGGGCACAGGAGCGTCTGCAACCATTCGTAGGGCATCGTATTGCTTGGGATATAGCTGGAGTGAAGGGAGAACTGTTGCTCGACACAGACGGCTTACCCGAAGCGTTGTCTGATCAAGCGGCTCCCGATTCATTACGTTCAAGCCCAGGTGTTCACCTCTCATTACCTTCTGAAAAGCTTTCGGTGTTGGGTAAAGGAATGGATGCAATCATGCGCGAGGTAAGAATTGAGGGAAACGCTGGGCTTGCTGCGGAGTTAGCTTTTATTGCTAGACATTTGCGTCCTGATCCTGCTGAGTGGATGGCGCCTTATTTAGGTGATATTGCTGCAGAGCAAGTCGCTCAACATCTTCATGGTTTTTTCTCATGGGGAGCAGAAGCTGCGGGTCGTTTGGCTCGCTCTAGTGCTGACTATGCTATGCACGAGGCTCGCTTGTTTCCCTCGGAGGATGTGATATCTCAGCATTGTGAGAATGTTGATAATGCGCGTGATGCTACGGATCGACTTGCGCAAAGAATTGCGCGGCTGGAAGCGCGTTTTAAAGAAAAAACTACCCCTCATTGAGATCATTTATGGGCTTGCTGCGACTGATTCGAATTGTATGGGTGGCATGGCGATATCGCCTAGATAGTCTGGTTTCACTTCCTCAGCCACTCGCTTTGATCCTTTGTTTGCCGCGAGGTGGGTTCAAAAATATTTCTAATGCACCAAGAGGGATGCGGCTGAGATTGGCGCTTGAGGGCTTGGGCCCTATATTTGTGAAGTTGGGGCAAGCGCTTTCTACACGACGTGATTTATTACCCCTAGATATTGCTGATGAATTAGCTCTTCTGCAAGATCAAGTGCCGCCATTTACTTGGGTCGCTGCACGTAAAGTGTTAGCCGATGTTTATGGCCCAGATCTTGGGCAGGTCTTTCAGCAATTCGACGAAAAACCGGTGGCAAGCGCTTCTGTGGCTCAAGTTCATTTTGCTACCTTGTTAGATGGTCGCGAAGTAGCTGTCAAAATTTTGCGGCCCGGCATTGCTTCTGTCATTGCCCGAGATCTTAATCTCATGCGAACTGCGGCCAGAGTTCTTGAGACTATCCCAGGGGGACGGCGCCTTCGACCTCGTGAGGTCGTGGAGGAGTTTGCCCGCCATCTTCGTGACGAATTAGATTTGTTGATCGAGGCATCTAATGCCAGCCAACTTCGTCGTAATTTTATCGAAGGAACTTTGTTGCGTATCCCTGAAGTGTATTGGGATTGGTGTGATCATCAAGTCATGGTGATGGAGCGGATGATTGGGACACCCGTATCCAAAGTAGACATCATGCGAGCCAAGGGAATTGATATCCCCAAGCTGGCAAAAGATGGAGTTGAAATATTCTTTACCCAAGTTTTCCGTGATGGTTTCTTTCATGCCGATATGCACCCAGGCAATATTTTTGTGGCAGATGACGGAGTTTGGATAGGCTTAGATTTTGGAATTGTGGGTGCATTAGAGCAGCGAGATAAAGATTACCTAGCACAAAACTTGATTGGCTTTTTTCGTCGGGATTATCGCCGTGTGGCTGAAGCCCATCTGGAGGCGGGTTGGGTGCCGGCAGACACCCGCGTAGAAGAGTTTGAGCGCGCCATTCGTTCGGTATGTGAGCCCATCTTTGATAGACCATTGAAAGAAATTTCGTTTGGCCGTGTTTTATTGCGCTTGTTTCAGGTCTCGCGAAGATTCCAGATGGAAGTGCAACCCCAGTTGGTTTTGTTGCAAAAAACCTTGCTGAATATTGAAGGGCTAGGACGTGACTTGGATCCCGAACTCGATCTATGGAAAACCGCCAAGCCCTTTCTTGAGCGTTGGATGAATGAGCAAGTAGGCTGGCGCCGAGCCATCAAAGAATTGGAAAAAGAGGGGCCACATTGGGCCTATCTCATTCCTCAGTTGCCTCGCTTGGCCTCACGTTATTTGGAAGACAGTCATCAGCGCGCAAATCAGCAAAGTTTGATCGAGAATTTGATCGCAGAACAAAGGCGCTTAAGTCGCTGGGTATATTTGCTGCTGGGTGCGCTCAGTGGTCTAGGATTTGCCGAATTCTTGGCTTGGATCATCCGCTAAAGCAGTGCCACGGGCACCTGTTTTGATTTGTGCTTAGTGCCCGCCACCTAAATAGGCAGCTTTTACCTTAGGATCATTTTGTAGTTGGGCTGCGGGCCCTTCAACTGCAATACGACCGTTTTCCATTACATAACCATAATCGGCTACACCTAAGGCAGCTGCAGCAAACTGTTCTACGAGTAGCATGGTCACGCCTTCTTGTTTTAGGCGCTTGATGATGTGGAAAACCTCTTCCACCAAGATGGGTGCTAAGCCCATTGAAGGTTCATCAAGCAATAGTACTTCGGGCTTGAGCATTAAAGCACGTGCCATCGCTAACATTTGTTGCTCGCCGCCTGATAAGGTACCAGCTAGCTGATCTTTACGTTCACGTAGTCGGGGAAATAAATCTAAAGAGCGCTCTAAATCGCCTTCAACATCTCCGCGCTCCCGTCCCATTGTCAGGCGCGAAAACGCACCAAGCAGAAGGTTGTCTTTGACGCTTTGCGTCGGAAATACACGTCGACCTTCAGGGCTATGCGCAACACCTAATTTACTGATCTGATGAGATGCTAAGCCTCCAATAGACTTTCCTCCCAGCAAAATATCGCCACCCGTAGGGCTGATCATGCCGCTGATCGCACGCATGGTGGTGGTTTTTCCTGCGCCATTTGATCCAATCAATGTGACGAGTTGACCTTTTTCAACCTTCAGACTAACGCCATGCAAGACGCTGACTTGACCGTATGCAGCGGTGAGATTTTTAACTTCTAACATTTGTGTTCTCCCTTTAGGCTGGCTGGCCGCCCAGATAGGCTTCAACTACTCGTGGATCACTCTGCACTTCGGCCGGCAAACCTTCGGAAATTTTTTGTCCAAAGTCGAGAACAGATACACGATCACAGATGCTCATCACTACATCCATATGATGTTCAATCAGAATGACGGTAATTCCTTGTTCGCGAATGCGACCGATAATCGTAATGAGGTCGGGAATTTCAGCTGGGGTGAGGCCTGCTGCAGGCTCGTCAAGCAATAACAATTTAGGGTCTAGCGCCAATGCACGCCCAATTTCTAGAAGACGCTGTCTGCCATAAGCAAGATTACGCGCCTGTTCATGCGCCACATCGCTTAGGCCTACAAACTTAAGAATGGCGGCTGCGCGAGCGCGGGCAGCTTTTTCTTCGCGTCGTTGGCTGGGCGTAGACAAAATCACTGAGTACAAATTGCTGTTAAAGGTGTGATGTAGTCCCACTAGAACATTTTCTAGAGCGGTCATTTCACCAAACAACTGAATGTTCTGAAAAGTCCGAGCAATCCCTTGCTGGGCAATATCTGCAGGGGACAATCCAGATAATTCGTTACCCTCAAATTGAACGGAGCCAGAAGTAGGCTTATAGATCCCGGTAAGCACATTCATCATGGTGGATTTGCCTGAACCATTGGGGCCAATCAACCCATGCACGGTTCCTTTTTTGATGCTGAGATCGACTTCATTGAGGGCCTTCAAGCCACCAAATTGCATCAGAATGCCTTTAGCTTGTAAGAGAAGGCTATCGGCGCTTTGGCCGGTGCTGGCGCCCCCTGAACTGAATGCAATGGAGGGGTCAACACTTTGTTCTTCGCTGCTCAATGCTGTGGATTTTTTATCACCCTGCCAAGCAACATAAACCTCTTTTGTCCAACCAATAATGCCTTCTTGCAGATAGTAAACAACAAACAGAATTAACAGACCAAAGATGGTAATGCGCCAGTTGGTCATGTTCTCTAATTTAAAGGATGCAGCGAGCATAAGAATCGAGCCCACTCCAGGGATAAGTAATCCCTTTGCGCCATTCACACCCTCTTTTTTGAGCACGAAACCCGCGCGAATCGCCACCACAGCAACCGCAAATTCTGCAAGATAACGGAATAAATCAATGTCATCGAGTAGGTTGGGAAGCAGAACGACAATCGCTGCACCTAGAACTGCTCCAGCGCGACTTTTACGCCCTCCCATAATGATGGCGAGAAGGAAGAGAATGGTGAGTTCAAAGTTAAATGTATTAGGAGCGATGTAGAGTTCGTTATAGGTAAACATTCCACCGGCTAAGCCAGCTAATCCTGCGCTAATTACAAAGGCAAAGACTTTGTAAAAATACACGCTCACGCCCATACAATCAGAAGCAACGGGACTTCCGCGAAGGGCTTCAAAGGCTCGACCTAAGTGCGAGGTCAGAATTCGATGAACAGCAACCATCGCAAGCAAGAAAATGGATACGGCACAGTAATAGTATTGCGACTCTTGTAAGATCAAACCAAACAAAGCAGGCTTGTGAATGGTGAGGCCCATCGCACCATTAGTGAGAAAGGTCATCTCATTGATTAAAATTTGTGCAATTGTGCCAAAAGCTAAAGTCACCATTGCCAAGTAGGGGCCGGTCACTTGAAGTGCTGGCAGCGCCAGAATGGCTCCAAAACCTGCAGTGACAGCAATGCTAAAAGGGAGGGCGGCATAGAAAGGAAACCCCAGTTTCCAAGTCAGAATCCCGGCCGTATAGGCTCCAATACCAAATAGACCCGCATGCGCGAGTGAGACTTCGCCCGTATAACCCACCACGATATCTAGTCCAAACAAGAGAGTGGCATAAATAGCAATGAGTACGAATTGATGAACGTAATACTCATTAGTCACAAAAAGCGGAAGAGCAAACGCAAAAGCTATTCCGATTACAGTAAGAAGAAGTTGTGAATGCTTCATCGCTTAAACCTTCTTAATGACAGATTTGCCGAATAATCCGGCAGGTTTGACCGATAACACCAGCAACAACAGGATGAGCCCAGGCACATCTTTGTAGCCGGTTGAGATATAAAATCCTGTAGTTGTTTCAGCAACTCCTAATAAGATGCCGCCGACAATCACGCCCAAGCCTGAGTTTAGGCCACCAATAATGGCTACCGCAAAGGCCTTGAGCCCAAGTACCGCACCCATGCTGGCGCCCGTCAGCGTGACGGGTGCAATCAATACACCCGCAAAAGCGGCAGTAGCAGAAGAGAGGGCGTAAGAAAAAGTGATCACCAAGCCTGTGTTAATACCCATTAGGCCAGCTGCATCACGGTCTGTTGAAGTAGCTACCACAGCTTTACCATATATGCTGCGGCGGTTGAATAGTTCAACCGCTACCATCATCGCTATTGCGCCTACAACAACCAATAACTCCATAGGGAGCACATTGGCGCCCAAGAAATGAAGGGGATCAGTGGGGAGAGGGGAAGGAAAAGGAAGATCATCCCGACCCCATACATTCTCGGCTACATTTCTAAATATGATTCCTAAAGCGATGGTGGACATGATCCAGCCAAATTCGCTCTTGGTTTTAATCGCGGGGCGAACACCAATTCGCTCCACAAAAGCGCCTTGAAGTGCGCCAAAAACCATTACAAGCGGAACCATCGTCCAGTAGTTAATATATGGACCGCCAGCAACGTTACCCGCCATGCTGAGTCCAACCATTGCCCCTAACATTAAGGCTTCACCTTGCCCGAAGTTAAGCGTTCCGGAGGTTGCGAATGTGCTTTGGTAGCCAAAGGCAATCACGGCATAAATCATGCCGAGCGCAATCCCACTCAAAAGTAACTGAAGCAAAATGGCCATGTGTTGATCTCCACCACTAAAGATAGAAAGGGCGACCCACAAGGGCCGCCCCTAAAAAGTGACTACAAAGAATGGTTTAGCGTTTTTCGAGTCGGAGTGGATTTTTGCGCTCTTCTTCGTAGGCATACACCACATGCCCACCTTTTACCTCTCCCATCACAGGGATGTTGGGGGTAATGGCTTCATGGTTATCATGGGTGTAGGGGTGGTCGTATACCGTCACAACCCCCTCCACTTTGTCTTTCAGGTTCTCTAAGGCCTCACGTACTTTGGGACCATCGGTATTACCTGCCTGCTTAATGGCAGCCGCAATCAAATACACCGAATCATATGACTGGGCAGCAGAAACGGGTGAAGGGATGCGGTCATTCGTAGGATGATAGGTTTTTAAATAAGCATCGATGAAGGCTTTACGCTTAGGTGTGTTGGGCTCTTGGATGAAGGTTTGGGGCATACGAATGCCTTCACTTTCAGCACCGGCATTATCAATAAAGTTAGCCATGGATAAGGTCCAGCTACCGATCATCGGGACTTTCCAGCCTAGCTTTTTCATGCCCAGCGCAATTTGAGCCAACTCAGGTCCAATGGCATAGGTCAGAATGGCTTGAGCACCCGCTTCTTTGGCTTTCAATAATTGAGGCGTCATATCAACGTCTTTGACATTGAATTTTTCCTCTGCGACTGCTTTGATCCCTTTTGCCGCAAGTGCTTTTTCCAAATCATCACGACCCAACTGACCATAATTGGTGGAGTCATGCAATATTGCTACTTTAGTGAATTTACGACGACCAACCGCTTCTTCAACAATCATCTGGGATTGAATGCCATCATAAGCAGAATTGCGGAAGATATAGTTGTCAGCAAATTCAGGGGGTAAAAACTGTTTGGTCACAATAGATCCCGTAGATACGTTATTGATGACAGGGATCTTTGCTTCTTGATAAAAGCGCTGTGAGGACTGAGATACTCCGGTGTTCGCAAAACCTAAAGTTGCTACCACGTGTTCTTTGTTGATGAGCTCTTGTGTGATTTGCACGCCACGCTCGGGTTTGGCTTCGTCATCACGCTCTACCAACTGAATTTGGCGACCAAGTACACCGCCTGCTTTATTGATTTCTTCAACAGCCAGCTTGGCACCATCACGCATGGAGATGCCCATGGGGGATGAACCACCCGTAAAGGGGCCGGACAAACCGATTTTGATTGAATCTGCTGCAAAAACGGTGGTTACAGAGGCAAGCGCTAAAGCGGCCACCAAGGAACGAAGACGAAACGAAGCCATAAATGTGGATCTCCTCTTGCGATTAATTTGGGGGTCTGACCATAAAAAACTGGCGACCCATCTTTAATAACTTATGAAATACAGTATATTAACGAACAAAATAGTTTAATGCGTTTGCTAAGTGTTCGTCTAGGACATAATACCTATTCAGGACTGTTTAGGGATAAAATTTAAGAGTATTTTTAGGCTTATGGCGTCAGAACTTAAAAAAAATAGCCTTGGATTCGTTCAGTCTTTACTGATTGGTGTTGCTGGCTCCGCACCCACATTTAGTATTTCAGCAACCATGAGCACTTTAATTGCAGCGGTGGGAGTTTTGGCGCCGGCAAGTTTGATGTATTCCGGTATCATGATGCTGGGCATAGTCCTGTCCTATCTTTTTTTGAATGCCTACAACCCAAATTCGGGCGCTTCTTATGCCTGGGTGAGTGAGGTTTTTGGTGTGCGCTTGGGGTTTTTTGCGGGTTGGGCTTTACTCGTCGCCTCCGCAATTTTTATGGTTTCAGCAACCATTCCTGCCGCTTCCGCCACTTTTTTGCTCTTTGCCCCCGCTTTGGCTGATTCGCAGTTGGCAGTGACGCTCTGTGCGATTGCTTGGTTGCTCATTGTTACTTTCGTAGTGGTAAAGGGAGTTGGACTGACAGCAAAGATTCAGATGATCATGACATTATGTGAGCTCACGATCCTTCTGCTTATTTCTTCCTTAGTTTTAGTGCAATTTGGGTCGGATTTCGCACATCCAATGCATTGGCAATCCTTTTCTTTGAATGCTTTTGACTCCACTTCATTTGCTAGTGGCGCTGTGATTGCCTTGTTTTTCTTTTGGGGTTGGGATGTTTCTCTTAATTTAAATGAAGAAACCAAATCTGCACGGCATTCGCCTGGATATGGCGCGTTGGGCGCTGTCATTGTGATCATTGTTTTTTTTACTGCATTCGCTGCAATCGTATTAATGGCCTTGAATGATCAAGAAATCAATCAAGCTGGGACGAATATTGTCTATGTGGTTGCAGACAAAGTTTTGCCAAGGCCTTGGAATTATTTGGCAGTATTGGCTTTGATGTTATCGACTATAGGTACTTTAGAAACATCGATTTTACAATTTACCCGCACGATGTTTTCCAAATCGCGTGATGGACTTTTACATATGCGTTGGGCGAAGATTCATCAAGATTGGGGTACTCCCCATGTCGCCACTTTTTTAATGGCGATGATTGGATCCGCTTTATTAATCCTATCTTTGGCGTCCAAGGATATGGCTGATGTGATGAGTAAGTCGATTAATGTGATTGGCGTTCAGGCAGCATACTATTACGGGTTTGCAGGTTTAGCCTGTGTTTGGCACTTTAGAAAACGTGCATTTCATTCGGTACCTTCCTTTATTTTTATGTTTCTTTGGCCTTTGTTCTCATCTCTAGCGCTGTGGTGGGCTGCGTGCGTCACAGCGCTTAGTTTCGACAGGGTGACTTCAGTCATTGCCATAGGAAGTATTGCATTAGGTTTTTGGCCTTTAAGGGAGGGTATGAAGCGGGTTAAAGAGGTTTGGATAAAACAGAGTTCTAATTAAGCGGCGACGCTTTGGGCATCTTCAGTCTGGCCAAGGGCACAGACCAAGCCATGGAGCTGGGTGCGAAGCTCATAAAACTGTTTTGAGTCCAGTCCTGTTTTGCAACCTACCTCGGTTTGAACAGAAGCCGCTCGGGCTTCTAGAGCTCTGCCTTGTTCCGATAAGCAAATTCGAACAACACGTTCATCCCGGCTATCTCTAATTCGTGTAATCAGTCCTAAGCTCTCTAAACGTTTTACGAGAGGGGTCAAAGCGGCAGCATCTAATTGTAAGCGTTTTGCAATTTCGCCAACGGGTACCTTATCGTTTTCCCAAAGTACGATCAAAACCAAATATTGGGGATAGGTAATACCCAGATCAGTGAGTAGTGAGCGATAGGCGCGGGTGATCGCATGCGTAGCTGCATAGAGCGCAAAACAGAGTTGGTTGTCTAAGCGAAGATTTTCAAAGTTATTCGCTGAAGTATCTGGTGCCATGGGGTTTCTCCTTGAAGAGAATATCTAACGGGCAAATTGCCAACGGTTAAGTCGCCAATGTGTGAGTTCAGAGGATATTATTCTTTTATTCGTTTAAGTATTTTGCGCTAGATCAAACATTGAGGCTACAACTGTAACGATGGGTTTACATTTTCTTACAAAATGGTGCGTCGCACCACAAAAACCTCTTCGGTGATACACTACGTACTCATTCATAAAGGATGTGCGCCATGATCTACAATCTGGAAACTGCGAGCCCAGCTTTCGCTGGAGAGTATTTTGTGGCGGATTCAGCGGCGGTGATTGGCAAGGTGAATGCAGGCGATCAGGTGAGTGTCTGGTTTAATGCTGTAGTACGTGCAGATAATGAGCCTATTAATATCGGCAATCGTTGCAATATTCAAGATGGCGCTGTCCTGCACAACGATCCTGGGTATCCGCTCACAATGGATGAGGGAGTGAGCGTGGGCCACCTTGCTATGCTGCATGGATGCACGATTGGCGCAAACACCCTCATTGGCATGAAAGCAGTCGTGTTAAATGGCGCAGTCATTGGTCGAGACTGTCTCATTGGTGCCGGAAGCCTCATTACAGGCAATAAAGTCATTCCCGATGGTTCTATGGTGATGGGCGCTCCCGCCCGAGTCATTCGCCCTTTAAATGAAGAAGAAATTGCGGATTTGAAGCGCGTATCAGAATCCTATGTAAAGCGTTCACGCCGTTATCGTGCACATCTCAGCGCTGCTCTGATTCCTTCTTACCGTTAGTTTACGATTGGCTTAAATTGTCCCCCAATTCTTGGGCGCGATGATCGGCCGCTCTAGCTGCGGCAGCGATAGTTTCTATCCATTGAGCTTGTGCCATTACCTCTAAGGCAGCCTGAGTGGTGCCGCCCGGGGAGGTAACTTTGGTTCGAAGAACGGTGGGGGAATCTTCGCTTTCTGCGGCAAGTTTGGCAGCGCCCACTAAGGTTTGTATAGAGAGTTCGCGGACAGTTTGTGGGCTTAGTCCTAGTTGATTGCCTGCGGCAATTAAGCCTTCTAGAAAATGAAAAACATAAGCAGGTCCGCTACCAGAGATGGCTGTAACGGCATCTAATTCACGCTCTTTTTCAACCCAAACGACCTTGCCCACGGCTTCTAAAAGCTTTTCTGCTAAGTTTCTGCCATGGGCATTCACTTCGTCGCAGGCATACAGCCCCGTTATGCCGGAGCGCACTAATGCTGGCGTATTGGGCATGGCGCGCACAATATTACGATGCCCACTCAGCCAACGGGATAGATCTGAGGTCCTGACTCCAGCTGCAATGCTCATGACCATACAATTGGATAACTTAGCAGCAAGATCGCGACAAATAGACGCTAGTTGCTGTGGTTTTACCGCAAAGATGACGCAGTTGGCATTCATTAAGACTTCATCAGAATCCGCGCTGGCAATAATGCCGTACCGTTCTATTAAAATATGTCGTGCTTCTGGTTGAATTTCAAGAACGCGGATTTGGCTGCAATCCATTCCTGAATCAATAAGCCCAGCAATGAGGGCAGAAGCCATATTGCCACCGCCAATAAATGCGATATGGGTTTGATCAAAAGGATAAGGAGCAGAGGATTTCATAAGCACGGCCTAAAGCAGTTTATTGGGGATGGGGTTTGGGTGGTCGATAGCCGAATAAAGCTGATCCTACTCTGATTAAGGTTGAACCTTCTTCAATAGCAATCGCATAGTCGGCAGACATTCCCATCGAAAGGGTATCAAGAGGTATTCCCGCTGTTTCTATTTGATTTTTCAGTACCTTCAGTTGTGCAAACCGATTTCTTAGTAGGGATTCGTCTTCGCTAGGTTCGGGAATCGCCATCAGACCGCGTAATTGCAATTGTGGAAGGGCTGTAATTGCTTGAGCAAGTGCAAGCGTTTCATTTGGATTAACGCCTGACTTACTTGCTTCTCCACTGACGTTTACCTGGATACAGATCTGAATGGGTGGAAGATCAATTGGACGTTGAACAGATAAGCGCTCAGCAAGTTTCAATCGATCGATAGAGTGCACCCAAGCAAAATGTTCAGCGACTAGTTTAGTTTTATTGCTTTGTAGCGGGCCAATAAAATGCCATTCAATAGGAAGGTCTTGAAGTAAAGCTTGCTTATCAATCGCTTCTTGGACGTAATTCTCGCCAAAAATATGTAATCCACAATGAAAGGCTTCACGTAATACATCTGCAGCTTGCGTTTTGCTTACTGCCACCAAGGTAAGGGCCCGATCTGCTTTTAACTGATTAAAGTTATTCAGAAAGACGGAAATAGTCTGGGAGAGGCTGGTCATGGCCGGGTAAGGTTTCAATCGCGCCGATTAGATCCAGCGATCAAGATATATTGGAACAGTCGACAATCGATCTGTCCATTAAATAAAGGCATGCGCTTACCAACAGAAAGCCGGATGAGCTTAGCAAGCCGAAGGTCGCCGCTCAAAATATAAGCTGTCCAACCGCTGAAGCGACGCTTTAGTAGATCTCCGAGTAGTGGGTAGAATTCAGTCATCTCTTCATCTTCTCCAACACGCACTCCATAAGGAGGATTGGTTACCATCATGCCTTCAGGAACGGGAGGAGAGGACTCTAGAACATTCACCTGCTTGAGAAGAACTGCTGCATCGAGGCCCAATGCTGCAAGATTTTCTCGTGTCATAGCGACTGCATAGCCAGCAATATCGCTGCCCCAGATAGGAAGTTCTTCATGTGGAGATTTCGCGCGTTCTTCAGCTGCATTTTTAAGATCTTGCCAATCTCTCGCCGCAAAGCCATCGAGTAGCTCAAAGGCAAAGGATCGTCCTAAGCCGGGTGCATGACCCAAAGAAATTTGTGCCGCTTCAATCAAAAAGGTACCGCTTCCACACATGGGGTCATAGAGAGGGGTGCCGGGCTTCCAGCCGGCAAGTCGCAGAATGCCGGAGGCAAGATTTTTCTTGAGGGGGGCTGCTCCGGTATCACGCTCTACACCTCGTCTGAACAAGCCCGGACCTGAAGTATCGATGTACAAAATCATTACAAAGCGATCTAGATGCAGGTGAACTTGGACTTGAGGTTCTCTTACATCAATGGATGGGCGCTGGCCCTCTAGTTCGCGGAAACGATCGCAGATCGCATCCTTCACTCTGAGGGTTAAGAAGTCGATGCTTTTCAGGGGACATTTGATCGCTGAAGTTTCTACTTTTAGGGTAAGTTCAGAGTCGAACCAGTTTTCCCATGGTGTTTCGCGAGCGAGGGTATAGATATCATCTTCACGTTCATAATTGCCCTGCGCAACTTGCATAAGAACGCGGCTGGCAATGCGCGACTCCAAATTCACCAGCATGGCAGAACGCGCGTTACCGCGAAATGCGACTCCTGCATCTGAAACGGTTACCTGTTCTAGGCCAAGTTCTGTGAGTTCCTCGGCAAGAGCTGATTCAAGCCCCTTAGGGCAGGGAGCATAAAATTGGATCAAAACGGTTTCACCACGACAAGAATTGCGACAGCTATAAATGCGATTACCGGAAGCTCATTAAACCAACGGTACCAAATATGAGTGCGTGTATTGGCGCCTACCAAAAAAACTTTGAGCAGTTTTCCGCAATAAAAATGATAGGCCAGCAAGGTCAAAACCAGAAGTAATTTGACGTGTAACCATCCCTGCCCAGGGCCGCGTCCAATTCCTATTACGAGCCAAAGGTAAAGTCCTAGGCATAGAGCGGGGATCATGAGTATTGTCATAAAGCGGAAGAGCTTACGTGCCATAAGCAGAAGACGCTCACGTTCCGCAAGGCTGTCTGCCGGTACCATTGCTAGATTTACGAAAATTCTAGGTAAATAAAATAAGCCTGCGAACCAACTTGCAACAAACACAATGTGAAAAGCTTTAATCCAAAGCATGCTGTTAATCTCTTGTTCGATGGACAGCTGAAGCCACCGCCTCGCGTATGATAGATAGTCGGCGATGAAAAAAATGATCGGCTCCGGGGACAACAACTACAGGTAATTCCTGGGGTCTAGCCCAATCCATTAAGCTAGCCAGTGGAATGACGTCATCTCGCTCCCCATGAATGAGCAAGGTGTCGGAAGGAACTGTAGGAACGTCAAAGCGGGCAACAGCAGTTCCCACCAGCATTAAACGACGAGGGGTAATCAGTCCTTCAGTATTGAGAGTTTGGGCCGCTCTGGCTTGCACATAAGCCCCAAAAGAAAACCCCCCTAAATAAAGAGGTAGTCCAGGGTATTGCCGCGTAATATGGTGTGCAAGCAAGCACATATCGTCAGTTTCACCAGATCCTGCATCATGTTCGCCTTCGCTGTCTCCCACCCCTCTAAAATTCATACGCCATGCAAGGCAACTGGCATCGTTATAGGCTTTGGCTAATGTCTGAGCGACTTTGTTATCTAAAGTGCCACCCATTAGAGGGTGGGGGTGGCCAACTAGCGCCACACCCTGAATAGCATCACGAGGAAAGTCCATCACAACTTGAATGCGCCCTGCAGGACCAGTGAAGTATTCGGTGCGCGTATTGGCTGCCATGATTTATATTTTCAAGCGCTCAACTGACTGACCCTGGCGCAAATGGCTATCGATGATCTCGTCTATATCGGCTTTATCAACATAGGTGTACCAAATCGCTTCCGGATAAATCACCATCACTGGGCCTTGATCACAACGATCAAGACAGCCTGCATGGTTAATGCGGACTTTGCCAGCGCCATTCAAGCCTAAAGCTTTTACACGATCTTTGGCGTAGGCCCGAAGTTCTGCCGCACCATGGGTGGCGCAACAGGCTTCGCCCTCTGGACGCTGATTACAGCAAAAGAAAACATGATGTTTGAAATGATTCATGCCGGCATGATACCCGAGCGGAGCTTAAGGGGTAATCAACTAGCTTAGAACTACATCAAAACTTTCTTGGCTGTACTCAGTTTGAACCTGGAGGCGAACTTCTTTTCCAATGAAGTCGCAGAGCGAAGCCAAGCTATGACTTTCCTCATCTAAGAATAGATCGATCACTTTTTGCGAAGCCAGAATTCGAATTTGATGGGTGTGCGGGAATTGCCTGGCTGTACGAACAATTTCCCGCAAAATGTCATAACAAACGGTCTGCGCGGTCAACAGTTCGCCTCGGCCATTGCAGGTAGGGCAAGTTTCACAAAGGATATGCGCTAAGCTCTCACGAGTGCGTTTGCGGGTGAGTTCTACCAAGCCTAGCGCTGTAAATCCGTTGACGGTAATTCGAGTGCGATCACGTTCAAGAGCATTCTTGAATTCACAGAGAACGGCATCACGATGTTCCTGGCTATCCATATCAATAAAATCAGCAATCACAATGCCACCAAGGTTTCTGAGGCGTAATTGACGCGCAATTGCTTGTGCGGCTTCTAAATTATTTCTAAATACCGTCTCGTCAAAATTTCTTACCCCAACAAAGGCACCGGTATTGACATCAACGGTGGTGAGGGCTTCAGTCTGATCAATGACGAGGTATCCCCCTGACTTAAGATCTACTCTGCGCGAAAGAGCGCGCGTTATTTCGTCTTCTACACCGAAAAGATCAAACAAGGGGCGCTCACCTGAATAATGCTCCAATATATTTTGAGCATCGGGTGAATACTGAATACAAAAATCTTTTAATTTTTGTAGTGTCTCGCGTGAATCAACGACTACACGCTCAGTATCCTCGGTAATGAAATCGCGCATTACCCGCAATGAGAGATTGAGGTCTTGGTGTAACAGCGTGGCAGGGGGTTCAGTCAGGCTGAGCTTTTGAATATTGGTCCATAGAAGACTTAGGTACTGGCTATCATCTAAAAGTTCTTTGTCTGTTGCGGCTTCAGCCACAGTCCGAACAATAAATCCTCCAGTTTGATTGTTGAGAAGAGCTACAAGCCGTTCGCGAAGTTGCGCCCGCTCGTTTTCATTTTCGATACGTTGCGATACACCTATATGGTTCTCGCGAGGGAGGTGGACTAAAAAACGCCCTGCAATCCCTATATGCGTTGTCAGGCGGGCACCTTTAGTGCCAATGGGGTCTTTTGCTACTTGAACTAATAAAGTTTGCCCATCTGATAGCAAGCGTTCGATGGGGCGGATTTCTTCATTCTCATCACGTGCTCCCAAAATATCTGCGACATGTAAAAATGCGGCACGCTCAAGACCAATATCAATGAAAGCTGATTGCATGCCGGGTAGAACGCGAACAACCTTTCCCAAGTAGATATTACCAACTAGGCCGCGAGCACTGGCTCGTTCTACATGGATTTCCTGAGGCACTCCTTGCTCCATTACAGCAACACGAGTTTCTTGGGGGGTGACATTGATCAGGATTTGATTATTCATATTCTCAGTTTACCTGGCTTTAGGCTGATTCAATTCGTTGGAGAAGCAGGCCTAGCTCATACAGGGGTAAGCCCATCACGCCACTATAACTGCCTTCTAGATGTTTAATGAATAAGGCGCCTTTACCTTGAATGCCATAAGCCCCGGCCTTATCAAAAGGTTCTCCGCTGGCTATGTATTCAGCTATTTGATGTTCTGTGAGCGTTTCAAAATGAACGTCAGAGATGCTCACAATACTTTCCTCGCGATGACCATTCAGTAAACACAAGCCAGTTAAAACCTGATGGACTTTCCCCGACAAACGGCTGAGCATACGAGTGGCATCCTCTGCATTGATGGGCTTTTCCATAATGAGTTTGTCTATGGTTACGGTGGTGTCTGCGCCTAAAACCAAAAAATCATCTCCTCTTCCATTATTGATTAAGCTAAACCGGCCAGCATGGGCTTTAGCGCGCGCTAAGCGCGATACATATTCATTAGGTGTTTCACCGGCTATAGGTGTTTCATCCACGCCTGAGTCGCCAGGTGAAATAGCTTCAAAAGTAAATCCTGCTTGCGCAAGAAGCTCGCGGCGTCGAGGACTCGTGGAGGCAAGTACGAGCAAAGGGAAAGGAGATTTAGTCACGGTGGTAAGGATGTTTGTTCAACACACTAATGGCTCGATAGAGTTGCTCGCACAAAACCACACGTGCCATGCCATGCGGAAGAGTTAAACGTGAGAGTCCAAATTGTTGCGTTGCATTTTTTTTCAAATCGGAATGTAAACCGTCAGGTCCGCCGATTAAGAACACCATATCTCTTGCTTCATGACTCAAGCTGTCGATCTGTTGAGCAAGTTCTCGTGTTGTCCAGAGCGTACCCCTTTCATCGAGAGCAATGACAACTGCTTCAGCAGGTATGCGCTCTCGAATCCGCTCTCGTTCTTCTTCTAGTAATCGTTCAACTGGACGTGAATCAGTGCGAGAAGCTGGTTTGACCTCAATCAATTGAACAGGGTGTTCCCGTGGCATACGTTTAAGGTATTCCTCGCAGGCTTCGCGCACCCATGTTGGCATTTTTTGACCGACTGCCACCACACTCATGCGCATGGTGACAGGCTCTTAAAGGGAGGCGCTATTGCTTGAGGGCTCGTGATGCCGCATGTGAACAGGGATGCCAAGAATGGGATGTCTGCGCGGCGCGCTTTGCCCACCCCAAAGTTCAGCAAGATTGTAGTACTCACGAATTGCAGGTTGCATCACATGAACAACGACGGAGCCTATATCTACCAAGATCCATTCTCCACTGCCTTCGCCTTCCATGATGGCTTTGCGAGCGCCCAGGTCATGTGCTTTTTCTTGCACATGGTTCGCAAGTGCGCGGGTTTGGCGAGTGGATTCTGCGCTAGCGATAATGATCCAGTCGAAGAGAGAGGTGAGGTCACGCACATCAAGAACTTCTATGTCGCGCGCTTTGATGTCTTCTAATGCGGAGACCGCCGCATCGCGGATTAACTCAGGGTCCATGCCCCTCCTTTTTTCTATAAAGGCCCACATATTCAATATAGTCGAGAACTTGATCAGGAAGCAAATATCGCGGATTACGCCCTTCTTCGATCTGTTTTCGAATAGCAGTTGCAGAAATTTCTAGCTGTGGTGCATCTAACAAAACCAAGCTTCCTGAGGCAAGATTGGTATGCTGGTCGCGACGATTCCACCAAGCTTGTAGTAACGCCGGGAGAGATTGTTCGATATGGACTCCTGGTCGAGGAACTACAGCGAGATGACATAGTTCTTCGAGGGCAGTCCAGTTGTGCCAGCTTGTTAAACGTAAAAAAGCATCTGCGCCCACAATCAACCACAAGGGTGTTTGGGCTCCCATGCGTTGTCTTAAGCGGCGCAAGGTGTCAACGGTATAGCTGGGTTCGAGCCGATCAATTTCTAAACGTTCTGGTACAAGTTGTTTTTGGCCGCGACAGGCAAGTTCAACCATGGTGAAGCGCTGTTCAGCGCTAGCAGCTGTTTCGCGCTGCCATGGCCGTGCAGGAATCAGCAATACGCGAGAGAGCTGCAACCGTTGTATTGATTCTTCTGCGAGACGTAAATGACCGTGGTGAATAGGGTCAAAGCTACCCCCTAATATCCCCACTGCCTTGCTTTCATGAGCGGACGTGACCATCTCCAAACACAATATATTTTTGGCTTGTGAGCCCCTCTAATCCAACGGGGCCGCGAGCATGAATTTTGTCGGTAGAGATGCCGATCTCGGCCCCAAGACCATATTCAAAACCATCTGCAAATCGTGTAGATGCATTGATCATGACAGAACTTGAATCGACTTCACGCAGAAATCGCATCGCATTCACATGGAGTTCTGTCACGATGGCATCAGTATGCTGAGATCCATAGCGGGTAATGTGATCCATTGCCGAATCAATATTAGGAACAACACGAATGGCCAAGATAGGGGCAAGGTATTCAGCAAACCAATCCTCTTCGGATGCTTCTAGCATATCGGGGACGTGACGTCTGCTTTCTGCGCAGCCTCTGAGTTCTACTCCTTTTTCTCTCATCAGGCCCGCAATGGAAGGGAGAAAGCGTGCAGCGATGGCAGAGTGAACCAATAAGGTCTCCATGGTGTTGCATGTGCCATATCTTTGAGTTTTGGAGTTCATGCTAATAGCAATCGCTTTTTCAATATTTGCGCTTTCGTCAATAAAAACATGACAGACCCCATCTAAATGCTTAATGACTGGAATGCTTGCATTTTTTGAAATACGCTCAATGAGTCCTTTGCCACCGCGTGGAACGATAACGTCAATATAAGCCTTCATCGTGATCAGATGATCCACTGCTGTGCGATCAATGATGTCGAGCACTTGGACAATATCAATAGATAATCCGGCTGCTTTTAATCCTTCGTGTATACAAGCTGCAATGGCTTGATTGGAGTGAATGGCCTCTGATCCGCCGCGCAAAATACAAGCGTTTCCAGATTTTAAGCACAAAGCAGCTGCATCGGCTGTGACATTGGGTCGAGACTCATAAATGATACCAACTACACCCAAAGGAACCCGCATACGGCCAACTTGAATGCCGCTAGGGCGAAAGCTCAGATCACTCACTTCGCCAACGGGGTCTTGAAGTGCAGCAACCTGACGCAAGCCTTCTGCCATGCTGCCTATTCCTTTCTCGCCAATGGTTAAGCGATCAATAAAGGCGGCATCTTGACCGCTTGTCTTGGCGTGATCTAAATCTTTGGCATTGGCTCGCAAGAGTGTATTTTTATTTTTTTCTATTGAAGCGGCTGCCGCTAAGAGCGCGGAATTTTTTTGTGCAGTAGTCGCACGTGCAATTTCACGCGAGGCTTGTCGCGCAGCGATACCCAAGGATTCCATGTGGGCTGATAGGTCTTGAGAATCAGAAGAGTAAGAGTCATTCATGGAGCAAAGTTATTTTTCAGCAAAAAGATGTTTTCTTAGGATCGCATAAATTCAAGTGGATGCGCGTTGTCATTCATGAAGTTTAAGCCTAAGGATAGTAAGCAATCCCACGGGTCTGATTTCTCTTCCATGCCTTTCGAGGCGCGATCAATAAAAGCTAATTGTTGAAGGGCAGTTTTTGCCCGGCTCAAAGGTATACGCGAAGCATGCTTTTCGATCATGCTTTGTCTTTGTCCCCATATTTTTGCTTCTCGTAATGCTTGGGCTATGGGTTTTCCTTGCATCAAAGCACTCGCTGTTCGAATGAGTCCTCGCAAAGTTTCAGCAAGAGCCCAGACTATCAGAGGCATCGCTTCACCGCGTTCCTGTAGGCCTCGGAGTGTCCGTTCGAAGCGCAGGTTTTCTCTTGCCACTAGCGCTTCAGCAAGATCATCGATGTCAAATCTTGCTACATCCATCACGGCCTCGCGCAAGGCTTCATCAGTAATAGAGCCTTCTGGATATAACAAAGCCAGTTTTTGGATTTCTTGAAAAGCAGCAAGTAAATTGCCTTCCGTGCGTTCCGTTAGAAAGAGCAAACCATGTTGTGAAACTTTTTGATTTTGTGCACTTAGTCTGATTTGAATCCATGCAGGTAGTCGCTCTCGATGGACCTCTTCGGCATTGACTACTGTTCCTTGTCCCGCCAGCGCTGTGAACCATTTGCTTTTTAATGTTGATGGTTCAAGCCCAGGGAGATTCACTAGGGTGATGACATCATCACTTAAGCGATGGGAGAGATCTTCTAATGCTTTAGCGCCCTCCACCCCCGGCTTACCCGATGGAACTCTAATTTCTAACAGTTGTTTGTCACCAAAGAGTGAGGAGGTACTGGCCGATAGAGCAATGCGACTCCAATCGAAGCCAGGTTCTGCCGTAAGAACAGTGCGCTCAGAAAAACCTGCTTTCCTTGCTGCAGTAATAATACGATCACATGCTTCAAACCCCAGGAGGGGTTCAGCGCCCACCACAATATAAAGAGCGTCCAGAGACTGAGCGAGCGCCCCTGCTAGGCGTTCGCTGGGTAAGGCTTTTGGGCTATTTTTTCTCGCCATGCGCTGGGTTTTCTTTGCTCTGGCCGCCATCGTGCGGCACATTGGGATGCAGTGCGTTGAGTCGCAGGATGAGCAAGCGGATACCGTCTTCTTGCATTTCTTTATAGACCATTGCTTCATCATTCACTTTTGCAAGAGCATAGCGCTCATCGTATGAAACAATTCGCTCTACCATCAAAGTCGTGGCAGGGAGAAGTTCATCGCCTGCTTGAGTGAATACCTGAAAAACGATGCTATCCCGAAGTGTCACTTCGCGGACACGACCGTCAGTGCTTAAAGTTTGAATTTTTCGCTCTAGCCCCTCGCTGATGACTTTCAGACGGTATTTTGCATCTTTTGCACTCGTGGTCAGAGTAACTTCTGAGTGTTCTCTCAGTGCTCGACGGAGCATACGAGCAAAAACTTGTTGCTCGGGGGCCTCGATGAACATCGGCGTGATCAAGATAGGTTGTTGCTCACGCAGATGGAATCCACATCCTACTAATACAAAAGCTAATGTTGACGTAACAATAAGTTGATGCAACGTCAGGTTGTATAAGCGCATGAATACGATCTCAGTTAGCGACTAGGTTCACTAGGCGTCCAGGTACAACTACGATTTTACGCACAGTGAGGCCTGAAATGAGAGCTAAAGTATTGGGGTGAGTTTGCACCAGGGTTTCTATATCTTCTTTGCTGGCTTGAGCCGGGACCATTATGCTACCTCGCAATTTCCCATTTATTTGTAGCATCATTTCAATCTCTGAGCGTTCAAGTGCCTTCTCATCTGGTTCTGGCCATTGAGCAGAATGCACCCAGCCTTCAAGATGGCAGATTTCCCAAAGCGACTCACAAAGATGAGGAGTAATGGGTGTTAATACTCTAAGAAGAATGGAAAAGCCTTCCGATGTTTCTGCTTGCGCATCCAAGCCATGTAGTTTTTCAATGCTGTTAAGCATTTTCATTGAAGCGGAAGCAACGGTATTAAATTGCTGTCTCGCCATATCAAAATTGGCTTGCTTTAGATGGGTGTGCACCTCGCGTCGAAGATCGCGCACTTCATTGATTTGATTGGCAAGATTCATATTCGTGGGCTTGGTCTGTTTGGCGAGTTGCTGACCTAAATTCCACACCCGCTTGAGAAAGCGATGTGCGCCTTGCACTCCGGAGTCAGACCACTCAAGAGATTGCTCAGGAGGCGCGGTAAAGATCATAAAGAAGCGTGCTGTGTCGGCGCCGAATTCTTCTACCAAAGCCTGAGGGTCAACGGTATTGCCCTTCGATTTAGACATCTTGGTGCCGTCCTTGAGCACCATACCTTGCGTGAGTAATTGTTTGAAGGGTTCGTTGTGAGTGATTAGACCGACATCGCGCATCAATTTATTAAAAAAGCGCGCATATAAAAGATGCAGGATTGCATGTTCTATGCCGCCCACATACTGATCAACTGGAAGCCAATAATTTGCACGTGCGTCGAGCATGACTGAATCTGAGTCTGGACATGCATAGCGAGCGAAGTACCATGATGATTCCACAAAGGTATCCATGGTATCTGTTTCGCGTCTTGCTGCTTGGCCACACTTGGGGCAGCTTGTTTCGTAAAATGTCGGATTCCTTTTGATGGGTGAGCCTACGCCATCCATCACCACGTCTTCGGGCAAAACAACCGGTAAATCTTTTTCGGGGACCGTCACTTCGCCGCAAGAAGGGCAATGAATGATCGGAATGGGGCATCCCCAATACCGTTGGCGAGAAATACCCCAGTCGCGCAAGCGATATTGAATGCGGGGTGCACCTGATTCTAAAGCTTGCAGTACGGTGCCCATTTTGGTGCGAGCTTCTTCTGAGCTGCGGCCAGAGAAATCTTCTGAATTTACTAAGATTCCATCTGAGGTGAATGCCTCATGTAAAGGTAAACTCAATTCTTCATGCGCAGGCTGAATGACAAGTTTAATGGGAAGTTGATATTTGCTAGCGAAGGCAAAATCGCGTTCATCATGAGCAGGTACCGCCATGACTGCGCCTTCTCCATAAGAGATTAAGACGTAGTTGGCTACCCAAACTGGGAGCTTCTCGCCGGTAAGTGGATGGAAAACATGACGGCCAGTCGCTATGCCTTTTTTTTCTTGTGTTGCTAGATCGGCCTCAGCGACACCACCGCGACGACATTCTTCAATAAATTCCGCGAGTATTGGATTAGATTTTGCTGCTTCGGATGCGAGCGCATGCTCTGGTGCAACAGCAACATAAGTGGCGCCATACAATGTGTCTGCGCGCGTGGTGAAGACCTTGAGTTTGCCTTCGCCCTCTACATAAGCAAAGTGAACTTCAGCGCCTACTGAGCGACCAATCCAATTGCGCTGCATCGCTTTGACTTGCTCAGGCCATCCATCAAGATGATCCAGTTCTTCAAGAAGTTCATCAGCGTATGCAGTGATGCGCATGTAGTACATCGGAATTTCGCGCTTTTCTACCAGCGCCCCAGAGCGCCAGCCACGTCCATCGATGACCTGTTCATTGGCTAGCACGGTTTGATCAATAGGATCCCAGTTTACCGTTCCAGTTTTGCGATAGACCAAACCTTTTTCAATCAACTGCGTAATGAGCCATTGTTCCCACTTGTAGTAACCGGGTTTACAGGTGGCGATTTCTCTGGACCAATCAATTGCTAAACCCAGAGACTTAAGCTGTCTCCGCATGTAATCAATGTTTTCGTATGTCCAAGCAGCTGGTGCGCTGTTGTTTTTTACTGCAGCATTCTCTGCGGGCAGTCCAAATGCATCCCAACCCATAGGTTGAAGTACATTGAAACCTTTCATGCGATGGTAACGTGCTAAAACATCTCCAATCGTATAGTTGCGTACATGCCCCATGTGAAGTCGCCCCGATGGGTAGGGGAACATCGATAAGCAAAAATATTTCGGACGATGAGGGTCCTCTACTGCTCGCCAAACTTGGGCCTCTTCCCATTTTTTTTGGATCCGAGTTTCTAGTTCGCTTGGGTGATAGGTTTGATCTGATGCCAAGTTTATTCCTCGTCGCGTGGCAGGCCAGGGAAACGTTCATGGAGAGGACGCTCTGCCCCTGGGCGGTCAGTGCCGTTACGATCAGAGCGTGGGCGAGCAGGACCCCTGTTTGGATTGGGGCCGCCAGGGCCTCTAGGACCCCCTGCGGGGCGGTTGCCGTTGCTTCGCTGGCCATTCTTGCTTTGACGCTTGGGCCCACCGGGTCCTCTGGGGCCTGCATTCCCATTGGGGTTGGCGTTGGCATGGCGTGGTCCATTGTGTGGGCCACGTGCTTGGCCTAAGCCTAATTCCAATCTGTCTTCTTCGGGAATGCCTTCAATAACGGATGTGGGGCGTTTACCTTGTAAAATAGCCACGAGCTCAGAAGGAGCGGGTTGGCGATTAGGATCAAAAGTCACCATAGGTGCATTGCCCCGTCGCATTTTTCCTTTAGCGCCGAACCCTTGACCCGGGCGATCACGACCGCCTGCTAATGCGGTAGGAGATCGATTGGCGTTATCGGTAGGTTGGCCGCCATGCTCGAATTGGCCGCGACGTGGGCCTCTTTGAGAGTCGTGAGGGGGGCGAGGTCCTCTTGATGGTCCTGCTCCTTGAGGCCTTGGGGGTCTGGGGGGGCGAGATCCGCGATCTTGGCTATTATTCGCGTCTCCCTGTGCACTGCCGCCTGCCAAATGACCTTGTTGCCCTGTGGTGTGCGGTCTTGGGCCGCGAGGATGCCTCGGCGTTCGGGGTCCCCGGTGTCTTGGTTGGGGGTGATCCCCAGCGATGTCATCACCCTCTTCATCCTGATTTCTTCCGCGTCCGCGCAGACCTTGTGGTTGAGGTTTAGCATGAGGGTCTGGCTCAAATCCAGGCATGACTTGAGTTGAAATGGGGTGCCCAGTGAAACGTTCAATGTCTTTCAGCAGTGAGGCATCATCAATACTCACCAATGAAATAGCCTCACCCTCTGCACCCGCACGGCCGGTTCTTCCAATTCGATGGACATAGTCTTCAGGCACATTGGGTAAGTCATAATTCACTACATGAGGCAGTTCTTTAATGTCAATTCCCCGTGCAGCAATATCAGTGGCAACTAAAACGCGCAAAGTTCCATTTTTGAATTCTGTGAGCGCGCGCGTGCGTGCAGATTGGCTTTTATTGCCATGTATGGCAAGCGCCGGTAACTCAGCGGCACTTAATTGTTGTGCTAAACGATTTGCGCCATGTTTAGTTCGGGTAAAGACAAGAATTTGAAACCATTCATTGGTTGTTATTAAGTGTGTCAGAAGCTCGCGCTTGCGCTCCCGATCAACGGCATAGGCAATTTGTTTCACTGCCTCAGCTGCAGCATTAACTGGCGAAGCTTGAATTTGCGCTGGATCATTGAGTAAGCCGTCAGCTAGGCCACGAATTTCGCCAGAAAAGGTGGCCGAGAATAATAGGTTTTGGCGTTTGGTCGGAAGTAATGCCAGTATTTTGCGAATATCACGAATGAAGCCCATATCCAACATGCGGTCGGCTTCATCTAATACCAAAATTTCCACGCCTGAAAGGTCGATGGTTCCTTGACCGAGATGGTCTAGAAGTCGTCCGGGAGTAGCGACAACCACATCAACTTTCTTTTTTAGACGATCAATTTGGGGATGGATACCTACCCCGCCAAATAGGGTCATAGAACTGATGTTGAGGTGTCCGCCATACACACGTACTGATTCTTCTACCTGCGCCGCGAGCTCGCGGGTTGGCGTAAGAATGAGGGCACGTACTTTTGCACCCTCAACCGTTGCGGGGTTTTCGCTCAGGCGCTGCAGGATGGGAAGCGTAAATCCCGCCGTCTTACCGGTGCCAGTTTGGGCTCCAGCCATGAGGTCTCTACCCGCAAGAATGACAGGTATAGCTTGTGATTGAACAGGGGTGGGTTCGGTATAACCTTTTTCGGCGACCGCACGCACAATAGCCTCGGAGAGCCCGAGGGAGGCGAATGATTCCATGTAACTCCGCTTGACTGAAGCAGAACGCTCGACCACCGGCGGCTGCTTAATTGGGGACTGTCAGGCTGGTTGGCGATCCCAAAAACGGGGCACCAACGAGGGGATGTGGTCGTATTAGGGGCTTAGATTAACACACTAAACAAAATGGTCAAATGCTTGTTTGAAATTCAAAACTAGCTAGCAATGAAGTAAGGTAAGACTTGTTGTCCAAAGGTGAATCCTAAATAGGAAAACACTACCGACCAGATAAGGGCGCCCACTGCATCAATGCATAGAAAGGTGAAGGGTTTAAATCCGCTCATACCTACTGCCATGGGGCCCACTATGCGCAGGCCATACAGAAATCGTAAGCTTAGAATGGCTGGGGTGTGCCAGCGTTCTAATATGTTATTGAAACGCTGCAAGCGTGGTTCAAGATTGGGAAAGTAACGCAGAATGAACTTGCCTTGTATCCTTCCCAGCCAGAAATAAAGGTTGTCACCTGTAGTTGCAGATATCGTAGATAAAATAATAATCCACTGCAGGTCTAGCAAACCTTGAGACGCCGAGATGGCCGCAATAAGAAGAATTGTCTCACCTTCTAAGATGGCTCCAACTAGGACAGCGTAATAACCGTAGTTATGAATGATGGACTGAAGGTCTTGAAGAGTCATTGCGCAGGTGTGGTTGGGATAGCAAACGTATAATGCCAGAGATGAACGATACTCTCTTATCCGGTCTTAACCCGGAACAAATGGCAGCCGTCACCTTACCACGGGTTTCGTCTTTGGTTTTGGCTGGGGCAGGAAGCGGTAAAACGCGTGTATTGACAACGCGTATTGCTCATCTTATTAGGTCAGGACAAGCAAGTCCCCTTGGGGTCTTGGCGGTTACTTTTACTAATAAAGCTGCTAGGGAAATGCTAACGCGTCTCTCAGGAATGTTGCCGATCAATACGCGTGGTATGTGGGTGGGGACCTTTCATGGCCTCTGCAATCGATTACTAAGAGCCCATCATCGTGAAGTGGGTCTGCCCAGCTTGTTTCAAATTCTGGATTCTCAAGATCAGCAAAGTGCAATCAAGAGGGTACTTCGCGCAATGAATGCAGATGAAGAGCGTTATCCACCCAGACAGGTTGCCTATTTTATTAATAGTCAAAAAGAAGAGGGGATTCGCGCTTCGCAAACCAAACCTTGGGATAGTGCTAGCCGAGCGATGGTTGAGTTCTACTCAGCCTATGAACAGCAGTGCCAGCGAGAAGGGGTGGTGGATTTTGCGGAGCTATTGTTGCGCGCTTATGAATTACTCAGCGCAGATGTTCGTTTGCGCGAGCATTACCAATCGCGCTTTGGCTTTGTGTTAGTGGATGAATTTCAGGATACCAATCGTCTGCAGTACGAGTGGCTGAAGTTACTAGCGGGTCAAGAATCATCTGTATTTGCGGTGGGTGATGATGATCAGTCTATTTATGCCTTCCGGGGTGCACGAGTTGGAAATATGCGTTTATTCGAGCAGGAGTTTCAGGTTGAGCATGTGATTCGATTAGAGCAAAACTATCGTTCGCAAGGCAATATCTTGGATGCCGCTAATGCTTTGATCTCAAATAACCAGGGCAGACTTGGCAAAAATCTATGGACCGATGCAGGAAAAGGAGAACCTATCAGGGTTTATGAATCTGATACGGATTTTGGTGAGGCTGCTTTTATTGTTGAAGAAGTCCGCACTCTGCAAGCAGAGGGTATTGCTCTAACAGACATTGCATTGTTATACCGCTCGAACGCGCAATCTCGTGTGCTTGAGCAAGCTATTTTTAATGCAGGTCTGCCATATCGTGTTTACGGCGGTTTGCGATTCTTTGAGAGAGCGGAGGTGAAGCATGCGCTCGCCTGGCTTCGATTGGCGGCACATGCTGAGGATGATGGTGCTTTTTTACGGGTCATTAATTTTCCTCCAAGAGGGATTGGCGCTCGATCGATTGAATTGATGCAAGAACATGCGCTCGCCCTGAATCTTCCTCTGTCACGTGCAGCATTAGAAGTGAAGTTGAGTGGAAAGGCGGCCACTGGAGTGCAAGAATTTCTTGCCCGAATAGAACGACTGCGATCCGCCACGCAATCTCTGCCCTTGGTAGAGGTGATTGAAGAAGCTCTTACCCTAAGTGGCTTGCGCGAACATTACAAAACTGAGCGAGAAGGTGCAGAACGTATCGAAAACTTAGAAGAGTTAATCAATGCCGCAGCGAGTTTTAATAACGATAGCGAGCTCGATGATCTTGCTGCTTTTCTTTCCCATGCAAGTTTAGAAGCGGGTGAGCGGGAGGCCGGAGCAGGGCAAGATGCCTTGCAATTGATGACGGTTCATTCTGCGAAAGGCCTAGAGTTTTCGGCCGTGTTTGTAAGCGGCCTAGAAGAAGGTTTATTTCCTCACGAAAATGCACTTTCAGAAAACGATGGATTGGAAGAAGAACGACGCTTGATGTATGTGGCGATTACCCGGGCACGTCAGCGATTGTATCTCACGCGGTCAGCTAGCCGTATGTTGCACGGTCAGGTACGCTATGGATTGCGCTCCCGTTTTATTGATGAAATACCAGAAGGACTGTGTCGCTTTTTAGGGCCTTCACAAGTCCCCAAAGAATTTGTGAGTCAGTGGGCTAGCCACCGCGAGAGCCCATTGCAAGCCAGTTCATCTCGAGATCAGGCATTATTCTCGCGTGCTGGTGTTGAAGGGTTGCCTTTTAGTATTGGGCAATCAGTCTCGCATCCCAAGTTTGGTCATGGAGTGATCACAGCAGCCGAGGGGCGTGGAGAAGATGCGCGGGTTCAGGTGAATTTTCGTGAAGTAGGGACGAAGTGGCTTGTGCTGACATACGCAAAGTTGACTATGGCTTGATTGAGATTACACCCAGTCTTTATCAATTAAAAAGTCAGAATAAAGTTTAGCTTCAGCTGAGCCAGCCTCTGGATGCCAGTCATAGCGCCACTTGGCAATAGGTGGCATGCTCATTAAGATGGATTCGGTTCTGCCACCCGATTGCAATCCGAAGAGCGTTCCTCTGTCGAAAACCAGATTGAATTCCACATAGCGACCGCGTCGATAAGCTTGAAAATCACGCTCGCGCTCGCCATAAGAGTGATTTTTTCGACGTTCAACAATAGGTATGTAAGCGGGTAAAAAATGATCTCCTACGCTCTGCCAGAGTGCCATTGCCTTTTCAAAACCACCGTCGCTGAAATCATCAAAAAAGATTCCCCCTACTCCCCGTGGTTCTTTGCGATGCTTGAGATGAAAGTATTCGTCACACCATTTTTTAAATGGAGCGTGATAGTCCCCAAAAGGGGTGAGAGCGTCTTTACAGGTTTGATGAAAGTGCTGAGCATCTTCATTGAAACCATAATATGGGGTAAGATCCATTCCCCCGCCAAACCACCAGATGGGTTCTTCGCCAGCTCGGGTTGCTGTGAATAGGCGCACATTCATGTGGACGGTCGGCACATAAGGGTTGCGTGGGTGCATCACCAAAGAGACTCCCATGGCTTCGAAAGCGCGGCCAGCCATTTGAGGGCGGTTGGCGCTCGCAGAAGGGGGAAGATTGTTTCCTTTTACATGAGAAAAATTCACTCCTCCTCGCTCTAATAGCCCACCTTCTTCTACGAGTGTACTGATTCCGCCGCCGCCTTCAGGACGATCCCACTGATCACGTTGAAAGGTTTTTCCATCTATCAGCTCAAGCTGGGTCACGATACGATGCTGAAGATCAACTAAATATTCACGAGCATCTTGAATGTTCATTACTTTCCTTTTTTATTCTCTGCAATAGGGATTATTTAAACTCTATTTTTTTATCCACGCAAAATTTTTAAAGAAATAAGGTCAGCAATCGTGGAGGCGCGAGCACCCTTCTGACATCTTCCGGGAACGACTGTTACGCTTTGACCAAATTGTTTAAGCACTTCTCTGGCTGTTCGAATAGGCTTGTGGCCGCTGCGATTTGCACTGGTTGAAACGAGGGCGGTTTTTAAAATTTGACACAGCGAATTGATCGTTTGAAAAGAATCTACACGAAGAGCTATAGAGCGATTTTTTCCTCTTAATGCGGGCAAAACTTTATGGCTCGCGGGTACGAGCCAGGTCCAATTACCAGGCCATTTTGTTGAAAGTGTTTGTTGTTGTTCAGCGCTCATAGGGCCCATCAAGGCCTGTAGTCGAGTTTGGCTGTCAGCAACTACAATCATGCCTTTGTGAATGGGGCGACGCTTTAAGCGTGTTAAGCGACGAAGCGCATTCGCTTGATTGGGTAAGCAGCCTAAACCAAATGATGCACGCGTGGGGTAGGCGATGAGTCCGCCCGCCCGCAATCGCGCATTGAGTGCACGTGGTGAGACGGGTAAACGCAGCATGAAGAAATTCTAATGATGCGTTGATCCTGATAGTGCACGCCAGCCAATATCACTGCGTTTTTGTGCACCATCAAAATGAACATGTTCAGCATGTGCGTATGCGATTTGACGCGCTTGCTTTAGGGTGTGTGCGAGGGACGTAATGCATAGTACTCGTCCACCTGAAGTAACGACCTTACCTTCTGAGTTGAGCGTTGTTCCTGCGTGAAACACTTCTATATCCTCAGATTTTAATTCTAGCCCTTGGATTAGATCTCCCTTACGCGGAGAGTCCGGGTAGCCCTCTGCTGCCATCACAATACCGATGGATGTTCTTAGATCCCATTCAGCTTCAATGGTATTGAGCGTCCCATCAATTGCATGTTCAAGAAGAACGGTGAAGTCGGTTTTTAATCGCATCATGATGGGCTGCGTTTCTGGATCACCCATTCGGCAGTTGAACTCTAATGTCTTGGGTACGCCTTGCGCATCGATCATCACACCAGCATAAAGAAAGCCTGTGTAAGGCGTGCCTTCTGCTGCCATTCCTGCCACAGTGGGAACAATAATTTCCCGCATGATGCGTCCATGCAATGAGGGGGTCACAACAGGAGCTGGCGAATACGCACCCATTCCGCCTGTATTGGGACCTTGATCGCCATCTAGAAGACGTTTGTGGTCTTGGCTGGTGGCTAAAGGTAGGATATGTTGGCCATCAACCATCACAATGAAACTGGCTTCTTCTCCAACCAAAAATTCTTCGATTACTACGCGATGGCCGGCTCCCCCTAAACTCCCTCCAAGCATGGCATTCACAGCATCATGCGCTGCTTGAGGTGACATCGCCACTACCACTCCTTTTCCTGCCGCAAGACCATCTGCTTTAATCACAATCGGCGTTCCATGATGATCAATATAGGCGTGTGCACCTGCAGCTTGATCGAAAGTGGCGGCACGAGCAGTAGGAATGCCATGCCGTCCCATGAACTGTTTAGCAAAATCTTTGGAACCTTCAAGCTGAGAGGCTGCTTTTGTTGGCCCAAAGATTTTTAAACCTGCTGCACGAAAGGCGTCGACGACTCCCTCAGCCAGTGGGGCTTCGGGGCCCACGACTGTTAGGCTTACATTCTCTTCTTGCGCAATATGAAGCCAATCATCAACGGTTTGGCCGGGGATATTGCGCATACCCTCACATAGGGCTGTACCTGCATTACCTGGGGAGACTAAAACGGAAGAGACGCGTTTTGATTGAATAATGCGCCAAGCCAAAGCATGCTCGCGCCCACCACTTCCAATAACAAGAATTTTCATACTATTTCTCTGGCAATTACTTAGTGACGGAAATGCCGAATACCCGTCAGCGCCATGGCGATACCATGCTCGTTGGCTGCTGCAATGACTTCTTCGTCACGCATACTGCCCCCAGGATGCACTACAGCAGTGGCTCCTGCGGCTGCTATCACATCTAGACCGTCACGAAAGGGAAAGAAGGCATCAGAGGCACAGACAGATCCTTGTAAAGAAAGACCTGCGTCGGCTGCCTTACGTGTTGCAATGCGTGTGCTATCCACCCTACTCATTTGTCCTGCACCAACGCCCAAAGTGCGGCCATCTGCACAGAACACCACAGCATTTGATTTGACGAACTGCGCTACATGGAAAGCAAATTTGAGGTCATTCATTTGGCTTTCGGAAGGGTGCGCTTTGGTCACAACATTGAATTCAGGATGCTGAACAGGATCAGGGCTTTGCACCAGTAAGCCTCCCCCCACTCGCTTGAATTCCCATGTGTTACTGCCATGCGCCAAGTTCACTTCAAGTACGCGCACATTTCCTTTACTTTGAAAGCGCGTTAAAGCTTCTTGGGTATAACCGGGTGCGATCACCACTTCAGCAAATTGACCGGCTATAGCCTCAGCAGTATCGCTATCGATAATATGATTAAACGCAATGATACCCCCGAAAGCAGAGGTGGGATCCGTTGCGAAGGCGCGACGGTATGACTCTAAGGTGTTTTCGCCAAGGGCCACACCACATGGATTAGCGTGTTTAACAATGACACACCCGGTCTTATTGAGCCCGCGAACACATTCCCATGCGGCATCAGCGTCGGCGATGTTGTTATACGACAACTCTTTGCCTTGATGCTGAACCCAATTGGCTAGCGTACCTGGTGCGGGGTTGGGGTCGCGATAGAATGCGGCTCGTTGGTGTGGGTTTTCGCCATAACGTAAAGTTTGTGCTTTGATAAAATGAAGATGCAGTCTGGGAGGGAAGGGGGCTTCGCTAGGTCGAGCTTGTAAGCTTAACCAGTCTGCGATGGCGCCATCATATTCGGCAGTGTGCGCATAAGCTTTACAAGCAAGTTGGAAGCGGGTTTCAAAAGATACAGACCCTGCTTGCGCAGACATTTCTTCTAAAACTTGAGCGTAATCTTTGGGGTCAGTTAGGACCACAACATGACGATGGTTTTTGGCGGCAGAACGCACCATAGCGGGACCGCCGATATCAATATTTTCAATCGCATCGTCTAAGGTACAACCTACCTTAGCAATTGTCTCGCGAAACGGATAGAGATTGACTGCCACTAAATCAATAGGGACTATTTCGTGCTCTTCCATTGCTTGCAAGTGTTCGGGTAGATCACGACGTGCCAGTAGTCCCCCATGAATTCGAGGGTGCAGCGTTTTGACGCGACCATCTAGCATCTCTGGAAAACCAGTGTGCTCCGAAACCTCTACTACTGGAAGGCCAGCTTCCCTCAGGGCTATAGCAGTTCCGCCCGTAGAAAGTAAATCTACCCCAAGTTCATGAAGGGCATGCGCAAAGTCAACAATTCCTGCTTTATCAGAAACGCTTAATAGCGCTCGGCGAATCGCCATTTTTTAAACTCCGTTACTTAATCCGTACTGCTGTAATTTTTTGCGCAAGGTATTGCGGTTCATTCCTAAAATTTCAGCGGCGCGCGTTTGGTTTCCTTGGGTGTGATCCAGAATGACCTCGAGTAAGGGGCGCTCAACGCTTTGCAGAACCATTTCGTAGACTGCGCCAGGTTTTTCTCCGTCTAGTAGGCGCAGGTAGTCTGCGACAGCTCGACGCACCGCAAGACAAAGTTCACTTTCTTTTTTGGCACTCATGCTGCGAGATCATCCGTTTCTGGGAGATCTAGGTCTGAGGTTTCGTAAGCCAAAGTTGGGCTAAATTCAGCAAGCCCATCAAAAAACTGGCTAATCGCTTTATATTGCATATCTGCGGTAGGAAGCAGATTCATATCCCTGCGAAATGCAGCAGAGCCGACCAAGCCTTTGGTGTACCAAGAGATATGTTTGCGGGCGACTTTTACTCCACGCTCTGCACCGTAGAACTCATGTAAGTCGATCAGATGTCCTAACAGCACGCGACGGATTTCTTCCACTTCGGGAGGGGGGAGATGTTGGCCTGTTGCTAGATAGTGTTCGATTTCCCTAAAAATCCAAGGGCGCCCTTGTGCTGCTCGGCCAATCATCACGGCATCAGCGCCGGTTATATGCAGCACTTGTTGGGCTTTTTCGGGTGAGGTGATGTCGCCATTAGCAATAATGGGAATTTTGGACTGTGCTTTTACCGCTGCAATCGTTTCGTACTCGGCATCGCCGGTATAACCACAAGCTCGGGTTCGGCCATGAATAGCCAGTGCTTGAATGCCAGACTGTTCTGCAATGCGAGCCACTGTAAGGGCATTTTTATGTGACTTATCCCAACCTGTACGAATCTTTAGGGTAACCGGAATATTCACCGCCCCAACAACGGCCTCAAGAATTTGAGCGACTAGTGGTTCATTTTGTAAGAGGGCAGAACCCGCCATGACATTACAAATCTTTTTGGCTGGACAACCCATATTGATATCGATTATCTGAGCACCTTGGTCCATGTTATACCGAGCTGCTTCAGCCATCATCTTTGGGTCAGCTCCTGCAATCTGAACTGACTTGGGTTCGACCTCACCGGTATGGTCAGCGCGTCGACGCGTTTTCTCTGATCCCCAAAGCAATGAATTGGAGGCGACCATTTCAGACACAGCCATGCCCGCACCCAACTGTTTACACAGTTGACGGAAAGGGCGGTCCGTCACCCCTGCCATTGGGGCGACAACGAGATTATTTTTGAGTTTGTAGGGGCCGATTTGCATACGAAGACGGATGCCTTGCCAAGAAGACGGCAAAGATTCCTAGTCTACCCTTGAATACTTAAAACTCGAAGTCGTATTTAAGGATTTACAAAAATTATTTGCGTAAAAAATATGCAATATTTTTTGGTCCTACAGGCCCGTTTTTCGCAATTTTAATGCGCCTCATCCCAATGCCTTCCAACCCCAATCTCAACCAGCAAGGGAACCTGAAGTTGAGTGACATCGCACATGAGTCCGCCTAGAGCTTGTTTGACTTGTTCTAGTTCTTGGTCCGGAACTTCCAAAACCAATTCGTCATGAACTTGCATGACTAGTAAGGTTTGCATGCGCTCACTTTCAATCCAGCTTTGAACATTAATCATCGCTAGCTTAATCAAGTCTGCCGCGGTACCTTGCATAGGAGCATTAATTGCTGCGCGCTCAGCACCTTGCTTTCGACCTGGACTACCACTGCGAATATCGGGAAGGAAAAGTCTGCGACCAAAAACGGTTTCTACGTAACCTTGGGCATGTGCTTGTGCTCGAGTACGTTCCATGTAGGCGGCGACACCTGGATAGCGTGCAAAATATCGATCAATGTAGGTTTTGGCTGCAGATCGTTCAATGGATAAATTCTGGGCGAGACCAAATGCAGACATACCATAAATCAAACCAAAATTAATCATTTTGGCTACCCGCCTTTGATCATCTCCTACTGCTTCGCGGTCTATCCCAAAAATTTCTGAGGCGGTAGCCCTGTGAACGTCCTCCCCATTTGCAAATGCTTGCAACAAGCCGGGGTCTGAGGAGAGATGGGCCATAATTCGTAACTCGATTTGCGAGTAGTCAGCGGATACAATATGTGATCCTGGTGGAGCAATAAACGCTTCGCGAATGCGACGCCCCTCCGGCGTGCGAATAGGGATATTTTGCAGATTGGGTTCGCTACTGGATAGGCGTCCAGTTACAGCCACAGCCTGTGCGTAATGAGTGTGTACGCGTCCTGTGCGAGGATTGACCATGCGCGGTAGCTTATCGGTATAGGTAGATTTAAGTTTTTGTAAACTACGATAGGTAAGAATCATCTTAGGAAGCGGATGATCAAGTGCCAGTTGCTCTAAGACATCTTCATCTGTTGATGGGGCTCCCCCTGGCGTTTTTTTTATGACAGGTAATCCTTGCTGAATAAATAAAATCTCTTGAAGTTGTTTGGTAGACCCTAGATTGAACGGACGGCCCGCGATTTCATGCGCACCGCGCTCTGCTTCAATCATTTTTTTGCCTAATTCACTACTTTGACTTTCAAGTAAGTGGCTATCAATGGCTACCCCATTTCGCTCCATACGCCAAAGCACTTGGGAGACGGGGAGCTCTATATCCCGATATACATTTTCAAGCTTAGATGCCTGTTTAAGCTTGATGTTCAAGCAATGATAAAGTTGCAAGGTGATGTCTGCATCTTCTGCGGCATACTCTGTAGCCCTTGAAAGTTCTACTTGCTCGAATCCAATCTGATGAACGCCTTTACCTGCTACAGCTTCATAAGGGATGGTTTCTGCCCCAAGATGCCTGCGTGCTAGGCTGTCCATATTGTGTGTCAGGTGACTTTCCAAAACATATGACTGAAGCAGTGTGTCTTCATAAATGCCGCGTAGGGTGATCCCATGATTAGCAAAAATATGTTGGTCGTACTTAAGATGCTGTCCTACTTTGTGCTGAGAAGGGTTTTCTAACCAAGGGCGAAGTTTTTCAAGAACATCTGTGCGATTCAGTTGTTGTTTTTCTCCGCTGTAGGCATGAGCAAGTGGAATATATGCAGCTTGCTCAGGATGAACCGAGAGCGAAATCCCCACGAGCTGGGCCTCCATTGGATCTAGTGAAGTTGTTTCGGTATCAATGCAGGTGAGCGTTGCTTCAGAAATCAGAGCCATCCAATGATTCAAAGCCTCGTCGCTCATCACCATTTCATAGGCCCCAGAAGTTAGGAGTGAATGCGCATTATGATGAGATGGAGGGGGAGATTCGGGCGCAGGAGATGAAGGCTCCTTTTGTGAGTTTTCAGCTACAACCCCGACAGAATCTGATTTGATATGCGGTTCTTTTAGCCAACTTCGTAAATCATAGCGATCAACCAAAGCGGCAATCGCTTCAGAGTCGATCTCTCGGTGGCGAAGTTGCTCCGGAGAAATATCTAGATCAAGATCACAGCGAATGGTGAGTAAGCGCCTGGCCATGGGTAGCCAATCCAAAGCATCACGGAGATTCTGGCCAACTGCACCTGGTATCTCAGGTGCTGCAGCTATAATCGCATTGAGCGAGCCATACTGAAGTATCCATTTCAAGGCAGTTTTAGGTCCTACCTTGGCAACGCCAGGAACGTTGTCTGCAGTGTCTCCAATGAGGGTGAGGTAGTCTAAAAACAGGGTGGGAGGTAGGCCGTATTTTTCTTCAGCGGTCTTTTTATCAATGGATTCATTGGTCATCGTGTTAATCAATGTAATGTGATCATTGACCAGTTGAACCATATCTTTATCGCCAGTCGATATAATAGTACGAAGACCTTGGGCAGCCGCACGAGAGGCAAGGGTGCCAATCACATCATCAGCTTCTACACCGGGTAAACTAATGACTGGCCAGCCTAATGCTTGAACGGCTTCATGAAGAGGGAGAATTTGCTCAGCGAGTTCTGGTGGCATGGGTGACCGCGTTGCTTTATAAGCGGGATACCACTCATCACGGAATGTAGGCCCTTTAGCATCAAATATGCAGGCAGTGAATTCCGGCTTATACTCCGTGAGGAGTTTACGAAGCATGTTTAGCACGCCATAAATTGCGCCTGTCGGTTCCCCACGGCGATTCCTGAGGTCCGGAAGGGCGTGAAAAGCGCGGTACAAATACGACGATCCATCTACCAGAACCAAAGTGGTCATTCAGCCGTTTTCCTCATGAGTCTCAACAAAAAAATACCTTACGACGCCGATCCCAGCAGAGTAGAACATTCAGCCTACAACGCGAGAGAAGCCTGGCGCACTCTAGAAATTATGGCAGAGTTCGTCGGAGCGACCGAACGTTTATCCTCGATTCAGCCAGCAGTGAGCATTTTTGGAAGTGCTCGCTTAAAGCCAGAACATCCTTGGTATAAGTTGACTCATGATATCGCTAGAAGATTGTCGGATGCTGGTTTTTCCGTCATTTCTGGAGGTGGCCCAGGGATTATGGAAGCAGCAAATCGAGGTGCGTTTGAGGGAAAGTCCCCTAGCGTGGGTTTAAATATTGTTTTACCGCATGAGCAAAACGGCAATCCTTTTCAGGATGTTTCACAAACTTTCCAGCATTTTTTTGCCCGTAAAGTCATGTTCGTTAAATTTGCATCGGCTTATGTGGTCATGCCGGGAGGATTTGGGACTTTGGATGAACTGAGCGAGGCTTTGACCTTGGTTCAGACGGGAAAAAGCCGCCGAATTCCCATCGTGTTGGTCGGTTCACAATTCTGGGCAGGACTGCTGGGGTGGTTTCGCGATACGCTTGTCAGTGAAGGTATGATAATGCAAGAGGATGTCGACTTGATTCAGGTGATTGATGATCCTTCAGCAGTTGTAGACGCGATATTTAGGCATTATGAAACACGAGGTTTCCAGCCTTCTCCGGCAGAGCGCGAGGCGCAACTTCAGCTTTAGACTGTATTCCTTAACTAATTGGTTTTTTGCGAAGGGACGTAATAATGACTGTGAAATTCACGTTGAACGGTAAAAATGTTTCAGTGACTTCTTCAGGTGACACCCCTCTCTTATGGGTTATACGAGACGAAGTTGGTCTGATGGGGACTAAATTTGGCTGTGGTGCTGGTTTGTGTGGTGCTTGCACAGTGCATCTCGATGGTCAGCCTATACGTTCCTGCCAGACGACTCTTTCACAGGTGGCGGGTAAGTCAGTTCATACAATTGAGTCTTTATCTTTAGAGACTTCCCATCCCTTACAAAAGGCTTGGATTGCCCATCAGGTTCCTCAATGTGGTTACTGTCAGTCAGGTCAATTGATGAGCGCTGCTGCTTTGCTTGCTAGCAATACACAACCAAGTGACGCAGATATAGATGCAGCGATGAATGGGAATATTTGTCGTTGTGGTACCTATAATCGTATTCGTGCCGCAATTAAAGATGCTGCCGCTGAAATGCGGTCGCATGGCTAAAAAAATTCGTTAAATCATGGCTGTTTTTACCCCAGTGAGCCCGGAAGAACTGAGGCCTTGGATTACACAATTTGATTTGGGTCAGGTTCAGCAGCTTCAAGGTATTTCATCTGGTATCGAAAATACCAACTACTTTGTTGAAACGGAACGTGGCCAATATGTACTCACTTTATTTGAGAAGCTCTCGGTGGAGGAGCTGCCTTTTTACCTTGGATTGATGGGGCATCTTGCAAAGGCGGGCTTGCCTTGTCCTTTGCCCGCGAGTAATCATGAGGGAGCGCTATTCTCTAATCTCAAGGGGAAACCTGCTTCGGTTGTGAGTCGCTTGGCAGGTAAATCAGTGATGCAGCCCAGAGAGATTCATTGCGGGGCCATGGGAGCAATGACGGCTAGATTGCATTTGGCCGCCGCCGATTATCCGCCTACACAAGATAATCCTCGTGGACCTAAATGGTGGGTGCGTGTTGCTCCCCAAGTGATGCCGTTCCTTCCTGCTGATGAGCAGGCTATGTTGAAAGATGAGTTAGAGGTGCAGTTTTCGCATAGACTCGAACCACTTCCTCGCGGTGTAGTCCACGCCGATCTCTTTCGCGACAACATCTTATTTGATGGCGATGAAATAGGGGGTGTAATTGATTTTTATTTTGCAGGTGCTGATGCGTGGTTGTTTGACTTAGCAGTGGTAGTGAATGACTGGTGCATCAATGCAGAGGGCAGGTTAGACCCTCAGAGACTTGCTGCTTTAATGGCGTCCTATCAATCTGTACGTTCATTAACAGATGCTGAGCGTAGAGCGTGGCCGATTGTTTTGCGTGCCGCGGCTCTTAGGTTTTGGTTATCGCGTTTATTTGACTTATATCTTCCTCGCGCTGGTGAATTAATTCATCCACACGATCCAACTCGGTTTCGCGATATCCTTAGATATCATAGACAGACTGCACAACCATGGACTTCCTAGGCCGCGAAATTATTCAAGACTCTGCTCTTTTGCCTCCCACTGAGCCAAGACATGTCACGGCCATGAGGGGTTTGGCTTGGCTAAGAGAGGGGTTTAAGCTATTTGCTACACAGCCCGGTCGTTGGTTGCTGGTGCTGGGGCTATGGCTCATTTTGTCGCTGATAATGCCCACTTTGATTACCGTAGCCTTAGAGGACTTACGTCACGCTATTGTGATTGCCGTTACGCCATTAGGTTTGCAAGATATTCTAGGTGGTTTATTAGAACTTTTTGTTTTATTGGCCCCTCTGTCTACCGTACTTCTCTTTCCTGTTGTTTTTGCTGGGCTGATGGTGGGGTGTGGTGAAGTTGCATACGGGCGTCGTTTATCCACCCGCCATTTATTTGCAGCTTTCTTTAGAGAGCCTGCCAGATTTATTACTGTTGGCGGAATCAATGCTGTTGGCCAAATCCTAATGTCACAAGCTATAACTTGGTTCATTCATGATCAGATTGGCGAGTTAGATTTGTCCCTTAGTGGAGGGATGAGTGCAGCCCAAAACCTGAGCAGCCTAATGGAAAAACTAAGTCAATTAACGCCACTTGTTCTTCCCGTTTTGCTTCTTCAAATGCTCTTAATGGCTGCTTTGTGGTTTACCCCACCACTGTTGGTATTTCATCAGATGTCGCCTTGGTCAGCGATTCGTGCGAGTCTTCTTGGGTGTGCTCAAAATATTGGCGCACTTTTAGTGTATTCCTTAGCGGTTGTATTGATGCTTTCTTTTGTAGGGGCGGTAAGTATGTCAGCGGGGGCGGGAATCTTATTCGCTGTATTAGCGCTAGGTGTTTTGGTCGCTGCAATGACAACAGTGATTGCCTCTTTGTATATTTCTTATAGAGATATTTTTAGCCCTCACGCTTAATTATCTTCTCCAAGATAGGCGGAACGCACGCGCGGATCATTTAAGCATTCCTCTGCACTGGCGTTAAAGCGAATCATGCCGCCTTCCATCACATAGGCTCTTTGAGCGGCTTGTAAAGCCAGGCGGGCGTTTTGCTCAACCAGAAATACCGTCATACCCTCGGCTGCGACTCGACGAATCACTGAGAAAATGGTTTGTACCATCAAAGGTGCAAGGCCCATGCTGGGTTCATCAAGAAGTAATAGTTTAGGTTTTCCCATCAAAGCTCTTCCGATAGCCAACATCTGCTGTTCACCACCGGATAGAGTGCCTGCTTTTTGATGTTGGCGTTCCATTAAGCGAGGGAAGGAATGAAAAATCTGATCAAGATCTGTTTTGATTCCAGCCCTATCTTTTCTGGTGTAAGCGCCCATGGCCAAGTTTTCCTCTACTGTAAGTCTTGGAAAAACTCCCCGTCCTTCCGGTACTAGAGCCAGACCTCGTTGAATTAGTTGATGGATAGGAGTGGTAGTCAGCAATTCGCCATCGAACCGAATTTCTCCCTCGGCTGGTTTGATAAGGCCAGCGAGTGCGTTGAGCGTGCTGGTTTTTCCTGCACCATTTGCGCCAATCAGAGTAACAAGCTCTCCCCGATGGATATCGAGATCAATCCCTTTTACGGCTTTAATTCCATCGTATTGAACCACTAATCCTCTTACTTCCAACAGGGCATTCATGAAACTTCCATGCCCAAATAAGCTGCAATGACTTTGGGATCATTCTTTACATTTGTCGGGGTTCCCTCTGCAATAAGATGGCCATATTCTAAGACAGCCACACGGTCGCAAAGTCCCATCACCAATTTCACGTCATGCTCGATCAATAAAATGGTTACGCCAGATTTTTTTATTTTTTGTAACAGCTTCCCTAAGGTCGCTGTTTCAGTGTCATTCATCCCCGCCGCAGGCTCATCTAAAGCCAAGAGTTTGGGGTCGGTGGCGAGTGCCCGCGCAATTTCTAAACGTCGTTGATCTCCATAGGGAAGTTGTCGCGCGACTTGATTCGCGTGTTGCCCTATTCCTACATAATCGAGTAATTCTTGCGCCTGCGTGATCATGGCTTGTTCTTCTGTACGTTGAGAAGGTAAACGTAAAATTGCCCCCAATATTCCTGAGCGTGTTCGAACATGCCGCCCTACCATGACGTTTTCGATGGCTGTCATATTTCCAAATAGGCGAATATTTTGAAAAGTTCTGGCGATGCCTAGAGCACAAATTTGATCTGAACGGCAGTGTGTGAGGGGTTTTCCATCGAGTTCAAATGTTCCTTCGTCTGCCTGATAGATGCCGGTAAGAACATTGAATAGTGTGGTTTTTCCCGCCCCATTGGGACCTATCAGTCCATAGATGGCACCTGAGGGAATACTAAGACTTATCTGATTTAATGCCGAAAGACCACCGAAGCGTTTGCCTATTCCTCTGGCAACAAGCAAATCGTTAGAGTTTGCTATTTCACTCATGGAACTGCCTTGTGTGATGAGTTTTTCTCATCATCATTTGTAAGCAACTCGCGGCGACGCACTGGAGAGGGCCACAGGCCCTCAGGACGAATAATCATGACTACAATCAGAGCAACAGCAAACATCAGCATGCGCAAATTGGCGGGGTCTAACCAGACATGACCAAAAGTAGCCTGCTGAAACTGCGAGAGCGGACGGAAGGCCTCAGGAAGAATGGCCAGCAATATTGCACCCATGATAACGCCGGATATATGCCCCATTCCCCCCAAAACAACCATGCAGAGAACCATGATGGATTCACCCATGGTAAAACTTTCTGGGCTGATGAAGCCTTGAAACCCTGCGAACAGAACACCAGAGACGCCCCCAAAGGCTGCGCCCATTGCAAATGCCATGAGCTTTAACTGCCTCGTATTGAGCCCAGAGGATTTAGCTGCGATTTCATCTTCCCGAATAGCCGACCAAGCTCGCCCAATCCTGGAGTCTGAGAGGCGATGTGAAATCAAAACGATGAGGGCAGTCAAGATTAGAAATAGAAAGTAGTAGCTGTAGATTCCTGGAAAATCCCATCCCAGCAAAGAATGGTTGGCTCCAAAAGAAAACCCTCCCATCTGAATAGGGTCAATTAAATCGATCCCTGCTGGGCCATTAGTGATGTTGAGATTGCGTAAAAAAATACGAATGATTTCGCCAAAGCCCATCGTGACGATGGCGAGGTAATCTCCACGCAATCCTAAGGTAGGAGCGCCCAGCAATGCCCCAAAGCAGGCAGCTACCAAGGCCCCCATGGGAAGTAAAGCCCAAAGTGGCCAATGCATGCCGAGATGTGGCGAGGCCAGCATGGCGTATAAATAGGCGCCGACAGCATAAAACGCCACATAGCCCAGATCGAGTAACCCTGCATAGCCCACCACAATATTTAAACCAAGTGCCAACATCGCATAGAGCAGCGCAAAGTCGAGTAAGCGCACCCAACTTCGCCCTAATAGTAAGTCGGTCGCAAAAGGAAGAGCGAGGATCAAAGCGAGTCCGAGCAGCCCTAGCCATACTTTTGACTTCATACTTTTTCTGACCCGCGTTCGCCCATTAAACCCGATGGGCGGAAAATCAGAACAGCAATAAGCATGAGAAAGGCTAAGACATCACTGTAATTGCTGCCCATTGCCCCATTGGTTAGACTACCCAAGTAACCTGCACCAAGATTTTCAATCACTCCTAAGAGTAGTCCGCCTAGCATGGCGCCCCCCAGGCTGCCAATCCCACCCAACACTGCAGCCGTGAATGCTTTGAGTCCCAACATGAATCCCATTGTATGGTTACCCACGCCATAATAAGTACCGACTAAAACACCAGCGACGGCCGCTAAGCCCGAACCCATTAAAAAAGTGCTCGCAATGATCCTGTCCACATTGACCCCCATGAGGCCTGCTACTGAAGGATTCTGTGCACTTGCGCGCATGGCACGGCCGAGCGCTGTTTTCTGAACAATCACCCATGTCACTAACATCAGAATCCCTGTGGTGGTAAGGATGACCAGTTGTATTTGTGTAATCACTGCACCACCGATATGAAACTGAGGGTTTGCTAGCACTTCTGGATAGTGCAAGTAATTGCGTCCCCAGATCAAAGCCGCAAGTTGTTGTAAGGCAATGGATACTCCGATGGCAGTAATCAGAGGAGCGAGTCGAGGCGCTTTGCGCAAAGGTCGATAGGCGATGCGCTCAATACCTAAGCCAAGCGCCATGCAAGAGGGAATCGCTACCAGTACACCTACAGCAATCACCCCCCAGCCTGTATCTCCACGAGCAGCCATGCGTTCAATGATGCTGAGCCCCACCAATGCACCCACCATGACAACTTCGCCGTGGGCAAAATTCACCAGCTCGATGATGCCGTAGACCATGGTGTAGCCCAGCGCGACAAGCGCATACAAGCTTCCTTGAACCAGCCCGTTGATAACTTGTTGTAGAAAAATATCCACGGTATGAGAAGCCTGCTACTTAGGCTTGCCTCCAAGCGTATCTTGAGCCACCCATTTTCCTGAAAGCAATTGATATACCGTAATGACCCCGCCTTTAAGGTCGCCATTCTCATCAAAACTAATATGGGCTGTGACACCGTCATAATTGCTTTTGGCTAACTCAGGTAAATACTTTGAGGGCAGGGTAGAGTCGGCGCGTTTCATGGCGTCAATCATCACCATCACTGCATCATAACAATATGGGGAATAGTCTTGAATTTCACCGTACTTGGCATTAAAGCGCTTCTTAAAGTCTTCACCCTTTGGCATCTTTTCGATGGGCATTCCAGGAAGGCTGCAATACGCACCCTCACCTGCAGCGCCAGCAAGCGTCAGAAACTCGGTCGAGCAGCCTCCGTCACCTGTTAGGAATTTGGCCTGAATCCCTAAGGATCGAATCTGTTTCATCATGGGGCCACTTTGCGCGTCCATGCCTCCATAAAAAATAATGTCGGGCTTTTTGGCTTTGATATTGGTTAAAATCGCCTGAAAGTCGGTGGCTTTGTCGTCGGTGTGCTCGTGTGTCAGGATGGTCACCCCTGCTGCTTTGGCGGCCTCTTCGAACTGATTTGCAAGGCCTTGACCGTATTGAGTAGTGTCATCCATCACTGCAACAGTTTTGGCGCCGATTTTACTGGCGACATAACGCCCTAACTCTCCACCTTGTTGAGTGTCATTGGGGATGACACGAAAGGCTGTTTTGAATCCTTGGTGGGTATATTTGGGGTTGGTAGCTGAAGGAGAAATCTGTGGGATACCCGCTTCGGAGTATATGCGTGAGGCAGGAATGGTGGTGCCTGAATTTAGATGCCCAATCACGCCACTGACTTTTTGATCGGCAAACTTTTGTGCCACAATAGTGCCTGTTTTGGGGTCGGCCGCATCATCTTCAGAAACCAGTTGGAATTTTACTTTTTGCCCACCAATGGTGAAGCCCTGTGCATTGGCATCTTCTATCGCCATGCGCGTGCCATTTTCATTGTCTTTGCCTAAATGCGCTTGAGGCCCTGTCATGGGATTACTGGCACCAATCAGGACAGTGATTTCTCCTGATGATGCTGCGCTGGGTGTAGATGATTTACTGCATGAAACTAAACCAATAGCGACCAAGCTGAGAACAATTGATGTGAGCAGGCGGGGCATGGAAGACCTCGAAAAAGGAAATGAATTGAACACAAGACAAAGATTGCCATAGCCTTGAAGACTGCGGAAGCCCAAAAAAAACGACCACCTAAACGGTGGCCGTCTTGAGTGCTTTTGTAGTCTAGCTGAACGGGCTTATTTCAGGCTAAGAACCCAGTCAACCAAGGTTTTGATATCTGCTTTCGAGACGGCTGCGTTGGGGGGCATTGGGATTTGACCCCAAACACCACCACCGCCTTTCTCAACTTTCTCATACAATTTAGTAGCTGCAGTTTTGTCCCCAGCGTATTTAGCGGCGACCTCTTTATAGGCAGGGCCTAAGATTTTGTGATCGACAGCATGACAAGTCAGGCAACCGCTTTTGGTGGCGAGAGCGGTTTGGTCTGCAGCAACAGCAATACCAGACAAAGTGAGCGCAGCAATAGCAACAGCGAATATTTTTGCAGGCAACATGTTGGATTCCTCTTTGGCCTATATTTTATTTAGGCTCATATTAGGTTAAAAACAATTTTTATTGGAGTTTAATCTTTTGGATTATCTACCGCCATTTGTGGATTTGCAAACCGATAAAAGAGAAGGTAAATCGGTGATTTCAGGTAAGCACATTACGCCCTGACAAACCCATGCGTTGACCTTTGCAGATGTGGGTTTAGGCTTTTCTAGAAGATTAGGAAGTCTTTTTGCTTCAGTTGGGATACCGAGTACAAGAGTATGGGCTAGATTTGAACGTAGCAATTCTAACTGCCATCTCGCCATTTCATTCTCTTCTCCACGCAAAATAACAATGCGAGGGGGAATCAAAGCCGTCTCAAGGGCTAAGATCAAACTCGCAAAAGCTGCGGGGCGATCTCTAGCTTGAGGACATGCGCTGGCAAGCGCTTTTTCTGCTGAGTTGATGTAACGAGTTTCACCTGTAAGGTGCCCCAAGATCATGAGCGAACGCGCAGCCACTGCATAGCCCGAGGGAGTGGCAGCATCATGCACAATGCGAGGACGCGTTAAAAGCGCCTCATGATCATGACGTGTAAAAAAATAACCGCCAGCTTGCATGTCTTCAAAATCATCTAGGATCGCATTGGCTAGTTTTTCTGCAAAAGCTAAAAGCGTGGTATCCCACTTTGCTTGAAGACACTCAATGCAAGCTTGCAATAAAAAAGCATGATCATCTAGGTAGGCATTAAATTGAGCTCGGCCACCTGCGAAGATTGCATGCAGCCGTCCATTTAATAGCATGAGCTTTTGAATGCTTTGAAGCGCTTGATGTGCTTTATCTATCCAATCGCTTCGCTCGAACATCCTACCCGCATGGGCGAGACCGCTGATCATTAAACCATTCCAGCCAGCAATGATTTTATCGTCTAAGCCGGGTCGGATGCGGGGGGCTCTGGATTCAAATAATTTTTGGCGGGCTGTTAATAGAGCTAAAGAGGTAGGAAGTTCAGAGCTGGAATGCCAGTGTAAATGCCAGGCGTGCTGCTCAAAATTAGGAGCTTGATCTAAGCCAAAACACTGAGATACTTCCAGCCAATCTTCAGAGGGAATGTGTTCTTTGATACCATCGCGGTCCCAGAGATAGAATAGACCTTCTTCGCCTTCTGAATCTGCATCTAAGGCTGAATAAAAAGGGCCCTCCGGACTTTGCATTTCGCGCAATAACCAACTTACCGTTAATTCAGTAATTTCCTGTAAGCGTGGACTTCGAGAGGCACACCAGAGGTCAGCGCAGAGTTGAAGTAGAGGACCATTGTCATACAGCATTTTTTCAAAATGGGGAATGGCCCATTCTGTGTCTACACAATATCGGTAGAACCCTCCGCCTAACTGATCGAACATTCCGCGATTCGCCATACTGTGCATGCTCAAGGCCACGGCGTCATATTGCCTGTCGTCGCCGTAAATCTGGAAGCCATGGAACAGCAACTCTAGATCGGTAGGATGAGGAAATTTTGGTGCGCCACCAAAGCCACCGTTAATGGGGTCGTGATTACGGAGTAAATCTAATCTTGCTCGTTGAAGTAAATCAGAGTCATGCTCAGGCAGCCAATGAGTTGAATGAGTGAGTGCAGGAGCCGCTGATTCTTCTCTAAGTGCTTCTATCAATCGAAGGTTTTGCTCTTTGATTGCATCACGACGATGTAACCAAGTCTCATGAATCTTATTGAGTAAATCTCTGAAGGCCGGCATACGATAGCGTGGCTCGGCGGGAAAATAGGTGCCTGCAAAAAACGGTTCTTGATCCGGGGTAAGAATCATGGTCAAAGGCCAACCCCCCCCGCGCCCAGTGAGTAAATGGTGGGCTGCTTGGTAGATGTGATCAATATCAGGTCGTTCTTCGCGGTCGACTTTGATATTGATGAACTGTTCGTTCATCTGAATTGCTGTAGGCGTATCTTCAAAAGACTCATGGGCCATTACATGGCACCAATGGCAAGCGGAATAACCAATCGAGAGCAAAATAGGCTTTTGCTCTCGCTGCGCTTTGTCTAAAGCCTCGGGGCCCCACATAAACCAATCGACCGGATTGTTAGCATGTTGCTGTAGGTAGGGACTAGTCGATTGGGATAGGCGGTTGGGCACGGTGGAAACTTACTCTGGGTCGGCGTCTGTAACCGCGCCTCTGCTGGCGGTTGAAACCAAGCGAGCATATTTAGCAAGCACCCCTCGAGTGACGCGTAAGGGGGGTTGTTTCCAGGCTGCTCGTCGCTTTGCAAGTTCTTCATCAGAGACATTCAGTTGCAACAAACGTTGATGAGCATCGATGGTGATGGAATCGCCTTCATGAACTAAGCCAATCGTTCCTCCTACAAACGCTTCGGGGGCAACGTGACCCACCACCATGCCATAGGTACCGCCAGAGAAGCGTCCGTCGGTGATCAAGCCCACATCATCTCCAAGACCTTGTCCAATCAGGGCGGAAGTGGGTGACAGCATTTCGCGCATACCGGGGCCACCCTTAGGGCCTTCATAGCGAATGATCAATACGTCTCCCGCTTTAATTTTTTCTCCCATAATCGCGCTCATTGCATCTTCTTCTGAATCAAAGACGCGAGCAGGACCTGTGATGCTGGGGTTTTTTACGCCTGATATTTTTGCGACTGCACCCTCTGTGGCAAGGTTTCCTTTTAGGATCGCTAAGTGGCCTTCTGTGTAAACAGGGTCATGAAAAGGACGAATCACATCTTGGTTCGCAGGCGGACTATCCGGCACATCGGCCAAGTTTTCTGCAACCGTTTTTCCAGTGATTGTCATGCAATCGCCGTGTAAAAGACCTTCTTTCAGCAACATTTTCATGACCTGTGGAATCCCGCCCACTTTGTGCAGATCTGTGGCGACATATTTTCCTGAGGGCTTGAGATCGCACAGCACTGGAACCTTGCCACGGATTTCCTCGAAATCATCAATGCTCAAAGGCACCTTTGCAGCATGGGCAATGGCCAATAAATGCAAAACTGCATTGGTGGAACCGCCCACCGCCATCGTAACAGTAACCGCATTTTCAAAGGCTTTGCGGGTCAGAATTTGGCTAGGCAGGATTTGTTTCTTGATTGCTTCGACTAAGGCAAGAGCACTAGCTGCTGTACTTTCAGCTTTTTCTTCATCCACCGCTGCCATTGTGGAGGAGTAGGGTAAGGCCATGCCTAACACTTCGATCGCTGATGACATGGTGTTAGCGGTAAACATCCCTCCACAGGAGCCGGCGCCCGGGCAAGCTTTACGTTCAATGGCTTTAAAGTCTTCTTCGGATGTTTTTCCGGCAATGAATCCCCCTACCGCCTCGAATACACTCACAACCGTGAGGTCTTGATGATTGTGATGGCCGGGTTTAATGGTTCCCCCATAAACATAAATGCTGGGAATATTCATGCGAGCGATAGCGATCATGCCGCCTGGCATATTTTTATCGCAGCCCCCAATAACCAAAACCCCATCCATACTTTGCGCGCTGGTTGCGGTTTCAATTGCATCGGCAATGACTTCTCGAGAGACGAGGGAATATTTCATCCCTTGAGTGCCCATTGAAATACCATCAGATACGGTGATCGTTCCGAAGGTCTGGGGCATGGCGCCTGCAGTCTTTAGAGTAGATTCAGCGCGATCCGCTAAAGCGCCTAAACCTGCGTTGCATGGGGTGATGGTGCTATGGCCATTTGCAATGCCAACGATAGGTTTGTCGAAGTCCCCATCTTGGAAACCAACCGCGCGCAGCATGGCGCGGTTTGGGGAGCGCTGGATACCAGCGGTGATGGTTTGGCTGCGGCTGTTATCGGCCATGGTTCAGATTCTCCAGAAGTGCAATAGGTATAATCATCCAATTCTAACCTATTGGGCCGACATCTAGCCCTTGCCCATATGCTCATTCATCCAGATATCGACCCGGTAGCTATTCATCTTGGTCCGCTAGCAATTCGTTGGTATGGCCTGATGTACCTGGTTGGATTCTTAGGTGGTGGTTGGTTGGGAAAGGTCAGAGCCCGAAATCATGTTTGGGTGAATTGGACAGTTGATCAGGTTGACAGCTTTGTGACATGGATTGTCTTTGGGGTGATTTTGGGGGGGCGCTTGGGCTATGTTTTGTTTTACAAGCCTGTTTATTACCTCGAACATCCTATAGAAATTCCTCAGATGTGGCAGGGTGGAATGTCCTTTCATGGTGGACTTTTGGGAGTGATGCTGGTTTGTGCACTATTTGCCCGGAAGCATGGAAAAACTTGGTTTGAGGTGACAGATTTTGTCGCTCCCTTGGTAACTGTAGGTCTGGGAGCGGGAAGGATAGGTAATTTTATTAACGGTGAGTTACCAGGACGCGTCACAGACTTTTCTTATGCGATGATTTTTCCGCATCTGGATCATCTTCCTCGACATGCTTCACAGCTCTACGAGGCTGTTTTGGAAGGGCCGGTGCTTTTGGCTATTTTGTGGTGGTTTGCTCGCAAGCCTCAGCCACGCGCCCGTTTATCTGCGGTGTTCTTGATTGCCTATGGGCTTTTTCGGTTTATGGTGGAATTCACCCGTCAGCCAGACGACTTTTT